>Ga0307987_1000504_pt1 | contig 23464 bp, 24 predicted proteins | sample EllFjometagen181_FD_203157 | JGI IMG/M metagenome (GOLD analysis project Ga0307987, IMG submission 203157) | Marine microbial communities from Ellis Fjord, Antarctic Ocean - #181 | ecosystem: Environmental > Aquatic > Marine > Unclassified | place: Southern Ocean | collected 2014-10-08 | reverse complement strand
AAAGAGGTGTGATCCCAAATTCCATAAAACTCATTGCCGGACGCGTCGCGCAGGAATACAATGTCAGAAAAGCTCGGAAAGGGGCCTTTTGGGAAGACCGGTATCATGCGACTGCCATTCAGACTGGTGCGAATAAATTGGGGTCGGGCCGTCGCAATGGCCTGTAATGATAGAAAAAAGGCTAAAAATATGGTCCTGAAATGGTCTTAAACATCCCATTTTGGGGTCAAAAACGCATATTTAAGATTGTTACGCTGTGAAATTATAGATATGGCGCGCGCAAAAAGATATTTTTTTCCGGGATACGTTTGGCACATCACCCATCGTTGCCATAAAAAAGATTTTTTGCTGAAATTTGCCAAAGACCGGGAACGTTGGCTTCATTGGTTATTTCAAACAAAGAAAAGGCACGGCCTGCATGTTTTAAATTATATGGCAACATCAAACCATATTCACCTCCTTGTGATAGATAAGGGAGAAAGAGGTGTGATCCCAAATTCCATAAAACTCATTGCCGGACGCGTCGCGCAGGAATACAATGTCAGAAAAGCTCGGAAAGGAGCCTTTTGGGAAGACCGGTATCATGCGACTGCCATTCAGACTGGCGAACATTTAATCCAATGTTTTGTATATAATTGATCTGAATATGGTTCGCGCAGGCGTTGTGTCTCATCCTTCTCAATGGGCCATTTGCGGGTATAATGAAATCCAGCGCCCAAAAGAAAGGTATGGAATTATAGATTTTCCCTGCTTGATGAATCTTTTGAATATCAATGGTTTTGAAAATTTGAAGGAGTCTCATTATAACTGGGTGGCAGAAGGGTTAAAACAGAATGATCATCAACATATCGTAAAATGGACTGAAAGCGTCGGGGTGGGAAGCAAGAGTTTTCTTGAAACGGTAAAAGAGGAACTTGGATACAGGGCGAGAGGCCGGAATGTTTTGGAGGATAAAGATTCAGATTCCTGGCAATTGCGTGAAGATCAATCCGCATATGGGGCATATCCTCAAAATGATATAACCAACCGATATTTTTGGGATATATAAAATGAGCGTTTTTTTTGTAAACGCAGACATGTTCTTAAACCGCTCTTTTTATGCCCCAAAAGGGGTGTTTAAGACTATTTTGAGGGGCAAAATTTAGTCTTTTTGATATAAAATCAATCTGTTCTGACGGCCCGACCCCATTAAGCCCATACCCCATTAAGCCCATAAACCCACGACCCCATTAAACCCATAAATCGTCCGAAGGAGGTATCTCATTTTTACATTTGATTTCGTTTTTAATCCAACTATAATGATGGGAATTACAGTAAAGGTGTTAGTAATTCTTGCCATGGCTATTGCGCTCAATATTATTCAGAAAAAGATAATTCCAAGGGCAATAATAGGGTGTACCACAAAGGTCTGTGGAGAATCACGAGATCAGCTAGTCATTCGCACCAAAACAATGGCGTGTCTCGTTATAAAAGTTCTCACGGCTATTATATGGGTCATTGTCTTTGTGATGGTTCTGGGTGTAATTAAATTAGATATTACCCCCTTGCTGGCGACACTCGGTGTTGCTAGTCTGGGCCTTGGTTTTGCTGTTAAAAATATCATTCTTGACTATATTCAGGGCTTCTTCATCGTAATGGAGGATTGGTACCGGATTGGTGATTGGGTTACCATTGCGGGATTGGAAGGAGAAGTTGAGGAAGTAAGTCCAAGGCGCACAGTTTTACGAGAAATAAATGGCACAATGCATGTAATACCCAATAGTCAGGTACAATTTGCCAGTAATCAGACCAGAGACTGGGCACGGATCAATCTATACGTTACGGTCGCTTATAAAGAGGATATCAGCCATGTCTACCAAGTTATTGACGGGGTGTGCCAGGAACTGAAAGATGATCCCGATTTTGGAACGAACTTAACAACAACTCCATCTGCGATGCGTGTTAGTGATCTTGGCGCCCATGGCGTCGACGTTTGTATTCGGGGCTATACCAAGCCTGGAGAACAGTGGGGGCTGACCGGAGAACTACGCAAGCGGATCAAGAACCGTTTTGACCAGGAAGGTATCGAGATTCCCTGGCCTCACACTAAAGTCTATTTTGGAAACACGCCAGAAAAGGATTGAATCGGGACAGATCTATTTAATTTAATTCCTCGCCACCAATGAATCAAACGGCAAAAACCACCGGACCAGCGGGTAAACCGGACCGCGAGTAGCGTGGCGGCGCTGACGCGGCAAGTCCGGCGGGCGGAAATTGCGGGGGGCGGAAATTGGGGTCGGGCCGTCGCAATATCCTGTAATCATAGAAAAAAGGCTAAAAATATGGTCCTGAATGGTCTTAAACATACCATTTTTTGAGCTTCAGACACTTCAGATGTTTTTGGTAATACTTGTTGAATTGCGGATCAGTTGGCATGTTGACGTTCATTGTAACCTCCTTTTTTTAATAATTGATATGAAAGGTAAATGCTCTTGCATTCCCGGCTCATTTTTATTATTAAAAGCAGGATGTGACAATATTTTATAACGGAAAAAAAATTAACCGGGTGGCCTTCCGCGTAGCGGCTTCGTCCAACCATGCAAAATCAGCTGACGCAAAAAGCCGCGCGGCTGATTTGCGGCGGTTAGGCTTCCATTTCATGGGTTCTGTCTATTTGAGAAATGTTTAATATTATCCATTCTTCTTGACACTGTAACAAGATGTGGTCATAAGTTGGCTTATGATAAAAAGTTTTAAACATAAGGGGCTTTCTGAATTGTTTAAAAATGCTCATTCCTCTAAGGTGCGGCAGGATTTACAATCACGATCCTTACGACGTTTAGATGCTTTGGAGCAGGCGGAATCATTGACAGATTTTTAAAAGTACCTGGCTTTAACTTTCACGGTCTTCAAGGAAAACCTAAACGCTATAGTCTTCATGTTAATGGGCCATGGTGTATCACCTTTGAATGGGAAGGTGGGGCTGCATTGAAGATTGATCTTGAACAATATCATTAAAAGGTAACGCTATGGGAGAATTTTTAGTTTCACGCCCGTTAAAAAGACCTCCAGTACATCCAGGAGAGATTTTGCGTGAAGATGTACTGGAAAATCTTGGGCTATCGGTTAGTGAAGCGGCGAGGAAATTGGGTGTTTCTCGTCAACAGCTTCATCGTATATTAGCCTGCACTCATCCAATTACGACTGAAATGGCGCTTAGGATTGGTAAATTTGCAGGCAATGGCCCAGGTCTTTGGTTGCGCATGCAACAGGCCTATGATTTGTGGTATATTGCGGGCAAGATGGGAGCTGAGCTTTCCAGAATTGAGACCGTTGCAATAAATGGAATTGAAGCCTGTTAACATGGTTAAGATAAATGCCATAAAAAGCCTTCGGATTTCAGTTGGACAGGGTAAACGGAAGTCATCATATTCTTACGCACCAGGCATTCCTGAATTGTTGAACCTGCAAAATGTCAAAGGAAAGGCAAAACCATATCAAATCAAACAATTTCTGCAACTGATAGAAATCCACAATCTCCAGATGGAGGAAGAATAATGAAAGATTATCATATCAATATTTTTTACAGCGAAGAAGATGAGGGATATATTGCGGATATTCCAGACTTAAAAGCATGCTCTGCCTTTGCTGAAAAACCGGATCAAGCGTTGGAAGAAGTTTTGGCCGCTAAAAAAAGCTGGATAGAAGCGGCAAGGGCAAACGGTAAACCGATTCCTTCACCGGAATATCGACCTGTTATTTACCAAGTGGCATAGAACAAGCCTAACTCGAACTACGTCAAACATATCAAAAATGTAAAAAACTCCCTTAAAAGTCCATTTTTAGATCAAAAGTGAATATTTCAAGGAATTTCACTTCATAATCGGCATGAAATCGCCGAACCCTAAGAATTGACACGACTTTGAATCCTTTGAAAAATATAAATGGGCGAAAAGGTCGTTCTCAATTCATTGTTCAAGAAGCCCGGCGCGCTTCCCCCATCACTTCCCCAGGCGCCTCCCCAGGACATCAACAAGACCATCAACAGCTCGGCCACCCGGTCTCCCAGGTTGTCGCCGTCATCGGGATTCCAATGGACGGGGGGCAACGAACCCGTCTGATCCGCCCCGGAAACGGAAACCGGCGCCGTCTATTTTCCGGTCAGCAACCGGCGACGCTTGGCCGAGGGAGGGGGATTGACCCGGATGACAAAGGTCTGGATGGCGGTGGCCGCCATTGCAATAAAACCGGCGGCCATGACAAAAACAGCCAAAACTTTTTGTTGAATCCTGTTTCATTGCCGCAGATTTTATGGTATGGATAAGATTCTGATTTTTGGTTTCATGAAAAAAAGATGGACCCGTCTGTTTTGAGTGGTTTTTCAAAATATTTAAACCCATTAAGGAAGGAGGCCCGAAAATTAAAGACGTGATAATAGCAAGCGGCGCAAGAACCGCCATCGGATCATTCGGGGGAGGGCTAAAAAGCGTTCCGGTCGCCGATCTCGGGGCGATGGTCATGAAAGAGACCCTGAACAAAGTCGGGTTGCGCCCGGCGCCCGATTCCACATCGTCCGAGTTCGCCCCCAACGGACTTAAAGAGGCGGGGTTGACGGATCTGGAGAAAGGGTATTATGACTGGGACGACTCAAAGACGCCGATTTTTATAGACGAAGTCATCATGGGCAATGTGTTGCAGGCGGGGCAGGGGCAAAACCCGGCGCGCCAGTCCATGATGCGGGCGGGCATTCCCAAGGAGACCCCGGCCTTTACTATAAATAAGGTGTGCGGCTCCGGTCTGAAGGCCATCGCCATCGGCGCCCAGGCCATTATGTCCGGCCAGGCCGATGTGATCATGGCTGGGGGCCAGGAAAACATGAGCGCCACGCCCATGGCATTGCCCAAAGCCCGCTGGGGGCACCGGATGGAGCTCAGCGGCAAGGGCGATATTTATGATTTAATGGTCTTTGACGGCCTGTATGAAATTTTTTATGGGTATCACATGGGGCACACCGCTGAAAATATTGCGGATATGTATGGGATCACCCGGCGGGACCAGGATGAGTTGAGCCTGCTGAGCCATTCCCGCGCCATGAAAGCCATCAACGACAAGACCTTTGCGGGAGAAATTTTTCCCGTGCCTGTCAAGACGCGCAAAGGCGAGATACTGTTCGACACCGACGAGCGCCCCATGGAGACCAGCATGGAGAAACTGGCGCGCTTGCGGCCCGCCTTTAGAAAAGAAGGGTCTGTGACCGCCGGGAACGCCTCGGGACTCAACGACGGCGCCGCCGCGGTTTTGCTCATGAGCGCCGACAAAGCCAGAGATTTGGGGATCGAACCCGTGGCAAAGATCAAGGCGTTTGCCTCCGGGGGCGTCGATCCGGCGTACATGGGCCTGGGTCCTGTGCCTGCGGTGAAAAAAGTTCTGGCCGCCACCGGCATGGCCATTGGCGACCTCGACATGATCGAATTAAACGAAGCGTTCGCCTCCCAGGCCATCGCCTGCATGAGGGATCTGGGCATCTCCGTTGATTTTCCCAATCAACTGGGGAGCGGAATATCCATGGGGCATCCCATTGGATGCACCGGCGCCCGTCAGATGGTGACCGGAATGTATCAAATGGAAAGAAACGCCTATGGCTCCGGACTCATCTCCATGTGCATTGGCGGGGGTATGGGAATGGCCATGGTCATCGAAAGATAATTTTCTTGATTTTATTGGAGACGGATTATGATTGACAGCAGAAAAATTGGAATTCTTGTGTTTTTTGGCGTGCCGGCCATCGTGGGCGGGGGAATCGTATATGCGTTGTTTGGGCATGATTACACGCCGGTTGTGATTTATGAGACGCTTCTTATGTTTGTCGCCGGGGCGTTTGTAAGCAAATAATTAAAAAAATCGGTCGGGGTCAACATCTGATCCCGGCCATCTCAAAGTCAGGCCATTATGATGGAAAAAACTCCCAGGGATATTATTTTGTGGTTTTTTTTGGCGCTGTTTCTGATCTCCCTGTTTATGCTTGGAAGGTTGATCTGGCCGTTTATTTCCATCATCATCATCGCGTCGGTGGTCACGGGCATTTTCACCCCGATTTACAATGCCATCGCCAAAAAAACCAAAGAATCCGTCGCCTCTTTTTTGACCTGTGTTCTGATTTTTTTCATACTGTTTGTGCCCATTGTTTTTTTTGTGGGAATTTTGTCAAAGGAGGCGTATGACCTTTATCTGCTGGCCAAAAGCGCGGCCTTGGGCAATCAGATCAAAGAGATGATGTCGGGCGCCCGTATTTTTGAGAGGGCCAACATGGCGCTCTCCTATTTCAATATGGAACTCACCGGGGAAGAGTTTAATAAAGCCGTTTCCGAAGCTGGAAAGGCGCTGGGCCTTTTTGTGTATGAGCAGGCCAGCGCCATAGCCTCCAACGTGTTCGCCTTTTTTGTCAATTTTTTTCTGATGCTTCTGGTCACCTATTTTCTGTTGATTGACAGCGGAAAACTGATATCGTTTATCATGGATTTATCCCCTCTGCCGGCGGATCAGGACCAAAAGTTGATCGAAAAGTTTAAGGAGAGCGCCGGGGCCATTATTATCGGGAACGGACTGGGGGGGCTGATTCAGGGAACAGCGGGCGGTTTGTTGTTCATGATTTTCGGGATCAAATCGTCATTTTTGTGGGGAGTGATCATGGGCCTTCTGGCGTTTCTGCCCATTGTCGGCATCGGCGTGGTGTTTGTTCCGGTCTCTTTGATGTTTATGATTAAAGGCCGAGTCGGGGTCGGTCTGTTTTTTCTGGCGTTTTATCTGATCCTTTCAGGAATCATTGAATACGTCTTTAAACCGAAACTTGTGGGATCGCGCATCAAGATGCACACCCTTCTTGTTTTCCTTTCCATCATTGGCGGGTTGAAGCTGTTTGGAATTCTTGGAATTATATACGGCCCCCTTGTGGCGGCCGGGTTTCTGACCCTGACGGATATATACAGCGCCAATTACCAGAAATTTGTGGAAGCATCTGAAAAAGAGGGAGAGTCCTCTTCTGATGTTTAACTCTTCTCATATTTAACTTTTTTCATATTTAACTTGTCTCATATTTAACTGGACTCGACGGAAAAATGCGTTGTTTTTCTATCAAGTTCTGAACGTGTCGCGCGATTAAAACCAAAAGGTAAGGCCAGGTGTTAAATTGACAAATGAACTGACTGTTGTTCCCACCATAAGCATTGAGCGGGAAATGAAGAAATCGTACCTTGATTATGCCATGAGCGTCATCATCGGCCGGGCGTTGCCAGATGTTCGCGACGGTCTTAAACCGGTTCACCGCCGCGTTCTGTTCGCCATGCGGGAATTGAAAAACGACTGGAACAAGCCGTACAAGAAATCGGCTCGAATCGTCGGCGATGTCATCGGCAAGTACCATCCCCACGGGGATTCCGCAGTCTATGACACCATCGTCAGGATGGCGCAGGATTTTTCCCTCCGATACCCATTGGTGCAGGGCCAGGGAAACTTTGGCTCCATTGATGGCGATCCCCCGGCCGCCATGCGTTACACGGAAATAAGGATGACGCGTCTTTCCGGGCACATGCTGGAAGATCTGGAAAAAGAGACGGTCTCTTTTACCCCCAACTACGATGAATCCCTCTTTGAGCCGTCTGTGCTTCCCGCCAAAATACCGGCTCTTTTAATCAACGGGTCTTCGGGAATCGCCGTGGGCATGGCGACAAACATTCCCCCTCACAATCTGTCCGAGACCATCAGCGCCATAAAAGCCTTCATTGACCATCCCGACATTACAACGTCGGAGCTGATGGCGCATATTCCCGGGCCCGATTTTCCCACCTCTGGAATTATTTACGGGAACAAGGGGATTCGGGACGCCTATGAAACCGGCCGAGGCATTATACGCATTCGCGCCAAAGTGATTGTGGAAAAAAATCGCCAAAGCAACAAAGAGACCATTGTGGTGGGTGAGCTTCCGTACCAGGTCAACAAAGCGACATTGATCAAAAAAATTGACGACCTGGTCAAAGGGAAGCAGATTGAGGGGATCAGCTATGTTCGGGATGAGTCGGATCGCCAGGGAATGCGCATCGCCATCGCTTTGAAGAGAAATCAGGTTCCTGAAGTGATCATCAATCAGCTTTACAAACAGACGCGCATGGAGGTCAGTTTCGGGATTATCCTTTTGGCGGTGGCCAATAATCGGCCGGTGATCTCTTCCTTGAAAGAGCTTCTGGAATATTTTGTTCTCCATCGTCGGGAAATCATACATAAACGGACCATCTTTGATCTGAACAAAGCCGAGGCCCGGGCCCATATCCTGGAGGGATTGAGGGTGGCCTTAGACCATCTGGATGAGGCGGTGGCCATTATCAGGAGTTCGAAAACCCCCCCTGAAGCCAAACAACGGCTCATGGACGCCTTTGTCTTAACCGTCATACAGTCCCAGGCCATCCTGGATATGCGTTTGCAGAGGCTCACCGGACTTGAGCGTGAAAAAATCGATCTGGAATACGCCCAACTGTTGAAAGACATCGCCGGATACAAAGGTATTTTGAAAGATGAGCGACTGGTTTTTAACATTATCAAGGAAGAGCTGGATGCCATAGATCTGGAATATGGAGATGACAGGCGGACCCAGATCGTGGAAGACACCCGTGAGATCACCGTGGAGGATATGATCGTGGAGGAAGATATGGTGGTCACGGTCTCAAACACGGGGTATATCAAACGAAATCCCATCACCCTTTACCATAACCAGAAGCGGGGAGGAAAAGGGAAGAAGGCCATGGGAACCAAGGAAGAGGATTTTGTAAAGCATATTTTTGTGGCGTCCACCCATCACACATTTCTTTTCTTCACCAATCTGGGAAAGGCGTACTGGTGCAAGGTTTATGAAATTCCCATGGCCGGACGCCAGAGCCGGGGCAACGCCATTGTCAATCTTTTGAATCTTCAAAACGATGAAAAAGTGACCACCATTGTGGCGGTTCCCTCATTTGAGCCGGGCCGATTCATCATGATGGCCACAAGGAACGGGCTGGTCAAAAAGACGGATATCATGGCGTTTAGCCGTCCCAGGGCCGGGGGAATCATCGCTTTGAACATCGTTGATGGAGATGAGCTCATCGTCGCCAGACTCACAGACGGGACGCGAAATATATTTCTTGGATCGGCCACTGGAAAATCCATCCGGTTCCATGAGTCCGATGTCCGTCCCAGCGGAAGGGTGGCCCAGGGAGTTCGGGGAATGCGCCTGGCCAAAGGGGACAACATTGTCGGCATGGAGGTCTTGAGCCAGGGGCAAACGTTGCTTGTGGCCACGGAATACGGGTACGGAAAACGCACGTCCATTGATGAATACACGCTTCACAAACGGGGAGGCATGGGCGTCATCACCATAAAAACCAACGAGAGAAACGGCAAGGTCGTGGCCATTCATCTGGTGCGGGACAGCGAAGAGATGATGCTGATGACCGACGGCGGAAAAATCATACGCATCGCCATTGAAGGCGTCTCCATCATCAGCCGAAACACCCAGGGGGTGCGGTTGATCAAATTGAACCCGGACGAAAAGGTCGTTGACGCCGCGGTTCTTTAGGGTTCGCTGAAAATATTCGGAAGAAAAAAAAAGGGCCGCGCAAGGGCGTTTGACGAGTGGGATAGTCTGATGGGATAGACTGATGGGATAGGCTGGTGGGATAGGCTGGACCCTGTTTAATAAAAATAAAAAATGGAGTGGCAAAAATATGAAAATAGGCGTTATTGGCGCCGGGAGCTGGGGCACGGCGTTGGCGAATCTTCTTGCCGTAAAAGGATTTCACATCGACCTGTGGGTGTTTGAGGAAGAGACGCAAATCCAGATATCCGAGAAACGGGAAAACAGCCTCTTCTTGCCGGGGATCAGACTGTCTGAAAATCTTTTTCCATCCACAGACATTGAAAGGGTCGCCTCTGGAAAGGATATGATACTCATGGTCACCCCGTCCCATGTGGTGAGGGAGACCGCTGAAAAAATGGTTCGGTTGATTGGAAAAGAGACCCTGGTCGTCTCGGCGTCCAAGGGGATAGAGAATAAAACTCATCTCTCCATGTCGGGCATTTTAAAAGAGATATTTTCCCATCTTCCGGAAAGACAGTTTGCGGCGTTGTCTGGACCCAGTTTTGCGCGGGAGGTCGCCATGCGGGTTCCCACCGTGGTCACCGTGGCCTCCTTTGAGCAAGAAACCGCAACCTGTGTTCAGGAGGCGTTTGCCACTCCTTATTTCAGGGTTTACACCAGCGGGGATATGATGGGCGTGGAGCTTGGGGGAGCGGTGAAAAACATTATCGCCATTGCCGCGGGCATGGTGGACGGAATGGGTCTGGGGTTAAACACCCGGGCCGCGTTGATCACCCGGGGGCTTGCGGAGATCTCTCGACTGGGAGTCAAGCTGGGGGCCAATCCTCAGACATTCGCCGGCCCGGCGGGCGTGGGCGACCTGATACTGACATGCACCGGGGATTTGAGCAGAAATCACACGGTGGGGAAAAAGTTGGGAGAAGGCAAAAAAATAAAGGATATCCTGTCTGGAATGCGCATGGTCGCCGAAGGCGTTAAAACGGCGAAATCCGTCTATAATCTGTCGCGCAAGCTCGGGGTTGAGATGCCCATATCCCATGCGGCATACCGTATTTTATATGAGGATCTTTCGCCCAAAGAGGCGTTGGTGGGATTGATGGCCCGGGATCTCAGGCATGAGCTGGACGATCCCTTTTGAAATGGCCGATCAACGCCCGGCGTCTCCCATTGAATGCCCGATGAGAGAAAAAAAAGAGATCGACCCGGTCTCGCCCAAAAAGAGACCCCCGCACAAGGGGGTGGGACACCGGAAACGGCTGAGGGAAAAATTTTTGAGATCCGGCCTGTCGGGGTTTCATGATTATGAGGTGATCGAATTGCTTTTGACCCTGGCCACGCCGCTCAAGGACTGCAAAGAGATGGCCAAGGCGGCGGTGAAAAAATTCAAAACCTTCCGGGGGGTCATTGACGCGTCGCCGGATGAACTTTGTAAAATCAAGGGCATCGGCCCGGTCAATCTGTTTGGGATAAGGCTGATCAAGGCGGCTTCAGACCGTTATCTTCAAGAGAGGCTGGTCAATAAAGAGTTGCTCAACAACTCCAAAAAACTGTTTGAATTCCTTTATCACAACAAACAGGATTTAAAACGGGAATCGTTCACCGCGATTTTTTTAACCGCCAAAAATCGGGTCATCGCCGTGGAAACGCTTTTCACCGGAACCCTGACATCCACCTCGGTCTATCCCAGAGAAGTGGTTTCCGCCGCCATGAAACATGGCGCGGCGGCCCTTATTCTGGCCCATAACCATCCCTCCGGGGATCCGGCGCCCTCGCGGGACGATGTGATCCTCACCGAGCGGCTTCTGTTTGCGTGTCGAATCATGGGGGTAGCGGTGCAGGAGCATATTATTATCGGGGGAAACCGCTATTTTAGCTTTGCGGATGAAGGATTCATCGCCAAAATAAACACCGATTATGAGAAAAACGAACGGTTTGATTGAAAGGGCCGGAGAGAAAAAAAGAGAGAAAAAAATGAGAGAAAAAAAATGAATGAGATCCGTCGCCCCGAATGTTTTGGCGAGCTTGAAACCGTTTTTCCGAATGAGAACGGAGATCGAAACTCGCCTGTAAAGTGTCTTGGATGTGTCTTTAAAACCGAATGCCTCAAAGAGGCGATGGATGGCGGAGGCGGCGTCGAGTTTCAAAAAGAGCGGTTGCAAAAAGCCGAGGAAGCGGGAATGATCGGTTTTTTTGAACGATGGTCGAAAAAAAAACATCTTAACAACAAAGCCAAAGGAAAATAAAAGCCAGATATCCCATGAAAACCATCAGAGACATTGATATAGAAAATAAAAGGGTCTTTATTCGGGTCGATTTCAACCTGCCAATGGATGGACAGGGGAATATCACGGACGACACCCGAATAAAGACGGTGTTGGAAACCATTGAGTTTGCCAGGGATAAAAACGCCAGGGTGATTCTGGCGTCCCACATGGGCCGACCCAAAGGGAAATCCGCGTCAGGACTCTCTCTTTTGCCGGCGGCCCGCCGAGTGGGGGAGCTTTTGGGCCAACCGGTCCTGTTTATTGATGATTGCATCGGAGAGAGCGCCCAGGCCGGGGTTGCGAGCATGGCCCCCGGAGAGGTCGCTCTGCTTGAAAATCTTCGGTTTCATCCCGGTGAAACGGAAAACAACGACGCCTTTGCCAAAGAACTGGCCTCCCTTTGCGATGTTTACATCAACGACGCGTTCGCCGTCTCCCACAGGGAAAACGCGTCGGTGTGCGCCATCACGAAACACGCCCCGGTGTTTGGGGCTGGATTCCTCATTGAACGGGAGCTTGGCTGGCACAAAAAAGCGTTTAAAAACCCGAAGCGTCCCTTTGTGGCTCTGGTGGGGGGGGCCAAAATATCCGGGAAAATAGAGGCCCTCAAACGCCTGCTTGAAACCGTTGACGCCCTGATTATCGGCGGGGCCATGGCCAATGTTTTTTTGAAAAGCAAGGGGTATGAGCTGGGAAAATCAATGGTGGATGACCACTGTCTGGACATGGCGAGATCGGTCATTAAGATCGCCGGAAACAGAGGCGTCGATCTTTTGATCCCGGTGGACGTGGCCGTGGCCCAACGTCTGGAGGCTGGCGCCACGGCAAAAAATGTTTTGGCCAATGAGATTCCCACGGACGGCATGGCGCTTGATATCGGCTTGGAAACGTCAGGCATGTACGCCAAAGCGCTGGGCGGCGCCGGGACCATTGTCTGGAATGGCCCCATGGGCGTCTTTGAATGCGAGCCGTTTAGCCGGGGAACCCTGGATATGGCGCGAAGCGTGGCCGATTCAGGGGCCTTTACCGTTGTTGGAGGCGGAGAGACCAACGCCGCAGTCAACCGGGCGGGGGTCGCTGAAAAAATATCTTACATATCCACAGGCGGCGGAGCGTTTCTTGCTTTGCTGGAGGGGAAAATTTTGCCGGGGGTCGCCGCGCTCGCGTGATTTTTTGTTAGGCGGCGCGCCGCCGGGCCATGACGCGGCCAGCTCCATTCCGCCGGGTTCATTCCGCCTGATTCATTCTGTTGGGTCCATTCTTTTGGGGACCGCCATTCATGGATCGGCTGTGAGTCATGGGCGCCTCCCCATGCGCCTGGGAATAGCGCCTGGGACTCGCGCCTGCTGGCGGGCCGGGCGACTCAACTCCCCCAATGGGAGCTGATTTTTTAATGGACCCTCTTTTTAAGAAATGACACACCCCGTTTCAAGGAACCCGGACGGTTTGGAATATTAATGGCATGACTCAGCGTTCTTTTTTTAAGAAAAACAGACTGATTTTAACAGGGCTTTTTTTTGTCTTAATGGTTGCCGCCCTGTTTTTTTTTCGGGTCCCGCTGTGGGAGAATGCCGAACAGGCCTGGCGGTTTTTTTCTGACAGAGACAAAGTGGCGGCGTTTATCGACTCATTCGGGGTCGCGGCGCCGGCGGTCTTTTTCGCCCTTCAGACCCTTCAGGTTATTTTCGCCCCCATACCGGGAGAGGCGAGCGGATTTATCGGAGGGTTTGTTTTTGGAAGCTTCAACGGTTTTTTGTATTCCAGCATCGGCCTTGCGGCGGGATCGCTGATTAATTTTTCAATCGGCAGACGCCTGGGGCGACCCTGGGTGGAAAAACTCATGAAGCCGAGTCGCATGCAAAAAATAGACGACATGGTCAAACGCCAGGGAGTGATTGTCATCTTTTTAATGTTTGTTTTTCCGGGTTTTCCAAAAGACTATCTCTGCCTGTTTTTGGGCGCGACCTCCCTTCCCTTGAAGGTCTTTGTTATCCTGGCCTCTGTGGGGCGAATGCCTGGAACATTGATGCTGAGCATTCAGGGAGAATTTTTTTATAAAGAAATGTACGGGCCTCTGTTTTGGCTGACCGGCGCCTGCGTTTTGATTGGCGTCGCCGCTTACCTGAATCGGGAGCGGTTGTATGCGTGGGCGGAAAAACTCAATGGAAAATGAACGTTGACTTCAAGATAAAACAGTGGTATTTTTACCCATACATAACAAAAAAGGGAGCGACCATTGACTTTTTGGCGCGGAAGAGATGAGCTTAGCCATGTCGATCGTTTAAGACGTTCGTATTACGAACTTTTGCGGGAGGAGCTGGATCAGTTTTTAATCCGCCACGCATTGCTGGATTCTTACGACAATTTTATTTCGCGCAAACAACCGTACCCCTTTGTTGAAAAACGGGAGCTGAAACCCCGGGCCCGCATCCCTAATGTGGAATATGAGGCCCAAAACGCCTTTCTGGTGATTTTTTGCGAGGACAGGCTGTCGGCGGCGGACAAAAAATATATCCGTTTTTTTGATGACACAAAGACCACCAAAAAAAATCTGCTTTTCTCCAAAACCCTGCCATTGGCAGAAAATTATGACCGGTATCATAAATATCTGGATTCGGCTCATTTTTTTGATTTCACCAAAATCCTTCTCCCTGTGGATTACGCGCTTTTAATTCAGGCCGATCCCATGTTCAAAGCGGTGGATCGATACGCGCTGTCGCATTTTCATGTCAAGATTGACTGGCCCATCGCCGACGCGGCGGAAGACATGGCCAAGGATTTGAGGTACATATCCAAGGACCTTTACGAAAAGGGAGAAAAGTGCGCGGAGGATATCCAAAAAAAGTTCTTTGAATATTACGGGCTTCCCGTCATGTCTGGCGGACGGCGGACGGCCGCCATTGTGGCCGCGCAATATTTGAAGCGAATTCCATTTATATCCACCGTTTACGCCGGGAGTAGCGAGTCCAGAGCCTTGGTGAGAATTTCTAAAGACGGCATCTCAAAGACGGCGCTGATGTGTCTGTCCGATGAAGAGATCGAGGCCACCGCCAACGCCAATGACCTTCCGGTAAGAACCTTTACAAAATATTATATGGCGGCCCGCAAAGGGAAAAAAAGCGGTGTTTTTATTTTTCGGGCCGGATATTCCAGAACGGAGCATGGGCGTCCCCCGCTGGATGGCAAGTTGCGGGAAATAAAGCCGGACCTGTCTTGGCTCACAGTGGAAAATCAATTTCTTCTCCCCAAACCCGGGGTTCTCAATCAAGCCCCCATACCTTTAAACGCCATTTATTCCTAAAAGTGGCCAACCCACGGAGAACTAGAATATGTCCCATTCTCATTCCCATCATTCTCATAACCAGGAGGGGGCGTTGTCATTTAATGAAAAAATGATCAAGCTCCTTGACCATTGGATTGAACACAACAAAGACCATGCCGGATCATATATGGACTGGGCCCAAAAAGCGACGGCGGAAGGCTTGCCTGAAGCGGCGGCGCTCCTTGAAACGGCCGCCGACATGACCCGATCCATCAGCGAAACATTTGAAAAAGCGGCGAAAATCGTCAAGGAAGCGTCGTAATATCTTCCCGGCTGGCCGCCTGTGGGAAAAATCTGGAGAGAAAAAAACAGGGGGTTAACTTTGAAAATGAACGAGAAATTTTGTGTTCAGAGCTTGAAAGTTCAGGTCAGGATTTTTTTATAAAGCAACATGTTGATGATACCATATAAATTTAACCAAATATGAAATAAGCAGGCGCCGTATTCTCTTTAGAGTTTACCACCATCTGCAAAACAGGTGTTACATGAGTAAAATTTTAGAAGATATAAATAAACGTGTTGGTGAAGTAAAAACTGGTAATTTTGATATGACATTCGGGGAGATAATTAGCCTTCACACCAATAAGGAATTGATTATTTCACCTGAATATCAAAGGCTGTTTAGATGGTCGGAAGCACAAAAATCTAGATTAATTGAATCTATTTTATTGGAACTACCTATTCCTCAAATATTCCTTGTTGAAGATGAAAATGGGGTTATGGAGCTAATAGATGGCCTCCAAAGAATCAGTAGCCTAATTCAGTTTGTTAATTCGACGCTGATTAATAAAGATCCATTACGTCTTGATGGTTGTGATATAATAAAGTCGCTAAACGGTGTTGTCTTTAATGATATTCCGCTGAAATTACAATTAAGGATTAAACGCTCATCAGTCAGGGCTGTGATAATAAAAAGTGAAAGTGAAAAATTTTTAAAATATGAGATGTTCAAAAGATTGAATACTGGCGGTGAAAACTTGGCGCCTCAAGAAATACGAAACTGTTCATCACGAATGGTTGGGGAGTCTGGAGAGGAATTCTACAATTTTCTTCAAGGTTGCGCAAAAAAGAAAAATTTTAAATTATGTATAGATAGAATGTCTGACAACATTAAAGAAATGAAGGGAGATGAGGAATTAGTTCTTAGATTCTTTGCACTAAAAAACAGTCCCGCTACTTTCAAAGGAAGCGTTAGGGACTGGTTAGATCAATACATGGAGGACGTGTTAAAAAGCAATGTTCCGTTTGATTACACCGAAGAGGAAAAGTCTTTTGAAGAGGTGTTTGAATTTTTATCAACCACTTTTTCAAATAGCGCTTTTAATAGATATAAAAATGGCGAAGCCTTTGGCGCTTTAGCCCCAGCCTATTTTGAAGCGGTCACTATGGGTGTAAAAGACATAATTCCAGAGCTTAAAGAAATAGAAATAGAGAATATAAGAAATCAAGTAGTCAAAATATTTGTGAGGACGGCATTTTTACGAAATGTTGGTCCTGGCGCTAGTAGCAAATCAAAGATGCTCGCACGTATTAAAGCCGTTAAAGATGGACTCAAGGAACTGATAGATAAATGAGAAAATGGCAAAATGAAATAGATGATGATCTTACGTGGAGAGAAAATGAACTGCTATATTTAAAGAAAATTGCTTTTGATACAAAAGACGATAAAGCTAAAAGTGTGATAATCCTTAGGTCTCTATGGATCATGTTATATGCTCATTATGAAGGTTTTTGTAAGTTTGTCTGGGATATTTATCTTGACCACATTGAATGCGCCAATGTGAAAAATAAAGATTTATCAAAATCAATAATGATGATTTCTCTTTCCAAAATTTTAAACAAGCACAGAAAAGGAATGACAAATGAATCCCTTTGCGAATTTTCTGATATACAATACCCTGAATATTTAGAAAAATGTGCAATCTTTTCAGATGAAAACAAATTAAGCACAAACTCAAATCTCTACCCAAATGTAATAAAAGAGAATAGCCAAAAATTGGAGATATCACTTTCATCCTTAGATGAAAAAGGTATTAAAACCAATATTAAGGCTCTTGTTCAACGAAGGAATGACATTGCTCATGGGAGAAAAATGTATATCAATAATCTTGATGAGTATAAGATATACGAAGATTCTGCCTTTACAATAATGATAGACTTAGCATGTAAAGTGATTGATGCGATAGAAAAAAAGGTGCATTTAAAAGACAAAGTGGTAATGCAAGAGGAATGATTTAACCGATAAGGGAAGTCCGCACTATCAGATTGAGCGTTGCGTGCCTATTTCTACGTCCGATAATGGCCAATTATGTCAAAAAACGTACTTTCATGACCTTGACCGCCCCCTGACAACTCCAACCCGGCTAAATTTTCGATGGCTCATAAAAAAACCCTGGGACAGGCAGATAGCCCTTAAAAAAAGCCGTATTTGCCTGTCCCAGGGGGATTGATTTTCAAAAGACTAATCTCTGAATTGTGCGATCTGAACGCCAAGGCCGACGCACTGTTTGCCCGCCATGCATGTGTCGGCGTCTTCGGTTTCAAGATGGGTTTTAACTTCTTGCGCGCCTTTTTTCATATTCACGACATAGGCTTTTTTGCCGTCGTCATACTCAACGCCGATGTCAATTCCGCACTCTCCAATGTCCGGGAACACCTCTTTGATCTTTCCGCACAAGTCACTGTTATCGTATTTTTTCTCGCCCATGATCATCCTCCTTTTTTTGTTAATGTTGGCGCGTTGAATAAACGCGCAAAGTATGGGTATGCCGCGCCCATAGCGCCAATGGCTTTGCCATTCATGGAGTGAAAAATCCACGGCCGCCGGGGCGACAATCTCAATTTGGATGGGCCTTTTTTTTGACGGATGGTTGAGGCAACATATCACACGTCGGGCCTCCATTCCAATATTTTTTAAGGAGCGGCATATTCTCCAGGCGTTCCACCAAAATGCCGTTGTCCATTTTGAAATTTACCAGCTCTTTTTTCCCCGCCGACGCTGGGTCGATGGTTTTCGGTCCGACTTTTTCTGGTTTGATTTTTTTTGGCTTGATTTCTTTTGGCCGGATTCCCTCTGCCCCGGTTTTTTCCCATCGGGTTTCTTCCGATCCGGTTTATTCTGAACGGATTCATGGGCGCCGCTTTGTTTTTGAGGGCCAGAAGAACGGGTTTTTTTAGGGCGAGAAGAATGGGGTTTTTGCGGGCGAGAAGAATGAGACGACGGACCCCGGCCGGTCAAGGCCGCCTTTTGCCTCTCTTTTTTAAACCGGTCTTTTTCCACAAAAATCCGTTTGCCGCTCGCCGGATCTTTTTCCGTGAAATAGGCCAGGGTGGCGTATGTGGAGGGCGACGGCGTAAAAATCTGGGTCTGTCTGGGCAGCAGGCGAAGGGTGTCCATGCAAAATCGTCGAAGGTCCTCCATATCCTTTTGCCGACATCCGGGATACGCGGCCATCATATAATAGGTCAGATAGGTTTTTTTGGAATCCGTGGGGTTGAGCCGGGAAAAGAGCCGGATGAAATCTTCCAGCAACTGGCGGCCCGGCTTTCCCATAAGAGAAAGAATGGCGTCCGAAGAGTGTTCGGGCGCGATTTTCATCTGACCCGAGATATGGTTTTCAAGAAGCTCCTTCAGATACCGCGCCCCGGATTTTTTATCCTTTAAAATCAGGTCGTAGCGGATGCCTGAGGCCACAAAGACCTTGCGGACCCCTGGCAGATTCCGAAGATCTTTGAGCAGGGAAATCTGGCGGCCGTGATCCACGGGCAGATGTTTGCAGGGTGTTGGGAATATGCACCGTTTATCGTGGCATGCCCCCCGGGTCTGTTTGCGGGGGCATTCGATGCCATACATATTGGCGGTGGGGCCCCCGACGTCTGATATGATTCCTTTGAAATCCGGGTGGTCGGCAAAGGCGGCCGCCTCCCCAAGGATGGACGATTCGTTTCGGGAGACCAGATGCCGCCCCTGATGAGCGGTGATGGCGCAGAATCGGCATTCCCCATAACAGCCCCGGTGGGTGGTCAGGGAAAACCGGATGGTTTCAAGCGCGGCGATGGGGCCGTCTTTTTCGTGACACGGGTGAGCGTTTCTGGAATAGGGCAGCTCGAAAATTTTATCCAGGGCCTCCGGGGAGAGGGGAAGCTGCGGCGGATTCTGGACCAGGTATCGCGTGTCCTGGCGTTGAAGCAGTCGTTTTGCCGAAAGGGGGTCGGACTGGTCGTAAAACAGTTTGAACATTCGGGCAAAGGCGTCTTTGTCTTTGGATACGGCATCGTGGTCGGGCAGCTCCAAATCCGGACCTGGAAATTCGGGCGCCGGTTCTGGAATGGTCGGGCGTATATAACAAATTCCCCGAATGGCGGCGATGGACAGGGCGCCTGGTTTTTCGTTGAGCGCGTCGGCCAGATCCAATATGGTCTGCTCGGCCATTCCGTAAACCAGAATATCGGCTTTGGCGTCAAAGAGAATGGAGCGTCTGACCGAATTGGACCATGCGTCGTAATGGGAGACGCGCCGGAGGCTGGCTTCAACGCCCCCCAAAACAATGGGCGCCGTGTTTTTGAAATGTCGGCGAATCAGGTTGGCGTACACAATGACGGCCCGATCCGGGCGTTTTTCATTGAGACCGCCGGGGGTCATGTCATCGCTTTTTCGCCGTTTTCCAGACGCGGTGTAATTGGCGATCATGGAGTCCACACAACCTGCGGAGACCCCCCAGAAAAGTTCAGGTTCCCCCAGCCGGGTGATACACCCTTTGCCGGAAATATCGGGCTGGGAAATCATCCCCACCCGATACCCCGCGTTTAAAAGAATCCGTCCGATGACCGCGACCCCCACGCAGGAGGAATCAATCAGGGCGTCTCCGGTGACTAAAATTACATCCAGCGCCGTCCATCCGAGACACTCCATCTCTTTGAGGGTCGCGGGGATAAACGTCATGGGATTGGTTTTTATGACGCTGATTTTTATGGCTTTGGTTTTTATGGTTTTGGTTTTCAAGGGATTTAAATCCATGTGGGCGGCGCGCCGGGCATGGCGCGTAAATGGAAAATAAACAGCGGCTCGTTGGTCATGCCAGGGGCCGCTGAGAAATAATGTGGGGCCAAGCGTATCATGACCCGGCTTATTTGACAAGCTCCGGTTTTTAGCTGTTTTTGGGTAGTTGGGGGGGGGAATTAGAATTTGCAAAAAAACATGGGGAGGCGTTATTTGACTGTCCCAGGGGGTTCATCTTTCCCATTGTATTCATAAAGCCATTTTGGATTATCTTTGAGCATGCAAATAATATGAATGTGCTTACGAAGAGTCGAAATAACCGAAGGCATTGAAAACCAACTATCCATTACAAGGAACTTGGCTTGGATTCCAATTTTAATGGCTCTTTTGACCATTGGCTCCAGTAAATCCGTGGATGTTGTTATTGCCTCTTTGCGGCGTTTATAGGCACATGTTCGTTTATCAATATCAGGATTGATTTCATTGTAGCGATTCTTTTCTTTCGCTGATGACAGCAGGGAAAAATCAATTCCAAGAAAACTGTTCCCATCAGACCACCCAAGAGTGAGAAATCTGAATCATTTCAGGTATTTGTGTGTTGAGTGATCAAATACACGGGAAAGAAACTCCACTTTTTTGGAGCGGCTTCGGTCATATGTTGAGTCATCCAGAATCAGAACTTTTTCGGAAGAATCATCCAAAAAGTTTTTGATGATAAAATAAATATCCACCCCCAAAGGGGGTGGTCTTGGGATAACCCCTAAAAGGGGATGAAATTTTTTCGCCCACTTAGGAGGCAAAAAAGTTGTCACTGATTAAATTCACTTTGACAGATTAATTTTTTTTATTCTGCTGTAAATTCTTAATTTTTTCAAGGCACGTATATAGACACACTGTATGTGGTATTTTTTAAAGCAATTCATATTGTCCCCTTATTGTGGTTGTGGGGGGACAACTCAACACTGAATTAATATATGGGCATTTGAAAAGGCAGAGCCAATTATCTCTGACCATACCCAGAGGGTATGGTTTTACATTTAGAATAAATTCGGCTACAAAGAAGAAGTGTGAAACGTCGCCAATTGTATGTGGATGAATTTAAAAAATTATACACAGCATCTTTTCCAACACGTATTTTTTTATTGCGAACCACACCTTCATAAAAATTTTTACCCATAAATGTCAAGTTGAAGATAATGGTAAACAATTCCAGAGGAGATGCTCCCTTACTTTTCCTTATGCCTGATTTATTGAGCATACTTCCAATTCTTAACCTGAAAAAGTAATTGCCAAAAATTCTTGTTTTATAAGGGGTTACAACTTGATTTTGAAATTTTGTTGATGTAATATTTATTTCGATGGAGCTCCTTTTTTGCCTTGTCTGTTTGTGGTGAACATTACATAGCACAAAAAGGAGTTTTTATCAATTTATTTATGTATTTCAGGTGTTTATATTTCATATTCGTCTAAAAATAAGCCCGAAAGTTGAGTTATTCATTAACCCGTCTGAAATGATTGAGAAACAATTGCGCCGATTCGATCTGGAAGAGCTTTCTCACGAAAGCACAAAATCAAGTGCCCGGGGGGGGCTACCAAAATTAAAAATCTATTTGTTAAGTTAATGACATTGAATGGGAATTAGCATAATGCAACTTAAATTTAAGCATATCAGTGTTATTATATTTATTTCTATTACTTTTATATATGAAACGTATGCTCAAGAACGTTTTGCGTTAGTAATTGGTAATAGCAAGTATGAGAACCAAAAACCATTAGCCAACCCAACTAATGATGCAAAAGATTTAGCAAGTGCTTTAAAAAATGTTGGATTCGATGTTCATATCAAATTAAATGCCGATCATGAGTCAATGGAGAAGTCTATACGGGATTTTGGGGGAAAATTAAAAAAAAATTCTGTTGGGCTTTTTTATTTCTCGGGGCATGGAGTTCAGTATGAAGGTAAAAATTATTTAATTCCCACGAAAATATCTAACATAATTAAATATTTTGATCTTCGTTATAAATCAGTAGATACAAGCTTTATTCTTGAATCAATGAAACAAAATAACAATAAATTGAATATTATTATTTTAGATGCATGCCGTAACAATCCTTTTAAAGGCTTTAGCAAAAATTTAGATAAAGGTCTATCAAAACTTTCAGGTGTAGAAGGCACTATAATAGCTTATGCAACTTCTCCTGGAGAGATTGCGTTAGACGGTGATGGTAGAAATAGTCCTTATGCTAAGTACTTAGTTAAATTAATAGAACAACCAAATCTGGATGTTGAAATTTTGCTAAGGGAGTTAAATAAAAGAGTAAAAAAAGAAACAAGAGGAGTGCAAATACCTTGGTATGAAGCATCAATAGATGAAGCTTTTTATTTTAATCCAGGAGAGCGTGTGATTGCGAACATACAGAAAAAATTACAAAATAGTATAAAAAGTGTGGGGCGATTAGACAAAGAACTAATGCCAAGATCAAGCGGGATAATAAATGAAATTGTTTATGGTTCTGGAGAATTTGATGAGAAAATAAGGGAGCTTGATGAGAGCATAAGGCATATAGATGCATATGTTCAATATGCGACTGATTACATAGGAATGTCAACGGAAATCTTCTCTTATTATAACTCTTTTGTGGATTCTATTATGGATTTTGAGAGTAGATGTCAGGTTACTATGGAACGGTATGAGATGAATAAGGAAACTATGGTTTTTGATTTTTATAAAAGACAAATTGATGAGTGTGAGGCGAAACTGTTAGAGTTTAAAAAAAGTGCTATGAGTTTTGCTGATGAGGTAGATGGTATTTCTAAGTATTCGAGACTTTTACGTGATGCGATTCAAAATATGTTGAAACTTAAAAGTTCCCTTGAAACTTCTCGTGAGTATGAAAAACTAAACAAGAATGATTGAAAAAGGGTAACACAATCTCCATAAAAAAGAAAGGAGAGCGTGTCATGAAAAAGATGTATCTGGATTAGAAACAAAACACAACAGTATACGAATGGAAACAGCAGCTTGAGGCGATAGGCGAGGAGAACTTTGTAAATTGCCGGCCGGATTATCCTGTGGTATACTGGGTTTATATTGGGGACGCCTATGATTTTATGCTTTTCATAATAATTTTTAAAACAGGCAGATAGAGCTTACATTTCGGTATCCTGAAAAATATTTATGGAATTGATCTTTTTTTCAATTTAAAAAATCAGATACTTATGTATGACCAAACCGCCACCAGGCATTTCGAAGATCGGCATAAATTGAGGCGGG
>Ga0307987_1000503_pt1 | contig 23470 bp, 16 predicted proteins | sample EllFjometagen181_FD_203157 | JGI IMG/M metagenome (GOLD analysis project Ga0307987, IMG submission 203157) | Marine microbial communities from Ellis Fjord, Antarctic Ocean - #181 | ecosystem: Environmental > Aquatic > Marine > Unclassified | place: Southern Ocean | collected 2014-10-08 | reverse complement strand
CGTCCACCAGCTTGGCCTGGACCCGCACCCAATCGGTGATGGGCTGGTGGAAGGCCGCGTTTTCGAGATCGTGCAGCTTGGTGAGCCGCAGCAGACCGTAGAAAATGCGGGCGAACTGCTCGCCCAGCTCACGGACCTGGCGGGACAGCTCGCGGTCCTCGGCGGAGCGAGCGCGCTCGAGCTGCTTGCCCAGCTGGGCCTGGGCCGTCTTGAGTTGATCGAGTTCAGCTGTCATCACCCACCCTCATTCCGAGCCGGCGGTGGCGCACGAGACACTGCATACAGTGGGCGTGGAGGTCGTCACTCGCCGACTTGGCCACCAAGCGAATGTAGTCTTCGGCTTGTTCGCCGGGGATGTGGGACAGGCCGGTGACCGCGGCCCGCTTCAGGGTCGCCTGGCCGAGCAGCACTCGCTTGAGCAGCCCCCGAGGCTTGATCCAACCCAGGAAGGTGTGGAATGCACGTTCTTCCCAGATCTGCACCATCGCAGTGGCCAGAGTGTCGACTTCCCGAGGCTGCAGATCCCGATTGGCGTTGCGCTGCAGCCGGCTGGCCACGGCGTGGAAAGCCCAGCGTTCCTTGTGGACCTCGAGCATCCGCAGGGCGCGCAGACGAACCTCGATGCTGCCGGCATCCAGCAGCTGCGCGAGGCGCTGACCCACGAGCTGATCGTAGTCGCCGTGCTCGATGATGCCCAGGGCCTGGAGCTGCACTTCGACGTCGGCTTCGACCACCAGTTCGAGGGCCACCCGAGCGCCGCGCTTGTCGTCCACCAGCGCCACGACCTGCAGGAGGTCGGCGGCCACGGGGGGCTCGGACTCGCCGATGCCGCTCACCAGGGTGTCGATGTGGGCCCCGGCGGATTCCACCAGCAGGGTTCGGGTGACCCAGCGCGCGGTGTTGCTCCGCTCTTTGCGAAGGATGGCGAGCAGCAGCGGCACGGGGTTGCCGGGGATGGCGCCCACCAGCGCCTGCAGCTCTTCGGGGACCTCTCGGGAGCCAGAGGGTACCGAGCGGATGATGCGGGACAGGGCACGCTCGTCGGTGAAGGCTTCGAGCAGATCCTGCTTGCGCTCGAGATCCTTCTCGCGGAAGGGCAGCGCCTGGATGATCTGCATGACGTCGAGCAGTGACGACAGCAGCCCCTCGGAGAGCAGGAAGTCACGGATCTCCCGAAGGATGGGCGTGGCTTCCTCGAGCTCGAGGGGTTCCACCGGGTTGCAGGCCACCTCGAGGACTTCCCGCAGCAGCCGCACGCACTGCTGGGGCAGGGCGACGTTGGAGTCCTCGCGGGCGGCTTCCTTGATCTTCTCTTCGTCGATATCGACCCACGCGAGGGTCGCGCGCTGGGTGTACTCGGGCCAGGGAACATCGAAGCCCTCTGGGGCGGAGCTCGCGAGGATGGTCATCTCGTCGCCGCCATCGTCACCGTCGCCGAAGTCGCCCATCTCGCTGATCAGCGCCTCGTCCACGAACTCGGTCTCGTCGTCTTCGGGCACGAAGCCCTCGACCGAGTCGACCTCGATGTGCTTGAAGCCCGCCTTCCAAAGCAGGGTGACGATGTCGTCTTCCTGCTGGCGAATACCGACATAACGAATGGACAGGATGCCCAGGAACTGGGTGATCTCGTCCCAGGCCACGTCGGGGTCGACGGAGATGCGACGCACCCCGTCACGGAACAGACGGAAGGACAGGGAGCGCTCGCGATCGCGGTTGAGATACACGACCTCGCTGCCTAGCACCATCTCCCACGGCCGAATGTGGAGCTTGAGGGCGCCGTAGGTCTGCAAGTACTTGTCGAAGCGCGTGCGCATGTCGTCGAGGAAGTTGCGGATAGCTTCGTTGTCGGGCTCGTACAACAGGTAGGAACGCGCAGCGCGGCCCAGGGACACCAGGGCATCGCTGGCGGCACGCCCGGCCTCGGAGGTCCCTACGGCTTCCTCGTCATCGGCCTTTTCGTCGAAGGCAGCACCCGCCATGGGCGGCGCTGCGGGGGCGGCCTCCGGGGCGCCGAGCTCGTCCAACGGCGCATCGAACGGATCGCCGTCATCCGGGGCTGCGGGCTCGGCCGCGGCCGCGGCCGGACCTGGAGGGGGAGGATCCTCGGAGGGAGCCTCGAATGGGCTCCCCTCGTCGTCGAGATCCCAGAGAGACTCGTCGCCACTGGTCATGCGCTTCACCTACCTATGTTCAGCATACCGAAGAAACGGAGCGATTTCGCCCCCGCTGCGCTAAGCTCCATCTCCGGAAGCCAAGGCCATGCCCACTCCACGTCCCCGCATCCTGTCCCTCGGCACCGCCAACCCCGATACCTGGTATCGGCAGAGCGAGGTCGTCGAACGGTACCACGTCGAAGATCCGCGGATCCGTTCGCTGTTCCGCTCGGGTCATATCCAGGGTCGTCACCTCATCCTGCCGCCTCCGGACGCCAGCGGTCAGCCCAAAGAGACCCAGGGCCAGCTGTTGGAGAAGCACCTGCGCGGAGCGAAGGACTTCGGCGCACAGGCGGTACAGCGCTGTCTCGACGCCGAGGACCTCTCCCCCCGCGACGTGGACTACCTGGCCTGCATCACCACCACGGGGTTCATGGCGCCCGGCCTGTCGGCGCACCTGGTGGACCGCCTGGGCATGCGCCCGGACTGCGGCCGGCTCGACGTGGTCGGCATGGGTTGCAACGCAGGCCTCAACGGCCTCAACCCTATCGCCAACTGGGCCATGGCCAACCCGGGCCGCAACGCCCTGCTGGCCTGTATCGAGGTCTGCTCGGCGGCCTACGTGTTCGACAACACCCTGCGTACCGCAGTGGTGAACAGCCTCTTCGGCGACGGCGCCGCCGCCGCGCTGGTCCGCTCAGACGACGCCGACGACCGGCGCTTCGCCCCCGAAGTGTTGGGCTTCGAGTCCCACGTCATCACCCCAGCTATCGGGGCGATGCGCTACGACTGGGACGACGACGCCCACAAGTTCTCCTTCTTCCTCGACCGGGACATCCCCTACTTCATTGGCGAAAACGCCGAGAAGCCCGTGGACCGCCTGCTGGGTCGTTTCGGCCTGAAGCGCCGACACGTCTCCCACTGGATCGTCCACTCCGGGGGCAAGAAGGTGATCGACGCCATCAAGTACAACCTGGGCCTCACCGCCTGGGACGTGCGCCACACCGTCAGCGTGCTGCGCGACTACGGCAACCTGAGCTCCGGTAGCTTCCTGTTCTCCCTGCAGCGCCTGCTCGATGAAGGCGTCGTGGAGCGCGGCGACTACGGCGTGATGATCACCATGGGCCCCGGCACCTCCATCGAGACCGCCCTGGTGCGCTGGTAACGCCCCCCACACCGAGGATCGGCCATGAAGACCCTGACCACCATCCGATACGAAGAGGTCAGCCTCCACGACAAGCTGGTGGCCTTCGTGACCCTGGACCGCCCCCAGGTGGGCAATCGCATCGACGTGCACATGGTCCAGGATCTCGCCGCAGTCTGCGACCACCTCGAGGACGCATCCAAGGCTGACGTCGTCGTGTTTCGCGCCGAAGGTCCCGACTTCTGCCAAGGCATGGATTTTCGGGCCTTCGCTCCGGACAAGCCCATCGATATCCACGGCTTCAACAAGTGGGAGAAGATCGCCGCCCGCCTCGAGCGCCTCCCCAAGGTCACCGTGGCGATGTTGGATGGCCTGGCCGCCGGTGGAGGCTTCCAGCTCGCGCTGGTGGCCGATCAGCGCATCGCCACCCCCGGCGCCCGCTTCCAACTGCCCGAGGTCCACATGGGCTTCCTGCCGGGCATGGCCACCTTCCGCCTCGCCAAGTACGTCGGCCTGGGCCACGCCAAGCGCATCATGCTCTGCGCCGAGACCGTCACGGCCAGCCGCGGCCTCGAGCTCGGCCTGATCGACACCGTCTCCGACGACCTCGACGCCGCCCTGGGCGACACCATCCGCGCCTTCGGGCCTATCCACAACGTGACGGTGCAGCTGTGCCGGCGCCTGCTCAACGAGTCGTTCGCCGCCGACTTCGAGAACGCCATCGGCCACTTTCTGGCCGCCCAGCACCGGGCTGTCACCCAGACCGCGTTCCTCGAAACCCTCGAGCGGGAGCACCAGGATTGAGCGTGACCGCCCACCGGCCCTTCACCGTCGACTCCAACGTGATGGCTCGTATCCGCCCCATGCAGCATCGCGACGCGGCCGCCGTCGCCCAGCAACACCACAGCGCCATGGGCTCCAGCCTGTGGGCGCGGCTGGGTCTCCCCTTTCTCGAGGCCCTGTACCGGGCGCTGGTGGACTCCCCCCACTTCCTGGCGTTCGTCTACGAGGATGAGCATGGCCTGGGTGGGTTCATCGCCGGTTCCACCGACACCCCACGCATGTTCCGCGAGACCCTGCGAGCCCACTACCCTGCCATCGCCGTCGCCGCCGCGCAGGGTCTGGCCCGCCACCCCGGGGTCGCGATCCAGCTGCTGCGCACCGGCGCCTACTTCGACGCCTCGGGGGCCGAGATCCTTGGGGAGAGCCTGTTCTGTTCGTTCCAGGCTCGGCTGCGCGGCACGCGGGTCAGCGGACACATCAACAAGGTGTTCTTCGACGAGCTCTGCGCCCGCGGTCACCAGCGGGTGAAGATCACCACAGAAGCAGACAACGTCGGCGCAAACCGCCAGCTTCGTTCCTGGGGCTTCGAGTCCGATCTCACGTTCGACTTCTACGGCAAGGCAATGGTCCGCTACGTGCTGGATCTCGAGGCTTCCCCGCGGGTCGAGCCCTGCTCCCGCCACCCGGCAGTATGATTTCGAGAAGATCGAGATCACCTTCCTTTCGCCGGAACACTACAGGTGCAACCCCGGGATAGGAAGGTCGGCGAGCCCGTGCTACCTTTCCCGTACGGACAACACCCCCCTTCTGCGCACCACCCCCTACGGTCCCCCCCCCTCACTGTCCCGGAGATGCCATGCGCGTCGGCCCTCACACCGCCCTTCTCCTGCTGATCCTCTCGGCATGCGGCGAAGACCCCAAGACCGACGACACGGATACCACGCCTCCCGCCGAGACCGGCCCCGACACCTGGACCGAGTTCGTCGACGCTGACGGTGACGGCATCACCACCGCTGACGGTGACTGCGACGACGAAGACCCGCTGGTCTTCCCCGGAAACGAGGAAGCCTGCAACGGCGCCGACGACAACTGCAACGACATGATCGACGAGGGCTGGCCCGACACCGACGGCGACGAGATCGCGGACTGCCTGGACGAAGAAGAGTGCGACGGCATCGACAACGACGGCGACGGTCGGATCGATGAAGACTTCTCGGACACCGACGGCGACGGAGTGGCCGACTGCGTGCAGGTGGAGACCTGCGACGGCCTGGACAACAACGGCGACGGTCAGGTCGACGAAGGCTTCGACGTAGACGACGACGGCTACACCACCTGCGGCGACGAAGACTTCGACGCGGACTGCGACGACACCGACGCCGAGGTCCACCCCGGCGCCGCGGAGATCGACGACGACCTCATCGACAACGACTGCGACGGCATGGCCGACGAGGCAGCCTGGTCCGAGGGCGACCTCCTCATCACAGAGATCATGGCCAATCCCCAGGCCGTCTCCGACCCGATGGGCGAGTGGTTCGAGGTCCTCAACATGACCGATGAGGTGCGCCACCTCAACGGCCTGATCCTGCTGGCCGGCTCCGGTGCGCAAGAGCACGTGGTCGTCAGCGATGAGCTGCTGGTCCTCGAGCCGGGCGAGCTGTTCGTCTTCGGTAACAACAGCGACTACGACAGCAACGGCGGTGTGTGGGTCGACTACGCCTACAGCGGGCTTACCCTGGGCAACGAAGCTGACGACATCGGCATCCACACTCCCGAGCTCGAGGTCGAAGCCCGCGTCTGGGACGACGGCGTCAGCATGCCCGATACCGCCGGGGCCAGCATGACCCTGGACTCCCTGGCCCTCGAGCTCGGCCTGCACGACGCTGAGAACTGGTGCTCAGCCCAGGATGGCTGGGATCTGCGCAGCGACTACGGCTCCCCGGGCGAACCCAACGGCATGTGCCCCAACTTCGATCACGACGGCGACGGCTATGCCACCGAGGACGGCGACTGCGACGACGACGACCTCATGGTCTTCCCGGGCGCCGAGGACACCTGGTACGACGGCATCGACCAGGACTGCGACGGCTGGAGCGACTACGACGCGGACCTCGATGGTTTCGACTCCGACCTGTTCGGCGGCACCGACTGCAACGACGATGACATGGAGATCAACACCGACGCCACCGAGATCTGCGACGATCTGGACGTGGATGAGGACTGCAGTGGGGTGGCGGACAACGATGACTCCGGCGCCACAGGCAAGAATACCTGGTACACCGATGGCGACCGGGACGGCTACGGCGACGGCACGGGCACCGACTACTGCGATCCGCCGGGCGACACCTCGCTGACCGACGGCGACTGCGACGATGGCAACATGTACGCCTACCCCGGCGCTCCCGAGGTCTGGTACAACGGCGTGGACGAAGACTGCGACGGCGCCAACGACTTCGACCAGGACGGCGACGGCTTCGAGGCCATGCTGGGTGGCGGCGATGACTGCGACGACACCGACGCCACGCTCTACCCCACCGACTGGTACCCCGACAGCGACGGCGACGGCTACGGCGACGAATTGGCGACCGGCACCTCGGCCTGCGGCCAACCCACCGGCTTCGTCTCCGACAACACCGACTGCGACGACGCGAACCCGCTTATCCACCTCTGCCAGACCTCCTGGGAGATCGCTTCGTCAGCGACCACCGCCTGGAGCACCAGCGGCAGCTTCCGGGGCAACAGCTACCTGGCCGACGACGACGACACCCTGATGAGCTTCGAGCAGTACCTCTACCTGAGCTCGAGCTGCGACCTCGAGTTCTACGTCCTCGAGCAGGGCTCAACCGGTGTCTGGAGCGTGGCCTGGTACGACCAGATCACCTCGGCCGCGGGCACGGGCTACTTCTCCTCGGGCGACATCGACCTGGCCATCACCGCCGGCAACATCTACATGCTGGGCGTAGGCTTCACCTGCTCGGTCACCTACTACGGCGAGACCGCCAGCTGGAGCGGCACCGACGTGGGCATCGGAACCTTCCGCAATCCCCACTTCGACACCGCCTACTCTGGCTACTCGAGCAGCTACTACCCCACCAGCACGGGTGCCTCGACCATCGCCTACACCCAGATCGTGACCATGGCCACGGAGTACTAGGAACCAGCAGGGTTCTAGCGCCGCCTCCGGCCCTGTCCCCGGCGCTGACCAGTACGTGGGCCAAAGCGACGAGCGTCCCCCACCCCGCCGCGTGTGGGGTAGCCCAGTGCCACGATGAGCTCGTGTAGCTGTGGGGTCGTGCAAGCCAGCAGCTCGCACAGCGCCTCGGGAGCTTCGAACGCACCGTCTCTGGACAGGCGCCTCAGATGAAAGGCCAGCTCTTCGAGCAGGTCCACCCGCAGCAGCCGCTCACCGAGCACGGCGTAGCCGAGGACTCGGGCCAGCGCCGCGGGAAAATCGCGGGGACGCTCGAGGCTGGGCTCGCCGGCCCAGGTGAACGGCGGCATGGGCAGCAATCCGGAGTGTACGCACCACAGGGCGCCGCGGAGCCGCAGCCACTGGGGCACGAGCAGCGAGGCCACGAACAGGTGCTCAGTGCCGATGCGCACGTCCAGCCGCGCCAGGATGCGTCGTTCATCACGCCCCAGCGCCGAGACAGGCAGATCCCTGGCGGCGCAGATGCCCAGGTCCTGCTCGAGGCTGTAGACCACCGCGCGCCCAGCGTCCCGCAGCTTCTTGGCCGGTGCTTGGCGCAAGGGCGCCAGCAGGCCCTCGATCAGCTCCCGGCTCCAGCGCTCAAGGCGACGGCGCACCCGCACGCGCTGCTCCCCGGTGATGAGCTCCTGCTGCAACGCCGTCACCTTGGGCTCGAGCACCGACCGGCCCGCTACCAGGCGCCCAAGGCGTGCGCCCTCCCAGCAGATCATGCCCGTGTCATCGAGCTCGAAGTCGTCGAAGACCGCAGCCTCGAGTTCGCCCACGCGCTTGGACATGAGGCCCTCGAGGGCACGACGAACAGCCTTCCACGCCACCTGCCCGTGAAGCCCCACGAGGTCTCCGGCGGGGACGAAGCGCAGCCCCTCGAGATGCCCGAGAGAGTGCTCGCCCGCCCACAGCTCGCCGTCGTCGTCAACGCTGACCGGCGGGAGCTGGTCCGGTCCATCGGTGCGGAGCAGAAGGATGGTGCGACGGTCCACGAAGCGGCGGGCGAGGCGCTCGTGCAGTGCATCGCTCAGGCGATCCTCGATGCCTCTCGTGCGCCCCTGCCAGTGCTCGGGGTCCCGTAGCCACGCCCCCCGGAATGCCACGTAGGTCCAGGTGCGTACGAAAGCGATGCGCGTCATCAGGGCATCGATCTCCCCCTGCACTCGGTCCAGTCGCCGCAGTCGGTCTGCCACCCAGTCCTCCCCCAGAGACTGCTGGCCACCCGTGAGCTGGAGGTAGATCTCTTCGAGCAGCGCGTAGTGATCCTGGAAGAGCTGGTTGCGGTAGTCGGGGATGCGACACACGTCCCAGAGCAGCCGCACGGCCTGTTCGCCCTTGGCTCGCTCCCTCACCGCATCCCGACGCAGCAACGCCCCCAAGGAGCGCTCGTCCTCAGCGTTACGCACGCGACGCAGGGCGCGGGTGCGAGGCTCCTGGGCCAAGGTCCGCTGCAGGGCCTCGACGCTCCTGAAGTCCAGGTCCGTGTTGCGGTACCACAGGAAACGCAGTGGGGGGAAACGGTGCTGCTCCACCGCCTCCACCAAGGCCTCGGGCATCACGTCCAGGTCGCCAGTGGTCCCGAAGCTTCCATCCCGCCGATACCGCCCGGCCCGACCCGCCACCTGGGCGAGCTCCGAGGCCTCCAGCGGTCGCATCTGCCTGCCATCGAACTTGTGCAGCGCCGACAGCGCCACGTGATTCAGGTCCAGGTTCAACCCCATGCCGATGGCGTCGGTGGCCACCATGTACTGGACTTCCCCCTGCTGGTACATGTCCACCTGGGCGTTGCGGGTACGGGGTGACAGGGCCCCGAGCACCACGGCGGTGCCGCCATGGCGCGCCTTCAGCCGCTCGGCGAGGGCGTAGACCTGGGCCGCAGAGAACGCCACCACCGCGCTGCGTGGGGGCAGCGCCGTGAGCTTGCGGCGGCCGGTGTGGCGCAGGCTCGAGAAGCGCGGGAAGGTCTCGAACTGTGCGGTGGGCACCAAGAGCTGCAGCAGCGGCGCGATGGTCTCGGCCCCCAGAAACCAGGTCTCCCGCATGCCCCTGGCCTCGAGGATGCGGCTGGTGAAGATATGGCCGCGCTCGGGGTGGGAGGCGAGCTGCACCTCGTCCACCGCCAGGAAGGCCACCGGCTTGTCCACAGGCATGGACTCCACGGTGCACACCCAGTAGCGGGCGCCAGGGGGGACACGCTTCTCTTCCCCCGTGACCAAGGCCACGTGGTCGGCGCCCACCCGGGCCACGACACGGTCGTGAACTTCCCGGGCCAGCAGGCGAAGGGGCAAGCCGATCATGCCCGTGCGGAACTGGAGCATGCGCTCCACGGCCCGGTGGGTCTTGCCCGTGTTCGTGGGCCCCAGGATGGCGGTGATGCCGCCCTGGCCGGAAAGATCCACCGCTACTCTTCGTCTTCCATGGCCTCGCGCATGGCGGCCTCTTCGGCCTCCTGCAAGGCGGCTTCCTCTTCATCGATGCGCAGCTGCAGTGCATCGATCACGATGATGCGGTCTCGGTCGGTGGCGTGGAGCAGGCCGTCGTGCACGCAGAAGCGGGGGTGCTCGAAGGAGTACTCGCTGATATCGACCTGGAAGTCGAGCTTGCCGGGACGCTTGAACTTGAAGGCTCTGCCGGTGTCGGTGACCGCCCAGATGGCGCCTTCTTCGTCCAAAGCGAGATCGACGTCTTCGTAGCCCTGATCGAAGTCGTCCATGTCCCACATCTGCCGGTCGCGGAAGCCGTCGGCCTCGTAACGAATGATGGCGTCGCGGTAGACGAGCAGGAACTTGTTCTTGTAGACCTGCACGTCGTTGGGGGTGCCGTCTTCGATGTCGAAGCGCAGGATCTCCTGGCCGTGGATGTCGAAGGCGACGGCCTCGGAGCCGTAGAAGGCGTACAGCAGGCCCTTGGAGGCCATGTAGGCCAGGTGACCCTCGCCACCGAGGCCGGGCTCGACCTCGCGGTTGGTGTTGATGTGCCAGCCGATGAGCTGGTTGCCTTCGGGGTCGAAGATCTGGACCCGCCGCTCGGCGTCCATGATGGCGATGAGGTCCATCTCCTTCTCGGGGATCAGCTCGATGGCGATGGGGTTGTGGAACTGGCCAGGACTATCACCGGGCGCTGAGCCCGAGACGTACCAGGAGCGACCGCGACCAAACCAGGTGTCCGCGATGTCGGGTTCTCCACCCCAGATGCGGTCGGGGCGACCGTCTTGGGCGAAGCGCTGGACCCGGTTGTTGCCCACGTCGGCCACATACACGGAGCCGAAGCGGTCGATAGCAACAGGGATAGGCTCACCAAAGGACTGCAGGGCGCCTTCGGACCAACCGGTCTCACCCCAGTACGGGACGTTGTGATTTCCACCACCGATGAGCTCCTGGTACGCGTAGAAGATCTCCACGAGTTCCTGGAGCCACGCCTTGTCCTTGCCTGTGGCGCGGAGCTGAGCCATCTCGAAGGCCGGGATGCTGTTGGCGTCTTTGAGCTTGCGGAGCGCGTCGATGGCTTCCTTGTCGGAGTGCAGGGCCTGAGCCCGGGAGCCCATGGGCACGCGCTTCTGCACCGGAGCGCGGAGGTAGTGGGACCCATCGCCCGCGGCGTCCATGATCCAGGCCAGGGACTCGGGAGCGCCGAACTCGGCGAGGCGGTGCTTCTGGTAGTGCTCGTTGAGTTCCTCGAGGTACGACTCGCGTGCGGCCTGGCCTTCTTCGCTCTGCTGCCACTCTTCGAGCTCGGCCTGGGCAGCGCCCTTGGACTCCACGTAGTTGACCGCCAGCTCGGAGATGGTGCAGTCGGTGAACACGAAGCCTTCGTAGACCTCGTCGATCTCGAGCCGGAGCACCCTGCCCTGCTGCCCCACAGGGATGTCCAGGCGCTGGACCTCGTCGAGGATCCGCAGTGGGTTGCCCACCGGCTTGCCGTCGACCTTGATGGTGACGGTGTGTGGGCGGCTGTACTCGCGGTAGCTCTTCTTGCCTTCGCTGAGGTTGCCTGGCCACACGGAGAGGGTCTGGATGTCGGTGCTGACCCGCAGGTCGAGCTCGATCCAGGCGCCCTTGCCTGCGCCGGCTTCGCCCTCGATCCAACCGCTTCCCAGCAGGCCGTCGAAGGCGGCCTCGGCGGGGTGCTCAGCGTCGTCGGTCTCGTGCTCGGAGCTGGCCTTGACCCTGGGCATAGGGGCTGCGCTGACCGACGAGGGAACAGCGGCTGAGGCGAGCAGGAACAACACCGAGAGAGCGGGAATGGAGAACGTTGAGAGTGTGCGCATGGGGGGCCTCCTAAGTCCGGTCTTCGTACCTTGACGGGGTGGCACCGGTCAAGCGAGGGGAGTGAGGATCCCGTCAGGCTCCATAGGTGCCGGCGCGCGAAGCCCGCCTGCTTCCAACCCCCACGCCCACAGCCTGTTCCACGACGGGTGGGTAGCGCCAGCTCGCGTCCACTCGCTCCTGACCAGAGGTTCACAACGTCCAAGACGCCGTCCGAGACGTGAATTCTCATAAATGTCGGCCCTGGTCTGTGCGGGATCGCTTGCAGGTGGGAGAAACGGACTGTATCGAGCAGTGCAGCCCACACAACGGAGCACTCATGCGCGTACTCGCCCTCATCGCCCTCGCCCTACCCACCATCGCCCTGGCGGGTGAGTTCGACGACGCAGCGCTCACCGAAGGTGACGATGACTCCCTCATCGACCCCACCGATCCCGAGCAGAGCGACGACGGCCTGGCCCCCATCATCAACGGCGACGACGCCACCGAAGCGGACTGGCCCCAGGCCGGCGCCATGATGATGGACGCCACCATGAGCATGGGCGGCCACGTGATGGACTTCCGGATGCTGGTGTGCTCGTCCACCCTCATCGCCCCGGACGTGGTGATGCTGGCTGCGCACTGCGTCGATCCCGACGCCTTCACCTACGGCTACGGCTCCCTCACCGACATGGACATCCGCTGGTCTCGCCAGGCCGATCTCGGCGCACACGATGGCTCGTCCATTCAGGATTGGCCCACCGACGCCGTCATCGCCTGGGACTGGGTCCACCACCCCGCGTGGGACCTGTGGGCCCTCGACACCGGCATCGGCGACAACAAGGACATCGCCCTGCTGTTCCTCGACACCCCCGTGCTCGACGTGCCCTTCGCCTACCTGCCCAGCGTCGAAGAGGCCGATCAGGTGGTCCAGGGTGCCGAGGTCGCGGTGGTCGGCTGGGGTCAGCAGACCTCCGACGGCCAGCCCCCCCCGGGCACCTACGGCTACAAGCAGCAAGGCATCTCGACCATCTCCGAGCTGGGCACCCACGAGTTCCAGGTCGGCCTGAACCCCGAAGACGTGCGCAAATGCCACGGGGACTCCGGCGGGCCCAGCTTCCTGACCATCGAGACCGAGACCGACGACCCCATCCGTGTGGTGGGCGTCACCTCGCACGCCTACGACGACAGCGACTGCCGCCGCACCGGCGGTGTGGACACCCGAGTCGACGCCTACCTCGACTGGATCGACCAGGAGATGCGCAGCCGCTGCGCCGATGGCACCCGGTCCTGGTGCGATGAAGAAGGCATCCCCGTTCCGCCCCTGCCCGAACCCATCGACACCGGCGACACCGGTGACACCGGTGACGGTGACGGCGGTGGTGACAACAAGGGAATCTGCGGCTGCGCAAGCGGTCACGTTCTGCCAGGATCCGCGCTGGGCCTGCTAGGCCTGCTGAGCGTAGCGGTCATCCGTCGGCGTCAGGACTGATCCAGGCTGAAAGCCCCCCCCGGTTCGGTTATCGAGGGTCCATGCATCCGCACCTGCTCCCCCAAGATGTCGGTTGGCTCGAGGTCATCGCTGGCTGTATGTACAGCGGCAAGACCGAAGAGCTCATTCGGCGCGTTCGTCGCGCCCAATACGCTCGCCAACCCGTGATCGTCTTCAGCCCGGCCATCGACCGCCGCTTCAGCCAGGACTGCGTCGACTCCCACTCGGGTCACAGCATCAAGTCCGTGAAGGTCGCGCGCTCGGCGGACATCCCAGCGCTGGTGGGCGACGCCCTCGTGGTCGGCATCGACGAAGCCCAGTTCTTCGATGACGAGCTGGTGTCGGTGGCCAACGACCTGGCCAAGGCCGGAAAGCGGGTCGTGGTGGCGGGGCTGGACCTCGACTACAAGGGCAAGCCCTTCAATCCCATGCCGTCGCTGCTGGCCACCGCTGAATACATCGACAAGATGTTGGCCATCTGCGTGGTCTGCGGCAACCCAGCCGACCGCTCCCAGCGCATCGTCAATCGCGACGCCCGCGTGCTGGTGGGCGAAAAGGACGCCTACGAGGCACGCTGCCGACGGTGCTGGGATCCGGACAACTTCGCCCCCTCCCAGGAACACCTACCCTTCGCCATGGGCCGCAACCTGGCCGAAGAAGAGTAGCAGGACCGCGCAGTCCCGACGGGGGCTCCGCCCAAAGTGCGGGTCAGATCAGCGACACCCGCTGCTGGGAACGGGACCCGGACCAGCGCAACACTGCTTGCCTGTCCTGCCAGCGGTGCAGGCCGAGCACCGGGCAGCCAGGGAGTAGATCCTGCTCGAGGGGGTTGCGCGCCCAGGGATTCAGGAACGCCCGCAGCTGAACCGCGGCGGGATCGTCGCTCTGCCGGCTGAGCCAGAGCACACCGCAGAGCTCGGAATAGACGGGATCGCGGAAGAGCGTAGGAGCGGGCTGGTCGTCGAAGTAAAGCTCGATGTCGCTGGACTCGCCGTCGCGATGGCCTTCCATGCAGCAGGGCGGACCGTACAGAAAGTCACGCATGTAGCCGGGGCTGACCGCCCAGGGCTGATCGCTGGCGCAAACCAGCAGCAGAGGCGTGCCGCCATTGGGACCGAGGGTGTAGCGCTCGAGCTCCCCGAGAATTCGCGACTCGGCCGCAGCGAGGCTGGCGGGCCCCGGGAACGGCCCCATGCTCAGGCAGACCCTGGGCCCCGTGCGGCTGGTACGCCCAGTGAGGCCGAACTCGAGGTGGATGCCGCGACCTTCGTCGATGAAGGTCGCGTAGCGGCCCTGCCACTGACCCCGCTCCACTTCGCCAAGCCAGGTGTCCACCGCACGGCGGATCTCATCGACGTCGAAGTCGTGGGGAAGCCGGCCGTGGACCACCACCACCAAGCGCTGCCGGCTGCCCACGCGATTGAGGGCGGCCACCAAGCGCTCGACGCTGACGCGATCGGCTTCGGGCCGGGCCTTGTGGATGTAGGAAAGCACCGCAATATTGACGGGTTCGCCAGCCAGGGTCTGCGCGCGCAGGTAGGAGCCCGGCTGAACCACATCGTGAACCCGCAGCCGGCCGCGGGCCAGCGCAGCGGCGGTGGCCAGTTCGGCCCAACCCTGGAAAAAGCGACGGTTGTCCAGGGAGGTCAGCAGCGGCCGCGTCCGCTCGGCCAGGGGGGCTGCCGCCGTCTCGACCAAGGTCTCGATGGCACTGCGGTGGCGCCCGGCACGGGGCCCGCAGAGCTGATGCAGGAAGCTATGCTGACCGCCCGACAGGCGACGCATGTCCTCCACGAGACGATCGGAGAAAAGGCTCATCGGTATCCTGGAACGGGCGCCAGCTAACCCGCGGACAGCGATGAGCAAGCCGACGGAAGGGATCCCCGGGGGAACGCGGGGTGTAGCTAGAAGAGCTCGATGTCGTACTCGTCTTCGCCCGCGCCCACCTCCGCGAAGCGATAAACGATGTCACTCTGGGAGTCCCACTCCGCTACCGGCCAGAGGTTTCCCTCGACGCCAGGGGTGACCTGAAAGAAGCTGGGCTGACGGGTGCCGATCCAGACCTGCACCAGCGCATCGGACCAGCTCAGGCTCTCCGAGCTGGAGCTGGTAGCGTTGCTGTGGTCGTAGACGCTGAAGCGGTACGTCCCTGCGCTGCGCATCTCGTGCACGGTCATGCTCTCGGGCCCAAAGCCGCCCTCTTCGAGCAGATCCATGGTGACCACACGATCGTGCACGTCCGAGGCGTTGGAAGGATGGTAGGGCTCGTCGGCCCAGACATGGAAACGCTCGTACTGGGACTCGTCCGGGGAGACCGAGCCGCGGGGGCCCGTAACGTGAAGGTTGAGATCCGTAGGGGAGTCCCCCCACACCAGGGAAGCCCGAATCTCGTCCGAAGCCAAGGCGCCGGTGACCGTGGCGCGCGTCTCGCGCTGGGTCTCCGCGCGGACCAGCACCGGGAAGCGGGCCGATGTGAAGCCGCCTGCGCCCAGCACGCGGGCCGTGTACAGCCCGGGCGAGAGATCGTCGACCACCCAACGCCCGAGCGTGGGCCCCAGCCCCGTGACGACTGTAGTGAGCACCGGCTCACTGTCAGGTGCGTTCCACCCGTAGCGGAGCTCGATCTCGAGCTCGACGGGGATGTCCTGACCGCTCTGATCCTCTACCGGAGGCTGCCCTGTGGAGGTGTCGAGGATCAGGCCATCCGCATGACCGACCGAAGATTCGGAGGCCACCTGCAACACCGGGAGCTGACGCGTCCAGGTGGACCACAGCTGCGGCGGATGGGACGGCATGGCCATCATCTCACCCTCGAACAGCGTGAGATCGATCCAGGCCAGAGAGGACGCATAGCCATCACCTTCGACCTGCACCTGGATCTCGTGGCCCTCGAGCTCGGTGACCAGCACAGCCACCGAGTACCAGCCTTTGTTGTTGGTGGTGGTCTCGAGGACCGCTGCGCCATCGGAGGATGCGACGGAGACTTCCAAGCCGATGGCCGGCTCGTTGGTTTCGTCGACCACTCGACCGTACAGCTGCACGAACATGCCCTCGGGGCCGCTGAGGCCACAGGCGGTCAGCGGGGACAGAGCGACGAGAAGAACGGTTGCGCGGGTACCCATAGAGAGATCTTACCCCATCCGTCGGCGCTGCAGGAGCGCTACGGCGCAGCCCAGCACCACCCACATCCACGAGCTGCGGCTGGGGGGGGTCGGGGCCTGGGCGCAGCGGCAGCCGTTCCAAGGCACCGCATCGAGGCTCAAGAAGCCTGCACCGCTGGCATTGTCCACACCTTCGGGGCCTATGTCGATGGCGGCGTTGGTGAGGAAGTCCCGAAGCTCCGCAGGCTCCATGGAGCGATGATCCGCCTGCAGCACCAGTGCCGCCACGCCGGTGACATGGGGCGCGGCCGATGATGTGCCCGAGAAAAGCGAGGAGCCATAGCTGGCGGTGCTCACCCCCGCGGGGGCCACTAGGTGGGGGCGCGGCTGACCGTAGTCGGTGGGGCCGCGGCTGGAGTAGCTGGCAACCTCGTCGAATACGGGGAGGTCCACCGCGCCCACCGAGATGCCGAAGCGGGTGTCGCCCGGCAAGGTGAGGTTGCGCTCGGGCGCAGCGTCGGCCACGTCGAGCCCAGCGTAGGCGTAGAGGTAGCCCTCGAGCCCCGAGACGTTGTGGCCGTTGGCCACCACCCAAGCCTGAGCCCAGTTCCCGCCGGTGTGACAGGCCACGAGCTCGTAGGGGTGGTCGTCCCCATCCTGGTAGTCCTGTCCCCAGCCCTGAGCGTCACAGGGCTCGCCGTCTTCGTCGTACACCAGCAGATCGAGGTCCACCGCTGCCTGGCCCATGGGCTCCGACCAGCGCAGCGACACCTGGGCCCAGCCACCGGAGGTGGAGATCCACACCGGGCTCATACCGTCGATGGCCACCACATCTTCGGCTTCATTGCTCAGCGCGCCGATGCGATAGCGCTGGTTTTCGTTGCCCGCGGCCGCCACCCAGGTCTTGCCGAAGTCGGACACCAGCAGGTCCACGGCCTGGGTGACCGGCGAGGTACCATCGGGATGCCAGATGTTATCGAAGCCCACCGAGCCGTTGACGATGTGGGCCTTGCTGTCCGCGATGGCCTGGACCGCCTCGAGGAACTCGGTCTCGGTGGAGAAGGCGTACAGATCGAGATCGGCGGCCGGGGCGATGTCGTGCACGATCTCCGCGACCGCGGTGCCATGGGTGCTACCCTGGAGCAGGGACGGACTCGCCGATGAGGGCTCCCAGGTGTCGACGCGGGAGGGAAGCTCGTTGCCAAGCAGCCCGTCGTAGCCGAAGAAGCCCACGTCGAGCACGGCCACCTCCACCCCCTTGCCCGTCGCCCCCTGGGCATGCCAGTCCTGGCGGAACATGGCGTCGTAGCCCTCGGACATCTCGTAGCGGGGACGTGCGCGGTGGGGTTCTCGGACGCGCAGGACCTCCGGGCAGGCCTCGAGGGCCGTCAGCTCGTCCCACGGGACCCAGAGCTGGACCTGGGCGTGGTCCACCAGCCAGGGCTCCACCCACAGCTCGGCCCAGGTGCCCACCATGTGCTGGTCGATGCATGCCAGCAGCTCGTCAGGGTGCACGCCGCACTCGAGCTCCACCACCACCTGCATCCCGTCTTCGTCGCCAGGGTGCAGGCGCTGGGCACGCCAGTCCGACAGGGCCTCGGGGCCCCGCTCCCATGCAGCGCTCGCAGCCTGCACCGAGGCGCTGCTCGGAGCGTAGCGCAGCGGCGCACGACCGAGCGCGCTTCCCGAAAGGCAGGCGAGGATGAGCAGGCTGTGTGGCATGAGCCCTCCGGGCGGCGTCGCCCCTTTGGGGCTCTCAAGTTACCCTCCTGGACCGCATCCGCCGACCCCGACGAGGATCGCAATGTACCGCCAGCGCGTGGCCCCGGGCTTTGGCGCCCGCCTCACCCCCTTCCTGCGCAACCTCTTGGTGGCGCTGGTGGTGCTCTACGTGGTCCAGGTGGTGCTCGAGAGCTGGATGGGCCTGCCCGTCACCGCGCTGGTTTCCCTGTGGGCGCCGGTGGGCCCCGCCGGCAGCACGGGCATGTTCCACTTCTGGCAGCCGGTCAGCGCGCTGCTCTTCAACGCCGACCCCGTCTCCGCCGCCCTCGACTGGCTGATGCTGTTCTTCTTCCTGCCGCCCACCCTGGACTTCCTGGGGCGCAAGGGCAGCGCCAAGCTGCTCGGCATCTCCTGGGTCATAGGCATCCTGGTGGGCTTCGCCCTGGCTTGGCCCGGCATCGTGCTCGGCGCAGGCCCCTGCGTGGGCATCACCGCCATGACCACCGCCATGATCGTGGTCTTCGGTATGGCGAGGCCCAAGGCCCAGATCCTGTTGTTCCTGGTCCTGCCGGTGAAGGGCCTCTGGATCGTGTACTTCGAGGTCTTCCTCCTCAGCCTGTTCTTCCTCTTCACCCGCTCCCTCGAGTCCGCCATCTCGCTCACCACATGCTTGGCGGCCATCGCCTGGATGTGGGCCGACGGAAACCCCCGCACCCTGCTGCTCAAGCTTCGCCTGGGCTGGCTGCAGCGCCAGCGGAAGGCCGGCAGCGCCGGCCACGGTCGCTTCGATGTCATCGAAGGTGGCCGCAGCGGCGGTCGCGGAAGCAGCGGACCCGGGAATGACGACTGGGTTCACTAGCCGGATCGTCGAGCACTGGGCTCACGCATCCACCGCAAGGCACTGACCGGCGATCACCCTCGCCAGCGCCATCTCGGTCCTGGCGCTGCTGACCCTCCCCGGCGTGCGCTTCGAGTTCAGCATCGAGGGGCGGAGCTCGAGGGTGGGTGCCTTGGGCCTGCTGGTCAACCGACGCATCGGCCTGGTGGCCTTGCTGGCTTTGCTATGCCTGATGAGATGGATGGGGCTCGGCCTGCAGCCCTCCACGGCCATGGTCTTCTCCGTGGCGCTGGGCATGGCCGTGGACGACACCATCCACTTCTTGGCGGCCTACCGTCAACGTCGCAAGCGCGGGCTGTCGGCGGATCGCGCGGTGGTGGAAACCATCTCTCTCCGCATGGCCCTGTTCGACAAAAAAGAGCACAAAAAAGAAAAAGATCGCTCCAGCCCTCAAACGACGCACAAAACGATCCGAAGGGCCATGCGGAGAGAGATGCTTTCTTACCTCGCCGGAGTCGCTGCCTACATGGAAGCTGGTGGTCCAGCCGCCAGCCAGCGACCTACGACCGAACAATCCCAGCGTCAGTCCGCCACCCGAGCCCACTCATCTCGCTCCAGCCAGCCGGAGCAGAGCGTCGTCATCTCCTTCTCCAACGACGCCCTCGAGGCCGCCAAGGAACGCAGCCTGTCCGACAACCTGGTCGAGGTCGAGCTGCAGGCCACCCACCGCGGACAGGAAGACCAACGGGAACAGGCGGCCGTCGACGGCAGCCTGCCCGGCCAAGATGAGCTCAGCGCTGACGAACTGCAGACGCTGCGGGAGCTCGAGCGCCGGGATCTCCAGGTCCGCACGCAAGACATGGCCTTCATCGCTGCCGCCGGCGGCGCCGCGGGCAGCTACAGCCTGCAGTACGAGACCGGGCCCGACGGCCGCCGCTACGCCACCGGGGCCGACATCAAGCTCGACACCAGCGAAGGCGCCACCCCCGAGCAGACCCTGGCCAAGGCCCGGGCGCTGCGGTCCGCCGCCATGGGTGGCCGCTCATCGTCCAGCACCCACGCCACCGCCGCCGCCAAGGCGGTGCGCATGGAGACCGAAGCCCGGGCCGAGATCGAGCGGGCCCGCGCCGCCGAGAGCCAGGGGCTCGTGGACGACAACGCAAAGACTCCCCACACCCTGCCCGAGGTCGAGCTGCCCGAACTGGACGTCGGCCCCAGCGAGCCGGTCGAGTAGCTAGCCCAGATCCAGCAGTCGCGCCGAGGCCATACAGGCCGGAGCGATGGCGCGGCCCGTCAGCACGCCTTGGCTGACCAGCTCCGCCGCCGCCAGGGCCAGGTCTGCATCGTGGTCGTTGAAGCCGGTGCAGAGGATCCTGCGGACCCGGCCCGGCACCGGACCCACCAGGGGTAGCCCGTCTCGGGTGTGGGCCACCCAGCGCGTCCAGCGCCGGGTGATCTCGAGGGCTACGACATCGTCCAGGCCGCGCTCGCGGGCGAAGAAGCCCACCATGGCCCGCAGAATTTGCGGTGGAAATCCCTGGCCTCCTGGCTCGTTCTGAGTGCGGCCCCCCGCCACCAGCCAGCCGCCCTCGGCCAGTGGCCGACCGCGCAGCTGCCCGTACCACGCCGACCAAGGCGCCGAGGCCGGCGGTGACCCCGCTGGCTCCGCCAGGGTGACGGCGTAGTGACACAGGGGTACCAGGAAACTGCCGGCGGCCGGGTCCAGCGCAGCGTTGCCCACCCCAGCACAGAGGACCACCAGCTCGGCGGCCAAGCTGTGGCCAGCGATGCGCGCCACCGGGGAACCGCCAGCTTCGTCAAGGGTATCCACCGGGCTGCCCAGCGCCAGCGTTGCCCCCGCGGCCCGCGCCCGCAGCGCGAGGGACTCGAGGGCTGATCCAGGCTGCACCAGTGCGGACCCACCGCGCTCCGACGCGCCATGGCTGGGCCTGAACCCCCAGCGCTCGGAGATCCCCTCGGACGCGAGCATCGCCTCGATGGGCGCGGAGCTGTGCTCCGCCGCGAGGGCCAGCTCGCCGGCTTCCTGCGCGTCACCCGCGAGCAGCAGGCCGCCATGCCGTTCCCAGGTGGAGGGCGGTAGCAGCTCCGCAGCCAACGCGTGGCCGCGGACCACGAAGCGCTCCACCTCATCAGCGGACGCCCGTCCCAGGGCCCCGGCCAGGCGATGGCGATGATCGTGCAGCCAACCCATGGCCACCCCCGGGCCGCGACCGAAGGCGCCTTGTCCCAGTACGGGCGCCGCCTCGCAGACCACCACATCGACCCCCTTTCGGGCCAGCATCAGGGCGACACCGAGCCCCGCGGGGCCAGCACCCACCACGAGCACATCGCAGCGGTGTGGCAGGCTCGCAGCGTCGGAGGGAGTTGGGCGGAGCCAGGGTGGTTCGTTGTGGGTCATGGGGTCGGGTTTGATAAGGGGTGGAATGTCCGACGCACCAATCTACATCATCGGGACCGAGCGCTCCGGCTCCAACTTGCTGCGGCTGGTGCTCAACGCCCACAGCCGCATCGCGGTGCCACACCCCCTACACCTGATGCGCTACTTCGCGCCCACAGAAGCGTCCCGCGGCGACCTGAGGGAGTCCCCAATCTTCGAGCGCCTGGTGGACGAAGTGCTGCTGCTGAAGCGCGTCCACATCCATCCCTGGCAGACGCCCACCGACCGCCAACGCATCGTGGACGAGGCCAACCCTCGCGACGCCATGGGCATCCTCGGGGCGCTGTACGAGCAGGCGTGCAAAGCCGAGGGAAAGGCGCGCTGGGGCTGTAAGAGCACCTTCATGGTGCACCACGTGGACCGCGCCCTGGGCCGCGACCCCGCAGCCCGCTTCGTGCTGCTGGTGCGGGATCCCCGCGACGTCGCCGCATCTTCCCGGCGCTCGGTCTTCAGCCCCTTCCACCCCTGGCTGACCGCACGCCTGTGGGCCGAGCAGCAGGACATCGGGCTGGCGCTCCTGGACGAACACGGCCCCGACGTCGTCCACATGCTGCGCTACGAAGACCTGCTGGACCAGCCAGAGCTCTGTGTACGGCAGATCTGCGGCTTCCTGGATGAAGACTTCGAGCCGGGCATGCTGCGCTTCCACGAAGGCCGCGAGGCCCAGACCAGCGCGACCCTGTCGGAGTCCTGGCAGAACACCGCCAAGCCTGTGCTGTCCAACAACGCCGGCAAGTACCGCAAGCACCTGAGCACCGACGAGGTGCGCATGGTGGAGGCGGTGTGCGCGCCGCTGATGCAGCGCCTGGGCTACCCCCTCGACCATCCCGACCCACGCTTCGAGCCCAGCGTCGCCGCCCGCTTCGAGATCCGCCTGAAGGATCTGCGCTGGCGCGCCGGCATCGAGCTAAGGTCGCTGCAGCGTGACCGCAACCACTGGCGTCGCTGGACCCGCGATGCCACCATGCGATACCTCGGCGTGCGTTACCGCTACTTCCCGCCCCCCAGAGGCCGCTGACCATGGCACAGAAGTTCTCCCTGTCCCCCGAGTTGTACTGCAAGGCGACCGAACCCACCGACCGTCTGCTCATGGAACAGATGCGGGAACAGGACGTGGCGCCCGTGCCGGTCGACCGCGCTCTGCCCCGCTTCACCATGGTGGTGGGCCACTCCCCGTTCACCATGCCCAGGGGCTGGGAATACTACCTGACCACCCCCTTCGAGGGCCCGTCGTACATCACCACGGTACTGCACAACGCGGGCTTCCCCGTGCGCATCGTGGACGTCCGCTACGCGCTGGACCCGGTGGGCCAGGCGTTCCGCGAGATCATGGAAGGCACCGACGTGTTGTGCCTGGCCACCTGGGAAGACAACTTCCCGTTTATGCGCGACCTCATCTCCCGCGTCAAGAAGGTCGCACCCGACATGCCCATCGTGGCGGGTGGCTCCCTGGTCACCTCCCTGCCCCACATCTTCATGGAGCACACCGAGCTGGACATCGCCGTGGTCTCCGAAGGTGAGCTGACCTTCCTCGAGCTGATGGCCACCTACGCCAAGGGTGGCTGGACCGAGAAGGAGCTCTCCGCCATGCGCGGCATCTGGTACCGCAACACCGAAGGCGCCACGGTCAAGAACCCTCCCCGCGGTCAGATGCCCACCCTGGACTTCCTGCCTCGCATGCGCCTGGAGCTCTGGCCCCAGGCCCGTGGACCCAAGGGCCTGCAGCCCCAGATCATCACGAGCTTCTCCCGCGGCTGCAAGATGGACTGCTCCTTCTGCTTCCGCACCACACCTCAGGTGGCCTGCAAGTCTCCCGAGCGCTTCGACCGCGAGATGGACTGGCTGCAGTCCCGCTACGGCATCAACTTCATGTTCTTCGCCGACCTGACCTTCTCGGCCGAAGCCCCACAGACCCGAGAGATCTGTGAGGTGCTCGAGGGCCGGGACATGCGCTTCACCTGCATGACCCGCTGCGCCGACGTCGACAAGGAACGCCTCGACGCCATGAAGAGCGCCGGCTGCGACGTCATCCTGTTCGGTGTCGAGTCCCTGGGGGCCTCCGCGCTGAAGGAAGCCCGCAAGCCCACCACCGAGAACATCTCCATCCGGGCCATGCACCGCAGTATGGACGCCGGCATCCGCTTCGGCACCCTCTTCATCGTGGGCCTGCCCGGCGAGACCGAAGAATCCCTGGACCACATGTGCCGCTTCGCCGAGGAATACCACCACATCGTGCGGGTGAAGTACCTCAGCGCCATGCCCGGCACCTCGGTGTACCAGAACTGCCTGGCCGACGGCACCATCCGCGACGAGGTCAGCCACCTCGAGTGGCTCTC
>Ga0307987_1000502_pt1 | contig 23485 bp, 12 predicted proteins | sample EllFjometagen181_FD_203157 | JGI IMG/M metagenome (GOLD analysis project Ga0307987, IMG submission 203157) | Marine microbial communities from Ellis Fjord, Antarctic Ocean - #181 | ecosystem: Environmental > Aquatic > Marine > Unclassified | place: Southern Ocean | collected 2014-10-08 | reverse complement strand
CATTTCATCTTTAAGAACGGTATCCAGAAAAATAGGTTTAGCGGGTATGCTGTTTCGAGTGCATAGCCGTTGTGCATTTCCAATATTTTGAGTTTGGCGCACACCGGTTCCCGAAGGATAATCCTTGCCAACCGGGTACTTTGATTGGATTTCATAATAATTGTCACGTTTTGTTATTTTGGTAAGACCTACTATAAGCAGGTCTTTAAGCGGAGTTGGCAAGTCTGAAAGATCCGGCTTGGTATTGAACGCGATTCGTGCGCCAACCTTCCAGTTGGAGGCATCTTTTACCTTTATGACAGTATCCTTTTTGTTTACAGCTTCCGCTAATATAGTATCTGTTTCAGGTATGCAATTGAACTGAGCCGAGGTAATTTCTTTGCCGTCCTTATCGTAAAAATATAGTGCGATCATAACTTTGGCGTTTGACTTGATATAGCCTTCAATATAATGCATTTTCCCCTTGTCGTACTTAATCGCCGGAGAAGAAATGCAAAGTTGAGAGGCGGTCGTTGAAATTATCAGTTTCCCGTTTTCGTCTTTATGAAACTTCACTTCAGCTTTAGGACTAACTTTTTCTACCGTCCAGTTTTTCTTCAACGTCAAATCAATATTGTCGGCAAAACTTATATTGATCGTACAGAGGATACAGAAAGATAATAAGATTTTTTTCATCATAGCTCCTTATAATATATTAATGTTTTTATAACTTATTTTTTTGCATTTCGGTCAACGATAAATATGCGGTCGCAGAACATGCGGTCTTTGTTGTCTTCGGTTTTTACTCCGAATGAAGGCCCAACAAATTTCAGTGATGCCCATATTTCAAATTCCCGGAATTCATCTCCTTCCGGATAATACGGAGCCAGGGATGCCCCTACGCCCCACCAATTATCAAAAGCGATAAGTCCGCCACGAGGTATGATGGTTTTGGTTATGAAATAAAGCTCATATTTACCGGGGGTGCATTTTGAGGCATCGATTTCGCCATGTTTTAGCGTACGCTTGGCAGCCTTATCGTAAATATCAAACCCGATTTTTTTCTTTTTCTTTTTCATTTGCCCGTCGCGGAAAGGTTGGGTTTTAGCTTCTCCGCAAGCGGCATCAGGATCTTTACGAGGATAAGCAGGTCCGCATTGTGGCAGTTGCTTTATCTGCTCTCCTGAAAATTTGTCAAGCGGAGCCGGGATTGGTTTATTCAAGGCAATGGTGACAAGGAAAGCCCTTTCCGCATGTTCTCTTAATTTGCGCTGGTAGAACTGCTTGGGAAGCGGTACTTTTCGCAATCTGGCAATGAGGTCATCAGGGGTGGTTTTCCAATCAGGGAATTTCTTTTTGATTATTCCATAATGATCTAAGCAAAGGAGATCAACATCCCACCGGGCAAGTGAAATGTATTTCTTTTCCCGCTTCAAGCCAGAAACTTTTTTCTCCATTTTGTCAAACATTTTTTGCCACTTTATCAGACGTTCGGGAGTGTAATTCATAATGATTTTGCCGGGGCCGTATAATCCAATATATTTTTTATCTTCACGCCAAACATCTTCCAGTTCTTTGATATATTTGCGCATATCTTCCGCCGCCGGCCCGTAAACAAAATCTGTATATTCCCGAACTAATTGCCAGGCGTTTTGATAAGGGTCAATCATCAGGCGGAGCATAATATAATTTTGAAGGGAACCCATGCCGGGAGTGCCAAGACCGTCAAGACCAATACCGCGCACGCCGTATTCATACATGACCCTCATATCGCGCTGAAGACGTTGTACAATTCCAAACGGGGCTGTTTCGATGCAGTTGTAATAGTAGTAGTCAATATTTTTAGCAATCTTATTCCAATTTTTCAGATTCTCAAGAGTTCCTATATTTCGTGGTCCGTCGAGAGCCTGTCCTTGATCATCATCAACTGGAGCGAAATTACAGATCCAGTTATCCGGCATTTTGGAAATATTTTTCGGCGGAGCTTCACTTTGTTTTTTACGATATGCCAGTGTGATGATCTGTATATCCGGGAATTTTTTCTTGAGAATCGGACAAAGCTCCAAGATATAATCGTAAAGTGGTCCGCCTTTGCAACCATATTTTTTTTCAAGTTTTTGGCATTCGGGGCAGAAGCAAAAAGAGCCGGGCCTGTCATTGGCACCTATGGTGAGAACACCTTTGCCGCCCATGCGCTTTGCTCGTTCAAGAATACGTTTGGTGAATTCTTTTCTGAGTTCCGGATTAGCCAAGCACAGCTGCAGCTTGTTTGTACGTTTGCCATTTTTGTCCATACTGAAAAATTCCGGATTGCTTTCGAAATAATCCTTCGGCTCATCCCATTTATAGAAGTTTTTCCTATGTGCTGGAGTTATATACAGATCTAGACCATGCCCGGAATCTAAATGGGGATGGTCGTCTTTCAGCAGACCTTTTAACTTAGTTGATTTTGACAGTCTACCGTTAATGCTTCCGTGATTACGATACTGAAATAAAGAAGCTCTCCTTTTGCAAAGGTATAGCAGAACTGCACGCCTAAGATCAAAGGCGGGCCTTTCACGATATTCTTTTCCAGAATAAACCAGATTCTTGTGGACTGGGATAAGTTGGCCGTCATACTCCGGGATAAAATATCGATAGCCGATTTCCTTCTCCAGAAAGGAATAAACTCCGTAAGGTGTGCCATTATTACCGCCTCCGACAATAATAATATCATCCCCGCGCTGAGTGACCAGTGACTCCATATTTTTTAACTCATAAACTTGTTTATCTCCCAGTAATTTGCGAACTTGCGGAGAATCACCGATTAATATCCTTTTGTCTGCCGTGCTGGCTTCCTGAGAATCGGCTTTTACAGACCGGAATTCCGCGCCTGTGCTTTTCTTCATAATTTCCTTAAATTCCCCGACCGCGAAACGGTCATAAAGACCGTTGGTCCCGGTTACGATGATATAATCTGTTTTGCTGTCTTCCACAATCTGCATTGGTTTACTGTCAGCATTGCAGATATTTGCCAATATCCCTGAAATAAATGCCGCAAGACAAACTTTTCTTAAGTGCCTTTTCATAAAATTAAAATTCCTTTTTTCATAATTAACTAATTTTTTTGCGAAATTCGCAAAAAATCATTGTAAACGTTTAGTGTTTCAGAGTTGTTTTTTTTTCAGACCTCTTTGTTGGTGATTCTTGATTTTCTGTTTTGTTGTCAATTTCTGGGCTAAGCCAATGTTTTCAGAAAGTCTTCAATGATGACAGTTTTTCCTGTTATTCTTGATTCTTCTGCAGCAAAACCCATAATGTGGCTTTCAATAGATTGAGTGATAGAAGAAGACATCTCTTCAGGATTTTCCTTTATCAATTCATTGTATAAACTACTCACAAGACCATGATCTCCCCCTCCATGCCCATCGTAACCTGCGGTATTAACGGTTACATCATATTTTTTCACTTCGCCTGTTTCGTGCTTGGTTACAAAAATATCATGTTCTCCTGAGTCCTTTTGGGAATGAGCTCCGGCAACTAAACTTCCTTTAGTTCCGAAAATCTCAAGACTTCTGCCGTTATCAAAGGCTGTGACAGTGAAAGTTGCTGTTTGCCCATTTTGGAACTCAAATTGAGCAGTTTGATGGTCCGGAACATTATTATCGCACCCACCGAAAACACATCTTCCCCATGGCGAAATTTTTAACCAATCGGACACCTCTGCATCTGTGGCATGGCAGCCTTTGGCGATAGCGTCAACTTCTTGATCAAAAACGTATTGGAGCCAGGATCTGTTAGTTGACATATAAGAAGCAGCATTAAAGGGACATTTTGAACCATAGGGGCAATTGTCCAAGCATCGAGCTGGGGTTTTACCAGGAGCATTTTCTTTTGTGAAATAACTTAAAGCCCCATAACTTGAAGCGGAAACACATTTTTCACCGATTAGCCAGGAAATTATATCCATATCGTGGCAACTTTTTGATATAATTATAGGTGATGATTTTTCTTTAACACTCCAGTGCCCGCGAACATAAGAATGAGTGAAATGCCACATCCCAACTCCCTCTGTGGCGTTTAACGATCTAATATCGCCAAGTATTCCGGAATCGATTATCTCTTTTATTTTTCGATAGAGTGGTGCATAGCGCAAAACATGACAAATCAATACCTTTCGTCCAAGTTTTTTTGCCATTTTTTCAAGTTCTATGACTTCTTTAAGTGAGGGAGATATAGGTTTTTCAAGGAGGATGTCGTAGCCTTTTTGCATTGCTTCAATGCAGGGGGCAACGTGATAATCATCCTGTGTCCCAATGATCAATATATCGGCCAGTTTTTCTTCTGCCAGCAGTGCTTTATCACTGTCAAATACCTTGAAATTATCCACAGTAGAATATTTGTTCATCAATTCAGCTTTTTCAACAACACAATCTGCAGCGGCAACAATATCAAAATATTCGCTCATGGTCTCATAAATTAGAGAGAGGTATCCTCTCGTACGGCCTCCACAACCAATGCCGGCAATTTTTATTTTTTGCATTTTAACTTTTCCTGTTTAGTAAAAGGTTAGTGTTTCAAAGTTACTTTTCTGAAAAAAAGTTGAATTTTTTTCAGACCTCTTTTGATGGTTCAATTAATTTTTGCATTTTATACACCTATTTTATTTCTTGAAGTTCTATGTCAATCCGAAGTATGATCTTTGATAAACTTGTTCACTGCGTTGTCATAATCATTAGTACGGAATCCCCATCCGTGTCCATAACGTGGACAGTCATAGATTTTTTTTTCACCCTTCAGATTGTTGTAGGCGGCATAGACAGAGGAGGGGACACACATAGTGTCGATGAATCCGACGCTCACAATTGCCGGACAAGTAACGAGAGACGCGAAGTTCGCGGCATCAAAGTATGGAGCGTCCTTGGAGAAGGACTTAGCTGTAGCTGAATTATCCAGAATCTGAGGCCAACCTGGTCGACGCCCAGCAAGTCTAGCCTTGTGGTCGCAGAGTGCGGGAACATCCGCAGTTACTCCCTTGATCTTCGGATTGAGCCCGGCCATGATTAAAGCAAAACCGCCCCCCTGACTGCGTCCACTTGCAACTAGATTTTTACCATCCCATTCCTTAATGTTTTTTTCGGCGTAGTCCATCATACGCATTACGCCAAGAACAGCTTTATAGTAGTAATAAGTATTACGTTTCTGGGCTCCCTTATAAAAATACCAGATCGGCGTGTTGAAATCACGATAGGAGTTCGGTGCTTTGAATAGGCGATCAAAGACGGTAATCGTCACACGAATAGCGCCAGGAGTTTTGAAAAATCCATAGCCATAATTACCCGCTGGCGGCACCGAAAAGACCATCGGGAATGGACCCGGCCCTTTGGGCATCGTGATGGCGGCGTAGGTCTTTGTCCCTCCAAAATTATCGCAGGTGACGGTGTATCTCACCAAGTTCTTGGATTCACGGACTTTTTTGATGATAAAGTTGGGCGGAACCTCCTTGTTCAGTTTTTCGAACTGCCCCTTCCAGTAATCGAGCAGGTCTGCCGGCGCTACGCCACCAGCCCTAATCTTTTCTGGGTCAAAAGCCGCGCCTATAGGCCTATGGTTATTACTGTGGACTTTCTTGCCGTCAATATTCACAACAAGCGTAGGATCTACAAATCCTGGTTTGTCCATAGTCTCACTGAGTGAGAATGGGTTGCCCTTGGAAAGATCGATGCTTTTCCCCTTGGTTTTTGTCCCGTTTTTAAAGAAAGTCACAAGCGTTGTTCCCTTGTCCAATGCCTTGCCATTTTTCGTGACGGTAAATGTAAATGTCGCCTTTTCGCCCATCGCGTAATGACCATCCTCATGATCAAGGTCTGCCTTAACAAGGTATTCGGCTTTGGGTTTTCCTCTTAGTTTTTTAGCGTCTGCACCCATACTATTATAGGGTTGGATGCTCAAAACGACAATGACCGAGTAAAAAATACAAATGTGTCTTTTCATAAATCTGGTTTCCTTTCTATTGTGTTAAAATTTTAATTTTTTTTTTAGGGATGTAATATATTATTTATTTACGAATGATTCTTTAAGGCTAAGAGCAACTCTGCATATCGATTTTTCATAGCCTCAGAGAGATGACTACTAATCAAATCCTGCGACAGGTGCTGATCCTCTAAGACTATTATCTTTGAGTTTTTATCAAATCCTAAATTTCTCCAGTCCTCAGCAGCATATGTTTTTTGATACGTTTGATCTATACAATGAAACCCGTCTGCAGCGACAAGTGCGTATTCATTTTCGGTGTTAAGCAATATATTATTCTCAGCTACAATACAGCTCAGATCCTCTTGGATTTTATAATCGAGTAGATATTTAACATAGAATGGTGCTTTGGATGAGATCAGAATGTTATTTTCACAAATAAAGGCCTTATCCCCTTTGGTGAAGTTGCATTTCATATCCATCGTTCCACGTGTGATAGAGCAAATTCCGGTTCTTCCCATTGCAAATACATTGTTTCTTACCATATTATTACGACCATAATGAACATGAAAGCATTCGCTACCAATATTATAAACCAGATTGTTTTCCACCACAATATTACTGGATCCTTCATCTAGATAAATACCCCAAGAAATCAGCTCACCACTGATATCATGGATGGTATTACCGTGAAGAATAGTCCCTGATTGAACCCCCAGTGTATAGATCCCTCCCATATCAGCTAAGAGTTTCTCCTCTCCAAGGTGGTGAATATGGTTATTTGAGATGACATTATTTCTTGAGACATTGTCACCGTAGCCCCACGCCCAACCACTCGAGATGCCAGTGTAGTGGTAGTAAGATATTTCATTGTTGCTGACCTGATTGTTGGCAGAGTGTCTAAGCAGTATACCTATGGCGCCGGCCCATGTGCGACCGCCGTGACGAATGGTGTTGTTTGTAAACTGATTGTTCCCTGTAAAAGTGCAACTGTCTGCTTCTGTTGATCCACTTGCCATTATCCCTCCAGCACCGGTATCATCAAAAAGGGAGTTGGTGATGCTGCTTTCGCGGGTTCCCTCTTTAAAATTTATGCCCCAGCCGGATGTTGCCGTAAATGAGCAGTTTTCAAAATGGCATCCCAAAGCACCCGACAGGTTGACAGCGGATGAAATTTCACATTCACCTTGATTGGAATTTTCCCGCTTATTGTCACCGGTATGACAAAACCCAATGCCGTTGAATTTTAAATTTTCAACATATAGACCTTTGGCGGGGTCTCCGCATATTTCCAGAAGTGTGGGAGTACATGCTGCAATGGCATCGAAATTGGAGAGGGTCTCCCCTTCTTCCGGCATATAGTAGACCTTGCTGTTCTTTTTATCTAATTTCCACTGGCCGGGGTTGAGAAACTCTAGCGGCAGATTTTCGATATAATAATGGACTTTACTCCCGTTTTTGGTTTTATCCGGGATAAAATCTATCCCCTCTTTATCAATACCACTCACTTTTAGACGTCGGCAAAGCCAATCGTAAAACAATACAAGTTCGAAGTCTTCAATTCCTTTGGCTTGAATCAATGCCTCTAGAGGAGTACAGGTAAGGCGGGTTTCTGATTTTTCTGCTATTTCTGGGGTCTTTGCGGGGTATCGACACCGCTCTTTTCGTTGGCCATTAATATATAGAAATTTGAATTCTGCTTCCTCATTTAAGACCCCGGATACATCTGCAATCCAGATTTCCTTTGCGTCAGGCTGTAAAGTTGCTTTCTTCCAGCCTGTGATCTGTTTACCTCCGTCGAAGTACACTGCCCCGCTCTTAAGTGCTCTAAATTCAACATTGGACATTTCTGGCCCAAAGTGGAGCGTCTCTGATAAATGGTAAGTTCCCTCATGTAAGAAAATGATGGTGCGCTCACGGTTTTGTTTTGCAAGACTCAATGCTTGCTGCAAGCTGCCCGGATTGGTGACAGAACAGTCACCAATATCTGTCGAGTTGTTTGTGACAAATAAATGATGTTCTATTGCCATTTTCTTCATCTCCATCGGTAAATACCTCCTTTTTTTGCTTTACTATTTATGATAAACATTTTGTCTCAAAGTATTCGATTCTTTTTATTCTTACTGTTTTTGACAAAATCCGGTCCTGTGAATTTCAGCGAAGCCCATATCTCAAACTCGCGGAATTCATCTCCTTCCGGAGCGTTTTCAACAGTTATTTTCCAGCCCGGATCAGTTTTGTTGATCAGTTGTCCTTTCGCCTGGTCATAATCAAGCTCCTATCCACGCTCTTTTTCTTCTTGGCATATACAAATACCTTATTTTTAATTCTTTCGGTTAAATTCCTGAAAAGGAAGCTATATTTTAAGCTTTAATAATCAAACATTTAAATACAAAAATGTTGATATTTATGGTGTCAGATCCGAATTGGATATTTCCTCCAGTGCGTTCATGTATTCGTTCCAGTCAAAAGGTGCGAGGTCATGCGGACCATTGCGGACATGATACCGCACGCGGTCGCCGAGTCCCTTCACGCCCAAAGCCTCCCAGGCCGGGGCGGCGAGTTCAGTTGCAGCCTTCTCGCCTGCGGGGCCCGCCCAATTGTCCTGCGAACCCGAGCCGACCGAGAGCCGGCGCGGCGCGATGAGCGCGAGAAGTTGGTGCTGGTCGTAGGTCATTTTTTTCGGCGACTCCGCAAAGACCGGATAGTAGCCGCAGAAGAAATAGGAAATCCCCTGGATCGCGACAAGCGATTCGCTCCAGGGCAGCGTCATGTGGTTGAGTTTCGCACCTCCCGTGCCCGAGCAGTTGACGCACGTGAGCGCAAAGCGCTCGTCCGTCGCGCCCGTCCAGAGCGCGCTCTTGCCACCGCGCGAATGGCCAATGACCGCGACGCGCTTCGCGTCGAACTCCGGTTGCGTCTCGATCCAATCCAAAACGCGGCTCGCGCCCCACGCCCACGCGCTGAGCGCGCCCCAGTCCTTCTGCTTGCGCTCGCTGACATGCGGACCGAACGCCTTGAAGACGCCGGACGAGAACGATGTCGCCGGATCATCCTTCGCGATGTCGTCATGAATGAAATTCACGATGCCGTAGCCGCGTGCGAGCACGTTGGAGACAGGTAGGGAATGGACGGAGGGATCCTCCGCGTCCGGATTGAACTTCTGGCCGTTGAGCCGTCCTTTAAGACTGATCGAAACAAACGAGCCGATCTTCTTCGCATTCTTCGGGAAATACGCGTCCGCGACGAACGAGAACGGCTCATAGACACCCTTGGACGAGATCCTCACCTTGCGATGGACGCCCTTGCCACCGAGAATCGGATTCTCGGACACAGTCTCGAAGGCAAGGTCAGCAGGACGCTCGACAGGACGCTGGCCGAACTCGCCGACGGTGAACCGGTAAAGGAGCGACTTTCGTCGCTCGTCCCAGTTGCCGGATGTCTCCAGCGCGGGCACGTCCGCCCACGGCTTCGGTTTCTCGTTGGTGGCGTGGCCGACAAACGCACCGCCGCCGTTCGTCGCGAAACTGCCGCGCACGGTCTTGACGCCTTTGCTGTTTACAAAGTCCAGATCAATCTTGTAGATGGTCTGCGGCAGGTACACGCGAACGGCATAGTGGCCGTTCGTCTGTACCGCACCGGAAGCGGCCGTGCGCGGCGAACCCGTCAGCATGCCGAGGCCCTCGAACGGCTCGTGGTCGAGATGACAGTAACCCTCCTTCCACGCGTTGTGCCCGATGGGGAAACAATACGGGAACGAGCGCGAATAGAGGCGGACGTACATGTTCGTCTGTGCGTCCTGGAAGAGGTAGATCGCCCGCAGTCCGCGCGGATTGGGATCGATCGTGTAGGAGCCGATGAACTTGCGAAAGTCCGTGAGGCGTTCGCCCGCGACCGGCGGGACGGCGAGCGTCGCACAGCGCTTCTCGAGCGCCATCGCCGCCGCGGCGTTCTCGGGGAGGACGCCGTCCTTCATGCCGGGCAAAAGAATGTCCCAGATGAGGTTCAGCTCGCCCTGCGTGTCGCCGAGGCCGGCGTGAACCGAGACGACCGCATCCTGGTCGGGCATGACGACCGTGAACTGTCCCGCCGCGCCGTCCGCACGGTACGCGTCATGGCGGCAGCGCCAGAACTGGAAGCCGTAGCCCTGCTGCCAGTCGCTGACCGAGCCGACCGCCTGCGACTGGGTGACGATGCCGCTACTCCAGGTCTGGCGCGCGGAGGCAAGGCGTATCCACTCACGCGAGAGAAGCTGCTTGCCGTTCCAGCGGCCTTCCTGCAGGAGAAATTGTCCGAACCGCGCGAGATCGCGCGTCGTCATCTTGAGACCCCAGCCGCCACAGGCAATGCCCTCGGGGGAGACGCCCGTCAGGACGGTACCGATGCCAATCGGATTGAAGAGCTTCTTGCGTAGGTAATCGAGTAGCGGCATACCCGAGCGCAGCTCAACGATCGCCGCGAGCATGAACGTTGCATCGGAATCGTACCAGAAGTGCGTCCCCGGCTTGATCGAGAACGGCTGACGGAAGAAGAGCTTCTTCCACGATCCGGGCGAGTGGCCGAGGACGTGCGGTGCCTTGCCGACGTTCATCGTCAGGCAGTCGCGGACACGCAGCTGGGCGAGGTTCTCCGAGACCTTCGCCGGCAGGTCGTTGGTGAAGATGTCGACGAGCCGCTCGTCGAGGTCGAGCTTACCCTCGTCCACGAGGAAGCCGACGGCCGACGAGGTGAAGCTCTTCGAATGCGACCAGAGCTGGTGCGGCTTCGTCAGCGTATCGAACGGCTTCCAGCTTCCCTCGGCAATCGTCTTGCCGTGGCGGACGATCACGAATCCGTGGACGCGTCCCTCCTTCTCGCCGTCGAACTTCTTCTCGCATGCGTCGATCCAGTTCAGGATCGCCTGCGACTCGACGCCCTGCGATTCGGGAGTCGCCTTCTCCATCTCGGCCCGAGTCGCCACTCCGATGAGCACAAGCGCCGCCGCCAACATCAGTTTCTTATTCGCCATTTGTATTCCCGCCATTTGTATTCTCCTTTGGGATCAAGCGTCCCTTTTTAGTTTTGAAAAATTTAGTGTAATATCAGCATAAAACCCGAAATCAGGTATCTCTCGTAACAGCCGAGATCGACAAAATCGCCGACGAGGCGCTTTACGATTGTATGGAAGGATTTCCATGGCAGTACATTTATTAACTGGGAAAAGACCATCGCACCGGAATACATGACTGCTTCGCCTCCTGAGGGAAATAAGAGGAGCGAAGCTAATGCCTTCAGGTTTTGATTTTAAGTCGATGCCCATGAAAATTAGTCCTAATTGATGTTTTCTTTGTGACTTATGTCAAATTTTCTATTCAACGTCCGGACAGTAGTGATTCATGATTATTTTCTACCTAACTTTTTAAAGCTGAACCTTTACAAATCAGCTTTCTTACTTATTTCTCCTGTACAATGAACGCAATATTGTAAACGAATGGGGACACTGTTGCATCCTTCGCCTTTTCCAGCTGGAATCTGAAATAAATATATCGAACTCCCTCAGGAACCATCTGCCATTCGCCGATTTTGAGTGGTTTAAACTGCTGCTCTCCGTCGTAACGGTATTCGGCAGTGAACTTACCGCCGTTGAGCTGTGTATCGGCGTTGATTACCCACTTCCGAATCTGTTTTGTTTTGATTCTGCGCATGACAATTTCACCGCGTTCGGGGATACAGACTTTCGTTTCCAGATTTGCACCGGCATCAGGGCCGGCTCCGGTGTCTATCGTCTCATTTTCGGGCAGTAGCAGGAGTTTATCCAGTTTAGCTCCACCACACCAAGCTGTGGGACTGGGGAATTGCCAGACATGTTTGCCTTTCTCCAGCTGATAGACCGGACCACTGTTCCACCGCCAGACGTTTATCGGCAGATTTTTGGAATCGGGAAGCAAACCACTTATCTTCCCGTCATCCATGCGTTCCCTGTGATTGTACGGGTAAAGCGTGGGATAGTTACCCCGGTACCAGGCACGGTATTTCCCCGGTTTCACCACCTCAAAATGAAACTCCATGGCGCGAACGTTCAAGATGGAAGCACAATCCTTTTCGACTTGCATGCGGGCTTCAGATTTGTGATAATCCAACTTGTGAGCCTGTTCGGCTTCGAACTGAATCCCGTCGTTTTTCTGAACATGACTGGCTGATAGATAGAATAAGCCATCCTTACTGAAATTGGCGTTTTCATTTTTATCCACACGCAGTTTTGCTTGGAAAATATTGCCCTCGGCACCGGCCATGGACAGGAGTGCCGACGCCAGGACTGCTGTAATCAATAGTTTTTTCATGTAATCTGTCTCCAATGTTTATTGTTTATTTTAAGTCTGAAAATGGCAGGAAAGCACCTTTAAAGAAACCAGAAAATTTGCCTCCAAAATTGCCCAATACCCCGCCATAAATGAACCAGCCGTCGGGAACTTGTGCCACTTCCACACCATAGGTATTCGGAGGAGAGGGCATTTTTCCGGCGATCTGCCAGTCCTTCAACTGGATTCCGTCATCTTCCTGCGTGGTCTTGTAAATATTGCCTGAAAGCCCGTCAAAATAGTAGAGCGCATCATTATGCACAAACAGATAGCCCAGCGCATCTTTTGGCGAATCGACCCGTTTCCATTTTTTCCCGACCTCTTTTTTATTGATTTTCAACGCATACATTTTGCTGGATCGCCGCATGTTAAAGTTTGGCGCTCCATTTGCGTAGAAACAGCCCTTGTAATACACAAATCCGCCGGCGGCTACATTAGTCGGATAGGATTTATACTTTTTCCATTCACCGAGTTCGCCATCAGCAAGAATGTCCGCGGCAATCAGTTCATCATGCCCTTGTCCGCCAAGAAACCAAATCTTATTATCATAGATCAGGGCACGTCCAACTTTTGTCTTGAAAGGCAAGGGCCGAACTTTTTTCACATTTGCGATGGTTCCATCCTTGTCCACGGTTCCGGTGATAACCGTGTCCATAGGCTGCCACTTTTTATTGTCGATCGTGCCTTCGCCGCTCAGAACCCAGAAACGGTTATCCTGGATAACAGAAGCACTCCATTTAAACTCATATTCGGGAAACTCCTCATTCTTCCACGTTTTAAAATTCTGAGGCTTAATACCTTGGGTCAGATTGTCGCTCTGATATTTCCAGGAGGCAATCTCCTTGACGTTCATTACAACGAAGGAGTCATCAATATAGAACCCCATGATATGGTAGCCCCCCCAGTTGTGAATATCTATCGCCGAAGCAGAAAAGATGATCTGAAAGGTGCATAGCACAACAACAAGCGAAAGTTTCATCTTCATTTTGATTTTTCTCCTTCCTGTCTGTAGCTTTTATTTCTTTTCACGGATGACCACCAATGTGTAATAACGGAAATCAGGAATGCTGAAAACCGTTTCATCCTCCACTATTTCCGGTTTGATTTTGCTGACAAGCGGTTCCAACACATCACCGGTTGAACCGTAGGGCTGGATCGCCCATGCCTGAACCTTTTTGGTGTCCTTGAATATCCGGGTGCAAAGCTCCACACCTTTTGCTAACATGGTCTCTTTGATCGTGGCAAAAGAGAAGCTTTTCACATCAGGCTTATTCTGCAGATGGATATAATAGTCGGTATATCCGGAGGTTTCCTTAATATAGACGGAATCCTCCCACCAAATATCACGGAGGGCATCCACATCGAATTTTTTAAATGCTTTTTTCAGAATCCGGATATCTTCGTTCCAATAGAAATCGGAGTAACGCGTCATGATCTGGGTAAACGGACGGTATGCGGCACCTTGCATGGCATAGGGATGTGCGCAAACCGATGCCATAATTGCCGCCATATGACTGTTGATAGCCCAGAACTGATGGGATTTTTCGAAGTTCTGCCAACGGAGTCCTTTGCGAAAAGAAGCGACAGCCTTTGGACCAACCGTCCAGAGTCCATCCGGGAACTGGGTGTAGCCCATATGCAGGATGTCGGTCTTTATGTCGAATTCATGGGGTGTTCGAAAAGAGTCCGAGATTGCGTTACGGATATTAGCCGCAGATTCTTTAAAAGATGAGATATTATTCATATAATCGATGGCAGGATTCAGCGGCATCATACCACTTTCCCACAGAGCGCCGGACGCAGTGCTACTAAAGAGACTGAGTCCTCCAAACCTTTTTCTAATATCGGGCCAGCCATTTGCCCAGTGGTAAAAATCAGGGTTCGTTTTTCTAAATTCATTAAACCGCTGAACTGCATATTTCGAAAGTTTTTTATTGATGGTTTCTCTGTTTGGTATATTGTAACTGTATTGTCCTTCGTGATTATATCCTGGCATGATCTTATAGAAGCCGTCAAAATAAACACCGTTGAATCCGTAACGCTTCACACTATCCAATACCGTATCGATACCGAATTTCATGACGCCGGGCTGACTGAGATCAACGTCGACATGTGACCAGCCGGCGAAATAAGGCTTCTCGCGGTCGTTAAGCCCCAGAGGATCCAGTGGCTCATGGTAATTGAAATCCCCTTTTGTGTCTTTGCACCCCCACTGCGGATGTTTTCTCAGCAATTCAAATCCGACATATCCTGTAAAATTCGGAGCAAGATATTTGGTGCGATGCACACCCCATTTCTTGGCAAAAGCCGTTTCCTTTTTAAAGTCATTGTAAGTTCTTGGTTCGGCGCCTTCCGCAGTTGCCCACCACATCTCATCATCCTTATAAGAAGGATCATAAAACCCGCCGAAGGTGGAAAACGACATATTCCAGGGGGTCCAGTTACTAAAATAGGATGCAAACGGGCCAATAGGGCTATTTCCCCAGGATTTGTAATAGAAGCGATCAAACGGCGTCTTGTAGGGTTTTAAACCGTACCATTTGCAGAGACGGTCTCCCTGTTCGGTGCCGCCGATCACACTCGGCCAAACGCCGATGTTGACGCGCCACCATTCGTTGATGACATTGAAAAATTCGGATTTTGCCGAGATTTCCTTGCTGTCTTTCATCAAGATAGCGCGGCTTTCATGTCCGTACCTTACCGAACCGGTATTCCACGGAATACTGAAGGTCTTTTCGCTTTGTCCTTCAAGTTCGACAGACATTTTGCTAATGACTTTTTCCTGGTCTAGATCCCATTTATCAAGTACTACCAGTTCCGCATTCTCTTTTGCATCGCCACGATTGGCGACTGTAACCGAAATCACGGCGTCTTCATTCAATTTGTAGTTGATTTTGTTTGGCAGAACCCGGACAACTTCCAGCCCTGCAAACACGTTCATAACAGATATCAAGATCAAAAAACCGATAAGCTGTTTCATTACTTTGCCTCCTCTATTGTTGTAGTGATAATTTCACGCATGGCGTTTACATACTCCTGAGATTCCCAGTACGGTGTGGTGCCGTCCTGTGGATCGCCCAGCGGAGACCCGAGGAAACAGAGCACTTTGCCTTTTCCGAACGAGTCCTTGACCAGCACGGGTTTATTTTCCGTCTTCCAAAGAATTTCTGCGGAAGGACGGATTTTTGCAGACTGATGCAACCAGTAGACGCAGGGTGCTTTTGCCGCATCAATTCCCTTACCGGTGATTGCCCGCCCTTTGTCGAACTGATTTTTGCCGGCAACAGGCTGCAGATCATACGGTTTTCCCGACGCTGGCAGGAGTTCTTTGAGGATCGTATTGTTTTCATAGCCGCCGGTACCGAAGGCGGAAGGACCGCCGGTGACGATCAGTACACCGCCGTTTGCAACAAAACTTTTGACCCTCTGCAGACAGACTTCCATACCTGTAGCAAAAGCGTTGCCGATAATCATGACGGAATATTCGTCCAAAGTTGAAGCTGGGGGGATCTCTTTCATTCCTACATTCCAGACCGAATAATTGTCGATCTTCCATCCGTCCAGGATCTTATCGAAGCGGTTAAACGGGGTGTAAAGTCCGAACAGGCAGACCGCCTGTTTCTTTCGGGGAGTGCTAACTCCGGTGACAGTCGCCGTTCCGGTATTGTCTTTTTTTAACGCAGGCCGCAGAAAACTCGGGGCAAAAGTATTTGCCGCGACACTCTGCATCCGGACACCGTTTTCGCAATACTGTTCGGTGGCAAATTTTTTCCCGTTCATCGTACCTGAGAAGATCACAGCGGAATGATCGGTCATTTTGGGATGAGACACATCACGTTTGGCAAGAGAACCTTTTTCCAAGGACAGTTTGACCGATTTACGGAAAACGGATTTCCGGTTTTTGTCGAGGACTTCAAGTTCGCCGGAGAGTTCGCCTTTCTCATACGGGAAAATTGTCAGCTGAATTTTGGAACCGCCGTCTTTAATCCCTGCCGCGAAAGACGGATTGACAGTTGTGACGCTGGAAAGTTGTTTCACCGGACGGATGGAATATGTTGCGGTGATGGATGCGCCGGGAGCCAGGTAGCCGCCGTCGAACATAAAACCTGTATTTTCCCCCTGATTGGTGTAAAGAGCTCCAAGAACCGAAGGATCCAGCAGAAAAGCAAGTCCGGCTTTTTTCCCCACATCCATTTTAGCACACCAGTTTTCCGCAACGGTAGACGACCAGGCAGCAGGTTTTGCGTAAAAATTCAGAAAACTCCAGACCCCATGAGGGAAGGTTCCGATCGTGCGGGGAATGAAAACAGCTTCGTTCACATTCGGCCGCTGCCGGAACTGATTCCGGACGCCCCAGTAGGCATAACGGAGTTTGTCGGAAGTATTAGAGAATTCCATCGTAACCTGAATTTCCGGCACGGATGGGTTGAATTTAAAGGTCTTGCTATATTTTACACCATCCAGATCGATTCCAGCGGTCTCTTTCTGGAGCGTTGTGGAGAGCGTAATGGTATCGTTTTCTTTTTTGACTGTTGTCCAGACGGTTGGCGCAAACTTGCCTTCCATCTGTTTGGTGGTGAATATATCCTCGCCCAGTGTCAGCGTATTCTGAGGTTCAATTCCATCAAATTTACGAATACTCAGCAATCCGGAATTGGTATTCAGAGAGATATCGTTATCCGTATTATTTGCCAGCTTGAAATCATCCGCAAAAAGGACGGAAGAATAGACTATCAGCAAACATGTAGCACATATTTTATTTTTCATGATTTAACTCCTGTAATGATTTTCAAAAACCCCCGCGGCAAGCACTGCTGCCACACACACGCACATCTTCATTCGAAATCCTTCCAACGGCTCCATCTCACGTCCTTATCTGATCATAATAATCGTACCCCGAGGATTGTACTCGTAACAGCCGATGTCGACGGCAGAGCCGATGATGCGCGGCTTCTTCGTGGAGTTGTCGAGATCGAAGGCGTCCGTCATCCAATCCTGATTCAACCCGGCGTTCACGCACGGCGAATTACCCTGCAGGCGGTAGTTCCCCTGCTCCGCATCTACGAAAAGCGGATCGCCCCCGGAAACGTTGTGGCTTCCCGCAGGAAACGAGCCGTTGCGCGAATAGCTGTAAGAGACGCAATTGTCACGATAGGTGGCCAAGTCGATATCGCTGTCCGCCGTACTCGTGCTGCCACCGGAGACGTTTTCGGCGAAGAGGCAGTTGACGCTCAAGGCGTTGTTGGTCGACTGGGCGTAAATGGCTCCGCCGCCGGAATTCACCACGTTCCCGACCAGCGTGCAGTTCTCGATTTTAACATTCGGGGCGAGAGCAAGTGCGCCGCCGTAGTTAGAGCGGTTCGTATTGCAGGCGAACAGCGAATTGCGCAGAAGCGCGGACGTAAGCAGTGAACCGGTGGCCTCGAAGGCTATGGCCGATCCGTAGCCCGCGCTGGAGTTCGCCCGGAACTGACAGCTGTCCACGAGCATCGTGTCGACCTTCTTCAGGGCCACGATCGCCGCCGCGCCCGCCGCCGCGCCCGTGTTGTCGGACGAAACGTTGCCGATGAAGTCGCACCTCCGGAACTCGCAGGTGCCGTACTTGCACCAGACGGCCGAGGCCGAGCGGTAGCTGACGGAGTTGTTTAAGAACTTACAGTCGGCGAAGAAGAGTCCGTTCGTCGCCTCCGGCACCGTAACGCCGCTTTGCGGATTTTCGCCGTTCGCCTGTCCGTAAACCGCGCCGCCCTTGTTGTCGCCGCCCGCACCGGCGAGATTCAGGGACTGGTTGGCCTCGAACGTACAGTTCGAGAAGGAACCCAGCGCGTAAATGGCCCCACCGTGGTACGCCCGGTTGTGCCGGAACACGCAGTTCGTAAAGCCGCCGACAAACCCGTGATGCGCCCAGTCATCCGTGGCAGACCGCAACACGCCGCCGTAGTTTGTGGCGACGTTATCCACGAAAATGGAATCGACCACCGGCAAACGCAACGCCGAGCCGGTCAGGTAAGGGCCTTCCGTAAAGATTGCGCCGCCTCCGATGCCCGCCACGTTGTTCGTGAACGTGCAGCCGAAAACGCCCATTCCGTCAGAACGCGACTGAATGCGCAGGGCTCCGCCTGAATCCTCCGCCGTGTTTCCTTCGAAGACGCACCCGTCCACCCTAAAGCCGCAGGTGCCTGATTCGGTTGTCGCCGTGGGGTTGCCGGCCACGGCCGAGATCGCCCCGCCGTGCTTGGCGGATCGGTTCGCGCGGAACGTGCAATTCGAGAAGAAATGGAAGCCGGCGTTGATGTTGACCGCACCGCCGCCCATGCTGCGCTCGGCCTTGTTCGTCTGCCAGTTATACTCGAACGTGCAGTTCACAAACCTCCCCGTGACCGATGATCCGCCGTTCAGATATGCGGCGCCACCGCCGTAATGGAACGCACGATTGGTCCTGAAGACCGTATTCGAGCAAAGTTTCGGATAGCCGCCGAGACCACCGCCCTCGCTATCGGACACGTTGTTGGTGACGATTGAGTCGTAGATGTAGCCGCCGCTGGCGTAGACACCCGCGCCACAGGTATTCGCCTGGTAGGCATTGATGTAGTTATTGAAGAAGCGGCAGTTGCGCGCGACGGCATTGTCGTCAATTCCCAGCCCCAGCCCGGACATTATTCCGACATTGCCAGAAAACTCACAATCGACGATGCGTGCCTCACCGGTGATGAAGGCACCGGCACCTCTGCCATGAGTGCAATAACCGGGGCCGCAACCACGGAAGGCGCAGTTCGTTACGAGCGCCTCGGCGCTGCCTTTCAGGTAAACGCCGCCACCATGGAAATAAGGGTACTGGTCGCTCTCGCGACGCGGCGGGCAGGCATTGGTCACGACGAGGTCCCGAACGACCATCCACTGGGACGCGTTATTCATGTAGAAGCATCGTCCGGTCTGTTGGGTGTCCAGCACGACCTTCTCGCGCAAGTCGCCCAGTGCCGGTGCGTCGGACTGGGCGATCCAACCGCGAATCGTTACGCCACTGGACGGCTTGAACACGCCGTTATTGTATTTATCTGCAGCCACTTCTTGCACCTGCAGCATATACGTGCCGTCAAGAAGGCGCACCTCGTCGCCGTTGCCCGCCTTGCCTACGGCCGTCACCGCGTCATACGGCGACTCGAGTGTGCCCGCTGCGGTCGACAATCCCGTCGGTGAAGCGTAGTAAGTCGCAGCGAAGAGCGGTGCGACCGCGAACATCGATGCTAATAAAAAAATACAATTCTTAATGCGTCTGTTCATGTTCATTTGATTTCTCCTCTTTTTAGTTTTGTATAAACGATATTTATTTCAACATGTTTAAATATCATAAGTTTATTTTATTGTTAACGTTTTCTTTTGTAGCATCTGTATAAAATTTGTAGATTAGCCAGAGAAAGATCTTCTACCCCTTCTAAACATTTACACTATTAATATTATTTCTGTTCTATTTTAGATATTTTTACTGTTTATAGTTTAATCTTGCATTACTATATGACAATTGATCCTCCTTGTTTTAGACGTTTACGGATTTCAGATGGAGCTACACTTTGAATTGGGATGTTTTGCTTGACTGCAATTGCAGCGGCAACACCTGCTGCTTCACCTGTTTGATTCATATTAACCATAACTCGTGCAGCACTAAAGGCTATTTTGTCAGCATCCAACATACGACCAGCGAGCACAAGATTAGGAATACGATCCTGCAACAGGCAACGCCATGGGATCTGATAGAATGTGGGATCTTTATCGATGGGGTCTCGCCAGCGTTTGTGAATTGTTGGCAAACCGTTTCCAGGAACAATATCCTCAATACCATTGAGGTAACGAAAAGTGATACCAAGACCATCTGTATGATGAATGTCTACGCGATAAGATCCATTCGCAATCGCGTCCTCGAATCGACGGCCGTGAAGAACATCTTCTCCTGTGAGACGATAGCTAGCGGCAATGCGTTTTGTCTCCCGTGCACCAATCGAAGCGGCAAGATCGACCAGCACGATTTCAGCATCAGTAGGGCCGTATTTTCGAATTAAATCCGTAATAGCTCGCACCTGACGACGTCCCTCAATCTCGCCGTAGGAAAGCTGATCAGCGTCTGATGTATCACAGTCGAAAACATGGGTGTGGGCGCGGAATTGAATGGTTGGTAAACCGGGAATTGAGCCGCCCCATCCCCAATCGGGATCCAGTCCGAATTCTGCACCGTGCTCGCAGATGGCCTGTTCCCAGTTGAATCCGCCAAGTGCGTTCAAACCAGCAATTTTGGCACACGTCGTGGGCGGTTGCAGGGTCTCTGGCACGAAGGTCGGCAGTTGGAGATCAAGGGCCAGATCGGCATCACCAGTTGCATCGATAAATTGCTTTGCGCGAATAGCTCCTCGTCCATTTTTGTTTTCGATAATAATTGCGTCTAGCTTCTGTTCTTTCAGCACGGGGGCAACATAGAACGAATGAAGATAGGGTTTGATTCCATGCTCCATAACAAGTTCATCAAGTTCAATCTTTAGTTCTTCCGTGTTGAGCCGGAAAGCAGAAGAAGGATCAGGGGACGTAAGCACCGCATTGCGTGTGGAAAGCCTATCCAGCACTTCTTGAGTTAGCCCTCCAATAATTTGCCGTTCTCCAATTGTATCATGCAGACTATGCCAGATATTGACGGTGCCGGCAGTTGCAACTCCACCGAAACAGTTTTGCTTTTCGATAATAGCAACAAGAAGACCTAGTCTAGCTGCTCTAACGGCGGCAAATACTCCCGTGCAACTACCTCCTATTACGACAAGATCAACCTCGTCGATGATTGGGATATCTTTTGCTAGTTCTTTTATAAAATTCATTTCTTCTCTCTTTTTCTATATCTTGACATGCATGCAAATGCTAATATTAGAGCCACTTATCATATTATTTATTTTAGATTTGCGTAGATTCTAGATAGAATCTGCAAAACAGCCTACTCAAATTTTCTAAATCGTTCGCAACACACAATCACTCTTTTGCGTAGTCTTCACATTACTTCAACCCATCTAAACATATTACCTCGTCTCGCTTGTTCACATCGTATTGTCATAAAAGAGCAGACAACCTAATTCACAAGTCTTTGTCCTCGCCTAGAGCTTCAAAGTGTGGCGAAATTAAAGTCTGTTCCGATACCTCAATGGTTCCAGCTCTACAACGTTTGACCACATCAATCAGCTGCTCCAATATTTCCCTAGAATCAAAACCCAGAAAGCTCAAAGGAATAGGACTTTTAGGCAAACATGGAAAGTTGCAGAGAGCAATCACAGTTACATCCTGTGGGCTTCGTACGCCAGCAGCCAGCAGCCCTTCACCAGCAGCTTCAACCAAGGTATCATCCGATATAAGCAATGCATCTGGTCGATCATTGGGGTTGGAAAACAACAGGTGAGCCGCATTCCGAGCACAATGTGGTGCATATAGCGGCACACTCTGAACCCATTCAGAACGCAGTTCCAATCCATTGGTCTCAGCTGCCAGCTGAAAATGATGATGAGCACCTGTGTCCCACTCGACTTGCCCCGATGTGATCATAGCTGGACGGCGACACCCCTGCTCCCGAAACCACGACATGGCTTGTTGTGCATAACAGGCATAATCAAAGACCAGTGCAGGAGCTTCCGGAAGATTGCACGGCGTATGAGTGACAAGAGGAATATCCTTCTGTTTAAGCACGGGAGTATCCTTAAGAAAGTACGGGTTTAACAAAAACAAACCAGCGAAAGATCTAGCCTCGACCATATACTCCAGCATGCGGTAATCGCGATTCTCCACCCCGGCGTGTTCACCGCAGTAGAACACAGGAAATTCAATATTCATAGTTTTTTCCATTTCTTTGGCCGCTTTCAGCAAAGCATGAAAAAAGAAGCCCCATGGAAACTCTTTCGTATCCCGCGATGGAAATACCAAACCATAGCTATAATGCTGCGACAAACGCGATGCAACTACAGTCCCCCGCGAATTAGACTCTACCATCCCCAAATTGGCAAGTTGATCCATTGCCCGTTGCAGGGTAATGGGACTTACCTTGTAGTGGACTTCAAGATCCAACCGCGTTGGCAGAGTCGCCCCCGGCGCATACTCACCAGACAGGATACGATTGCTCAGGTCGTCAATAATCCGCTTTTGCTTCACTGGCGGCCTAGTTTTTCGTTTATCTATGTCTATATTCCATCTATTCATAATTGTGACGTACCTCCTTTGGCATCTCTCGGGCTGCTACATAATCTCTAGCTAAGATAGTAAAGTACCAAAAAGTATAAAAGGCGTCAACATAAAAAATATAAAAATATTATCGACCCTGTTTTCTGGTTGAGACCTTTTTGTTTTCCACGAAAAAGTGTACAACAAGAAGAAACGGTAAAGGGGAAATGGAAAAGTGTGAGACGCGAGAGGAACGTAAACAAGTTGTTAGTTAATACACTACCGTTTAAAGATCCAAGATCAATCGTTGCTCGCTGTTCGTTTGTCGTTGATCGTTAAGACACTGCGTGGGGAGTAAAAACAAATGAACGTCCAACATTCAACATCGAACATCCAATAATGAATGAAAGGCCAAAAGAATATCCAATAACCAACATCCAATATCCAACGACTGACACTTCCGCCTACGTTCCTACGGCGCGACAAAGCCGTGGGGAGGGCAAAAGAAACGGTAAACTGTAAATTGTCAGGTAAAGCTTAAAAAACTGAATATCCAATAACCAAGGAAAGACACTGCCGTGGGGAGGACAAAAATGAGGCAGCCAAACAAACCGTGACAGAACCATTTTTATAAATTTTTTCTATATGACAGAGGGCTTTCGCCACAATGTTGTTTAAACAGCCTTGAAAAATAGTGTGGATTTTCGAGTCCAATTCTTTCAGAAATTTCCGAGATATTAAGCCCTGTCTCAATCAACAACCTTTTTGCAACCTTTATTCTTACCTGATTTTGATAAGCAATTGGTGAAACACCAAATTCCATTTTAAAACGTCTTTGAAAATGCCCCTTTGACATTCCGCTTTTTCTAGCTATATAGTCAATTGAAAAACTTTTATTAAAACTTTGGTCGATATATTGTTTTGCAACGGTTAACGAGTCTGCAGCTGAATCGCGGTCTGAAACAAAGTGAATTTCCTTTATTATAAAATTAAAGATATTGGTTAGGTTGTCATAAACATTGAACCATGCAACATTTTCA
>Ga0307987_1000501_pt1 | contig 23536 bp, 27 predicted proteins | sample EllFjometagen181_FD_203157 | JGI IMG/M metagenome (GOLD analysis project Ga0307987, IMG submission 203157) | Marine microbial communities from Ellis Fjord, Antarctic Ocean - #181 | ecosystem: Environmental > Aquatic > Marine > Unclassified | place: Southern Ocean | collected 2014-10-08 | reverse complement strand
TAGAAATATCCATGTTAAGGCAGATGGAAGAAAATGGAGATACACCAGACGAACCAAAAACACAATTGACAAAAGAAGAGAAGAAATATTTAACATCAATGAAGTCTAATTTTACATCTATCAACAACTGCCAAAAGGATACACTCCCAATACTGGTAAAAGAAATAAAACAGGAATTGGATCTATCCTTGCAGAAATTGCATGATAGTGATACGGACCCAGGTCTTAAGAAAATATATGAAGATAGTCTATTTAGCGATAGAGTCTTTTTCATAGGATACTCCATGTGGATAAACAAAGAGATTAAGAGCTGGCCTGAATGGGGAGGGGACTTTAAAAACTTCTCACCTAAAGGAAAGAACTTCAATAGATATTTTTACGGGATTGTGAAACAGAAACAATGGACACCTAGATTAATAAAGGAGATTTTAGATGGAACGAACTAAGATTGACACGATAAGTGAACAAAAGATAATTACAGCTATGGTGGTTTCCAAAGAGTATCTGCTTCAGGTTGCTTCTTTGATAAATACAGACCTACTGAAAAGTCCTCCACTCAGACAAATTGCCACATGGTGTTTGAAGTATTATACCAAGTATGGTGAAGCCCCTGGAAGTCAAATAGAATCTATCTATCATGGGTGGGTTAGGAAAGGAAAAGCTTCTTCTGAACAAATGGAAGCTGTAAGTGATGTTTTAGAAAATCTCTCAGAGCAATATGAACAACATAAAACATTAAACGTTCAACGATATTTAGATATAACAACTGAATACCTTAACATCAAGCAAATAGAAGCACTTAAAGACGAGTTAGACTATAGCCTTACGGAAGGGGATATGATAGCCGCTTCAAGTGCGATAGCACGGTATTCAGCTGTAACAAAGGAAACGGGCAGTGGCATAGATCCATTTAATAATGAAGAAGCTTGGGAGCTTGCCTATTCGGAATCACAGAAACCCCTAATAGACTGGCATGACGAGGACGCAAATAGATTCTTTGGTCATTCTTTGTGTCGCGATTGTCTCCTTGGCATACTAGGTCCGGAAAAACGAGGCAAGTGTATTGAAGGATCCACATTAATACAATTATCAGATGGACGGAGTTTGCCTATTTCTCAGATTGTAAATAAAAAGCTTGATGTCAAAGTATTAACTTATGATGAAGAAATATCAAGATTTAAAGAAACACCTATACTACAACATTGGGATAATGGGATTAAGTCCTGTTGTAAAGTCACTACAAGGGGTGGAAGGGAAATTATAACTACATTTAATCATAAGTATCTAACACCTTCCGGATGGAAGGAGATAGGGGACTTGAAAGAAAAGGATTATATAGCCGTTCCTAAGAAGCTTGATAATTTTGGAAGCTATTATATGAAAAGCACGTTGGTTCGATTCCTAGCGTACATGATAGCAGAAGGGTGCTGTACTCAAGGGCACATAAATAAATTAAAGAAAGACGGAACAAGAAGAAAAAATGGTTTGAATGCTTCTTTTACAAATATCAATGAAGATATTATTGCTGATTTTAAGAGGTGTTGTATCGACTTAGGCATAGGATGGAAGGAAAATGATATTTCTTATGGATTGTCCGGAGCAAACGACTACATAAGAGGATATGGATTAGCCGGACATTCAGCAAAAACTAAATTAATCCCAGAAGAAATATTAAAGTTACCAAAAGGGAAGGTAGCTGAGTTTTTAAGGGTTCTGTATACTTGTGACGGATGGTGCTGTAATAAAAATAAAAACAGACAGATTGGAATTTGCTTGGCTAACAGACCTTTAATATACCAAATAGCATCATTACTCACTCGGTTTGGGCTTGTGTACACTATTAGAAAAGTTATAAATGGGAAGTTCACAGCTTGGGAGTTAATAATAGGTGATGATGAAAACATTGCAAAATTCATAAAAGAAATTAATTTTGACACTCCAAAGACACAGAAAGAAGTAGATATTATTCCTGGAAGGTCTTTCCTTGACAAACTCCCATATGAAGTTGGGTTGAAGTTTTACAAAGAAGTGAAGGAAGAAATAAGAAAAGATGGAAAAGGGTTTTATGAGATATTTGGACAAAACAAAGCCACAAGTGTAAAATATCAATTAAATAAAAAACAGCCTGTGATGCGAAAATCTTTTCAAAACACAAAAGGCACTCGAGCATACGAAAAATATATGAATGCTGACATTCTATGGGATACAATAGAAAAAATTGAAGACGTAGGAGAAAAACATACATATGATTTAACAATCCAAACTACCCATAACTATGTGGCTGGTAATTGTCTTGTTCATAATACTTGGTGGTGCGTGGAGTTCCTGTTTAGGGCTTTAATGAACCAAAGACGGGTAGCCTTATTTGAGGTGGGTGATATGTCGCAATCCCAGATACTAAGAAGAATGGGTGTAAGGTTATCTAGACGGCCTATGTTTAAATCAAATCTCGGTCCTATTAAAGTTCCTTTGAAAATGGGAAGGAAAGGGAAGAAGATAAGACACAAGACCAAAGAGGTGTTCTGCGATAAAGTGGCGACAAATAAATCTAGGAAAAAAGGAATGGATAAGTTCATGCGAGCGAATGGCATTAAGAAAGATGTAACTTATGTCAAAAGCTCTATTCACGCCAACTCCTCCATTAACATAGCAGGCATAGAAACTATATTAAATCAATGGGAAGTGTTTGAAGGATTTGTTCCTGATATTATTATAATTGATTATCCTGACATCCTTGATGTGGAACCAGGCGGATCCAACCTTTCAGAACGAGGAACAGTGAACGCCACATGGAAAGCTATGAGAAAACTATCCCAGGAAAAACATTGTTTGGTTATAGCTCCTACTCAAGCTGACGCAGGTTCTTATGATTTAGAAACATTAGGCATGGGTAACTTTACTGAGGATAAAAGGAAGATCGCTCATGTTACAGGTATGATAGGATTAAACCAAATAGGGGAAGAAAAGAAGGCGGCGGTGATGAGATTAAACTGGATAGCTTTAAGGGAAGAAGAATTTATAGGAGACTTATGTCTTAATGTAGGCCAATGTCTTTCATTAGGAAGGGCGTTCTGTTGCTCTTGTTTATAAATATTAAAAAGAGTTTTAAATCCCCCGCTGACGAACGGGACTCGTAACGATAATATAGTATAGAAGGTAATAGTACAATAATAACCGGCAACCAAAAAGGAGCCAAAGATGAAAAAGTCAGAAATTGTAGCACTGATGGAAAAGTTGGACATCAAATGTCCAGGAAAGGTATCTGCTGAAAGAGCAGAAAAGAAGTTAATTGCAGGACTGGAAGAAGAAGGTATTCCAGAAGATGTTGTCCTCACGGATGACGAAACGGAGTATCTGGAAAGTCTTGGTTTTGAACTCTCAGCTGACGAAGGCGACGGAGACTCAGAAGAAGAAGATGATGATGATGGCGACGAAGACAATGCCAGTGATCCTGAAGGCGATGATGATGACGCTGGTGATGATGATGATGATCCAGACGATTCAGATGATGCTGAAGCTGGTGATGATGATGACGATTGGGAAGAAGAAGATGTTCCCAAAAAGAAAGGCAAAGGCAAAGCTAAACCGGAAGCAACCAAAAGCTCCACACCAAAAACTCCTCGTAAGGAGAAAAAACGTCTTGTGGTTGAAGCCATTACCAAAGCGATTTCTAAATCTAAGAAAGGTTTAACTCGCGAAGAAGTAGTTGAAGCAGTCTTGGAAGTAGTTGAAGACGCTTCGGAGTCTACTATCCGGACACATCTGTCGGACGGTAAGAATCCAAAATATTGTTCTTTTGAAACTCTCCTGGTAGAGAAAGACAAAAGACTTTCTTTTAAGAAAAAATAACTCCACCCCTGTCGGTTCCTGTTCTGTGTTGTCATAACGATAATATAAGGACAGGAACCGCTTTCTCTTATTAACTTTAAAGAGGTAAACATGAAAAAACCTATACAATGCGTGATCTCACTTTCAGGAGGGATGGATAGTGGAACGCTTCTTTCTTTTGCCCAAACGGTATATGGCAATGTTCTAGCCGTTGGGTTCTCATATGGTTCTAAACATAATAAGTATGAACTGGCATGTGCTGAAAAACTTTGCAAAGAAAATGATGTAGAATTTATCCAAATTAATCTTGAAGAGGTGGGCTCTGCCCTATCCTCCAGCCTTTTAAAATCCGGAGGAGATATTCCAGAAGGACACTACGAATCAGAAAACATGAAATCAACTGTCGTCCCAGGACGAAATATGATATTTGCTTCAATACTCGCCGGCATAGCTGAATCCCGGAAAGCTCCATTTGTGGCGTTAGGAATACACTCAGGAGACCATGCTATATATCCTGACTGCCGTCCTGAATTCTTTCGCTCCATGGCTAAGGCTATACAAGACGCCACAGACGGAGGAGTGGTCTTAGAAGCTCCTTTCCTTAATATGGATAAAACAGATATCCTTAAATGGGGGCTGAATCACAAAGTTCCTTATCAGTTCACAAGGACGTGCTATAAAGATCAACCACTAGCTTGTGGTAAGTGCGGGGCCTGCCAAGAACGCCTGGAGGCTTTTAGAAATCTAAATACAACAGATCCAATAATGTATGACGGAGGTAACCAATGAAATACCAACTTACAAAAAGATGTGAAGTAGCCGGAGCCCATCGTTTAGGTTTATCTTATAAATCTCCTTGTGAAAATCTTCACGGGCATAACTGGATTATCCACGTTTCCGTTGAGGGTTCTTGTTTGGATATAAATGGTATGCTCATAGACTTCAAACACATTAAAGAGGTTGTCAACAGACTTGACCACGCTAATATTAATGAGGTGGTTAGTGTCAACCCCACAGCTGAGAACATAGCTAAGTGGATTTGTAATTCAGTCCAGACTAAAATAAACCAACAATGGGATGATTGGGGTAATGATTCAATGGAGCTTATTCCAAACAAAACCTCTTACGAAGATCGCCCAAAAGTCTACAAAGTAACCGTTCAAGAATCGGAAGGAAATGTCGCATGTTATATGATATAAACGAAATATTTTATTCTATCCAAGGTGAAGGATACTTCACAGGATGGCCTGCGATTTTCATCAGGCTTGCTGGATGTAATCTTAATTGTTCTTGGTGTGATACAGATTTTTCTGTAAAAAGAAAAATGGACGTGCTTCACATAGAGAAAGAAATTGTCTCTCTGTTGAAAGAGGTAGCGAATGCTCAAGATGTTATTTTTGTCTTAACAGGAGGCGAACCTACTTTACAAAATTATCCATCACTTGTAAGAGTTCTAAACCATTACTTTCCTCACAATATAATAACCATGGAAACTAATGGAAGAGCTTCTGCAGATTCCATCATCAAAGACGTCAGGGCTTCTTGTCATTTCTGGACGACGGTATCTCCCAAATTATCCATTGAAGATTGTTCTCTGTATTTTGACGATCCAAAGTGGTGTGGAGATGAATTAAAAGTTGTTTTGGATCCGGAAGCTGATATTGAAATGCTCAAAGAACTACCGGTCAAACTTGGAAACAGGTTTCGTCATTATTATATTCAACCCTGCTCGGAAGATGTCCTTCCAGCTATTAATTTTATAAAGGAGAATCCAACATGGAAACTATCACTACAAACACAAAAGATCCTGGACGTAAGATGAGGCATCTTACTTGGGACGAAACTATAACAGCCATAAAACTAATGGTGAGCCAAGCGAGGGAGGAAGTGGATCTGGAAGACGATTGGGATATGGATAACATAGATGGTGATTGTTTTCGCCCTCTTAAAATTTATGGTGTACCTAGGGGCGGTGTATATGTAGCTTCTATGGTCAAAGCTCTCTTCCTAAAAGATGTCCTTGTCATGAAAAGTCCTGAAAACGCAGATATTATCTTTGATGACATTGTGGATTCAGGAGCAACCAAGAAACAATACAAAGACAAACACAACAAACCATTCTTTGATCTAGTTTCATGTCTGACAGATATTAAGAAAGGTGAATGGATTGTGTTCCCTTGGGAAGGTCTCCAAGACGAAACTGCTCCAACAGAAAACGTCAGACGTATTTTAGAATTCATAGGAGATGATCCAAAGCGTGAAGGTCTCCTCGAAACCCCAGACCGTGTAGTTAAATCTTGGGGAAGATTATATGGAGGGTACCATAAAAAAGTAGAGGATGTTCTAAAAGTGTTTAAAGATGACTCTAGCGATGAAATGGTTATCCTGAAGAACATTGAATTCTATTCCACCTGCGAACACCACATGCAACCATTCTTTGGTGTCGCCCATATCGCATATATCCCTAATGGGAAAGTGATAGGAATATCAAAGCTGGCACGGATCCTTGAAATCTTTGCTAGACGGCTACAAATCCAAGAAAGACTAACAAGCCAAATATCCGAAGCTCTTATGGAGCATTTGGAACCTTTAGGGGCGGCTTGTATGATAGAGGCTAAGCACTTTTGTATGGTAGCCCGAGGTGTAGAAAAGCAATCCTCTGTAATGGTTACATCAAGCCTGCTAGGGGACTTTAAAACGGACCCAGCAACCCGCCAGGAATTTTTAAGTTTAATCAAAGGAGCATAAGATGACTGAAAAAGGTAAAGCTAACATTGATGATGTCTCTGAATTAAAATCATTGGGGACGAACGAAACAGATTATAAGTATAAAGATCCAAATATGCTTATGCTGGAAACATTTCCAAACAGGAATAAGGATTCACAATACCATGTGGATTTGAATTTCCCTGAGTTTACTTCTCTTTGCCCAAAAACAGGACAACCAGATTTTGCTCATATTCAAGTCGTATATGTTCCTAATAAACTTTGTCTGGAAAGTAAGAGTATCAAATTATACTTTTTCGCTTATCGAAACTTTGGGGCTTTTATGGAATCCATCACTAATAAAATTCTTCGTGATTTTGTTCATAAATGTGAACCACTTCAAATGGTAGTGAAAGCCACCTTTGCCCCTCGTGGTGCTTTATCCATCACCGTCACAGCAGAGTATAGTGAAGAATACGGGTATGAAATTACCAAGGATATACACAAATGTCTATAGATTTTAATCCAAATACTTTAATGATTGACTCCGGGGCTTTCTCCGTATGGAACAATGGAGGCAAAGTCAATCTGAAAAAGTATATATCTTTCTGCTTTGAGTATTTAGATGAATTGGATATAATCGTAGCACTTGATGTCATACCTGGAAGTCCTGGAGATCGTTTATCCCTCACCAAAAATAATATTGATGAAGCTTGTAAAGAGGGTTGGAAAAATTACAAGCGAATGATTAAAGCAGGACTGCCTAAAGAAAAGGTGGTTCCTGTTTTTCATCAAAACGATGATTTCAAATGGTTGGAAAGGTATATGGAATATGGTGTGCCTTATTTAGGTATATCCCCTGCCAATGATTGCTCTTCAGGTCTCCGCCGTTTATGGTTGGACTCTTGCATGAAACATATTTGTGATAAGGATGGTATGCCCCTTTGTAAGTTTCATGGCTTTGCTGTCACGTCCATTCCTTTAATGGTTAGATACCCTTGGTATTCATGCGACTCAGCTTCATGGCTTAAATTTGCCATATATGGAACTGTTCTTATTCCACATAGAAAACAAGACGGGGGATGGGATTTCTTAAACTCTCCTCAATGTGTTTTCTTCTCTTCTAAAATAGGAAAGTCTGCTAAAGAGAAAGGAAATCATTACTCATTCCTCTCCAAGCATATGAGAAGAGTATTAGACAACTATCTTGCAATAGCAGGGAGTGAGTTTGGTAAATCTAAATACAGAAAAGAAGATCTAAAATACAAGCATGATGCAGTCCACGAAAATATATATGAAAGGAACGAAGACCATCTTGTTATTGAAGAAATAGTAGTGCCTGGTGTTTCCAATTCTATTGAATGGAGATGTCATGTCAACAAACATTATTATGAATCAGTGGAGAAGCGTCTGGATTGGCCAAGACCTTTCAAACACGGTGGCAGGAGGAAATTACTATGAAGATATTTCTAGCAGGAAAAATATTTCTTCCTAAAGGTGAAAGAATAGAAAATGTTCTTATCTCTTACCATTATGCTAAGAATGAAAAAGATGAACAAGCCAAAGATTTTCAAAACATTATAAAATTAAGGAGAAAGAAAAATGGAAGTGAAAAGACAAGAAGTTCTGAAAAGGTTAGAAAACGCCCTAGCCGGCGTGACAAGTAATGCTATATTGGAACAGTCCAATACCTTCGTATTTGAGCATGGTAGATTAATAACCTTTAACGGGGAATTTCTAACAAGACAGAAATCTCCTTTTGGTGATGAAATTACGGGCTCTATAATGGCTGGAGATTTCCTGAGAGTTCTGCAACGGTTCCCAGACGATATATTAAAGATTGAAGAACGCGGTGGTGAGCTTCGAATCAAAGGTAAGAGAAGATCAGCAGGTGTTAAAATGATGGCTGAGATTATTCTCCCTTATGAAGAAGTGCCCAAACCCAAAAAGTTTAAAAAGGTTCCAAAAGAACTCATAAAACTATTACTCCAGGCGGCTCAGATATGTGGTAAAGATAAAACAGCACCAAAGACCACTCATGTCCATATAGCTGAGGATAGAGTTGAAGCTACGGATTCCTATCGAGTGTTCAGAGGCGAGTTGGAAACAAAGATACAAAAATCTGTGTTGGTGCAAGCCACCAGTCTTATCCTTGCTTGTCGCTTTGATGTTAAAGGTGCGGCGATTGATGGTCATGGTTGGTTCCATTTGAAAACAGAGGACGGAATGGTTATGTCACTTCTTTGCTCAGAGGATAAATACTATAAGAAAGATATGATAGATGATCTTTTGTCTGTTGATGGGGATAAGGTTACCTTCCCTAAAAATCTTTCAGAGGTTCTTTCTCGTGCAGAAATTATGGACACTCCAGGACTTTCCATAGGTGGGTGGGATTCACAGGTTACTATATCTTTAGATGACAATAGTATCCGAGTGTCTTCACGAAAAGAAGAAGGCTGGTTTAAGGAAGAAAGAAAAGCTGTATATGATGGACCTCCATTAACTTTTTCTATTCATCCTTTATTTCTTAAGGACTTGGTTAGCAGAACAAGAGAGGCCATCATCAGTGATACCCAAATAAAAGTAGAAGTTGACAACATTCATTTCACTGCGGCTCTTGAAGCAGGCGGTGATCAATAATGCCAGGCTTCTTTAATCCACAAGCATATGATAAGAACAGCAAAGGGACTCCAAAGAATATTTCCCAATGTGGTAAATGCGGACTATCCCGAAAATGCTTATCACCCAAAATGGAAGTATATGGGAGCGGGGATAGAAAGATTTTATTCATAGGTGAGGCTCCTGGGATAGAAGAAGACAAGCTAGGTGAACTGTTCGTCGGACCATCAGGTGAAATGATGCGGGCGATTATGGAGGAGGTTGGTATTGACTTGGAGGATTGCTCCTCTACTAATTCCATAACCTGTCGTCCGGAAGAGGATAGAGTGGAACCTTATATGACTTCTTGTTGTCGTCCCAACCTGCTCCGCACTATTAAAAAAATCAAACCCAAGGTCATTATACCTTTAGGAATCTCTGCTTTGGAATCTATTCTTTTTGATGTATGGAAGAAAAGTGTTGACGGGATTTCACGATGGGTGGGGTACACTATACCCTTAAGAGAATATGACGCTTGGGTTTGCCCTACATATAGTCCTGAGTTTGTTCTCCATAAAGAAAACCCTATCCTCACAGCATCTTTCGCAAGACATATCCAAGCGGCCTTGGCATTGGAAGATGTAAAACCAGGGTACCTTAAAATAGAAGACCTGGAGGAAACGGTAGAAATAATAAGGTCTACTAAGGAAGCGAAGAAGAGAATGCTTGACCTTGCTACGAGAAGCGGTTATCTCGCATGGGATTACGAAACGACCGGACTTAAACCGGATAGGAAGAAACAACGCATTGTCAGCGTTTCTTTTTGCTTAGACGGTAAAGAGACTTTTGCTTGTATGATGAACAAGAAACTAAAGGAACCTCTCATACAAATTCTAAAAAACAAAAGGCTGAAGAAAATAGCTTCCAATATGAAGTTTGAAGAGAGGTGGAGTATTGCCAAACTTAAAACGAAATGTCTGGGATGGTGGTGGGATACAATGCTTGCCGCTCATATGATAGATAATAGATCTAAAATTACATCTGTAAAATTCCAAGCATTTGTATTATTGGGTATATCCGACTATGACAGCCACATAAGCCCTTACCTTAAAGCTTCCGGATCTAATGAGCTGAATAGGATATATGAACTGGATAGAGATGATCTGTTATTGTATAATGGAATGGATAGCATACTTGAATACCTCGTCTGTTTTAAACAAAGAGAGATTATAAAAAACAAAGGAAAACAATTCTAATGGGATCACTCATTTTACCTTATAAACAGAAAGCATATAAACTACTCCATCAGGGTTCTCTTGCTCTAGCTCAAGTAGAATCAAACGGGATTAGAATGGATGTAGAATACCTCAACGATGAAATTGAGAGACAAACTTTAAAGATAGGTTGTTTAGAACAAGACCTTAAACATGATCAGGTAGCGAAAGTATGGAGAAGAATGTACGGGAAGACAATGAACTTTGGTTCCGGTGATCAGTTAGGAAAAGTTCTTTTTGAGGGTTTGGATTATAAAGCCCCAGCATATACAAAGTCAGGGAAATACAAAGTGAACGAAACCACTTTAGCCTCTCTAGATATTCCTTTCGTTAAAAAATATGTTGAAGTCAAGAAACTGAAGCATGTTGTCAATACTTATCTTAAAGGAATACGAAGAGAAATAGTAGGTGGGCTTCTCCACCCTTTCTTTAATCTGCATACAGCTATCACATATAGGTCTTCTTCATCCAATCCTAATTTCCAGAACCTACCTATTCGTGACCCCATCTTGGGTAAAATGGTTAGGTCGGCTTTCATAGCCAGACCTGGAAGGCATATAATAGAATTGGACTATCGTGGAATAGAAGTTTCATTCGCGGCTTGCTACCATAAAGACCCTAACATGCTTGAGTATCTCACAGACTCTTCAAAAGACATGCACCGGGATTGTAGCCAAGAATGTTATATATTGCCTCCGGGTGATATGTTGAATCCAGTAGATGATAAGGACAAGAAAAGAATCAGCACCATAAGATACTGCGGGAAAAATAAATTTGTATTCCCAGAATTTTATGGTGATTGGTATATTGATTGTGCTAAGGCTCTTTGGGAAGCCATAGGTGAGTTTAATCTTTGCTTAAGAGATGGTACTCCTTTAAAAGATCATTTAGCCAAGAAAGGAATACACGAATTGGGTGACTGCGATCCTGATATGTCTCCTCGCTCAGGGACTTTTGAAAAGCATATCAAAGACGTGGAATACTCTTTCTGGAATGATAGATTTCCTATATACAACCAATGGAAAAAGGATTGGGTAAAACAGGTGAACAGGGACGGCTATTTTCTAACCAAGACTGGATTTATCTGCCAGGGTGTTATGAAAAAGAATGAAATGATAAACTATCCTGTCCAGGGTTCTGCTTTCCATGGCTTGCTTCAAGGCCTTATATGGAATGGTAATACCATCGAAAAGAGGAGTATGGATTCTTTAATTATAGGACAGATTCATGATAGTATTGTTGGAGATGTACCTGCTGGTGAAGTAGAAGAATACCTACACCTTTCAAATAGGAATATGACAAAAAGACTAAGGAAGGTTTGGCCTTGGATTATAACACCACTTGAAATAGAAGCTGAAATGACACCTTTAGATGGGTGTTGGGCAGACAAAAAGGAGGTCACCATATCATGATACTTTCAATAGATTTAGATGGAACTTTAATTAGTGAAGAAACCTCAGAGTTTTTAGACTTTGACATGGAATTAATAGAGGCTTTCATAGATGCTCAAAAAGCCGGACACTATCTTATTCTTAACACTTGCAGAGAAGGAGAGGAATTGGAAGAACGCATACAAGCCATCACACATTTAGGGTTGGTTTTTAATAGTATTAATAAAAACAGAATTCAAATGTATAAAGGCAGACCAACGAGCAAAAAGATTGATGCAGATGTTTACTATGATAATAAATCATTTAACTGGGATAGGGCGGCGGCCTTACAACATGTTCTCTCTATTACAAGAGATCCAAAGTGGCCTGCTAAATTTTTATCTGTTCCAGTTTACAACCAACCAAAAAAAGGAGAGCCAGATGAAAGTAGAAATACATGGAACAGCCCCTGACGGGACGGAAGACTCAATAGTTATCGAAGCAGATACACTAGAGGGCATCAGGCAGAAAGCTAAGCCAGAAACCAGCAAAAGAGGCTGGACTAATCTATATAGCAAAATATTGGAGGATTAAAGGATGAATATGATATCGTGTAATTCTTGTGGTATTGTTTTAGACAAAGATAGGTTGACGTTCCCTGATGTATATGACCACGATTCAGGTGATGTTATTGATGAACAAGCTATGTGGAATGGTGATTCCCAAGAGTTTGTTTCTTATATTGATTGTCCTGTTTGTGGTAATGCAGTTAAAGAGAAAAATAACTAATAAAGGAGGATTAGAATGGAGCTTTACAAGAAACACAGACCAAAAAAATTAAAAGGTGTGGTGGGAAATACAACCACGGTCCAGACATTAAAGAATATGATGGAAAGGAATACTCTGCCTCATACAACCTTACTTTCCGGCCCAAGCGGTTGTGGAAAGACTACACTTGCCCGAATTATTGCGAGAGAGCTAAGATGTAACATGGAAATGGATTTTAAAGAGCTAAACTGCTCGGACTTCCGAGGGGTGGACACCGTGCGTGAGATTACAAGAGTCATGGGAATGGCTCCTATAGGTGGGAAGGTAAGGGTATGGTTGTTGGATGAATGCTTCCATCAAATGACAAAAGTTCTCACGTCTAAAGGATACATTCCTATATCCAAAATAAAAGAGGGCGACCATCTTCCCAACCTGAAAGGTCCTTCTGAAGTCGAGAGAGTCTTTAAGAATCGTGTCTCCTTGGACAGGGTAGTTCGTATGGATCTTTCTAATGGAAAAACTATATTCACAACAAAGCAACATCTCTTCATGACAGGTAGTGGGTGGAAAGAATCACAAAATTTAAATGAAAAGGACTTGCTTTTGTCTCCTTCTAGTAATATATTGTTAAACAATGTATCACAAAAGGAGGTTAAAGATGAAATGTCTACTATGCAGGAAGCCCATCCCAGACCATCAAAAGTATTGCTCGGTCCAATGTTCCAACAAGGTAAACGGAACAAAAAGAAAGAGGGAGAGGGTGAACAATACGATATGCCAAGAGTGCGGGAAGGAATTTTGGTCTCAGCCATGCGATCACAGAAGTTATTGTTCCAGAAGTTGTTTGGCAAAGAACCGAAATCGGAGACCAGAGTACCGGAAGAAGGTGTATTCTCCGGAAAGGAAAGAGAGGATCTTAAAGAAGATGGAGGAATGGAAACAATCCGAGGAGGGGATATTAGAACGGAAGAGATGCTCAGAACGAATGAAAAAGAAGAACCCTATGTTCAATCCTCTTTGGAGAAAAAAAGCTCGGGAAACAAAAAGGATAAATGGAACGCTTCATGTCTGGAAAGGAGAGAGGGGAGGGAACGGGAAATTGACAGAGCCCCAAATGTTATTAGCATGTTCTTTAGGATGGGAGGTAGAATATCCCGTCTCTTTAGGGTCAAAAAGAAAAGGATATCCAACGAATTACAAGATAGACATAGCCAACCCAGAACTACTATTGGGAATAGAAGTGGACGGGGAAGGCCACCTGTTGAAAGATCAAACATTGTTAGATCAAAAGAAAACCAAGAAGTTGAAGGAGTTTGGTTGGAAAATTATCAGGTTTACGAACCAGGAAATAATGACCAATCTTTCAGAGGTGTTGTTGAAGATAAAGAAAGAGATCAAGGATTTATAGAGTTTTATGATCTCCAAATAAAAGATCACCCATCTTATTGTGTTGAAGGAGTCTTTGTCCATAATTGTCATGCGATGACAAAAGATGCCCAGAACGCCGCCTTAAAGATATTAGAGGATACTCCTAAGCATGTATATTTTATCCTCTGTACCACTGAGCCCCAAAAGATGATTAAAACAATTAAGACAAGATGCTGTCATCTACCAGTGGAGCTTTTAACCTCCCCTTATTTAACGAAATTAATAAATAGAATACTCAAGCGGGAAAAAGAAGAGCTGGACGAAGAGGTGGTTGCTGATATTGCTGACGCCAGTGAAGGTAGTGCCAGGAAGGCTTTGGTTATACTTGACAAGGTTTTAAACCTCCCACCGGATCAACGGGAAGGTGGCATAGTAGTTGAGGAAGATGAGCCAGAGGTTATTGAACTTTGCCGTATGCTCATCAAAGGTGGGAATTGGGCAAAGGTTGCCAAAACCCTTAAAGCAATAAAAACAGAACCTGAAACAGTAAGGTGGTCTGTATTAGGATATGCCAGGACATGCTTATTGGGAGGTGAAGCAAAGGCGGCAGGGATAATAGATATCTTTCAAGAAAACTTTTATGACTCAAAGGAGGCTGGCTTAGCTTTGGCCTGCTACGACGTTATCGTCGGAGTCAAATAGATAATATAACAAGGAGGCTTTACAAATGCAGGAAAACAAATTTAAACATGATCTAGAGATAGATCCAAATGAACTTGATGTAGCGGCGGCCATGCAAGGTGAGTTGTTCTTCAAGTGGGCTCAAAAGTCTGTAGTCGGAGCAGAGGCGAGGGATATGATGAAATTAAGACTTGACGTTATTACTGCGGACATGTCTAATAAGATTCGTCTTGACCCAGATGCTTACGGTGTCCAGAAAATCACAGAAACTTCTATTGTTACTGCTGTTAAGGCTTCAGCGGAATATATAGAGGCATATGAAAAATGGGTAGAAAGCAAAAAGGAGGCGGAGCTTTTATCTCAAGCGGTGGTCGCTATGGAACAGAGAAAAAGAATGATAGAAATTCTTGTTACTCTCCATGGTCAACAATACTTTGCCGGTCCTTCCGTTCCCCGTAACTTAGTAGAAGCTTGGAAAGAAGCTAAGAAAGGAACAGAAGAAAAAATAATGAAAAGAACGAAGTTAAGAAAAAGGAGCAAAAAATGATAGATATTTTATTGTTTATTCTTCAGCTCTTAGGTTGGGCTGTATATGTACTATTTGGTGCATATCTTATCGTAAGAATGATAGGTGGAGCCATTTCCAATTCTATCATAGAACATAAAAAAGAAATAAAGGAGAAAGGATTATGAGTAAGAAGTCAAAAAGAAAAAGATTGTCTCGGGAAGAACGTCAACAGAAACAAGAATCACCTTCTGGTGGTGGTAATTGGTTAAACCTTCCAAAAGGTGTTGATACCTGGGAGCCAGACAAAGCAGGTAAATATAAAATTGATGTTGTTCCTTATGAGACCACAGCCAAGTGGCACCCAAACTCACTGGAACCGGGCACTATATGGTGGCGCCATGAGTTTAAAATCCATCATGGGATTGGCGTAGAAAACAAATCTATCGTCTGCCCAACGTCTATTGGTAAAAAATGCCCTGTATGTGTAGAAGCTGAAAGGCTTAAAAAGGACTATGATAAAAACAAAGATATCATAGACAACCTCCGCCCACAGAAGTATATGGCTATGAATATCTTGAATCCGGATGATGAAGATGCCATCAGTGTCTTTACTATGTCTGTTGGTAAGTTTTACAATCTTTTGGAACAAGAGATGAATGAAGCTGACGAAGACGAAGATGTTTCTAACTTCTTTGATGTTGATGACTGCGGAAGAACTATTCGGGTTCGTTTCTCAGACGCCAAGTATGAAGGCAGAAAGTATCTGGAAGCTACCAAAATTGACTTCATCGAAAGGGATGAAATGGATGAGGATGATATTCTTGAAAAAGCTGTCAACCTTGATGAAATGTTTGTTGTTATGGAGTACGACTTATTGAAAGATATGTTCCTCCAAATTGACGGCGGGGATGAACCTGACGATGATGATGACGACGATGATGATGACACCCCTCGCAAGTCCAAAAAGTCTAAGAAAAAGTCTAAGTATGCGGATGAAGAAGATGACGACGATTTCGATGATGATGAGGACGAGGAGGAAGCCCCTCGCAAGTCCAAAAAGAAATCTAAAAAGAAACCGGAGCCTGAAGAAGACGAGGACGAGGACGAGGATTTCGATGAGGACGAGGACGAGGACGAGGAAGAAGCTCCTAAAAAGAAAAAGAAATCCAAAAAGAAATCAAAACCGGAGCCTGAAGAAGACGAGGACGAGGACGAGGACGAGCCTCCTAAAAAGAAAAAGAAATCCAAAAAGAAGTCAAAGCCGGAACCTGAAGAAGATGACGACGATGATGATTGGGATGATGACGACGATGATGATTGGGATGATGAAGAAGATGAAGAAGAAACTCCCAAGAAAAAGAAAAAGAAACCTCTAAAAAGAAAATAGTAGGAAAGGGGAGGGTCAAACCTCCCCGCTCCTCAGGAGTGCTTTATGTCGGAAGATACCAAGAATATAAGAGAGGTAGTTAAAAAGCCTTTAAAGAAAAAGAAGACCAAGCCTAAAACTTTAGATATACTTTCCAGTGGTTCTACTTTGATGAATTTAGCTTGCACCAATAATCCATTCGGGGCATTCTTAAAAGGTAAGTATGTGTATCTCGTTGGGGACTCAACAAGTGGTAAAACTTTTCTCTCCATGTCATGTCTAGCAGAAGCTGGACTCCATACAACTTTTAAAGATTATGACTTCTATTATGATAATGTTGAAGATGGAATGGAGATGGACCTCCAAAGATTGTTTGGGAGTACCGTTGCTGAAAAACTCCAACCTCCTAAAATGGAGAAAGGTGTTCCTGTCTATTCTTACACCATTGAAGAATTTTACTATCACCTGGAAGACTCATTTAAGAAATCAGTAAAGAACAATACACCATTTATTTATATCTTAGACTCCATGGATGGGCTATCCTCGGACGCGGCTGAAGATAAATTTGATGAACAGAAATCAGCCCATGAAAAGAACAAGGAGATTACTGGAACGTATGGAGATGGGAAGGCTAAGAAAAACTCGCAAGGGGTTAGAAGGCTCTTAAAAGGTTTACGAGACACCGGTTCCATTCTTGTTATTATATCCCAAACCCGTGACAAGCTAACAGGGTACGGAGGCAAAGGTCGTTCAGGTGGACATGCTTTGAAATTTTATGCTACACATGAAATATGGACAAGTGTCAAAGAAGACATCACAAGGACTATCAAAGGCAAGGAAAGAAGCATAGGAACGAGGGTCAAAGTCCAGGTGAGGAAAAACAGAGCTACTGGTGAAAGACATGAAGTCCAAATGGACATATATCCTTCTTATGGAATTGATGACGTTGGTGCTTGCATAGATTACCTCTTGTCTGAGAAATGGTGGGAGAAGATCAAAGCTTCAATCGTTGCAGAAGAATTTGACATAACCTGTTCCAAACCTAAATTGATTTCTCATATAGAGGAAAATGGGCTTGAAAGGAAACTGCAAATTGTAACGGGAAGATGTTGGCGTGAGATACAGAAAGAGAAAGCATTAACCCGGACACCCAAATATAAGGATTAAAAAGGAATCTTATGTGGATATTAATAGATTTATCTTTTTTAGCTCACAGAGCTGTTCACGCCCTACAAGGCCTCACTTCTGAAGAATACCCAACAGGTGTTCTTTATGGAGTGTTTGAACAAATATACTCAATATGTAACAACCCTAGATTTCTTTCCAATAAAATAGTTGTCCTCGCAGACTCCCGACATTCCTACAGACTTAGAGCCTTTAAAAAATACAAATATAAAAGGCGGGAAGATAGGACGGAGGAGGAATGGGAGGAGATCCATATAATGAGAGATCAAGTAAAACTGCTCACAGACAAGATTCTCCCAAGCATGGGTATTCAAGTGCATGGTCAAAAGGGCTTAGAATCTGATGATCATTTAGCGTGGGCTTCTCAGGTTTTAACGGAACGGAAAGAAGAAGGAGTCATGATAACAAGTGATGGGGATATATTCCAAAGCATTACCGATTTCGTTAGTTGGTACGACCCTCAAAGGGACCTTTTGCATAATCCCACGTCTTTTATAGCGAAAAAGCACATCAAGCCTTCTCAGTGGGGTCTCGTAAAGGCTATAGGCGGGTGTACGACGGATTCCGTTCCAGGACTTACAGGTGTAGGTGAAAAAGGTGCTATTGACTATATAAATGGCGAGATGCCTGAGCATTATAAAAAGTACCAAACCATACAAGACTCATTTACTTCGGGCGAGCTGGATAAATGGAAAGAGCTTGTGGTTCTGCCCCATAAAAAAACAAGGCCTTTTGAATTAAAACTTCCAAAATATAATCCAGATGCTTTCTTTGAGTTCTGTGAAGAGTATGATATAGACTCATACCTCTCTCCAAAAGGGATGAACAAATGGAAAAGATTTTTTAAAGGGCGATTTAATGAACCACGAAAAAGAAGGAGATTGCTATGAAATGCCCAAAATGTAACACTAAGATGAAGCTTTCTCCTGGGTGGGTTCCCTCTTATAGCAACCCTGACAATTTTAAATTAGAACCCTCTGCAGAACCATACTGCCCTAGGTGTGCGGAGGGTACAAATTTGGAAGGTGAGCAACCGTTGGCATATTTGACACAAAACAGGGCTTTAAACGAACAAGACACATTGAGAGTTCTGACTTTGGCTGTGAAACATATAGATAAAACACACCATGACTGGGAAGAATTAATGGTTTATGTTTCTAAGTTTGACCAAAGCAAGAGGTTTGACTGCGAGGAACGTTTTCCCGATGTTAAGAAAACGATAGAGGGGGTTAAGAGTGAGGAATATATAGATACTATTACAGAGCGTTTTTTAGGATGGGAGTTGCCAAAAGACTTTAATCCAGATGCAGGAATAAGTTTTGAACAGCCTACCCATTCAAATTATCCGTTTCCAACAGGTACTAATCTTTTTGATTTTAACCAAGCAAAAGAAATGATTAAATATATTTTAAACCAAAGGAGCAGTAAAATGGAAAAGTATAAAGGTTACAACGTGCCGGATGTTGGGGAGTTTGTGAGCAAATATAAAGAGGCGGCTAATATAAGAGTAGATTATTGTGATACTGCTAATTGTGGAGCATTAAGTAATGATTGTAAAAAATGCTTGTTCACTAGCGAAAAATCAATACTACAATGGCACGAAGCCAGAGTAAAAGCAAAGGAGAACAAATAATGGCTAGTTCAAAAGGATCTGATTACGAAAGAGAAACTTGCAGAAAATTATCCGTATGGTGGTCGGAAGAAGACAGGGATGATCTTTTCTGGAGAAGTGCAGGCAGTGGCGCCATGGCGAAAACCCGTTCTAAGATAGGTAAATCTACTTTTGGTCAATATGGAGATATCCAGGCGGTGGATCCGAAAGGTCAATTATTATTGGATACATTTACTATGGAACTGAAGAGAGGATATAACTCTGATAACTTTATGAATATGATGGATAAGAAAGAAACGGCCGCCAAGCAAATGTGGGAGAAGTTTTTTGACCAGGTCCATGAAGATTCAATTAATGCTGACTCTAAGACCTGGATGATTATTTGGCGGAGGGATAGGAAAGAAGCCCTAATCTACACTCCCATAAAGATAATAAAGCAACTAAGCAAAGCAGGAAGTCGTCTGCAGGATGTTCCTCATATGAGAGGGAAGGTTAGACTCAAAGAAGGTAAGCTTATGTCTATCTTTTTTTGTGCTTTAGATGACTTCTTAAATGTAGTTGATCCAGAACATATAAAAACCTTATGGGAGAAGCTAGGATGGAACAAAGCAAAGAAATAGATGATGCCATTTATGAGAAGCTAACCAAAGGTTCACATAGTTGTGGGATTTGTGTGTCAGAAGATTCTGTTACTTGGGTGGATGAAGCTTGGAGGTGTAGTTCATGTGGAAAAGCAGATAAAAATAGAACCCGAAGCACATTTGACAGACTAAAAAAGGAAACGGGAAAATGATGTATTTTAGAAAGGTTGTGCAAGAATTGGAAAAAGCCTCTTCCGTGTTTGAGAAACGAAAAATTCTACAGAAAGCTTTATTGCATGATGAATATACAATAGAAACTTTTCTACATGCTGTATATGACCCCTATAGACAATACAACATCACGCATGGGAAAGCTATGAAAAGGGGAGAACACTATCCACCCCAGGTTAAAGATATAAATACAACTCTATTTCGTTGTTTAGATCTTTTTCGAACAAGGCAATCCACTGGACAGGACGCTCTTGATCTTTGGTTTAATTTTATGCAAACCCTACCCAGAGGCTTATCAAACTTTGCTGGAAGAATATTGAATAAAGATTTAAAGTGTGGTCTAGGATTGAAAACTGTGAATAAGGTATTAGTAGCATCGCATTTAGATCCTATAGGGCACGGCCATGGGGTAGGATGGCAGAAGATATATAAAGAACAACCCATATGGGCAGATGATGATGATTGGTATATTTCTAGAAAGATAAAAGGAATTAGATGTTATATAATTATTGGAAGAGATCGTCCTTTTTGTCTTTCCCCGCAAGGTCAGTCTTTATCTACTTTATCTGTTCTGGAAAATGCTTTTAAATTTTACAAAGGACCTCCTATATTATTAGATGGGAAATTAGCTCTCCGCCGGAAGAATGGGAAGGACTATTATAAAGGTTTAATGAGCCAGGTATTCCAAAAAGAACATCAAATAGAAAATATTTCTTTTAATTTGTTTGATATAATAAATCTTCAAGCTATAACACCTTCCTTTGGAGATAGAATGATCCAAATGAAAGAATTTGTTGAAGAAATAGATACTAATATTCTCAAAAGAGTCAAACATATTAAAATTAAAAGTGAACGCCACTTTAAATCTCTCACAAACAAAGCTCAAGCAAAAAGATGGGAGGGGGTGGTGCTTCGAAAGAATGCTCCATACAAACCTGGGAGATCTAATGACCTCCTTTTGAGGTTTAATAATAAACGAACAACATAAAAGGAGAAGGGATTATGAGTAAGATACCAAAAAGGATTCTTATTATTGCACAAGGTGGTGGTTGTCGTCAGATTGAAAATGGTATGGGTGTTTTGAAAGCCATAGATGAAGTCGTACTTCTTCAAGCTAAAGAAACTGGTGCGGCTGGTATTCCTATTTTCGAATATAGAGGAGCGAGTGCTGGCGCCATTGTCTCTAAACTACATGCCTTCCGTGGATCAGATAGATCTATAAAAGCTATAAAAGAAACCCCTTTGAAAGAGATGCTCATATTCTCTCCTTGGCAAGCTGTGAAGCTTTTCATTCCTTTTGTGCTTTCAGATTATTTGTACAAACATACAGGGATAATAAATTTTCTCAAGAAGTATGCACCTGGGGAGAATAAGAATATCCAGGTGTCTGTCACAAGCTATCCAGAGTATAATTCTTTGATGAAACTTGGGACTGTAGAAACCACCACAGCCAGTGGAGCTATCCCAGAAATTATAGAACCTGTTTGGATCAAAGGGGTTTGCTATAAAGATGGTGGGATTAAAAATAATATCCCAATGATAATGATAGAGGATATACCAAAGTATGACCATATCTATATTATCCTCTGCAATGAAGATACGAAAAAGGGTGTAGAGAAAAAGAGCTGGACAAAAGCTGGGAGAAGTTTGAAAGCTTTAAATGAAACGATGGATAGAGAAGTTCTCCAAGTTAAAGAAGAAGGCTGGGGAAGGCTTCCAAATGTTACAGTTATTCAACCTCCTCCTTTCCGTTCCCATCTTCTCGACTGGAGTAAAGACTTTGGTCTTATCAAACATTCATATGAGTACACCAAAGCCCTATTATCACAACCTAAAAATTAAGGTGATGGTTCAATGAAAATAAAAGAATTAAGAAAAGAAGTTAAAAACCTATATGACCAACTTCCAGAAGACTTTAAAAAAGAAGCCTTCAAAGAGTGGGATATGGAAAATATTGAGGGCATGAACCACATTGACTTTTTGAATTGCTATAGAAAGATGCAAGACGTGATTGATGTGATAAAGCTGTTAAACGAAACCGTTCCAATTGGAGCTTTAAAATGATATCAATAAGAATACAGAACTTTCAAAAACACAAAGATCTTACCATAGAGTTTGATCCTCATATAACCACTATTGTGGGAGCAACGGATTCTGGGAAATCTGCTGTATTGAGAGCCCTGCGGTGGGTTATGTTAAATGAACCTCCAAGGAAGGGTGATTTTATAAGGGACGGCGCCAGAGAGGCAACCGTTACTTTGGTGGTGGATGAGAATACAACCATTGTCAGAAAGAAAGGTAAGGCTACCAATCTTTATATTTTAAATGGTAATCCTTTGAAAGCTTTTGGGAAAGGGAAAGTCCCAGGTCCTGTCGAGGAAGTTTTAAATGTTCAAAAGATAAACTTTCAAGATCAGCATGATAATCCTTTATGGTTTAAAGACACACCAGGTGAAGTTTCAAGACAGCTAAATAAGATTGTTGATTTAAGTGCGATAGATGATGTTCAGTCTAGTATGGATTCTATTGTTAGAAAAACAAACGCAGAACTTGGTGTAATTAAAGACAGGAAAAAAGGAATAAAAGAAGAAGGCTTGAAATTAGTATGGACTAAAGAAGCCCACTCATTATTAAATAAAATAGAGATAAAATATGCCCAGCACTTAAAGGTGGAAAAGAAGTGCGGTAGACTGCAAGATGTTACAGAGCATATACGAACATACCGAGAAAGCATTAAAGCCTTGCGACCAAGCTTGAAAAAGGGTAGAGAAGCACTAAAAGCCATAGTAGCATGGAAGACGACACGATCAAGCCGCGACCGACTGCAAGAAATAGTAGATAACATCCGGAGACTTGAAGATCTCCTGCAAATACCCAAACCCCCTCCTCTTGGGCCTTTACGAACAAAGATAGAATATAGGAAGGTTAGCAAAAGAAAAAAGGAAAGGTTAAAAGAGATAATCGATAATATAATAAAAGGAAAGGAATTATTATGTCAGAAAAGAAACCTGTTAAAAAACTTAAAAGAAGAATACCAAAAACTTCTAAAGGTCCAGTGTCCTCTATGTGGGAGCAAGATAAAGTCATAGCAATACTATGTTCTGATTTACACCTTTGCCCAAAACCCCCACGGGCAAGGAGAGGTGAGCCTAATTGGTTTGATGCTATGAAAAACCCTCTTAGACAATTATTTGTTCTTTCTGGGAGATACAGATGTCCTATTATTTGTGCGGGAGATGTATTTGACCATTGGAAGGCTGAACCAGAGCTTATAAACTTTGCTATCAACTATTTACCAGAAATGTATGCTGTTCCGGGCCAACATGATCTTCCGTTACATAGTATGGATCTTATCAAACGTTCGGCTTTTTGGACTATGGTGTTGGTGGGTAAGATCAATCCTCTTATGCCCGGCAAGCCTGTGGTAGCTGAAAACAATATGGTTATACATGGTTTTCCT
>Ga0307987_1000500_pt1 | contig 23537 bp, 14 predicted proteins | sample EllFjometagen181_FD_203157 | JGI IMG/M metagenome (GOLD analysis project Ga0307987, IMG submission 203157) | Marine microbial communities from Ellis Fjord, Antarctic Ocean - #181 | ecosystem: Environmental > Aquatic > Marine > Unclassified | place: Southern Ocean | collected 2014-10-08 | reverse complement strand
GCTTGCGCAGCACTTCCTGATCCGACTCGGTGGGCACGTGGGTCATGTGCATCTCGCACTGCTTGAGCACCGGCAGCATCTCGAAGGCCGCCTCGGCCGCAGGGTTGTGCGCAGCGCTGACCGACAATGCCGCGAGGGCCTCGGCGATGTCGAGGCTGTCCGTCCCGTCGCCCAGGACCTCGTTGAGGCTGACCAGGTTCCGGATCACCAGGGGCGAGAGCAGGTGGATGTTCTCGGGGATACCCGCCAACATCTTGATGGCATTGATCACCGCGGCGGCGGTGCTGTAGAGCAGCTCGGAGTTCATGCCGGTGACCACGGTGCCGTCGGGCAGCTCGATGGCCGCACCGCAGAATGCTTCCTTCCAGCCCTTACCGGGCTTGCGCTCGGCCGTGGCCGCGGCGTCCCGTGCGGGCTGCACCGTGGCGCGCTCCTGTACGGTCACACCCACGCGTTCCATGAGTCGCCGTGCGATGGCCACGGTCTCTTCGTTCTCGACGCCGATGATCAGCTCCCAGTTGTACCGGAAGAAACGGCGGACGATCTCCTGGCGCGAAGCCTCGCGCACCACTGCATCATCGATGATGCCATCGGACGCACAGTTGCAGCACATGTCGGTGGGCGAGCGGTAGCGCGGCAGGTCGCCGTCGGTGCCCACGATGCGGTCCATCAAGGCCCGCAGGATGGGGAAGTGTTCGACGTCGCGGTTGTAGTTGACCGTCTCGACCCCGTACGCGGCCAGGTGATGGGGGTCGATCATGTTCTTGTCGCGGATGTCGGCGGTGGCCGCTTCGTAGGCGATGTTCACGGGATGATCGAGGGGCAGATCCCAGACCGGGAAGGTCTCCCACTTGGCGAAACCCGCGGTGGTGCCCTGCTGCTGCTCGTGCCACATCTGCTGCAATGCCGTCTCGATCTTGCCGCTGCCAGGGCCCGCACCCGCCACCACCACGATGGGCTTGGTGGTGGGGATGTAGGTGTTGATGCCGAAGCCCTTGGCGCTGGCCACCATGTCGACGTCGTCGGGGTAGCCGGGCACGCTGAAGTGGGTGAACACCCGCACGCCGCGCTTCTCGATGCGGCTCTTGAGCTGGATGGCCGAGGGCTGACCCTTGAAGCGGGTGATGACCACAGCGGACACGGGCAGCCCGCGCTTGCGCAGATCGTCGAGGGTGCGCAGGGTGGCCAGGTCGTAGGTCAGGCCCCAGTCGCCGCGCACGCGCCCGCGCTGGACGTCCTTGGCGTTGACCACAAAGAGGATCTCGATCTGATCCTTCAGCTGCTGCAGAGGCCGGATCTTCACGTTGGGGTGGAACCCGGGAAAGACCCTGGCGGCATGTTGATCGAAGAGGAACTTCCCGCCGAACTCGATGTAGAGCCGGCCGCCGAAGCGCTCGACCCGCTCGAGGATGGCCGCAGACTGGGCCTCGAGGAACTTCTCATTGTCAAAGCCAACGGCGCGACGGGTCTGCATGCGGGCCTCCTGAAAAAAGGGCCCGAAGCATAGCATCCGAAGCAGGCGCTATCCAGCGCGGTGTACCGGCCCTATTCGCCGATCACCGCGAAGCCCGTGATGTCGAAGGCGAAGCTGTCGCCGCCCACGTAGCGTTCGACGTCGTCGTGCAGCAGGGTCAAGGTCGGATTGCTCCCGTCCAGATCGACCACCAGCTTGTACTCGCCGATTGAGCCCGCACAGTTATCGAGGTTGGCCACCACGACCTGGTAGGTGCCCGTCAGCCGCAGGACTTGTTCGGTGGAGGGGCACTGATAGCTCGGTGGCGGGTAGGTGCAGTCGAAGCTGTCATCGCTCTTGTTCAGGGTACATCCCGTGGGATCGTTGACAAATAGCATCGGATCGAAGGCGGTCCCCGGGGCGACGGTATCCACAGCGACGAGCGCGGTCTGGCCGCTGGTGGCCGTAAAGGTCCAGACGTCCACCTCAGTGGTGCTGCAGGGGAGCTCGGACTGGGCCCAATTATTGGCGGGGACCTCAGCTTCGAGATCGTCCGTCCGAGCGTTTCCACAGTCGTTGTAGAACAGGTCGTCCGAGAGCCCGTCGGTCGTGGTTGCGAAGCTCCACTCGATCTCGTCTCCTCGCCACCGGAAATCGGACAACTCGGAGCCCTGGTAGTGAACCGCAGACCAGTAGGGGCCGGGGTAGAGGCCCAGGCCTTGGCTCGAGTAGTCGAGGGAGAATCCCGTCGCGAAGAAGTCACTGTAGCTGCCATAGGTGCCCGCGTAGCTGGGCATATAGGCCATCAGCATGTCCACGTAGGGGCCACCCTCGACGTAGGACAACAGGGGTTCCAGCTCGCAACCCACGGCGCTGTGGTCCGAGCTGATGGTGGCGTCTATCTCGAAGGCGAAGTCGCAACCTGGGCAACTGCCTGTGTAGGGGACGCCCACCAGGTCGATGGTCGCGTCACACACCACCCGACCGTCCTCGGTGGTCAGGTACTGGACCTCACCCACCAGCCCCACATCCGTATCGGCGTCGCTGTCAGCGTCGGCATCGGCATCGGCGTCGGCATCGGCGTCCGCATCGGTGTCGGTGTCGGTGTCGGCGTCCGCATCGGTGTCCGTGTCCGTGTCGTCGGAGCACTCGATGGAGCCAGCACAGTCGGGGTCCTGACAGTCGACGACGCCGTCACCGTCATTGTCTTCACCATCCCAACACTCACCGGGAAAGCTGCCCTCGGACTCGAAGCAGCCGATGGTGAGAAGGAGAATGGCGGGGGACACGAGAGCACGCATGAGGTACCTCCGAATTGACTTGTCGCTTTGTAGCCCGTAGATGTCAGAATCGAGGGGTCAGCCTGGGGGCAGGACCGTACGCCACCACCCTGGATCATCCTCCAGCCGTAGCCTACACTCCAGGGGCCGACCGACGCACGAGGACTCACCATGCGCACGATGTTCATCACAAGCCTGCTGCTCGTCTCCTTGATGGGCTGCCGCACCCCGGACACCGACAAGCCCGAAGACACCGGCCCTGCCGAGGTCATCGATGCCGACGGCGATGGGGTCGCGAGCGACGACGACTGCGATGACAACGACGCCAGCGTCCACCCCGGTGCGGACGAGACCTGCGACGGCATCGACAACGACTGCGACGGCGAGGTGGACGAAGACACGGTAGACGCGGAGACCATCTGGTACGCCGACGTGGACGGTGACGGCTTCGGCGATGCCAACAACGACCTGATCCAGTGCACCCAGCCCTCGGGCTACGTGCTCGACAGTGAAGACTGTGACGACACCGACCCGAACCAGTTCCCCGGGGCTGACGAGTACTGCAACGGCGAAGACGACGACTGCGATGGCGACGTTGACGAAGACGCCCTGGATGCGGACACCAGCTGGTATGCCGACATTGACGGCGATGGCTTCGGCGACCCCGACACCGCCTTGGTCCAGTGCGATCAGCCCTCGGGCTACGTGCTCGACGGCGATGATTGCGATGACACCGACGATGCCCAGTTCCCAGGGGCCGACGAGTACTGCAACGGCGAGGACGACGACTGCGATGGCACCGTGGACGAAGACGACGCACTGGATGTCACGTCCTGGTTCGCGGACACAGACGGTGATGGCTACGGCGACGACTACGCCATGATCACCGCCTGCGACGCTCCGAGCGGCCACGTGGCGTACAGCGGCGACTGCGACGACAGCGACGCAGCCTACAACCCGGGTGCCTCGGAGACCGACTGCTCCGACCCCAACGACTACAACTGTGACGGTTCGGTGGCCTACGCCGACGCCGATGGTGATGGCTTCGCCGCCTGCGAAGAGTGCGATGACAGTGACGCCTCCCAGTTCCCCGGTGCCGACGAGTACTGCAACGGCGAGGATGACGACTGCGACGGCGACATAGACGAAGACACCGCGCTGGACGCCCCGACCTGGTACGCCGACACAGACACCGACGGCTACGGCGACGCCAGCACCACCACCGCTGCCTGCACGATGCCCAGCGGCTTCGTGGCCGACGTCACAGACTGCGACGACAGCGACACCGCGGTCAACCCCGCCGCCGCCGAGATCTGCGACGGCATCGACAACGACTGCGACGGCAGCGTGGACGAGGACGCCTCCGCTGATGCTCTCACCTGGTACGCCGACACCGACGGTGACGGCTACGGCGATGCTGGCACCACCACCGCCGCCTGCACCATGCCCAGCGGCTACGTGGCCGACACCACGGACTGCGACGACAGCGACGCTGCGGTCAACCCCGCCGCCACCGAGATCTGCGACGGCATCGACAACGACTGCGACGGCAACGTGGACGAGGACGACTCCGCTGATGCTCTCACCTGGTACGCCGACACCGACGGTGACGGCTATGGCGATGCCGGCAACACCACCGTCGCCTGCACGATGCCCAGCGGCTTTGTGGCCGACAACACCGACTGCGACGACGCAGCGGCCGCGATCAACCCCGCCGCCACCGAGATCTGCGACGGCATCGACAACGACTGCGATGGCAGCGTGGACGAAGACGACGCCAGCGACGCGTCGAGTTGGTACGCCGACAGCGACGCTGATGGCTACGGCGACGCAGGCTCCACCACCGTCGCCTGCACGCTGCCCAGCGGCTTTGTGGCCGACAGCACCGACTGCGATGACGCGGACAGCGCCGTGAACCCCGCCGCCACCGAGACCTGCGACGGCATCGACAACGACTGTGACGGCACGGTGGACGAAGACGACGCATCCGACGCCGCGACTTGGTACGCCGATGCCGACGGCGACGGCTACGGTGACGCCACCACCACCGACATCGCCTGCGATCAGCCCTCCGGCTACCTCGGTGACGACACGGACTGCGACGACGATGACGCCGCTGTGAACCCCGCCGCCACCGAGACCTGCGACAGCGTCGACAACGACTGCGACGGCAGCGTCGATGAGGATGAAGCCACAGACGCCCTGACCTGGTACGCCGACAGCGACGGCGACGGCTACGGTGACGCCACGACCACGGACGTCGCCTGCGATCAGCCTTCTGGCTACCTCGGCGACAACACGGACTGCGACGACACCGACAGCGCCGTGAACCCCGCCGCGACCGAGTTCTGCGATGGCATCGACAACGACTGCGACGGCGGCGTCGATGAGGATGACGCCACAGACGCCGTGACCTGGTACGCCGACACGGACGGCGACGGCTACGGCGACAGCGGCAGCACCACCACCGCCTGCAGCACGCCCAGCGGCTACAGCGCGGACAGCACAGACTGCGACGACAGCGCCAGCAGCGTGTACCCCACCGCAGCAGAGATCTGCGACGGCCTGGACAACGACTGCGACGGTGTCACCGAAGACCTCCTGCCCGCCGGCATCCGCGCCGGCTCCCTCAGTGCTGGTGACAGCCTGCACTACCAGTACAGCCCGGTGACCACCGGCGACGGCTATCTGTACGCCAACTGGGACAGCGAGCCCGCCGCCGACAGCTACGAGCTTGCCGTGGGCAGCAGCGCTGGAGACAGCGACGTGATGGGCTGGACGGACGGGGGCACCGGGACCACCGACACGGTGCTGGGTCTCACCCTCAGCGGAGCCTGGGAAGGGGCCGAGTACTACGTCTCCGTGCGGGTCGTCGCCGGGGGCCAGTCCTGCACGGACTTCGTCACCAGCGACGTCGTCCAGGTCGCCGAGGCCACCACCTGGACCGGCGATGTCGCCGATCTGCGTGCGGACGATGCGTGGGGTGGAGCCAGCGCGGACTGGCCCGAGGCTGGCGCGGACGCCAGCTACGGTGAGCACTACTTCGAGACCGTGGACATCGACGCGGGCACCACGGTGATGGTCCAGGGCTGGGGCGCTGTGGATGGCGTGAGCACCAGCGTCGCGTCCACAGACGGCTCCGTCACCGATCCGGCCGATGGCTGGCTGGCCCTGTTCGCCAACGAGATCATGGTCGCGGGCACCCTCACCGCTTCGGGCCGCGGCTACGGCGGCGGCGCCGGCGGCGGCGGCGGGTCGGGTACGGTCAGCTACCGCGGCTACGCTGGCGACAGCGGCTTTGGCGGCGACGGCGGCCCAGGCGCCGGCAGCAACACCGGTGGCGGTGGCGGCGGCTCCCCCGGCGGCGTGGGTACGGGCAGCGGCTACCTCGGCGGCGACGGCAACCTCTTCGGCGGCGGAAGCGGCGGCACGGGCTGCTCGGGCAGCAGCGGCAACGACGGTGGCGACGGTACAGCGGGCACCATCGGCACCACCGGCGTGACCGCTTCGTCCGGCTCCCCCGGCGCCGGTGGTGAGGGTGAGTTCACTGCAGGCGGCGGCGACGGCGTGTCGGGCTGCGACAACTGGTCCGGCGGTGGCGGCGGTGGCTACGGCGCCGGCGGTGGCGGTGGCACCCAGTGGAACAGCTCATCTCAGGACTCCGCGGGTGGCGGCGCTGGCGGCACTGGCGGTGTGGGCGCCGGCGAGGACACGGCAGTGGGTGGTGCAGGCGCTGGCCTCTACGCCGGCGCAGGCGCGAGCACCTCGGGCCGCACTGGCCTGGTGGGCGCCACCGGCGGCTACCTCGCCAGCGCGGGTAACGGCGACACCAGCACCGACTGCAGCCTATTTTTGGGCAGCGGCGGCGGCGGCGGCGGCGGCGGGTACCAGGAAGCTGGCGGTGGCGGCGGTGGAGCCGGTGGCGGCGCCATCATGCTGTACGCCGTGGACACCCTGCTCATCGAGTCCACCGCGGCCATCCTGGCCAACGGGGCCGGTGGCGGCGGCGGCGGCCAGGACAACGGCGGCTCGAGCACCGGCGGCGCTGGCGCCCCGGGCGCCGGCGGCACCATCTGCCTCGAGGCCCAGGACCTGGCCATCGACACCGACACGCCCTACCTCAGCGCCCGGGCGGGCGATGGCGGCACCACGGCGGGTGGCAGCATCAAGCTGTTCTACGACACGCTGTCGGGCAGCGTGCCCAGCACCACGGCCGCAGGCCGGGTGTACGACGCCGGAACCGGGACCTGGGGCACGCCCTAATTGGAGTCTAAGCGAGCACCCACAGGCCGTCCTTCACCACCACCTCGACGTCATCCAGCAACACCCGGCGGCCGCTGCCACCGGGCCGGAAGTCTGTGACGATGTCGACGTGCTGGGCAGACTGGTTGCACACGCCCTGTTCCACCAAGGCCTGCAGACGGGTCTTGCCTTCGTCGCTGGCCGGGTCGGCCACGTAGCAGTCCTCGTAGGACATGCCGATGGCGATGTGCATGGTGCCGCCGACCTTCTCGACGAACAGCGGGTGCTTGAGCACCTTCTCGAGGCCCGGGTTCATGCCCAGGGCGAACTCACCCAGGCGGTGGGAGCCTTCGTCGGTCTCGATGATGGCCTCGAGCTGACCCTGGCCCTGGTTCGCCTTGTACTCCACGATGCGGCCGGCCTCGAACTTCAGGTAGATGCCTTGCATGTCCACGCCGCCGTAGCTCACCGGCAGGTCCACGAAGATCTCGCCCTGGACAGTGTTGGCGTCGGGGCTGGTGAAGATCTCGCCGTCGGGGAAGTTGCGCAGGCCGTAGCAGAGCACCGCGTTGCTCTTGGACAGGTCCATGGTGAGGGTGAGCTCACGACCTTCGAGGGGATGCTCCGTAATGACCGTGGCCTTGCTGGCCTTGTTGAACAGGGGCTCGAGCTGCTCTTCGGCTTCCTTGAGGGGCTTCGGGTCCTGGGTGGAGGCACGGACGATGAAGTCGACGTATTCGTCCAATTCCATGCCTTCGGCCTTGGCCATGCCCGGGGTGGGGTACAGCGTGATGACCCAGGTGCGCGCCAGGCGCAGGGTGCTGAACGGGCGGTCGGCTTTGGCCAGCAGGCCGGCCTGTTCGGCGTTGAGGCCCGTGTAGAAGTTGGGGTCTTCGGCGCCGAGCACCTCGATGTACTTGTTCATCACCTCGTAGCGGTCCTTGTTCCAGCTCGGGGTGTTCCCGATCTGCTCTGGGGTGCCGGTGCGGGCCATGTCCGCGGACCAGACGCGGCCGCGCTCGTTGTTGGGAGGCACGAGGTAGATGTCGGGCGTGCCGCCGTTTTCGATAATCTTGCGCTCGAGGATCGCCATGAGGGGCCAGCAGATGCGCTCGCCCTTGACCATCACGGTGTCGCCCGGGCCCACGCCCCCGACAGAGTGATCGATGAGGTAGGCGGCCCAGATCTCGAGGGCGGCAGGATCGATGGTGGGTTCGTGCATGGCTGTGTCCTCTGTGCGCGGGGTTCTGAGAAGGTCTGCAGAATAACCCGTGAGCCCTTCACGAGGACAAGCGCTCGAGCGCATCCTCCAGCACGCTGCGCAGCAGCGCCGTCTGGGGTGCAGCGAGCCGCTGGCCGACCTGGGACAACCCGTATGCTCCAGCCAAGGCGACGAGCAGCCCCGCGGTGATCCACAGACCCCACAGGGGCTCCCCCAGGGTCCACTGGACCGCGCCGAGGATCCCCGCGAAAACCAACATGGTCAGCAAGCCCATGTAGAGCATAGCGAACAGGGTCCAGATGTTGGGGTTGGGCCCCACCATGCCATCCACGATGCTGCCATCACCGGACTCGTCCTCGCTCACCGTCACACTGAGCATGGGCGACCACAGGTGGCGCGCGTCCTCGTGCACGCGCAGCTCCAGCAGCTGATAGGCTTCGGAGCTCATGACACGACAGGGGCAGTCGGCCACGGAGAGCAGCGACGCGAGCCCCTCCAGCACCGCCGACGTCGACAGGGGCAGCGCGATGCGGAACCTCGGGCGAATCCTGTGCGCGATCACGGCGATGTTCCTCCCAGAGACGAGACCATTCGAGAGGCTTGATAAGGCGCCCCATGACCGACCGCCCCCGACTCGAGTCCCTGCTCCGTCGCATCGACGGGCGCCCCTACCCCACCTTCCGGGACCTGAAGGGTCGCTGGCGCCTCGGGGCGCTCGAGCTGGCGGTGGACCACGTCCAGGGCGACCCCTTCGCCGCCCCCTCCAGGCTGAGGGTGTTCGTGCCCACCGGCATCGACACGGCCACCTGCACTGACCCGGACCGGCGCGAAGCCGCCGAGGACTGGCTGCTGCGCCGGGTCGGTCACGGGCTGCAGGGGGAACGCCGAGGTTCCGGCCGCTCGGGCGAGCTGCGGGTCTACCGCCCAGGTCCGGAGATCCTGCCGCGCTCGGCCCTGCGACTCCACGCCGACGGCACCGCCGAGTTGCGACTGCAGGTGGGCCTCCCCGCACGGGGTCGGCGGGTCCTGGGCCAACAGGCCGCGGCCCTGCTGATGGACGACCTGCCAGCCCTGGCCCAGCGCCTGCAGCCCGGCCGCTTCGCCCCCCACCTCGAGGCCCACATCGCCTCGGTGCTGTGCCAGCGGTCCCTGCGTCGCCAGCTACGCGAGCGGGGCTTGGTGGCCTTCGTGGCCGATGGATCGGTGCTGCCCCGGGCCTCGGGGGTTGACCGCAAGCCCCTGGCGGGAGCCGTGCCCTTCACCTCCCCTCCAGAGCTACAGGTCAGCCTGGACACGCCCGGAGGCCCGGTGAGCGGCATGGGGGTCCCCGCGGGCGTCACACTGATCGTCGGCGGCGGCTTCCACGGCAAGTCCACCCTGCTCCAAGCCCTGCAGTGGGGCCACCTGGACCACCGGCCCGGCGACGGCCGCGAGGGGGTCGTGAGCGACCCCGACACGGTCAAGGTCAAGGCCGAGGAAGGCCGGCGGGTGGAGAAGGTGGACATCTCCGCCTTCCTGAGCAGCCTGCCCGGTGGCCGGGACACCGCCCCGTTCAGCACCGACGACGCCTCCGGCTCAACCTCCCAGGCCGCCGCTATCGCCGAGGCCGTGGAGAGCGGCGCCCGGGTGCTGCTGCTGGACGAGGACAGCTCCGCCACCAACCTGCTGGTGCGGGACGCCCGAATGCGACAGCTCATCGCCCCGGACAAGGAACCCATCACCCCCCTGGTGGAGCGGGTGCAGCAGCTCCACAGCGAGCGTGGTGTGTCGCTGGTGATGGTGGTGGGCGGCGTGGGTGACTACCTGGCGGTCGCCGACACGGTCATCGCCATGGACAACTGGGAAGCCCGGGTGGTCACCGCCCAGGCCCATGCCCTAGCGGGCGAAGCCCCCGCCGCGCCGGGCCCCCTCCCCGTGGCCGCGCCCCGCCCCCTGGTTCCCCGCAGCCTCGAGCCCTCGGGCCGTGGGCGTGTGCGGGCCCGCAGCGACCGGGGCGTGAGCTACGGCGGCGAAGAGGTGGACCTGCTGGCCGTGGAACAGGTGCTCGATGCGCCCCACGCCGCCACCCTGGGCCACGCCATGCGGGTGCTGTCGGAGCTGCCCGAACCCACGCCCATGCCCCGAGCGCTGGACAAGCTGGAGGCAATCCTCGCCGCCGAAGGCCTGGATGCCCTGTCCCCCTACCGCGAGCCAGTGGGCGACATCATCCATCCCCGTCGCCACGAGCTGGCCGCGGCCCTCAACCGGCTGCGCACCCTCACGGTCCGATGACGCCGAGCGAGCCTCCGTTGGGAGGACTATACTGCGTCGCTATCCTTCCGAGAGGCACACCATGGGACGTACCGCTCCAACCACCGCCGCCTTGATCTTCGGCGCCCTGATGCTCTCCGCGGCCAGCGGCACGGTCGCAGCCGACGATGCCCCCGGCAAGGCCATCTTCGTAGGCCAGAACTGCAATGGGTGCCATGCGGTACCCGCGGCATCGGTGGGAAAGCTCGGCGATCAGACCGTGACCGGACCGGACCTCGAGGGCCTGGGCGACGAATACAAGCCCTGCTCCCTGCGACGGTGGCTCAAACGCAAGAAGGACCACGACGGCTACACGCACCTGCAGTACTTCAACGGCACCGACGAAGATCTCGAGTTCATGGTGAGCTGGCTGCTCGAGCAGTAGATCAGCGCACGGTGGCCTGGTCCACCCAGACGCCCACGCCGCCCGCGCCGTCATTGACCACCACGTACAGGGTCGCGGCGCCGGCGTCTTCGGGGGCATACCACTCGAGGGTGACCTCTCCGTCGTCGCCGATGGCGTACTCGGTGGTTCCGAACCCGCCGGCGGTGCCGTAGCCGAAGGCCAGGGTGTCCACGGTTGCGGCGACATCGAGCTGGACCGTGAAGTCCAGCTCCACGATCTCTCCGGAGTTCGCCTCGATGGGGGCGTCCCCCACCCGCTCGATCACCGGGTTCTGAAGACCATCGTCCCGGGTGGAGACCGCCATGGCGTTGAAGGCCAGCGAGACCCCCAGCATGGGCAGATCCCCCAGCCACTCGGTGGGGCTGGACAGGTCCCAGCCATCGGGGTCATCGATCTGGGGGCAGAGGCCCGGCTCACAGGCCAGCGCCCACACCAGGGTGGCACGCACGGGTTCGTCCGAGGCGAAGGCCGCCAGGGCATCAGGCACCGTGGCCGTGACGCCCACGCTGTCTCCCTCGAGATCCTGGGTCCAGGTGTGGGAGGTGCCATCTTCGAGGCAGCCTGTACCCAGATCCGTGCAGTGCCACAGCAGCACCTCGGCGCCGGTGCTGGCCGGATCGGTGATGGTCACCGTGAGCTCGACGTCCTGGCCCGGGGCGGCCTCGGGGGGATCGGCTTGGATGGCCAGCACCCGCAGCTCGCTCACAAGGGTGTCGTCGTTGGGGCCGTCGGTACAGCCCACCGCCGCGAGGGTGGTCAACAGGAAGATGCTCATGATGCGCGGGTTCATTACCACTCCCCCTTCAGGCCAAAGCTGGGCACAACCGGCAGGCCCGCGATGGGCGTTTCTTCGCCATAGTCGGCGGAATATGCCATGATCTCGACGTTTTTGTAGAACGTGGCGTTCTGCACGTCCAGGTAGGTGGTCAGCTCCCACCGGCGGAACGCGAAGCTCTTGTCCACCCGCACATCCAGGCTGAAGAACGCCGGCAGACGCTCGTACTCGCCGGAGTCGTAGACCGGCAGCCAGCTGCGGTCGTCCAGGTTGTAGATGCGGTTGATCACCGGGGTGTAGGGGTTGCCGGAGCCGTAGCGAGCACGGGCGCCGATGCGCCAGGAGCGGGGAAGCTCACGGCTGGCCAGCAGGTTGAGGATCACGGGCTGGTCGTACTCGAACAGCTCGGTGAGCCCATCGCGTCCGGTGCGCTCGGAGCGGCTGTAGGTCGCGGCGAGCTGAGCCACCGTCAGCTCATCGGTGTAGCGCAGCAGCAGCTCCACACCGTAGGTCCGGCCCGTGCCCGCGTTGTCGTAGGGGTCCGTGTCGAAGTCCCTGCGGATGGGTGGTCCGGTGAAGAACGAGAATCGATCCTCTCGGCCCACCACCAAGCGGTCCAGGTCGTTGTAGAACCCAGTGAGCTCCGCCCGCATGGACGAGCCGAGCTGACGCTCGAGGCCCACGGAGCTCTGCCAGGCGCGCTCCGCCACCAGATCCGGGTTGCCGCCGGCGTCGGCGTTCAGCTCCCGGAAGGTGGGGAACTGGCTGTACAGGCCCGTGCCCGCCTTGAGCGTGGTGGACTCACCCAGCACCCAACGCAGCCCCAGCCGGGGATCAGCGGCGAACAGTGTGCTCTCGGGCAGCAACAGCATGTCACCGCGCACGCCCGGGGTGATGGTGACGGGCCCCAGCCGTGCGGTGAGCTCGGCGTAGGGGGCCGGGGCGCAGAACCAGGCCTCGCCCTCTTCGCGCTCGGTGAAGAAAGCCACGTCGTACAGGTAGCTGTCGCGGCCGCAGAGCAGGTCCACGCCCAGGCGGGTACCCAGGCGCCGGTCCTCGTCCACCTCGAGCCGCAGCTCTTCCCGCACGCCGAGGGTCAGCCGCTTCTCGTAGGCTTCGCTGCCGCGGGCGAACTCGAAGGTCTGGGCTTCGGGGCCCATGAGCAGCAGGTTCTCGAGGGCCCAGTCACCCCCCAGCCCCACCAGCCAGCGCAACCGCAGCTTCTGGAAGTTGGTGGCCAGGGCCGCCAGGGTCTCGTCCTGCCCGTCGGCGTCCTTACCCAGGAAGCGGAAGCGGTCGTCGCTCATGAAGAACAACGCATCGACGCTGTCGCCGCGCCGGGTCTCGTGCTGTAGGCGCACCTGCCCGTCGTAATAGCGGGGCGCCTGGATGGTGAGATCCCCCTTGCTGAGCAGGGGGGTGAGCACGGAGTCGATGTAGGATCTGCGGCCCGAGATGCTCAAGGCCGTGCGTTCACCGAGCTTGCGCTCGTGGAAGAGCTGGGCCTGGTAGACATCCACGCTCACCACCGATCGGTTCTCATCGGGGAGATCGGGGCTCAGCCGCAGGTCCACGTAGCCGCCCAGGGCGCGGCCGTAGCGAACCCCGTAGGAGCCCGCCAGATAGGCGACCTCGTCGATGCTTTCGGTGGACAGCACCGTGGTGAGGCCGCTGAAGTGGAACACCAAGGGGATGGGGGCGCCGTCGAGACCGAACTCGGAGTCTTCGGGGGGCGTACCGCGGATGATGAGCTGGCCGATGCCGCTGGGGGCCCGGGCCACGCCGGGCAGGTTCTGGACCGCCTTGACCACATCGCCGGAAGTGCCCGGCAGGAACTCGATCTCGTCGGAGCGAATCACCCGCTCGCTGACCTCGTCGGCGCTGGCTTCGTCTTCCACCAGGATGGTGAGGTTGGCATTCTTGCCCCGGGACACCGCTCGTTCGAGGGTGGCCTCGACCACCTGCACAGAGCCGCTCACCACCGTAATGTCCAGGTTCTTGGGCTCGTACAGGGAGCCCCCCGAGATCTCCAGCCGCCAGGGGCCCTCGGCCAGGCCCACGAAGCGGAAGCTCCCCTCGATGTCGGTGGTGGCGTACAGCTGCTCGTCGGACGGCCCGATGGCGGTCACAAGCACGGACGACAGGGTGATCCCCGCCTCGGCGTCGCGGATGGAGCCCTCGGCGGAGACGGGGATGGCGGCCTCGGCCCTGAAGATCATCCGGTACTGGATGAGCGCCGTGGTGATCTGCCCTTCGGCGTCGACGGCGGGTGAGAACTGGAAACCCAGCATGGCGTCCATTGCCGGGACCTCGAAGCGGGGGTCCGACGACTCGATGACCCGCGAGCCCGCGACTCCGCCTTGGGCGGTGACGCCCACCTCGAGCAGCACCATGCCATCCAGGCCCTCGACCAAGGCCGTGGGCGGGTAGCTGGGAGCCACGCCGTCCAGCACCTGTGGCAGCCGTGGGCCGGCGAGCGCGGGGGGGGCTTCTGGGCTGGCGGTTCCCGTGGGTTCGGCCTGGGCGAGCCCGTCCGAGTCCGAGGGTTCCGCCGCCTGGGAAGGCGACAACGCGCAGGTGAGCGCAAACAGCAGGGGAAGGGACAGTGAGACCACGACAGCTCCAGCATCGTTGCGTGCAGAACCTAGACACAAGGTCTACACAAGCGAGGTGAAGCCCCCCGATCGTGCCAGCCTGCACACAACGTCTATCCGGGCCTTGCCGTCACCGCGATGATGCGTAGCATCGGGCCCCTGCGGACGGTTCATCAGACCCCAAGCGCCCACCAGCGCCCGTCGCCAGCCATGCGGGGACATTGAACGTAGGGGAGCAGTTTATCTGCTCCCGTTCATGGCAAAGAGACGCACCTACCTACACCCCTGAGTGCGCGTCTCGGTGTACTCGGTGCAGGAGCCCAGGGCAGTGCTGCAGGACGTGAGGTAGTCATCGCTGGTACCGCAGGCGCGGATGAAGTTGGCCCAGCCGCCGTAGGTGGTGCAGGCCGGCCAGCCGCCGCAGCTGCCGCGGTCGGTGTACTGCACGTCGTTGACGCCATTGCAGTCGTAGTCGTAGGAGCCATCCCCCCGGTCGGTGGTGAAGTAGCCGCCCTGGCTGGGGTTGGCGTCGGCGTTGGTGTCGTAGCAGTCCGAGTCGTTGCTGACGTAGCCAGCCGCCGAGCAGGCCACGACGCTGGAGCTGCTGTCGCCATAGCCGTCGCCGTCGGCATCGACGTAGTAGGTGCTCGCGCCCACCACCCCGCTGTCGTCGTCGTCGGTCAGGCCGTCGCAGTCGTTGTCGTCGCCGTCGCAGACCTCGGTGGCGCCGGGGTACACCGCGCTGCTGTAGTCGTCGCAGTCGCTGGCGTCGGCGATGTAGCCGCTGGGGGCGCTGCAGGCCGAGGCGCTGCGGGTGATGTCACCGTAGCCGTCGCTGTCGTTGTCCCGGTACCAGGTGGACACACCGGTGACGCCGGAGTCGTCGTCGTCGGTCAGGCCATCGCAGTCGTTGTCCACCCCGTCGCAGATCTCGCTGGCGCCCGGGTTCACCGCAGCGTCCCGGTCATCGCAGTCCGTGGTGCTGGAGACATAGCCACTGGGTGCCGCGCAGGCGGTGGTGTTGGAGCCAGCGTCGCCGTAGCCGTCACCGTCGGAGTCCCGGTAGTACGTGCCAGCGCCCACCACGCCACCGTCGGCGTCATCGGTCAGGCCGTCGCAGTCGTTGTCGTCGCCGTCGCAGAGTTCGGTGGCACCAGGGTGAATGGCCGCGTCGCCATCGTCACAGTCGGTGCTGTCGGAGACGTAGCCGCTGGGGGCGGTACAGGCCTGCTGGGTCAGCCCGGCGTTGCCGTAGCCATCGCTGTCACCATCGCCGTACCAGGTGGAGGCGTCCGAGGCGTCGGCCTCGTCGGTGGAGCCATCGCAGTCGTTGTCCGTGCCGTCGCAGGTCTCGGTGGCGCCGGGGTAGGCGCCCGCATCGCTGTCGTCGCAGTCGCTGCCATCGGAGACGTAGCCAGAGGGCGCATCGCAGGCATCGACGCTGCGGCTAGGGTCACCATCGCCATCGCCATCGCCGTCGCGGTACCAGGTGGTGGTGCCCACCACGCCGCCGTCGTCATCGTCTATCAGGCCGTCGCAGTCGTCGTCCACGCCATTGCAGACCTCGGTGGCCGCAGGATGCACCGTGGCGTCGCTGTCGTCGCAGTCGGTGGCCGCGGCGTAGCCGACGTAGCCGCTAGGGGCGTCGCAGGCCTCGTGGCTGGCGGTGCTGTCGCCGTAGCCGTCTGCGTCGCTGTCGGCGTACCAGGTGGAGGTGCCGATGACGTCGGGGTCGTCATCGTCGATGAAGCCATCGCAGTCGTCGTCCTCGCCGTTGCACAGCTCTTCGGCCCCCGGGAAGATGTCGGCGTCGGTGTCGTCGCAGTCGCCCTCGTCCTCGCTGAAGCCGTCCATGTCGTTGTCGATGCTGGCGTCGGACCAGACCTCGAACCCGGCGTGGGCGGTGGCGCTGTAGCCGTCCATGTCCACCACGGTGAAGGTGAGCTGGTGGGGGTCGGCGATGCCCTCGAGCAGATCGGGCGCCACCGACAGCGCCGCGGTACAGCCGGCCACGCCGCTGGCGTTGGGCACGAGGTCTTCGCAGATAGGACCATCGAGATCCGAGTCCAGGTCCACCCGCAGATCCTGGGGCAGATCCTGGGGATCGTCCACCAGGGCCTGGAAGGTGAAGCTCTCACCCTGCACGCCGTGGTCGTCTTCCACCGGCGAGATGACGGTGATCTCCGGGGTGTCCACCGCCTGGCCCACCGTGATGGTGACCTGATCCGAGCCGCTGACGTTGTCGGTGTCGGCGCCCTCGAGGGTGATCAGGTGCTCGCCCAGGGACAGGTCGTCCAGCACCAGGGCCACCAGGCCTTCGTCCTGAGCCAGGAAGCCCTCTTCGAGGGTGCCGTCGATGCTGCTGGTCCAGGCCAGGTAGATCTCGGCGGCGTCGGTGCGATCGTCCTCGACCGTGCCGGTGAAGCTGACGCTGTCGCCCTCGTCGAAGCTCTCACCGCTGGTGGGGCTCCAGATGATCACCTCAGGGCCCTCGTTGGCCCGCTGGATGATGCTGGTGTCGGGGCCGGGGCAGCCGATCAGGAACAGAACGATGGCAGGCAGGGCCGTACGCACGGGTCACCTCGACGAGGGGGGGCATGGCAGGCGGAGGGTAGCCGTAAAAGGCGGCGGAGACAACGGCTACCAGGGCGGTGTCCCTGGGCGTCGTCGCTCACATCCCTTCCAGCAACCTCAGCATGTCCTCCGGCGACGGAGTGCCAGGGGAGTAGGGCACCGACGTGGGCGTGCCGCCCATCATCATGCGCAGCAAGTCCCCGAAGCTCATGCCGGTCATGGCCAGGCTCTGGTCCAACTGCGCTGCCATGTCCTCACCGAACATCAACCGCACCGCCAGCTCTCCGTCCGGGTCCACGCCCAAGTCCTCGTCGCCGTGGGCTTCGACCCACCAACGCTGGGCGGCGCCACCAGCCTGGCTGAGACCACCACGCTCGAGGGCTGCGATCCAACCATCGGTGTCGGTGACGCCCCAGGCCAGCTCGTCCACGGCGCTGTGCAGGGCGCGATCCACCGCCGCGCGACCGTGGCGTTCTTCGAGGGCGTTGTACAGGTACGGGGCCTTGCCGTAGACCAGGGCGGCGTACTCGAGGCTGCTGCCGAAGGAGCCCGTGGGGCGCCCAGCCACCGCATCGGTTCCCCCCAGCAAGCGATACAGCGCGTAGTTCATCAGCACGTTGCGATCGCGATCCTCGCGGCCCTCTTCGGCCCCCAGCAGACGCTCGGAGGCCCGCCCAGCGAGGTACTGGGCCAGGGCCTCGTCCACGATGGGGTGGGTCTGGCTGTCGGTGCCCACCAGGCCTGGCACCCACTGGTGGGCCAGCTCGTGGGCCACCACGAAACGCCGCTGACCCTCGAGAATGTCGGTCATCCGAGGCGCCATGCCTCCCATGCCCAGGGAGCCCCACAGCTGCATCAGCGAGGCCATGGGCGACTGTGAGGTGCTGGGGTCGCGGTACAGGAACCCGGCGATGAGCACCATGCCGCTGAACTCCACCCCACCAGCGCCCCCCACCAGGGTGGCCTCGACCACGTCGAGCTCAGTGTAGGGGTAGGGGCCCAGCAGCTCACTGTAGAGCCGCAGCGAGGTCGCCGCCGTGTCCAGCGCTGCCAAGCCAGCGACAGAATCTTGGGGCAGGAACCACGAGCGCAGGGTCACGTCATCGACCACCCGCTCCTGCACCTGCCAGCTACGCGAGGCCACCACCACCAGGTCTCGCACGCCGGCGCCCTGGGCGCGGGTGAGCATCGCGACCTCCGACAAGGCCTCCGGCGGCTGGTCGACCAGGTTGGTGACCACCCGCAGCCCCGTCGGGGTCAGCACCCGGATGTCGAAGACCGCCAGCTGGTTCCAAGCGAGATCCCCCACCGCGCTGGGGGCCTGCACCACCGGCTCGCCGTCTACGAAGGGCGCCAACATAGGGTAGGCGCTGGCCGCCGTGAGTAGGCCGTCCCCTTCGCCCAGCAGGCCGTAGTCCGCCACGCCCACCGGGGCGCCCATGGAGCCCATGCCCCCCATGGACTGGGCGAACACATCGTTGGATGTGGCCGCCAAGCGTCGCAGCTGCCCACCGAAGCGGGTCTCGATGACCAGCTCCTGTCCAGGTACCAGCGGCGTGTCGAGGGAAAGCTCCACCACCGTGGGGCTGGGCTGGGTCCAGCTACAGGCGGGCCCCTGGGTGCAGCTCAGATCGTGCACGATGAGAGTGCCGCTGGCGGCGGCGCCACCTTCGGCCGGGGCGTTGGGATGCAGCAGCAAGGGCAGCGTGTACTGGGGCCGCCCGCTAGTGTTGGTGAAGCGGATGCTGCCCTGGCCCTCGTAGCGGCCCTCGATGTCCGACAGGGACAGGTCCAGGCTGTAGTGGGGCAGGTGCGACATGCTGCCCACACCCAGCGCTTCGACAATGCGCTCGGACTCCCCCGGTCGCAGCAGATCGAGCCCGGGCACCGGGCGGTGGACAGAGGCCTGGGTGAGTTCGCCGCGCATGTCCGCGACCGCGTCCCCCAGCTCGAAGCAAGAAGTCAGCAGCAGTGGAAACAGCGGGGCCAGCGGGCTCATGCCGCCATCATAGCGCCCCTACTCCTCAGCGTCTCGAGACGTGACGGCCTCCGGCGGCGGGAAGCCGTACTCGTCGTACACATACCTGAAGTCGTCGTAGATGGCGGTTTCGGTCGTCCCGAACTGAGCCGGGGTGTAGGTGTGCTTGTTCCGCCACTTCTTCTGCCGGTGCGCGGCGGTGGAGAGCACCTCGGCCAGGTTGGGGTTCAACGGCCACTCGAAGCGCTCCCAGAGCATACGAATGGTGCCCTCGGGGTCGGCGATGAGTTCCTGGAAGCGCACGTTGACCCAGCGGGTGGAGTCGAGCTCACCACCGCAGCGGGCCGCGTGCTTGTAGCCGGTGTGGCAGAACTCGAGCACCGTGTCCATGTCCTGCTCATCGGGGGACAGGGCGCCTGTCTCGTGCCAGACGAAGTGGAACAGGCTGGCGGTGGAGACCACGGTGTTGACGGGGTTGCGCACCAAGTGCACGAACCGGGCGTCAGGGAAGTGCTTGGCCAGGGACTGGATCTTGTGGGTGAACAGCGGGTTCTTGGCGATGAAGCGCTTGTGCTGCCCCTGATGGTAGAGCTGACGCCGCACGAGCTTGGCGTAGCGCTGCATCACGAACTCGCGCTGGATGCGTGGCATCTCGCGGTCCACGAAGAACAGCCGGCGGAACCGCTTGACCATGGGGAAGAGCTCGAACATGGAGGCTGAGCAGAGGTCCACCAGCAGTGCGTGTTCGTCCTCTTCCGGCATCATGAAGCCCATGGGGTGGATGCGGGAGTACTCGGCAAGGAACAGGTCGTCGAGCTTGTGGCCGACCCTGGCGCCCCAGCCCCCCAGCCAGCGGTCGACCCGCTGAAGCCGCGCCACCAGCCGCTTGAGGCAGATGGCGGGCAGCATGGCGTCGAGGAAGGTGAAGCAGGCGATGTTGTCGGTGTCCCGCGCGATGTTCCGGTACAGCATGGTGCTGCCGGTGCGCCAGTTGCCCACGATGAACAGGGGTTCCTTGATGGGGATCTTGTAGAAGCCCGGGTACAGTACGTAGTCGAGCAACAGGCAGGGCAGCGACACCACCTTGAGCATGGGCCACAGCACCGTGAACAGGATGAGGAACTTGAAGCGGCGCCAGTTCTGCGGCCAGCCGGTCGAGAACACGGTGTGGGTGGCGGCGGTGACCAGCGTGAACCAGTCCAGGATGGGTTCGGCGCTGTAGCGCTTCATGGCATCCGCCAGGCGGTAGGAGCGCGCCAGATAACAGGAACACCCCCGGGCCGCATATACGGAGATAAGGCCGTAGACGCCGTTGTCACGGCATAGTCAACGGTTGTACGAGCTCAGTACACCCTGGCATGCCCCTGGGTGAAGTGGGGGTAGTCGTCGCCGGCGTTCGGCCCCTCGTCGTCACGGGGGTAGTCGTCGACGCCGGTGGTGTAGTGGAGATTCTCTCCCTCGAAGGTGGCGGACGCCCAGGCGTAGAATCCGCTGTCGTACCCGACCAATATGTACGAGCCGTAGCCAGGGTAGTCCTCCCTGAAGGCATAGCTGAAGCGGGTGTCCATGGCGCTATCCGCACACGAGCCGTCGTCCATGCTGAGGGCAGCGTCGTAGATCAGCTCGACATCGAAGGCAAACAAACAGTCATCGCATGCGGTGGTCGGCGTACCCACAGCGTCCCAGTACCGCGAGCAGTTGCGGAAGCCCGAGCCGTACCCGTAGCCGAACTCGAAGGCCTGGAAGGCATCGCCGGCCCTGCCACACGCGACCAAGGCCTACGACGCAACCACCAATGTGAGATCGGCTTTGTGCAAAGTGCCGATCAGTACACCACTGCGTCGCCCTGCCATAGGCTGGTGTAGTAGTAGCCGGGGTAGGTGCCGTAGTAGGTGTACGGGTAGTCCTCCATGCCGGTGGAGTAGTTGAAGTTGGTGCCGTCGAAGCTGGCGGAGGCCCAAGCGTAGAACGAAGACCCATACTGGTACATCAGGTACGCGCCGTAGCCGTAGTAGTCGTCAAGGTAGCCGTAGCCGTAGCTTGCATCGGTCGCCAAGGACGCGCAGGTGCCGTCGTCGGTGCTGGCCCTGCTGTTGTAGGTCATGGCGACCGCGAAGGTGAAGTCGCAGCCGCTGCAGCCGGAGATGGGCGTGCCCACCACGTCCCAGACCAGCTCGCAGGAGCGGCAGCCCACGCTGGGGCAGTAGCCGTAGTCGAAGTACTCGTTGCCGACGTAGCTGGTGTAGCTGCTGGAGGGCTCGACCTCGAAAGTGTCGGCGGCAATCGCAGTGTTGTCGGCCTGGCTCAGCTCGGCGACCAGCTCATCGCTGTCAATCCAGGCCCCCACGAACCAGGTGCCGTCGGCCACGGTGGGCACGCTGCAGCGGATATCCACCGGCACCGTAGCCCCGGCCGTAGCGCCCCCGCGCACGGCCTGAGTGCAGGCCACGTCGTCGGAGGCGTCCACCGAGCGGTCCGAACTGAACACCACGGTGATGTCGAAGGGGCCGCTGTCGATGGTGCCGGTGTTGCTATAAACCACCTCGACGTCGAAGCGCACGCCCTGTTCACCGCTGGTAGTGTCAGGGGTGACGACCAGCGCGACCAGATCGACAGTGTCGTCCTGGCCGTCGCAGTCCTGGTCGATGCCGTCGTTCTGGACCTCGGTGGCGCCAGGGTGGACGGAGGAATCGCTGTCATCGCAGTCGATGGCGTCGGTGTAGCCGTCTCGGTCGGCGTCGGTCACCGGGTCGGTGTCGGTGTCGGAGTCCGTGTCGGCATCGGCGTCGGCGTCGCTGTCGGCGTCGCTGTCGGCATCGGCATCGGCGTCGGCATCGGCATCGGCATCGGCATCGGCATCGGCATCGGCATCGGCATCGGCATCGGCATCGGCATCGGCATCGCTGTCGGTGTCCGAGTCTGCGTCAGCATCGGTGTCAGTGTCACACTCAATGCATGGAATGCTGGTGTCGTCCTTGTCACCACAGCCGAGCGCGACAAGAGAGAGCAAGAGTAGCCACATACGCATCGCCGCCTCCCAGGAAGTACTGGAATTATACGCGATCCGGCAACACACTGCGAGCGTTAAGCTCAAGGTGGCCCTTCTCGGAGACCCGTCCATGATCGAGCTGTTCAGCGACCCTCAGAACTGGATCGCCCTGGCCACCCTGACGGCCCTGGAGATCGTACTCGGCATCGACAACATCGTGTTCATCGCGATCCTGTCGGACCGTGTCCCCGCCGCCAAGCGCGCCATGGCCTACCGCCTGGGCCTGGGTGGCGCCATGTTCACCCGCATCGGCCTGCTACTGACCATCAGCTGGGTGATGGGTCTGGTCAAGCCCTTGTTCACGGTGATGGGCCACGACATCTCCGGCCGCAGCCTGATCCTGCTGGCCGGTGGCGTGTTCCTCATCGGCAAGAGCGCCCACGAGATCTACGAGAAGGTCGAAGGCGACGATGAAGAACAACTGGGCGGCGCGTCCGAGCGTTCCAAGCTCATCAGCGTCATCGCGCAGATCATGGTGCTGGACATCGTGTTCTCCCTGGACTCGGTCATCACCGCCGTGGGCATGGTCGACCACGTGCCCATCATGATCACCGCCATCGTCATCGCCATCGGTGTGATGCTGCTGTTCGCCCAGAAGGTGGGCGACTTCGTGAACACCAACCCCTCCATGAAGATCCTGGCCTTGAGCTTCCTGATGCTCATCGGCGTCATGCTCACCGCCGAGGGCATGGGGCAGCACATGGAGAAGGGCTACATCTACTTCGCCATGGGCTTCGCCCTGCTGGTCGAGCTGCTCAACCTGCGGTTCCGCAAGAAGCACAAGACCCACATCAAGGGCGGCGGTCCCAAGAACAGTTCGATGAAGCCACCCATCGCGGTGGACCCAGACGTCGCGGCGCCATCCATCGTGAGTGGGGTCTAGCTAGGCTCGGCCCCGGCGCCTATACTCACCGAGGGCGACGGGCTCTTCCTCGCCCGGTAGCCCGAGTGGCTCCAGGCTGGTCAAGGGGATCACCGAGCTGGGCGGGTCGCCCGGATCGCTAGGGAGAACCTGCAGGTCCAGGTCCACCCTGCCGGCATTCAGGGTGACGAACAATGCGTGGCGCAAACATGGGTCGGGTCCCTGCCACTTCCGCCAGGTGAACATGGGGGCCCAGGTGCCGGTGTTCACGAAGTAGCTGTCGGGGGACAGCTGCACGAAGGCGGGCTGGTGGGTGTGGCCCAGCACAACGACCTTGACCGGCAGCAGCTCGGTGATGGCGCGGGCGTACTCGGGCGCTTCCTCGTTGACCGTGAATACGCCGCTGGTGGCCACGGTTCGTTCGTATACGACAACCAGCACAAGGCTGAACAGGGACAGCGCCGCCAGCGTGACCAAGGGTGAGAAGGGGGCCAGAGCCAAGCAGACCCCGGTCAGCGCCAGCAGGGCGGCGGCCAGCATCACCCGATCCAGCCAGAACTCCCGCAGGATGCGGAAGGTCCGGAAGTAGATGGGGATGGGCTTGAGCTGGTCCAGCTGCCACACTGAGGGCCAGGGCAACCCGAAGCGCAGCGCCGTGGCCACCATGGCTTCGGCGTGGGGGGCGGACTGCTTCCAGAGCTCCAAGCGCAGCCGCATCACGCGGACCAACACCATCAACGTTCCCAAAGCCCAGCCGAAAAGAATGCTGCGCCGAGAGAAGGCGTAGTAGCGCAGCCAGTGGGCGAAGTAGCC
>Ga0307987_1000498_pt1 | contig 23576 bp, 20 predicted proteins | sample EllFjometagen181_FD_203157 | JGI IMG/M metagenome (GOLD analysis project Ga0307987, IMG submission 203157) | Marine microbial communities from Ellis Fjord, Antarctic Ocean - #181 | ecosystem: Environmental > Aquatic > Marine > Unclassified | place: Southern Ocean | collected 2014-10-08 | reverse complement strand
GACAATCTCGCGAGCCTGGGTCCGCGTCCATCGTGTTGCTCGTCTCGCCATGCGGCACCTCCTGGGAGTTGGAGGACAGCTAGCCGGCCCGAGCACCGCGCGCGGCTGGGCGTGAGCGGGTGCTTACGTCGCTACTCCACAGACTCCGCTGTCGAACGGTTGAGCGTGCCAAACGCCCAAGCCGTGCGAATCCTGGACTCGTCTACCTCGCCCGCCCACCAGCAAGGGCCGCCCCGCAGCAGGCACCGTTCACGCTATCGCCGTCCTCGCTGAACACGGCGGGCTTGCCGAAGTGGGGGCAAGTGCCGAGCCAGGGGCGGAGGGTGGTGGTGGGCACGGGGGACCGGATGGATCGCCGGCGTGGAATGCGCCGTCGGGGCCGCAGGTCTACAGGACATTAGGAAGGCGGGAAGTGGCGGGGGTGTGGTTCAGACCAAGTATCGTTTGCTAGGCACAGCGAAATCGACGACCTACAGCCCTATTCACCAGGGCCTGTCCTGAACTCGATGACATAGGGGGTAGCGGCCTCGCCCTCTCTACTTCTGAAGTTAGTGAACTTCGTCGAGTTGATCGACAACCAATAGTCGTGGTTTGGCTCGAGGCTCACAGGTAGAACCGCGATGAACTCTGTTTCGTAGCGTGGCATCTCACCTTCCACGCCGGGGAACTTGTCACCGCCGCCGACCCAGGACCAGGAACGATCTTGCATGGGCTGGTCGAAAACAACCCTGATCTCCCTCAGGGCCGGGTCGACCTCCATGGCACCTGCTTGGGGGACGGTCGTGACGACCTTTGGGGCCTCGGGTAGCGGGGGTGGTTCGACGCCGTCGGGCCAGGGACCCGTGGTGAACTCCAACACATAGGGAGTAGCAGAGACGCCGTTTTGACTCACGAAGTTCTTGTACCGCGAGCTGTTGACCGAAAGCTGGTATTCGTGCTCGGGCTCCAACTGGACGGGCAGCACCGCTACCTGCTCGCTCTCGTACCGGGGAGCACCGGTCGTTTCCGGGTACTTGGGACCCCCGCCGACCCACGACCATGACCCGTCGTGCATGGGCTGGTCGAACTCCACTCGAATCTCTGTCAGGGTCGGGTCTGCGTCCGTTGTGCCAGCGACAGGCGTGGTCTGGATCACGGTCGGGGCCACGGCAGCCTTGGCGCTGCATGCCAGGGTGAGCGTTGGCACCATGATGAGGATGAACTGGGAAAGGCATTGTCCAAGTGGTCCTAGTACGCCATGCATCTTTCTCTCCTGGTCTCGAGCATTTCAAGTCTTCATCCTACACGTTCTCGGAGTTCGAGGCCGACAGCTCGTAGGATAGAAACGATGGGCTACCAGGGTTCCAGGCCGCGCTTGGCGATGTCGCATAGCTCGGGCCAGAGCGAATGCACGCCTGCCATACAGGGCCTCGAGACCGAACAGAGGCAGACGGACCCGGGATGTACAGAGACGGATCTCCTGCGGAGGGGTTCGGGTCGTCGTCTTGATTTCCACGGAAAACACGGAGATCGGAAGGATGACCCGCCAAGCCCCCTCTCTCCCCTACAGGTCAACCCAAAACCATCCCTCCACCGAGCAACGCGTAGGTCCGGTCACGAACTGTCCGCAACGGGGTTGGTGCCCATGTACGGGTGGCCATAAGAGGCCATCGCCATGCCCGACCCCGACCCCAACACCCACATCGTCGTCCGAGGCGCCCGGGAGCACAACCTCCAGGCCCTCGATGTCGAACTCCCCCGCGACGCCCTGGTGGTGGTCACAGGGCTGTCGGGCTCCGGCAAGTCTTCCCTGGCCTTCGACACCCTGTACCAGGAAGGCCAACGCCGCTACCTCGAGTCCCTCTCCGCCTACGCCCGGCAGTTCCTGGGCAAGATGGAGAAACCCCTGGTAGAGCGGGTCGATGGGCTCTCCCCCACCCTGGCCATCAACCAAAAAGGCATCAACCGCAACCCACGCTCCACCGTGGGTACCGTCACGGAGATCCTCGATCACCTGCGGCTGTGGATGGCCCGCCTGGGCACCCCCCACTGCCCCGTGTGCGCGCGGCCCATCCACCGCTCCACCCCGTCCCAGCTGCGGGATCACCTGCTCGACGCTCACCTCGGCACCAACGCCATCGTCATGGGGCCCATCGTGCGAGAGCGCAAGGGCGAGTATCGCCGTGAGCTCGCCGACCTGCTGGCCCAGGGCTACACCCGCGCCCGCATCGACGGCGAGCTGCACCGCCTGGACGAGCCCATCGCTCTGGCCCGCTACGAGAAGCACAGCATCGAAGTGGTGGTGGATCGCCTCGCCATCGAAGCCGCCGAAGCCACCCGCCTACTCGAGGCCATCGAGAACGCCCTGCCCCTGGGCGACGGCGTGCTCACCGTCCTCATAGACGACGAACACCACACCTTCGCCACCGAGCTGGGCTGCCCCGACCACTCGGTGTTCATGCCCGAGCTCGAGCCCCGCCTGTTCTCCTTCAATACCCCCCAGGGCGCCTGCCCCGAATGCGATGGCCTGGGCTGGATCGAGGCCTTCGACCCCACCCTGTTCATGGACCCGGACGCTCCCACGGTGGCCTCCTGTCTCGCCATGCGCGACGGCCACATGCCCTTCCTCACCACCGTGGACGGCTCGGTGTTCATCCAGGTGCTCGAGCGCCTCGAGGCTGACCCGGCTCTCCCCTGGGGCCAGCAGCCCGCCGCCGTGCAGCAGGCCATGCTCCATGGCGCCGACTTCGACTACACGGTCATCAAGACCGGCACGGGCAGGCCGCGGGTGGTCACCCGCCCCTGGAAAGGCCTGATCCACATCCTCGGACGCATCTGGCACTTCACCCGCCACGGCCCCCTCGAGGCCTTCCGCCACCGCAGCCCTTGCAGCAGCTGCGACGGCACACGCCTCAATCCCCTGGCCCGGGCCGTCACCTTCGGCGGGCGCAACCTGCCGGACATGGTGGCCATGTCGGTGGCCCAGGGTCGCACCTTCTTCGACAACATCGATCTGAACGAGCGCCAGCGGCCCCTGGGCGAACCCATCCTGACGGAGCTGCAGCACCGCCTGCGCTTCCTGGATGACGTGGGCCTAGGCTACCTCACTATAGACCGCCGCACCGCCAGCCTCAGCGGCGGCGAAGCCCAGCGCATCCGCCTGGCGGCCCAGGTGGGCAGCGGGCTCCAGGGCGTCACCTACATCCTCGACGAGCCCTCCATCGGTCTGCACCCCCGGGACAACCGACGCCTGCTGGACACCCTGCTGCAGCTCCGCAACCGGGGCAACACCGTGCTGGTGGTGGAACACGACGCCGAGACCATGCGGGCCGCCGACCATCTGCTCGAGATCGGGCCCGGCGCAGGGCGCCACGGCGGCCGAATCACCGCCCAGGGCCCCTGGTCCAGCTTCTCCCAGTCCGACTGCGTCACTGCCGACTACCTCCAGGGTCGGCGCACCATCCCCATGCCTGCCCAGCGTCGCCCCGGCAACGGCAAGCGGCTGGTGATCCGCGGCGCCTCCGCCCACAACCTGCGGGACATCGACGTGGACATCCCCCTGGGCTGCCTGGTGGTGGTCACAGGGGTGTCGGGCTCCGGCAAGTCCACCCTGCTGCTGGACATCCTCGAGCCCGCCGCCGCTCGCGCCCTGCAGGGCGCTCAGCGCTCACCCCTGGCCCACCGGGCCCTCGAGGGCCTCGAGCACCTCGACAAAGTCATCTGCATCGACCAGGACCCCATCGGTCGCACCCCACGCTCCAACCCAGCCACCTACACCGGCGCCCTCACGGGCATCCGCCAGCTCTACACCCGCCTGCCCGAGTCCCAGGCCCGCGGATACGAGCCCGGCCGTTTCTCTTTCAACGTTCCTGGGGGGCGCTGTGAGACCTGCAGCGGCGCCGGCGTCCAGGTGCTCGAGATGCAGTTCCTGGCCGACGTGCACGTCCCCTGCGAAGACTGCGGGGGCAAGCGCTTCAACCCCGAGACCCTCGAGATCCGCTACCGGGGCCGCACCATCACCGATGTGCTGGCCATGACCATCACCGAAGCCCTGGCCTTCTTCCAGAACCACCGCTCCATCGCCCGTCCCCTGGCCACCCTCGAGCAGGTGGGCCTGGGCTACGTGGCTCTGGGCCAGCCCAGCTCAACCCTCAGCGGCGGCGAGGCCCAGCGCATCAAGCTGGCCCGCGAGCTCCAGCGCCCACCCACCGGGCGCACCCTCTACCTGCTGGACGAGCCCACCACAGGCCTGCACTTCGCCGACATTCAGCGCCTGCTCGACGCACTCCAGGCCCTGGTCAGCGCCGGCAACACCGTGGTGATCATCGAGCACAACACCGACGTCATCAAGGTGGCCGACCACATCATCGACCTGGGCCCCGACGGCGGCCAGGGTGGTGGCGCCTTGGTGGGCGACGGTCCCCCCGAGCTCATCGCCGGTCTGGACACCCCAACGGGCCGAGTCCTGGCTACCCTCCCAGAGTTCCAATCCGCAGCCGCCTCTGCCCTGGCCGCTGAGCCCATTGCTCCCTACGCCTCACCCCACCGCCCCCAATCCCACGACATCGTGGTGCGTGGCGCCCGCCGCCACAACCTCCAGGGCATCGACGTCACCATCCCCAAGGGGGCCATGACCGTCATCACGGGGGTCTCCGGTTCGGGCAAGTCGTCGCTGGCGCTGCACACCCTGTTCTCCGAAGGCCAGCGCCGCTACGTCGAGTCCCTGTCCACCTACGCCCGGCGCTTCCTGGGCCGCCTGGACCGCGCGCCGGTGGACAGCATCGAAGGCCTCGCCCCCTCCATCGCCATCGAGCAACGCAAGGCCGCCCACAACCCCCGATCCACCGTGGCCACGGTCACCGAGATCTACGACCTGCTGCGCCTGCTCTGGGCCCGCATCGGCCGCCCACACTGCCACCTCTGCGGCCGTCCGGTGCTGGGCTTCGACCCCTCATCCGCGGCCCGCTGGCTGGCCGAACGAGCCCCCGGCATGGGTCGCGTGCTCGCAGAGCTCGAGCCCAGCGCCGACCCTGCGGCTCGCCTGTCAGAGCTGCAACGCGATGGCCTGGGCCGCCTGTGGGATGGCGAGGCCGATGTGCCCGTCGATGGGACCCATGCCCTGGCCCTCATCACCCGGGGCGCCTGGCTGGTCCTCGACCGCATCGACCCCTCCACCGCCGACGCCGAGCGCGTCGCCGACGCCGTGCAACTGGCCTACGGCTACGGCCGGGATCGCGCGGTCTTCCAACCCGCGCACGGCGATGCCCTGCCCCTCTCCCTGCGAGCCGAGTGCCCCGAGCACGGCTTCGTACTCCCCGAACAGCCCGGCCCCCGGGACTTTTCGTTCAACAGCCACGTGGGCGCCTGCACCCGCTGTGATGGTCTGGGGGAGATCAAGCGCCCCGACGACACCACCACTCCCTGCCCCACCTGCCATGGCCAGCGCCTGAAGGCTCCCATCCTCGGCGTGCGCATCGGCGATCTCAACATCGCCCAGCTCTGTGCCCTCACCGTGGTGGCCGCCCAGGGCTGGGTCGACGGTCTGAAGCTCAGCACCCGCGAACAGAAGATCACCGCCCAGCTCCTGCCCGAGCTGCGCTCGCGCTTGGAATTTCTGCAAGACGTGGGCTTGGGCTACCTCACCCTCGACCGCCGGGGCCACTCCCTCTCCGGCGGTGAAGCCCAGCGCATCCGCTTGGCGTCTCAGCTCGGCAGCCGGCTCACCGGCACCCTCTACGTGCTCGACGAGCCCACCATCGGGCTGCACGCCCGGGACGTGGGCCGCCTGCTGGGCACCCTCGAGGGCCTGCGAGACCTGGGCAACACCGTGGTGCTGGTAGAGCACGACCTGGCCACCATCCGCCGGTCCGACCACGTCATCGATCTCGGCCCCGGCGCCGGCGTAAACGGCGGTCACGTCATGGCCGCCGGCACCCCCGCGCAGATCGCGGCTCACCCCGACAGCATCACCGGTGCCTGGCTCTCCGGACGCGCCCGGCTCCCCGCCCCCTCAGAGCCCCGCCCCGGCGGCCCGCCCATCGTGCTCCGCGGCGCCACAGGCCACAACCTCCAAAGCCTCGACGTGTCCTTCCCCACCGCGGCCCTCACGGTGGTCACCGGGGTCAGCGGCTCGGGCAAGTCCACCCTGGTCATGGACACCCTGGCGCCGCGGCTCACGGCCGCCCTGGCCCGGGGCAAGAAGGCTCCAGCCACGGTGCCCGGCCTGCCCGCCACCGCCCTCGAGCTCCCCCCGGGGCTCAACCGCGCGGTGGTGGTGGACCACAACCCCATCGGCCGCTCCCCCCGCTCCTGCCCTGCCACCTACACCAAGCTGCTCGACCCCTTGCGCAAGCTCTACGCCATGCTGCCCGAGTCCCAGATGCGGGGCCTCACGCCGTCGGACTTCTCCTACAACCGCGACGGCGCCTGCCCATCCTGCGGCGGCCGGGGCGCGGTGTTGGTGGAGATGCACTTCCTCTCCGACGTGTGGATGCCCTGCGAAGAGTGCGGCGGCGCCCGCTACCGCGAGCGGGTGCTGGACGTGCGCTGGCAGGGCCAAAGCATCGCCGACGTGCTGGCCATGCCTGCCCAGGATGCCCTGGGAATCTTCGCCAACCAGCGCAAGCTCTCCCGCGTGCTCAGCACGCTGTGCGAAGTGGGGCTGGGCTACCTCGAGCTGGGGCGCCCGGCCAACACCCTCAGCGGCGGCGAGGCCCAACGGGTCAAGCTGGCTCAGGAGCTCGCCATCCGCCGAAAGGGCACGGTCTACCTGCTGGACGAGCCCACCACCGGCCTGCACCCCGCCGACGTGGTGCACCTACTGGGGGTGCTGCAGCGCCTGGTGGACCGCGGCGACACCGTGATCATCATCGAACATGCCCCCGAGCTTATCCGCGCCGCAGACCACGTCATCGACCTGGGCCCCGAAGGCGGCGACGGCGGGGGCCGCCTGGTGGCCACGGGCACCCCAGCCCAGCTGGCGGTGCACCCCACCAGCCACACCGGTCAGGCCCTCGCCCCGCTATGTTCTACGGGCTGAACACGCCCGGAGCAGCCATGGCCCATCTCTTCACCGACCTGATGCACAAGGGGGTCCAAGCCTGGGCCGGGCACACCAAGGCGAAACACCCCGCCTACCTCGACGTGGACAGTCCCCTGCCGCGCTGGCCCCAGGATAGCTTCGTGCAGGCCGGCGACCAGCGCCTGCAGCTGCTCGAATGGCCCGGGGACGGCCCGCCCCTCGTGCTCCTGCACGGGCTGAACAACACCGCCTGGATCTGGGCCCGTACCGCGGCCATCATGGCCACCACCGGCCGCCATGTGCTGGCCCCCACCCAGCGGGGCCACGGCCTGAGCACCAAGCCCGTCACCGGCTACGACCTCGAGGCCACCAGCGCCGACCTCGAGGCCACCCTCGATGCCCTGGGCCTCGAGTGGGTGGACCTGGCCGGGCATTCCTGGGGGGGCAAGGTGGCGATGCACTTCGCCGCCACCCGTCCTCAGCGCGTGCGGGCCCTGGTGCTGGCCGATCCCGCACCGCCGCGGGGAGTGAACAAGCTCATCGCCAACAAACGCCTGATCCGCGATGCCTTCCGCCCCGAGCGTGGCCCCTTCGACGATCGCGAAAGCTTCGAGGCCCAAATGCCCCGCCTGCTCCAGCACCAGGTGGGCGACGAGACCGACCGTACGGCCTGGGCGGCCTGCTTCTCCCGCCACCCCGACGGCAGCTACGTGGCTGCCCTGGCGGACGCCGCCTTCGACGAGATCATCACCGATGCCGTCCAAGCCGACATCGAGCCCCTACTCGAAGCCATCACCTGCCCTGTGATGCTCATGCTTCCCCAGATCTCCCTCTCCACCCCCGGGCGGGCCTGGAGCCAGGCACGCAAGCTCTGGCCCACCCTGGACGAGCGCCGCATGGTGGGCGACCACACCTTCGTGCACACCAACCCCCGCGACGCCACCGCCGCGATGATTGGCTTCCTCGACCGGGTGTAGGCCTCCTGAAGCACGAACCCCCCGGACCAGGGCCCAGGGGATCCGACGTCGTTTTCTGGCTACACGATGCTACGGGTGGCAGAGGCCGTATCCGTGCCCGGTATCTGCGCAGTCCTGATCGGCGGGGCAATCGGACGCGACAGTGCACATCAGCACGCAGTAGAAGACGCCTTCGCCCTGGACGCCGCACATGGAGTCCGCCAAAAAGTCGGTGTCGGGGCAGCTGCTGTGGTCGCCCTCGGTGCAGGTCGCGGCGCAATAGCCGGCGGAGCCGTCGCCCATGCCCTGAAGCGCGATGCAGGAACTGCCATCGTCGCAGACCTCGGCGGTGCAGGTGCAGGGCCAACCCGTGTTCTCGACGCAGTCAGCCACGTCGGTGTCGGTGTCACTGTCGGCGTCGGCGTCGGCGTCGGTGTCGCTGTCGGCGTCGGTGTCGGTGTCGGTGTCGCCTTCGGGCGCAGCAGTTTCGTCCTTGCCGTCGCCGAAGCAGCCAGTGATACCGATGCTGAGAATGCTGCCAGCGAAGATGACGAGAAGCAGGTTCTTCATGATGTCTCCAGGGGTTCCTCGTGACCGAGTGAGTCTCGGCAGGGGGGGGGCGCCGCCCTGCAGAGCGGCATCGCTGGCGTGTTAGCACGACCATGGCGCAGCGCAAAGTCACGGGCTGCAATTTGGCCCGCCACTTTTCGCCCATAGCGCCGCGTGGCGTAACGTTCGCCCCTCCTGGAGGCTCTATGGGCCGAGGACGGCGAGCGACACCCCGCCCGCCCCCCACCTCCACAGGAGAGTCGTATGTTGCACGTAAGCTCCAAGGCCAGCGAAGAGATCAAGACCCTGATCGAGACGCGCGGCGAGCCCGGCCAGGGCATCCGCGTGGTGATCCAAGGCTATGGCTGAGGCGGGCCCCGCATGGGGCTGGCTCTGGAAGAGCCCAAGCAGGACGACGAGACCCACGAGGAACAGGGCGTGACCTTCCTCATCCCCAGCGAGATCCAGCGATGGCTGTCCAGCGGCGTGGACCTGCACGTGGACTACAACCAGCACTGGAGCAGCTTCTCGGTGCGCCTGGGCAGCTCCTACGGGAGCTGCTAACCGCTACCGAATCCGAACCATGCACTCTGCGGGGATGATGTGATCCCCACGGTGTGGCTGGAGGATCCAGAAGGCGTGCTCTGTCACGAACTGAGCGCCCTTCTCGAACAGCACGTTCTTCATGCGATCGAAGGTGTTGCCGGGACGCGACTCGTACACGCAGAAGATGGCGACCTTGTGCTCGTCGAGATCGGCGAGCTGCTCGATGAACGCCCGCAGGCGACGGGACGGGCCCTGGCCGCGGACGCCCAAGCCCGTGACAGGCGTGCCGAAGATCAGCCCCTGGTAGGCATCGATGTCCAAGTCGCCGTCGCCCACTTCGTGGGTGTCGACGATGAAGGCCCTGTGCTCGAGCATCTCCTTCATGCGGGGCACGACCCGACCGCAGTGACCTCGGGCGTTGTCGTACACAATGCAGAGATGAAGCGGCTCGAAGGGCATGGTGGCCTCCATGAAGGGCGCGGGTCGGTAACGCCCTGCAAAACTTGGGTCAACCGGTGCGCTTCCCGAGGTACCGCGGTTGACGGGACTCGAAAGGCCAAGGTAGTAATACGCCTCTCAAGGGTAGGATCGGGCTGTTGTGCCCCGTCCCTCGCCCGCACGAGGGGAACTCTCGACTGGAGGCCTGAGCATGGCCAGGTGGCTCGTCACTGACGGTGACCGCCAGTTTTCCGCCAAAGACATCAGCGAGCTCGAAGAGCTGGCGCGTCGCGGTGAGATCTCTGCCGGTTCCATGATCCAGCCCCCGGGGGCCTCCGACTGGCTGTACGCCACCGAGGTACCCGAACTCAAGGGCTTGGTGCGCTCTCGCCCGGCCTCGGCCGACGACGACGACGACTTCCGCCCCCCTCGGGGCAACGGCATGCGCAACGCGCTGCTGGCCTTCTTGGCCGCAGCCTGCGTGGTAGGCGGCTGGTACTTCTACCACTGGGCGTCGAACATCCCCAACGTCGAAGAGCTCAGCCTCATCGGCGGTCCCGGAGGCCTGGCCCTCACCGAGATGCTCGTCACCGCCGATCAGGCCTCGCTGCACCGCGAGCCGTCCGAGCGCTCTGCCACGGTCAGCAACCTGTTCAAGGACCAGCAGATCCGTCTGCTGGCCAAGCGCAACGACTGGTACCAGGTCGAAGCCGACGGCCAGAAGGGCTGGGTGGCCGTCCAGGACGTCATCCCCGCCTACTTCTTCGCCGATGAACGCGAGCGCGAGAACTTCGATCCCATCTACAACCCGGATCGTTACCTCTTCGTGCACAACCCCCGCTGGCTCAAGCTGCCGCCCGACAACCCGAACGCCGAGAACGTGACGGTCTTCCAGTTCTTGCTCAAGAACGACAGCAAGTTCGAGATGACCGACATCCGCCTCAACGCCATCATCATGGACCGCAACGGCACTGTCCTCGAAGAGAAGGAAATCGCCATCGAGGGCTCGGTGCCCAAGTACTACGCGGCCGTGGTGGGCACGGTGAGCCCGCCCGACAACCAGCCCGACGGCACCAAGCGCCTGATGACCTACTCGAGCTTCTCCGATGAACTCAAGGGCGCCCCGGACGAAGAGTGGCTGCGCTGGGCCGACGGCATCGAGGTCTACATGTCCTCGGCCAACTACGCCGAAGCCGACATCAAGCTGCTGCAGGCCACCGCCGTCACCAGCAAGTAGCCCGGCTGTGGCCGGCCTCTGGCTGTCCCACCATCACCCGGACCAGCACCATCGCTGCGTCCGGGTAGGTCGCGTCCACATCTGCCGGCGCTGCCTGATGCTGTGGCCCCTGGCCTATGGACTCATCGTCCTGCAGGTGGCGACTCGAGCTCCGGCGGCCCACCCCTTCGACCTGCTGCTACCTCTGTTCCTGCTGCCTCCCGTGCTCGAGTTCCTCGAGGTCCACACGGGTCTGAGCCCCTACAGCGCCCCCCGAACCTGGCTGCTCACGCCCTTGCTGGCCCTGGGCGTCGGTCGCCTGCTGTACCGCTGTATGGCCATCCCCTGGGACCCCACCACCTGGGCGGTGATCCTCGTCGCGGGCGTACCCTGCGCCTGGGCGGCGTGGCGGTTCAGCTCGGGCGAGTAGCCTCGCTCCCCAGCACCAGTCCTTCGTGAGGGGCCAGGGTGATCTCTCCGCCCTCGATGCCCGCCGGGCGCTCCGAGTGGGTGCCGTAGAGGCGGTGGCGCTCGTCACCCACGGGCCAGCGCTGGGCCTTGGGGGTCATGTTCAGCAACACCTGGACGCAGGCGTCACCCAGGCTGCGGGTGTAGGCCAGCACGGCCGGGTGGGGACTCTCCGCCAGCGCCATGTCGCCGGCCTGGAGCACCGGCAGGCGCTTGCGCAGGGCGATGACGGCCTTGTAGGTGTTCAACACCGAGGCTGGGTCGTCCTGCTGCGCGGCGACGCTGCGGGTGGGGTGGTCCGGATGCAGGGGTAGCCAGGGTTCGCCCTTGGAGAAGCCGGCCATGGGGCCGTCGTCCCACTGCATGGGCGTGCGGCAGCCGTCACGGCCACGGTGGATGGGCCAGAAGCGCTGGCCCACCGGGTCCTGGATCAGCGCGCGGGGCAGCTTGTGCTCCGCCATACCGATCTCTTCGCCGTAGTACAGGAAAGGGGTGCCCCGCAGGGTCATGGCCAGGATGGCGGCCAGGCGGCAGCGGGCGTCGGCCCAGCGCCCCCCCCAGCGGCTGGCGTGGCGGGGGAAGTCGTGGTTGGACAACACCCAGGTGGGCCAGCCCTGCGGGCCCAGTGCGGCGGTCCAGGCCGTGATGGCCTTGTGGAACACCGCAGCGCTCCAGCGGGAGCGCAGCAGGTAGAAGTTGAAGGCCAGGTGAAGCTGGTCGGCGTCGTCCCCCGCGTAGCGTGCGGCCATGCGGTAGCGACGGTCCTCGTCCAGGGTCTCGCCCACCAGAAACCGCCCGGGCTGCTCATCGACGGTTCGCCGCATCATCTCGAGGGCGATGGACATGTCCGCCTGGTCACGGTCGTGCAGGTGTCTCTGGCCGATGTAGGGGTACAGCAATCCCGCCGGGTTCCAGGTGCGGGGATTGCTGGGTAGCTCGGGATGCTTGAGGTAGCTGTTGAACACATCCAGCCGGAAGCCGTCGACCCCTCGGTCCATCCAGAAGCGCAGCACAGCCTCGATGGCGTCCACCACGGCCGGATTGCGCCAGTTGAGGTCGGGCTGTTGTTTCAGGAACGAGTGGAAGAAGTACTGCTCCCGCTCGGGCACGTACTCCCACCCACCGCCGCCGAAGGTGGAGGCCCAGTTGTTGGGTGCTCCAGTGGGACCGCGGCCCCCGGGGCCGTCCCGCCACAGGTACCAGCTTGCCTTGGAGTTGTCCCGATCCCGACAGGACTCGCGGAACCAGGCGTGCTGGTCGGAGCTATGATTGAACACGCCGTCGAGCACCACCCGCATGCCCCGCTCCCGGCAGCCCGCCACCAGGGCGTCGAAGGTCTCGAGGGAGCCGTAGTTGGGGTGAACATCGCAGTAGTCGCTGATGTCGTAGCCGAAGTCCGCGTCGGGGGAGGGCTGAATGGGGGACAGCCAGATGGCGTCCACACCCAGCTCGGCCAGGTGATCCAGGCGGTCGATGATGCCCTGCAGATCCCCGATGCCGTCGCCATCGGCGTCCATGAAGCTGCGAGGGTAGATCTGGTAGACGACGCCGCGTTTCCACCAGGGGAGATCGTCCACTACCACTCCAGATCGTGCCAGGCGCCCGAGTCGTAGGCGTCGTACGGGTAGCCCCATCCGTCGGGGAAGCTGTCGCAGTAGTAGTCGGGGGGACCGCACCAGCCGGCGCCGAAGCCCATGCTGAAGCCGTCGATACTCAGGTCCATCACCGCGGGGTCCCACTCCACCCACAGCTCATTGCCTGAGGCCGAGATGGTGGGAGTGCCGATGCTGTAGTGGCTGCCGTAGTCGGGCCAGCCCAGCAGGTCGGCGGTGCCCGAGGTGATGACCAGCTGGTACAGCACGAAGCCGGCACCCGATGAGCTGCCCCAGCCTTCGATGAACACCGTGCTGGCGTCCACTGCGGTCGTGGACTCACAGCGCAGCTGGAACATGCCATCGTTCACCCGATACCAGGCGTTGACCCAGTCGAAGCCGTAGCCACCGAGCACGTCGCCGACGTCGTCGTCCACCGCCGCGGCCGCCAGCCAGGGGGGCTCGCCCAGCACGAAGTCGAAGGACGGCGCGAAGGTGGTGACCCCGTCGTAAATGTCCACCTGCAGGGCCAGCACGTCGCCCACCTCGCCGCCGGTCACCACGATGTCGAAGTCCTCGGAGCGGGAGTCGCCGGCTTCGATCTGACCGAAGGATTCCTCGCCGCCGTCCACCGTGGCGCTGGCGACGCTGGAGGGCAACACGGCCAGGGTGCCTCTGGCGATGCCGTCGGTGTCCTGATCGCCAGTGTTGGCCACCTCGATCTCGAGGGTGGCGGTCTCGCCCGGGTCGAGGATCCCATCCCCGTTATCGTCGTCCTCGACCTGCACGCGCACAATGCGCAGCACGGGCCAGGGCACGGCCAGCTCGATGTCGATCTCGAAGATCTCGATCTCGTCCTCGAGGGTCAGCAGCAACTGTACCGGCTCGCTGTCGATCTTGTAGGGGCTGACATCGAAGAGGAACGCATCGGTGAGGGTGGTGGTCTCGCCCGCCATCCACGCATCAGCGGAGATCAGCAGGGGGCCGCTGTCGAGGATGGTCACGTCGCTGTCGTCACAGGACAACGTCGCGGTCAAGGGACCGCTCGAGGCGTCGCCCTGGTTGTACAGCTGCAGGGTCGAGAAGGTGACCCCCACGTCGCCGGGCTGGACCGTGGTGGGGTTGGTGGTGGCGGCGTCCACCCGCGGTTCCGGGGGCTCGGGCAGGTAGACCAGCAGCTCTTCACCGGCCATCAGGGTGGGCAGGGTGGTGGCCTCGTACTGGGCATCGCCATAGCGGATAGCGAAGCCATCCACCGTGCCGGTGGTGTGGGCGGTGATGCGCGCGAACCAGCGCTCCACCCCCGGCGCCGGAGGCAGCAGCGCCCAGCGGTCGGTGATGTCGACCTCGAGGGCCCCCTCCCCCGCGGGCTCGGTGGCGGTGAGCGCGTCGAACTCAGCGGAGGGGTCGTCGGGATCGCCCACGCCCAGGGAGACCTGCACCAGAGCGGTCTCGTGGAGGGTGAAGTCCAGGGTGGCGGTGGAAGGGTAGCCAAGCTGCAGCTCGAAGTCCTGAGTCCAGGATTCGTCCCCCGCCGTCAGGGTGATCTCGTAGGGCAGCCGGCTGTTGCCCGGGAGGGTCTCATCGAGGGCAAAGAACAGCTGCCCGATGGAGCTGCCCTGGCCGGGCACCGAGCCCAGCTCGACGCTGTCCTCGACCACACCGGCACCCATGTCCACGTAAAGCCCGATGAACACGTCATCGGCGGTGACGTCGGTGGCGTTGCTGACGGTGACCTCGAGGTTGACCTCATCGCCGGGGTGAACCGGATCGGGCTCGCTGGCGATGACCGCGCTGAGATCCGGCGCCAGCTCTCGCACGGCGACCGCGTCGACGGACCAGCTGTCGGCGACAGCGCCGGTGTAGCGCCAGGCCAGCCAGACCAGGCGCTCGCCCGCGTAGGCGCTGAGGTCCACAACCTCGGAGCGCGCCCAGTCTTCGCCGGGTGCGTCGAGGGCTTGCACCAGCTCGAACTCTCCGTCGGAGGGATCACGGCTGCCCGTGGACAGGTGCAGCTCGTGGTTGGCGAGATCCACTTCCGTGCCCGTCTCGTACCAGGACACCTGGATGTCATCGAGGGTGGAGAAGTCCAAGGCGGGGGCGATGAGCCAGTCATCCATGGCGTCGCCATCGTCGCCGGTGCCCACGGCGTGACGCACGCCGATGGCGCCATCGGCGGCGCTCTCCACCAGCTCCCAGGGGTAGCCGGGGAACTCGGACTGGAAGGACACCCAGCCCAGGTCCCGCAGAGTGGACTCGCCGTCGTCGAGCTCGAAGCTCTCGCTGAAGGGCAGGGGCAGGGCCTGGACCAGCACGTCCACGGCGAAGGGCTCGGCGCTGGCTTCGGCGGGCAGGTAGGAGACCGCCTGAATCTCACCGCTGTCGGTGCCCTTGAAGTAGTACTCGAGGCCCGGGTCATCCACGGGTAGGCTGGTGGACCAGGCATCGTCGGCTTGCTCGAGATCCACCCAGTCCCAGGTCTCGGTGCCCAGGGCGCGATGGTACAGCCGCACACCGGCCACGCCATCGGGGTCGCTGGCGGTGACGGCGATGGCCAGATTGTCGCCCTCTACGAGGGTGGCGTCCGACAGGACGTGCTCGAGCACCGGGCCTTCGGCCAGGATGGGCGTCGCACTGTCCTCGGGGGGCGGACAGCCCAGCAGCAGCAGGGCGAGGCCGACGGGGAGCCGCCGGGTCATGGCGTGTCCTCGGTGCCCGTGGCATCGTCCAGCTGGGCAGGATCGATGGGAACCAGCCGACCCTCAGGGGGCAGTACTGCGCAAGCAGCCTTGACTCCGAGGTAGTCCTCGTACATCTCGCAGGCCGTGTAGCAGCCGTAGAATTGGGGATTTCCGGAGCTGTCCACGAAACCGTAGCAATAGAAGCCCGCCGGGCAGTCGGCGTCGCGGGTGCAGTCCACCAGGCAGTTGCCCCACTGACAGTTGTTGCCACTGCTTTCACCGCCGCAGTCATCGACGTCGTCGCAGCTGCGGCAGTAGTAGCCCGCCGCCTCGTAGCACTCGCCCGAGGCGCCGTTGCAGAACTCCTTGAAGGCGCAGTCGCGATGGGCGTCGGTGCAAGGCTCGTTGACGCACTGACCTGTGGTGGTGTCGCAGACATCACCCGGGTAGCAGTCCGAGTCCTCGGCGCAGCCCCCGATGCAGCCGCCCAGCTCGCAGTGCTGCTCCATGCCGCACTGAGCGCTGTTGGCACAGCGAGCGGCCACGCACTGGCCCTCCTGGCAGGTGGCGCCGAAGGGACAGGGGGAGTCCTGACTGCATTCGGCCTTTTCGCCGCAGCCGACGATCAGGAACACGAAGGCCAGCAGGGGCCCGACGATCCACATACGGCGCATCATTCCGCACTCCCTTCCGCCGTGTCGTCCCCGCCGCTCGAGGCTCCCACAGCGAGCACCCGATACTCGGCCACGATGTAGTACTGAGCCGGTGGAACCTGTTCTTCGTCGAACCGGATGGCGTTGCTCTCGAGGACGTAGCTGTAGTCCACGTCCTTGACCAATTCCCGCACCAGACTGTCGTTGTCGTCGCTCTCGTACAGCGACACCACCAGCGAGTTCTCGTCGCAGCCCTGGGACAGGGCGAACTCCACCTCGAGGCCCGAAGCCGTGAGGCCCAGCTTGGCTGCGATGGGGGAGAAGTCGTCCTCGCAGATGGACTCCAGCACGCCCTCGGTGTGCTCCACCGCCTTGATGTAGCGGGAGCCATAGCTGGCGGCGCCGTTGTCGGACGTGCAGGCCGGGTCGCCCACGAACTCGGGCTCGGTGGCGCCCACCACGGCACTGACGTTGAAGATGCGGTGGTCGCGGTAGGCGTCTTCGCCCTTGAGATCCATGAAGAAGCGCAGGTACTCGTCCACCTCGTAGGGGGAAGAGTCTTCCTCGTCCGAGAGGAAGATCAGCGAGAAGCTGGCGTCGTCCCGCAAGAACGAGGCGTTGTGCTCGCTGTAGACGGGCTCCACAAAGGCCGCCCGGGCCGACTCGAAGCCCATCTCCCAACCCGATCCGGTGATGCCCACGGCGACGTTCTCGGCGAAGACCTCGTCGGGGGCGTCAGTGGTGGGAGTGATGAGCAGATCGGCGTTGTTGAGGGCGAAGCCAGCGTCGATGACGACGTCGGCCGTGACCCCGCCATTAGCGGAGCGAGCCACCACGAGGCGCTCGCCAGCGGCCAGCAGCAGGCCATCGGGGAAGGTGAAGCTGTTGGCGTCGTCGTCCTGCAGGACGCAACCGGTGAGATCCAGCTGTTCGCCGCTGAGGTTGGTGAGCTCCACCCACTCACCCTGGTTGTCGGCCACATCCATCGGATCGGCCATGAACTCGGTGATCAACACTTCGCCGGCTTCGTCGGGGCCGGGCCCTGCGCCGCCGGTGTCGCCGGGAATGGCGGTGTCGGCGGGGGCTGCGGTGTCAGGCATGGGGGCGCGGGTACAAGCGTGGTTGTCGGCACCCGGGGAGCCCGTGTCGGTGGTGGCGTAGATGTCAGCCGCTGCACACCAGGCCGAGGCGTCGTCGTTGCCGCCCGCGGTGACCACGGATGCGTCGAGCTGCCAGGCCTTGCCCGGCTCGATGCCCCAGCTGCGGTCGTAGGCCACCCGATCGATGGTGAGCCCCGCGCGGTTGACCAGTACGATCTCGTCGTCGCCGCCGTGCAGCCGACCTCGGTCGGTGTCGGTGGTCATGTCGGTGGTGATCACACCGATCTGCCAGTCGACGTCGATGTCACTGAAGACCTGAATGAAGGCCTGGAAGTTGGTGGCCAGCTTGGACTGCTCTTCGATCATGGAGCCAGAGTTGTCCACCACGATGAGCACGTCCACCACGTTGCGGCGGCTCTGCTGGAACACGTCCACCGCCACCTCGGAGGTGTAGCTGTACTCGGTGCAGCCGCACAGCAGCAGCAAGACCAAGGGAAAAGATCGATTCATGCGCTGTCTCCATAGGCCCACGTCGGGGCTCCTGGGCGGCTACTCACCCGTGTCCGCAGGACCTTCGCCGGTGTCCGTGTCTTCGCCATCGCCGGGGTTGAGCCCCTCGACCACCGAGAAGAGGATGGTGTCGGCCACGGTGGGGTTCTGAACGTGCCAGTGGAAGGTGGAGAAGTAGACGCTGCCGGCGCCGTGCTCGAAGGCCACCAGCAGGGGCACGTCCTCGAGCTCGTCGTCGCCCTCGAGCTCGGACACCCGGTACATCACGTCTCCGCTGAGGATCACCTCGACGTCGCTGGAGACCGAGGCGATGGTGGCCCAGTGGGAGAAGTCGTATTCGATGGACACGACGTTCTGGCCCAGGTCGTTGACCAGGGCTTCCTGGTGGACCAGGGCCTGGACCGTGCCCCGCTGGCCGCGCTGCGCGTCGTCCAGCACGGCTTCGTCGCCCACGAAAGTGATCATGCCCGGCCAGCAGGCTTCGATGAGGTCGTAGGACCAGTCACTGGCCACCAGCACCCCACCGCCAGCCACGAAGTCGGTGACGTTTTCGATCACGGCTGTATCGGACACCAGCGCATCGTCGGTGTCCACACCGTTGTAGACCCAGCGACCCAGACCGCGGGTGCCGGAGTTGACGAACACAGCGCCGTAGTTGTCGAGCTCGTCGGCGCTGCCCAGCAGGCCTTCAACCTCGAGGAGCATGAGATCGGGGTCGATGTCGGGATCGTAGGTCGCCCCCACGATGAAGCCCTCGTAGAGCTGGTAGTTCACCAGCTGACGCAACAGCAGAGCTTCCATGTGGTCGTAGTCGCCGGAGGTGACCGCGATGGCGTCGATGGGGATCTCGATAAACTCCTGCTCTTGGGTGCAGCCGAGCAGCAGCGCCATCAGGGAGAGAGTGCGGACGGACGCCATAGGCTTACTCCAGCACCATGTAGGCCGAGAGATAGATGAACGACTCGGTGGGGTTGGTCTGGTAGATGCTGTCGGGCAGCCCGAAGTCCGGCCCCTCGATGTAGGAGTAGAAGTAGGGCGAGGCGGGGGCGGCCACCAGCTGGGACAGCTCCGAGGCCGTGTAGGTGTGCTCGCCGTCGTCCCAGGGGATGCAGCCTACGAAGCCGCCGTTGCCCGTGGCCTCGATGGTGCCGGGGATGCCGGTGGAGAACATGGCGTCGGGGTAGGTCAGTGCCGCGGTCCAGGTGTAGACGAAGTCCTCGGCCCGGTTGTGGGTGTAGTCCTGGCACAGCTGGGGGCTGGTGAGTTCCCAGTCGGCGGGCACCGTGGGCTGGACGTCCTCGAGCAGGTACTCGGGCAGGCCGCCGTCTTCGCCCTGGGGGTGCAGGTCGTACCAGTAGCCAGCCCCGTAGTCGGCCGCGGTCAGGTCGAAGCCGTAGTAGTAGACCATGCCGCTGGTGGTGTCATCGACCCGCTCGAGGGTGACCGTGTTGTAGTCGCTCTCGAGCCAGACATAGTCGCCAGCGGGCACGGAGGTGGGTGTGGGGCAGTCTTCCTCGCCGCCCCCGCCTGCCGGCGGGTTCTCGAAGACGCCGTTGACGTCGTAGGGCTGCGGGCCCGAGCCCATACCGCCGCCACCGCCGCAGGGTGGGTCCAGGGGGATGTAGAACCACACCAACGCGTACACGCTCTCGGCGGTCTGGCAGCTGCTGTTGTCGATGCCCCGGGTGATGTTGAAGGCCATGGACACAGCGACCTCGCTCAAGTCGAGGGGCCCGTCGATCACCTCGAAGGCGTTGGGGATGACCACGCCCTCCATGCCCGTGCTGATGAGCACGTCCCTGAAGCCCGTGCGGGCGGCGTTGGACATGGTGATCTCGCCGTACAGGTGCGTAGCGTCCATCACCTCGAGGCGATCGACGGCGTAATCGTTGGACTCACCTCCAGCGTCGAGTACGAACAGCTCGGACTCGCCATCGACGAAGCTGGTACCCCGGGCGTCGACCTCGAAGTCCACGGTCTCGCCCTGTTCGATGAGCACCGGATCCCACGAGGCGGCCAGGCCCGCGCGATCCACCTGGAAGCCGTCGTAGAGCACGACCACCTCGGCGCCGGTCTCCATCAGCACGTCCCGGGGGCCGGCGTAGGTGTCGCCGGCCACGCTCAGGGTGGCCACGGCCAGCTGATCGGTGATGACCGTGAAGTCCATGATGCTGATGCCGTCACCGAAGGACGGCCAGGTCACACCGCCTTCCCAGGCGGTATTCCAGCCGGCGAACTCCACCTCGAGGGTCTCGCCCAGCATGCCAACGTCGGGGGAGATGGAGAAGGACTCTTCGATGACCGTGAAGCCGTCTACGAGGGTGCGGGTGTAGCCGGCGGACTCCACCACCACGTCCCGGGGACCCATCGCGGTATCAGCGGCGATGGTGATGTCGGCGTCGATGTTCCAGGCGTCGAGCACCAGGAGCTCGTCCACCGTGATGCCCTCGCCGAAGTCCAGGGTGCTGCCCTCGAAGTCGAAGGCCGACCAGGATGCGGCCACGCGCACGCTCAGGGAGGTGTCGAGCCCCCCCACCGCTGGGTCCAGGGTGATGACGTTGGAAGAGGGGGTGGCGTCGGATCCGTCCGGGTCGCTGGGGTCGCACCCGGAGAAGACCGGGAGGGCCAGCAACAGCGCCGCGCTGAGAGCGCAGGAGGTGCGGAGGGTAGCTCGGTTCATGGGTTCCTCTCCAGGCCGGGGCCGGAACAGTGCGAGAAATGCGCGATATGGAAGGTTTCAGGTCGAGCTTCGCCGACCGAACCCGGTCTCGCTCCCGAGCAGTATAGCCGCGGCGTGAGCGCTGGGTCAACGCGACGATTCGCGGGGGATCCCATTGCGCCAGGGCTCCGCGTCAGCCCGTCTCGGCGAGCCCCAGGACGACCTGCTCCAGCAGCTCGAGGGACCCTCGCAGGGCGTGCCCGTCGTCGACCTCGAGCAGGGTGATACCGACGGGGGAACGGTCCCGGTACGCGCGGCTCTGGGCGATGGGGACGATGTCGTCGTGCAGCCCGTGGATGATGGTGACAGGCAGGCCGGCGGGGGCCACGAGGGCCTGGGGATCGAGGTTGGGGGCCTCCACCCACCCCAGGGCCGGCGCGCACAGCACCATCCCCACGAAGCGCTCGGGGTGGGCCTGGGCCATCAGGGCTGCAACCAGGCCGCCGTAGCTCGACCCCACCAGCAACACGCCCCCCGCACGGGTGGCCTGCTCGAGCAGCTCGAAGCGCCCCTGCAAGGGCACGCCGCCCATGTCGGGCACCGCGCAGGGCAAGCCCAGGTTGCGCAGGCGCCGAGACTTGTTGCCCTGGGGGCTCCCCTCGAGTCCGTGAGCGAAGACGATCATGGGATAGGGATAGCTCGCGTCGGGAACCCCAGCCAGAACCCCTCGGGCCCCAGGAACGAGCCACCATGCGCCTCACCCAGCTCTCCGCACTGCTCCTGCCTGTCTTCCTCTCGGGCTGCGCGGCCATCCATCGGCTGCTGCCCGAGGGGCCCGCCCTGTCCGAGCGCGAGCAGGCGGAGTTCCCCGAGCGCGCGGCGCCCTCGAGGGTACGCTACACCACCGACCCCGTGGTGGAGTTCCCGGTGATCCCCGTCCAGCTGTGGGGCCTGCACTACGCCATCGACATCGTGCTGGTCAGCGACCACCCGGACTGGACCATGCACGAGTACGCGCGCATCGACCTGCCCGACCGCAGCCTGTGGATCGCCAAGGACGCCGACATCAACGGGGATCAAAATGTGGTGGCCGATCTCGAGAACATCGAGTCCTGGCTGCCCGAGATCCCCGCCCCCCGCACCGCAGCGGAGATGGTGGTGGAAGACCGCAGCGACAAGGCCCAGGTGGATCTGCACCTGCAGACCCGCAACCCCAACGGCCAGACCGTCGAGCTCCGCTACGTGGGTGATCGCCCCGCCAAGGCGCCGGGCAAGCGCAACGGCAGCACCATGGAGCACAGCCGCCAAGCCGTGGCCGCCGTGCTGGATCTCGCTGGCATGGAGCACGGTGGTGATGTCGAGCTGATCATCGACGGACAGGCACGGCGCATCGAGCGCGTGCTGGGCCTGTACAGCATGAAGATGGTGCTCGATCAGTTCCAAGCCGGCTTCGCCGTGGCGTCCTTCGAGCAACGACCGGCAGATGGTGGCTTCGAGCTCGAGCGACCCGCCCCAGGCGTGGCCTGGCCCACCCGTGGCCTCGAGGCCTGGTCCGACGACGGACGCTGGGTGCACCGCGACGACCCCATCGTCACCCTCAGCTACGACATGCCTGTCACCGACGCCGTGAACGGCGGCGCCGTCCGCGAGCTCCAGGGCGCCCGAGTCACCCAAGCCGGCCACGAGCTGCCGGTGCTGCAGCTGCGGCTCGACCGCGCCCTGCCCGACCTCAGGCGCCGCTTCGAGGGGCACGCCACCAGCCGCTTCGTCATGGACATCAACGGCCAGCAGGCCCACGGCACCGGGACCCTCGAGGCCTGGTGGACCCGGAACGGCCCGGTGGTGGAGATGCGACCCAGCGCCCCCTGGTGGCTGGCGGAGCGCCCCATGCGCACCACCATCACCTATACGGACCAGGGCCACGCGGTGGTATCCATCGAGCGCATCCCCCAGGCCGACGCCCCCTGAGGGGAGTCACCGGCTCTGGCATCGCCTGAAGCCTTTCGATAGACTGCGTGCCTCGCCCCATCGCCCCACAGGCCAAGGAAGCGCCCCCATGAAGCGAGTCTACTTCTGCCCCGAATGCCGCGCGGTGCTCAACCCCAACGTCAAGATCGTCCTGGCCGCCTACCGCCATGACAAGCGCGGTCTGGTGCTCTTCTCGCCCCAGCCCGGCAACTACCAGGCCATCATCTCCGACGCCATGCCCCTGGGCCAGGGCGACCTGGTGGAGTTCCACTGCCCCGTCTGCAGCCACCTGCTCACGGCCAGCCACGACGAGAACCTCGCAGGCATGGACTTCCGCTTCTCCACAGGCCTCGAGGGCAAGGTCTACTTCTCGCGCCGCTACGGCGAGCACGCCACCTACTTCGTCGCCAACGACGACGTGCGCAGCTATGGCGAGCACGTGGCCGCCCAGAGCGGCGTGAACTTCTTCGGCGCCGGTGGGGACGACTGGTAGATCCGCCGCGGGCCTACGCTCGGATCAGAACAGGTAGAGCTCTTCGTCGTAGCAGACGCCGTCAGCGATCTCGGAGCACTCCGTGTCCATGATGCAGTCGCGCTCGGCGTAGTGCTTGTCCTGAGCCTGGAAATCTTCCCACTCTTCGTAGAGGTTCTCCTCGCGCTCACAGGCGTCGCGGCACTCGTACTCGGACACCCGCGGCGACTCGACGTCGTCGCATTCCAGCAGCTTCACGCAGACTTCCTTGCAGGTGGGCGTGCAGCCCGCTGCGAGGGTCAGCAGGAGCGCGGCGCTACCAAACAGGAGCGCAGTAGCCCTTTTCGAGGTCTTCACAGGCGGTCTCGGCGATGCAGTCCATCCAAACGGCGGCCTGCTTGTCATTGGTGATCTCGACGCTGGCGGAGGAACCCTGGCGCTCATCGGGGTCGTAGCCCTCGAGCTCGCCCGGGGACTTCAATGCCCCGCGGCACTCTTTCATGCACGTGGACTTGAGGTCGCTCTCGGAGGTGTTGGGGCGCGCGATGCCGCAGTCGGTGCCAGTGCTACCGTAGAGCTTGTCGCAGGTGATCTGGCAGTTGGGCCCGCAGCCCGAAGCCAGCAGGGCGACGAGTGCCGCGCAGGTGAGTCCGAGAGCCGTCCTCATCGTTCCTCCAGCAGAACGAGCCAACCCGCTCGTACAGCCGAGCGGATGGTCAGGCGGCCATGCTAATGGACGGACATGGACCGGTCAACAGCCTACAGCCT
>Ga0307987_1000497_pt1 | contig 23616 bp, 13 predicted proteins | sample EllFjometagen181_FD_203157 | JGI IMG/M metagenome (GOLD analysis project Ga0307987, IMG submission 203157) | Marine microbial communities from Ellis Fjord, Antarctic Ocean - #181 | ecosystem: Environmental > Aquatic > Marine > Unclassified | place: Southern Ocean | collected 2014-10-08 | reverse complement strand
ACTTATGGAAGAAGCTGGTGAATTAGCTAGAGGATTGCTTAAGAATGATTTGCCTGAAATCAAGGATGCAATTGGCGATATGGTTGTTGTATTGACTAATCTAGCAGCCTTAGAGGGATTAAATATTGAAGATTGTGTTACATCAGCTTATGATGTTATTAAGTCCAGACAAGGCAATATGATTAACGGAACTTTCGTGAAGAATGACACGCTTTAAACGTATAAAAGGTAAAAAGAAAGGTCCTGTCAGAGCTAAAAAGGTTAGCTTTGATGGGATTGACTTTCGGTCAGGGCTTGAAAAGAATTGTTACTTAGCTTTAAAAGCCGCTGGATTATTTGAACTATATGAGGATGAGGTCTTCCAATTAGTAGAAGGGTTCATACTTAAGAATGAGTGTTTTGAGAAACAAGCAAATGGCAAAGGTGAATTTATAAATAGAGGTCAGAAGAAAGTATTAGGTATTAAATATACTCCGGATTTCACCGGTAAAGATTACATTATAGAATGTAAAGGTAGAGCTAATGAGTCCTTCCCTCTTAGATGGAAACTGTTTAAGAAATGGATGAATGATAATAGCGACGATAGACCGCTATATAAGCCTCAAAATCAAAAAGACATAGCCTTAATGATTGAACTAATGTTAAAACACAGACATGAGAATAGAAGCTAATAGATATACAAAATCCATACGTAAAAAAGCTTATGGAGAGAGACAGATCGATAAGTGGGTTCAATGGTCTTGGAGAACTAAAGGTAAGGTCCTATGGAAAGACTTAATAGAAAAACAAAATGAATATAAAATAAACTGCTATAAATAATATGACATTATCAAACAAAATACTATCGGATATTACGGTGTATATGAAATATGCAAAATATATACCAGAGACCAAGCGTCGTGAAACTTGGGATCAACTAGTCTTTCGTAATGAAAGCATGCACATAAAGAAATTTCCAGAATTAACTAATGAAATAAAATCGGCTTATGAAGACGTTTATAACAAAAATATATTACCTAGTATGCGGTCGCTTCAATTCGGTGGTAAACCTATTGAAATCTCACCGAATAGGATTTATAATTGTGCTTATCTTCCTATTGAGTCTGTCGCTGCTTTTAGCGAGACTATGTTCCTTTTATTAGGTGGAACTGGAGTAGGATATTCGGTTCAAGAGCATCACGTAGCTAAGCTACCTACAGTTACTGTACCCTTTGATAAGCGTACTCGTAGGTTTTTAATTATGGATTCCATTGAAGGTTGGGCAGATGCAATAAAGATGTTAATGAAGTCTTATTTAGGCAACAAAAGATCCTCTAAAATTGATTTTGATTACTCAGATATTCGTGGTAAAGGTGCAAGATTAGTTACTTCAGGAGGCAAAGCTCCTGGCCCTCAACCTCTTAAGGAATGTATCGTAAAGATAATGGGTATTATGGACTCACTTAAAGACGGTGACTCGTTAACAACTGTTCAAGCTCATGATATTATATGTCACATAGCCGATTCAGTTTTAGCAGGTGGCATAAGAAGAGCTGCATTAATAGCTTTGTTCTCATCTACTGATAATACAATGATCGGTTGTAAGTCTGGTGATTGGTGGGAGAAGAACCCTCAAAGAGGTAGAGCTAACAATTCTGCAGTTTTAATAAGACAGAAATTAACTAAGGAGTTCTTCTTAGGGCTATGGAAGAGAATTGAATTATCTGGATCTGGTGAGCCTGGGTTTTATCTAAGCAAGGATAAGGATTGGGGTACTAATCCATGTTGCGAAATAGCGTTAAGACCATATCAATTTTGTAATCTTTGCGAAATTAATGCATCAGATTTAGAAGATCAAGATGAATTCAATCGAAGAGTCAAGCATGCAGCCTTCATAGGGACCATTCAAGCGTCCTACACGCGCTTTCATTATCTTAGAAGAATTTGGCAAGAGACAACAGAAAAGGATGCCTTAATCGGCGTCTCAATGACTGGGATAGGTTCTGGTGCTGTGTTGAAATTAGATATGGAACAAGCTGCATTTGTAGTTAAGGAGGAAAATGCTAGAGTAGCTAAACTAATTGGTATTAATACATCAGCTAGAGCAACTACAGTTAAGCCGGCAGGAACAACATCATTAGCTTTAGGCACATCATCTGGTATTCACGCTTGGCACAATGATTATTACATTAGGAGAATACGTGTAGGTAAGAATGAGTCGATGTATAAATTCCTAGCAGAAAACCATCCGGAATTAGTGGAAGATGAATATTTTAGACCTTATGATACTGCTGTAATTGGTATACCTCAGAAAGCACCCGAAGGATCTGTATTGAGAACTGAATCACCTATACATTTGCTAGAACGTATCAAGCATGTGTCTGAAAGATGGGTTGCTCCAGGTCATGTTGACGGAGCTAACACCCATAATGTGTCAGCAACCATAAGCATCAAAGAAGATGAATGGGAAATGATTGGCGAGTGGATGTGGCAGAATAAACAATTCTATAATGGATTATCTGTATTGCCTTACAATGGAGGTACTTATATTCAAGCACCTTTCGAAGATATCACTGAGGAAAAGTATCATGAACTGATGCAAACGCTAAGGAACATTGACGTATCCAAAATTGAAGAGGATGATGATGAGACTGATCTTAGTGGCGAACTAGCTTGTGCTGGTGGCGCTTGTGAAATTAATTAAATTAAAAAAACCCCTTAGCTTAATTGCTTTGGGGTTTTTATTTTTAGTCAATGTTTTTAAACATCAACCAATACAACATTGAATTCCATTTGTGTTTAAGAAACTTTAAAAGTCTACTTAACTTACCTACTTTTGGTTTATCTTTTTTCATAATTACTTATTTTTATTTTTATTTTTTCTGTTTTTTACATCTAAATACCACCGGTTTACAGTATATCCAATAGATACAGCTAACAAAGTGATTTTTAAAATTGTGTCTACTTGGGACATTGAGATAGCTAATGAGCTAAGGTTTATTACATACATTTTCAAATCGCCTATATTCATTTTAGTTAGGTTAGTCTGTTAATTTATTTTAATGAATCTGCTCTGTTCTTTACTGTCGCAGGCGTTGTTCTCTTTGGTATATTATCATTTTCATTGTCCTGAAATTTTTTTATTCTGTCTATTCTTTGTTGTTCGGTTTTTAGTAATCTTATTTGTTTTAGATTTAATCCATATTTTTTTAGACTATCTATTTGTTGATCCTTTTTAAGATCCTTAAGCACTGCATCTCTCTTTTGGTAAGAAGAAGTATTGGTATTATAAGCATCACTAAGCTTTTTATCCATCCTAGCTTTATTTTCTTCTTGAGTATTAAGGTTCCATTCAGGAGCACCCATAAAATTAGCTACTCTCTCCCAATTTTCATTATTGGAATTCAAAACTCCCTGTATGTTTTCCATCTTTTGCATTATACGATCTAACGGTATATTAGTAAGAGTCCCGAACATAGATATATAAGCTGTATTATTAGGATTGGTTGGATCATAAGGATTGTATGTATCCTGAATAGCTCTACCTCTCTTAGTAAAATTATGATAGACAAGACTATTCCAACCCCTACCTAACCTACTTACTTTACTACCTAGTGTTGGGGATATACTCAAAGCTGTATTGAGAATTGGGTAAAAGTCTTTTCCAGCATATCCTTTATCATATTGTTGGATTGCTTTCTGTACAGTATTGTAAGCTGTAACCGCAACTTTACCTGGCAAACCAGATCCTGTTAAAATCCCCTGAAATACGCTGCTACCTATTTTATCAACTCTTTTCTCAAAGTCTCTATATTTATTTTCTTTTTCCTTTTCCGTAAGTTTGTCGTCATCATCAGACATTAATGTCGAATAGAATCCCTGTTGTAAACCATAAAATAATGTACTTTGCACAAAAGCATAATAACCTAATTTAGAAGCATTAGTCTTAATGTCTCCTCTACCATTTATTAAGTCTAGGGTAGCTTTCTTTTGTAATCTAGACATCTGAAACGGAGTGTTGTTAAACGAGAATATTAATCTACCCATTAATCCTGTTTGAATATTAGACACCCTATCCATCTGTGATGATTGTTGTGACTCTTGAGTTAAATCTAGAAAATCTTCCCAAGCCTTTGCTTCTGCATCTGATTTATTAAGACCTTGCTTTTCGTAACTTCTAGTTCTATTCATGTAAAAAGGTGTTCCACCTGCTACAATAGCAAAACTATCTGCCATTTGAGTAGGCTTAAATCCTATTTTAATCATTGTATCCCATAACCCTTGCATGTCCGTTCTCCCTCCTGCATTAATAGCTTTAGCCATTTCAGCTTCCTCAACATTTATTCTTAAACCAGTCCTTCTATCTTTTAAAGCATCAGAACTCCATATTTTTTTAGCAGTTTGGAAAAACAATTTAGGATTTTCCGCTATTACTTTACCAATTTTAAGAGGGTTATTATCTGACCAGTTAGTATAATTAGCGGCAGAGATCGTTTGTAAACCTGCAGATCGCATGTTAAGGAACATAATCGACGCAACAGACCCATTTACGTAATCCAAAGCTTTATTAAACGCCTCGTTAGTACTCTCTGGTCTAGCCTTACCTCTGTCCATCCTTTTTATTATAGACTTAAGATTGTATACGTATTTAGATCCAAATCTAGCCTCTAATTTGTTAAGATTTTCTTTTGTAAACATTGCATCTACATTAGCCTTCCAAGGGGCTAAGAAGTCAGCTCTAACGCCATCTGTCGCATAAGTAAACAAATCATATTGTACGTTGCTACGAAACCAATTTGCTGTAGGATCAGGATATTGTTCAGAAGTTTTAGTTATTTCCATTATGCCCTTAGCATAGGCTTGAAGCCTAGGTGAGTTATGAACAGCACCTACTAATTGAGCTTTTTCCCCATCTTGTATACCTGGCACTTTTTTACCTAATCTTTCCCATATATAAACCCGTACAGCTTGATCAATATTGTACCCAAGCTTCTCTACTCTTTTAACAGAATTCACTTCAGCTTTGCTATCACCTAACTCTTTCATTTTAGTTTCTAAAGCTTTGTAATCTACAACAAGATTCATTCTATAGGTACTTAAAGCATTCTCAGCACGAGTATAAGGTCTAAGTATATTTTCTTTCATGTAAGCCATATCCGCGTCTCCTTGCTTCCCTTTGCCATATACCTTATAGAGTAAACCCTGAAAATCCTCAGCATTTGCGGGTAAGAATAATTCAAAATTACCTTTACTTTTTCCAGCATTATAAGCCTTAGAGTTAGAAACTTCCTCATCTACTTTAGCTCCTCCGCGTCTTTCAATCATTTCAGCTAATTCCCTAGGTAATGCTATTTCTGGAGAATTAAGCTCAGCAGCAGCTATGTCATCAGAAGATAAAGTTTTACTTTTGGCTTGATTAACAAAAGCTTCGTATACATTTTGTCCGTCTTTAGTTATAGTAATTATTTCAGAGGCTTTTGGCTTATGCCCAGCCTTAGTTTTATAACCGTTACTTCCTTCTGTAATACCATCCGCTTTTAATAAATAAATAACATCACCTTTCTTGTATTTTTGATATCTAGTAGCTATAACATCAGTAGCTTTGTCATACCCTTTAAAAATAGGTAAAGCATTAACATTGTTAGGCTGATCAAATCCTTTATCTAATATTGATTCTTTAGTTTTGTTTTTATCTTTGCTCCTTATATCTTTATGTGCCGCTATATATTCTTTGTAAAAGTCTTTTTCGTTGATTATTTCTTCCGAGGCCTTTTTGCTATTATTTATAATTTCACTTAGTTGTTCTCCTGTACCTAATTTAGCTTTAGTCTTAAAGTTTTTTGTGTTTTTTGCAAATGCTGATGGTGATGCTGTAAATATTTCGCTTTGATAATCTAATAAAACATCAGATACCAATTCATTAAAAGCGCTTTTCTCTGTAGTTAAATTATATATTAGCTTTAACTTTTCCACTGATTCTAAAGAGAGTTTGCCGTTTATCATGCTCTCAACATTCTGTCTATCCTTTTTAGTACCTTTAGAAGTTGCAGCAATTATTTTAGTATATTTATTTAATAAAGCAACTCTCCCAGTAATTCCATCACCTATTTCTTGTAACGCTTTGGTTCCATAAAGGCTTTGATATCCTGATGTTAATGTTCTTACTGCTTTTGGGTTCATTAAGTCTCCATTAAATAATGCTCTCATAGTACTTACACCAAACTTCTGCTTAGGTTCTAAATGCTCATTAGCGGGTTTAGTTCTAACAGCGTCAGGACTAAAAGCGTAATACATTTGAGAGGACATAGATCTAAGCCCCACCCCGTCATTATTCATAAGCATTGTACCTAAAAAGTTGGCTACATTTGCTTTTTCACCGAACGGGGCAGAATTATACATTTCACCTACACTTAGTAAGGTTGATTGTAAAAGAGAATCTTTAAATCTCATATCGTTTATAGCGTTCTTTCCTGCTTCACTGTTTTTAAGTAGATTGATTCTACGAGTTAGTGATTGAACATCGGTTTCACCTTTAAGTCTAGGTTTCATTTGAATTGATTTAAACTCAATTATAAATGCTTCCATGTTTTTATTAAATGTATCCGTAACACCCTGTACATTCTTGCCACTAGCAAGGGTTTTTCCAAGTAATATTACCGTATTTTCCCAAGATTTTATAACTTCCGGACTAGACTCAACCTTAAAGCCTTCATTTTCTTTTATTGTTTTTTCGTACAACAACCTATTAGCTTGGTTGTCATCAGCCATTTTTCTAGTATACCCACCCATTTGGTGCAATAAACTTTTTACTGTAGCATTATTAGCTTTTGAGGCTGCTGCTACGATAGTAGGAACCATATCTGAAAACGTCTTTGTAACAGGTCCTAGTGCTTGTTGTTCAGCTATTGTATATTTTGACAATGCTCTACTAAAATTGGTTTTTATTCCTTCAATTAATATATCATTACCTATTCCTTCGTTAGGCATTTCTTGGCCTAGCTTTTGATATTCAGCAGTAGAAAGCTTAAAGTAATTCTTAATAAGTCCATCTAAGGCTTTGTAACCTTCCGGATTTGTTTTCTTTAATTCCTCTAAATTTATTTCTTCTGTATCCTTAAGTATGTTGTTAAACAATCTTTTAGTCTTTTCAAAGTCATAACCGCCTTCTTTAACGTATGCCTCTAGAGCATCAGAAGCCATTTTACCTGCGCCAGACTCTCCTCTGTTTACAGCTTTCTGAAATAAAGCAACATAAGCATCTGCTAATTTATTACTTAAAAATAATTGATCATTTTCTAATTGAGTTCTAAGCTCAACATCTATAGTAGACTCCATAACTCTATCAAATCCTAATTCTCTAGATAAAGATTCTAATAAAGAAGTTCTTTTTAAATCAAGTTCAAGCTCTCCTTCACCGGTAAAGTATTTTCTCCACTCAGCTCTAGTTAAATTCTTTTTAACAAATAAAGGTGCTCCAGCAGCCGTCTTAGCTCGTGCTTGTTTACCGTCAGGACCAAGTAAAGGTTCTTTAAATGAACCAAATCTTTTATTAATGGTATTCTGACTAAGATAAGTCTTGAATAATGGGTACGCTTTATCAACAAAATCATTCCATTCAGCTGTTCCTAAGCCGCCAGCGTCTTTGGACATTTCTTCAAAAATATTCTTTTCAATAGTTTTACCTATTTGAGCTTTAAATATGTCGTTTTTATTATATTTAGGTAATTTTTTAGAAAATCCTTCAAACTCATTGTATTTTATTTGAGCTTCTGCTTTTTGAGCATCTGTACTAGCCGGGTTTCTTAATTTAGTAAATGCCTCAGACTTTAGTTTCTTATTTATTTTTTCAAGTATAGGTTTTGGTGATCTAGCTCCTAGCATTATCTCAACACTGCCGTCAGGGTAAGTCACTCTAGCTCTGTTGCCTTCGAGCATAACCACTTTATATATACCTGCGGATCCGAAATCAGCGGTACCCATTGCTTTAGCGTCTAAATCTGTTATTACAGACTCTTTAAATATAGTGTCTACAGTTTCATTTACTTTTTTAATAGTTCTATCAGATAGACCTAAAACTGCTTCTGCAGATTTTCTAGTCCTTTTAATTTCAGCTGTTGGAGAAGAGGTATCTATGTATCCATAATCTGCTGTTGGCAATCCACCAGTTTCCTGTAAAGCATCTAGCTTAGGCATATCTAGAGATACATTTTGGAATATACCTTCGTATTTAGATTGTTGAAAAACACCTATTAACTTTTCACTTAAGTTATTTAAAACATAAGTGGTAATTTTAGCTTGTTTACCAACCCCTTGCGAATATCCAAATAGCCTTTCAAATCTCTCAGTGCCTTTAGTTTCTATTAAGCCTCTATCTTTAAATTCCTTTTGAGCATCATCTTTAGTTAACTTATTATCTTTAACATAGTCAATAAATCTTTGGCCCTCTAAATAAGTTTTAATAGATTTTGGTATAGCCTCATAAAGTAGATCAGCTACCATGTCATATTTCATATCAGCGTCCAAATTAAGCCCTTTCTTAGCCAAATAAGACTCCATAGTATAATTAGCTATGTCTGAGAATTTAGAGCCTATAGTGATCCCTATTGTATCAGGATCCATATTCTCTTTATTAAGCTTATCAAACTCTGAATTTATTTTTTCTAAGTTTTTATTTTTAAATTCGGTTTCTGCAGCTTTCATATCCTGAGAATCCATCATACTTTTAACAGATTTAGCAGTGCTCTCAACAACCTCGCCTGTAGGTATAGATATTAATTTATTATTCTTAGGATTAACAGCTATATTTTTAAATACATCGAACATTGTTCTGTAACTTTTCGAGTTCTTTCTACCGCTTGCTACGAAATCATAAAAGTTTAATATATCACTAGCTCTATTCAAGTTGCCTTCTGATAAATCAAGGTTGGATGTTCTACCTTCCTTCATTCCCCACATTGCTTGTATATCCGTTATAGAGTTTTTTAAGTCAGCAATAATACCTGTGTCTATTAATTTTTGTCTATATTTGGGTGTTGACATTATTTCAGGTAAATACCCAAAATATTCATCTGCTCTGTAGGCGTCGTCTTTGCCTTCGTGCTTTTTATCAATCCAATCACCATATTCTAAGTTTTCAATTTCCCCAGTCTTTGGATCTTTAAAAACAAACAATTCCCCTTTTAACTTTTCGCTGACAGTGTTTTCCACAACAGATCTTAGTTGTATTTTTAAGTCAGGATTAGATTTTAGTAATGCTTGAGTTATAGCGTGTTGTATTTCATGCTCCGTAACCCCTCCTTTAAATTTACCTGTATTTATGGTAATAGTATTATTCAACGGATCGTATTCACCTTTTTTAGTTTTAGCATCAACTTCTCCTGTATTAACTTTATAGCTAAAATCATTTCCAAGTATATTTGACTTAACTACTTTTTCTAACTCACTATTTGTTTTACTTGTAACTATATCATTAGTTCTGTTATACTTAGTTATAACCTCTTGAGCCTCTACTTCACTACTAAAATTAAATTTATTTCTTTGTTCAGGATCTGCACTTAAATATTCCTGAGCTAGGTCTCTTTCTGTTGCTAAATCACCTAAGTTTGTTTTTGTGTATTTATAATCTGCCCACTTTAAAACACTTAATGTTTGTCCGTACTTCTCTTCAATACTTTCTCTTTCTCTCTTAGATAAATTATCGCCAACAAGTTTACCTTTGTATTCTAGACTTAAATTTCTAACTTTTCTTATAGATTGGAAATCTCTTGCTTTCATTTTACTAGAACCTACAGCTGCAAATGTAAGGAAATTAGCGGCAATACGTTTAAATACATCCACGTCCTCTCCACTAGCGTCTTCCACAAAGCTACCCTTCATTAAATCATTGAAGTCTTTATCTCCTGTAACAGCATCATATACATTTTCAACAACCAAAGCTACTTCAGCAGCAGTTGCCCCACCGGCGCCACCAAATAATACTTTTTCCATAGCAGTATTAAAAGCGGCTTTAGCTCCCTTAAATCTATATGGAATTAACTTTCCAAATGCTTCGGAACCAGCTTGAAAACCTACTCCAGCACCAGTTTTAGATTCACCTAAAGTAACACCTGAGAATTTAACTTCTTCGGTCAATAGTCTTGCTGTAAAAGCTTTCGCTCTATCAGCCCAGACTTTACTTTTACGCATTTTATTTAATTGTGTTGCCCATGTTAAAGCAGCTTTACCAGTTCTAACAGTACCTAAAATACCACTAGTAAGAGCGTTGGCAACAAAAAACTTAGCTAATTCTGGTACGAAAGCGCCTGTGCCTTGAGCGAAAGTCATACCAAGGCCTACTTTAAAATTTTGTTTTTGTTTCTCGTTTAATTCAACACCAATATTACTTAATACATCTTCTTGTTCTTTAAGAACTTCTTGTTCTGTATATCCAATAGCGTCTTTTGTAATACCTTTACCAAAAGTAGAGGTAAATGCATTGTTAAAAAATTCACTTGACTCTTCGGGATCTTGACTAGCTGGATCGATGTTATATAAATACATTTCATCTAAAGCTAATCCTTCAATATTAAGTGCTCTTCTTTTTGAATTAAGATTGTCTAAATATCTATTGCTAGGTAATTGTTCTTGTAAATCTTCACTAGCTTTTTGCTCTTCCGTTAAAGCTATTTTATATCCCTCGTCAAAGTTTGTACCGGTAGCTCTAGATTGAGCCATGCTTTTAAGTGTTAGATCCATTGTAAGGCCAGACGGCCCTATAACTTTAAAAGGTTTTTCTAAACTTCTGTTAAGTTCACTAGTCTCTTCTGCATTGTACATCCAAGCGCTTTTTATCTTTTCATAATCAGAAGGTAATTGTTCTTTTGTTTGTGCTATTTCTTCTTGCACATCGAAGGTAGGTTGGTCGTTTAATCTAGCCGCTATAGCTTCTGGTTTACTAAGGCGTTCACCAAAGCTATTAACAAGTTTAGTAGATCCAGCTTCCATAGCTTCCCTAGCATCAGCTTCTTTTTGTTCAAGTTCTATAATTTTTTCTACAAGTGCTAATCTTTCTTCGCTATTTTTTCCTTCAGAGCTTCTAGTTGCTTCTGCTCTATTCTGAATAGCCTCAACTAAATTTCTTTGAGATTTATTCATTTTAGACCACTTATTGTTTACGATCTGGGTAATAACAGCTCCTTCTATGCCTTTAGCTTCCACTTTAGAAGCATATTCAATACTTTTTTTATTCTTTTCTGATATTACTTTATTTCTTTCTGTATGAACTTTAGTAGATACTAAAGCAGCTATATCATCTTCACTTAAATTATTTCCATTAAATGGATTAAATCCGGCAGACCTATTATCAGCACTTAATGAAGCCGTAACCTGCGCAATAGCTTCTTCTGTTAACTGTCCTTCGTCATCCCAATTAAGAATATTTTCACCTATAAAGTCACCGTTAGATATAACATCGGTTATAACCGCATTAGCAACTCCAACTTCTTTTTTTGTTTTTTCATCCAATAAAGCATTACCTTGAAATCCTTTTAAAGCAGTTCTTTCTTCTAAAGGCAGTCCTTTATACCGTGATTCCGAAGAAGACTTTTCCGATTTGGAAGCCATACCTTCTGTAATATCCGCATCGTCTTGAAATAATAACTCCTCCACTTCCGTCTTTGGAACTGGTCTTTCGTCCACTGGAACAAATGTTGCATCCTTTACAGGTTCCACATCTGCAACCTCCGCAGAACCTGTTCGAAAATCCTGCTCAACAACTGTATCCTCTTCTGTTTCTTGAGTAGTGGATATTAATTCAAACTCCAAGCCGTTTTCAAGAGCATCTTTTTCAAATTCTTCTTGTGTATCGGCTGGTATAAATATAGTTTCACCATCAATAAGATATTCTAAATCGTCCATATTAATTATATTCTTTTATTTATTTAGTTTATTATAAAGTTGTCCTGCAGCAACTTGACCCGCTGAAGAACCTAATGCGTAGAATTTAGTGTCCATGTAAAAGTTTAAAAAATCTGTTCTATTTGTAAGATTGTAGTCTTTAACTATCACTGTCCCCATTTCGTTTTGAGCCCCTGTGCTTACGGATACAATAGTACCATCCATTGATATATCTGTAATATCCTTTAATGAATTGCCTACTTTGATTTTACTAGTTCCACTAACTCCGATGTTATTAATGTTAAGATCTATAATGCCTTCTACAACATCATATTCTTTCATAACATCTGCTTTATATTTCTCCTTTTGTTTCTGAGTAAAACTTAATTCCTTTGTTTTATTTCCTTTTTTTGCTTTATCTGGATCTATAACCTTATCCTTACCTAAATTCTTAGCCCACTCCATTATAGGTTTACCATTTTCATCTTCACCTACTTTAACTTTTTCTATACCTAAACCCATTTTTTCCACAGCATCCTCCCTCATAAACTGTAGTAATCCAGCTTGAGCAATAGCTTTAGTTTCAGGGTTATTATTCATAGCGTTCCACTGTTTTGGATCAAGCCCTAAATTTGTAAGGGTTGTATTGCGATCTCCAACAACAGTACTAGAATTAAACCCTTCAAATTGAAACCCAACATTACTGTCTATAATATTATTAATAGGTTCTTGCTTTAGCATACCATATAGTCTCTCAACTGTTGATCCCGTGCTGTTTCCTTCTAAATCTGTTTGTTCTACTTCAAGTAGTCTATCAGGACTTTTATTACCGTTTTCATCAAAAGCAAAAACCTCTTCTTTAATAATCCCTTTTTCATTTGCGATTTCTCCTTTAATTCCTGCTACAGCTAAATCAACATATTGGTTATTGTCATAAGTGGGACTAAAAGCCCCGCTGATAATATCCGTTGAAGATATAGATAATTCTTCACCATTTCCTGTGGCTTTAACAGAATATAAACCAGTTTTTTTATCTCTTACAGACAACAAACTACTACCTAATGTATTTAACGAAGCCTGTTCGAACATTTGTCCATAAGGATTATATCCAAAGGTACTACCATTTTCATTTCTTCTAGCTTGATTAGTCTTTCCCTCATCTGCATAAAGACCTAATTGTCCCATAGTAGAATTAAGATCTGCTACATTACGTTTAGATGTAGCTATTATACGACTTAATCTTTCCATTTCTTTAGGATCATTTGTATTATCCCTATCAATAGCGGCTTGGCCACTTATGTCTACTTCATATTCCATATTAGCTCTAAAACTAGCTATTGTTCCTTCAGAATTCTTTGACGTTTTAGCAGTTTTTTCAAAGCTTTCTGTAAGTTCTAGTTTACTATCTATAATTTTTTGTGAGGATATCTTTTCTTTAAGTATCCTTAATCTATTAGCTTCCTTTACTTCTTCTCTTCTTTTAGCTGCACCGATTATTCCCTTACTCATAGACTCAGCAAAGCCAGCTATAGCGTTAGGCACTATCTGTCCCGATGTATCTTTTATTATTGTTGGATTTCTATAACTCATAATATTTTTTTCTTAAATTCAATCAGGATCACTTGGTTTTAGTCTTGGTCTTCTTTTTAGGCTTCTTACCACCAATTCCCGAACTAACCGCAGCAGAGCCTACGCTACCTACGGCGCTTATCATAGATCCTATAGCTGCTTGTTGATCCGCACTAGCTTGCGCAGCATTTTGGTTTTCTTGATCAATACCAGCTTGCATTCTGTCTAGTTGTACCATATCTCTACCTTCTTGAGCGGACCATTGGAATTCTGCACCTCTAGCTTGTGCATCTTGAACTCTACCTCCTTCAGATATTTGTATGCCTTGTATTCTTTGTTTCTCTTGCATTTTTGCTTGCTGAAGATTTTGTTCCCCTTGAGCTGAAGCCATTTCATTAGCTGCTTCTTGCTTCTCTATACTAGCAGCAACTCCTTTTTTACTTTTAGCTGCAGCATTTGCTAAAGCTGTTGCTCCTCCAGCGCTTGCTCCGGTGGCTTGTAGTGTATCTAATGTATTTGCTAAAGCTATATCAGCTTCTTCTATTTCTATATCAGCAGCGCTAGTAGCTACACCTAGATTTGCAAAAGGATTAGATAATTCTCCGCTTAAATCTTGAGCCAATGCGCTTAAGTCTGTAACACCTGCGTAAGGGTTTATAACCGCTTGTCTGTTTGATTCAAATCTAGATAACTGAGCTGCTTTACGTGCTTTTTCACGTTCTGCTGCTTTCTTTGCTTTCTTTGCTTTGCCATTTTTTACTAACCCCATAACTATCGATACGGAAGCTGTTCCTGCTGCTACCCAAGTCATATTTTTTAATGTTTAATTTGTTTTATATTTTCTGTATGAAGTAGATACTCTTCTTTAGTATTAACAACCGTTTCTTTTTCTAGCAATACTAAATCCTGTGTATTGCTTTTATTTAAGTGTACGGTTGCCCATATCGTCTCCGTTAAAGCATAACCTATTCTTTGTGTACCTGGTTTAGAAACTATTGTACACGGAGCTTGTAACAGCTCTGTACCACCATCTTCTGTTATAACTATAATTTCACCTTGTAATAAAAAGTTATGATGTTGATGCTTATGTATTTTACCTATTAATAATCCTCCTTCTGGTATGGTTAATTCTCTAGAATATATACCATCTGAAAAAGTATGTTTTAAAGGCCAATTAAGAGCATCTTGATTTGAATCAAAAGTAGGGTCAAATAGAAAATCTTGTATCTCAGCCATACCCTTACTTATATCTACATTTGGAACAAGTTCTAATTTCATTTTATTAAATTTAAGATGAGGAATTTACAAACTTAGTGCTTAAAGCAAAGAGCTCTTTCTTCCCGTTATTAATATTACGTATTTTCATCTTAACCTCCCCGTAGAATCCTTTTAGACCCGAAGAAGAAGGTCCCCATACCACTTCTCCAAATTGTGATGTTGTACTATTTGTTAAATTTGCAAAGTACTTATTTTCTTTCAACTTAAAATTATTAGTCAGAATGTTATTTTGCATTTGATTAAGACTAGTTGATGAAACATTAGTAGTTATTGGTAATGCATTATCTGTATCTGTAATAAATGAACTCATTTCCCACCCGTTAGAACCTTCATAGTTGATAGTTTGGAAATTTTTAACCGTAGAAGGTGCTCCGTTAAAAACAAGGGTTACATCGGAATCATAATTTATTCCATAAAATGTGCCCCTATTAGTGGAATTTGGTTCAAAAATATAATGCTTATATAAATTACCATCTTTTGTCGTGTAGTAATTATTGTTTAAACTAAAAATATGGTTAGGTTTATAACTAAATAGACTAGTCCATCCTAAAACGCTTTCATCGAAAGATACGGTACTATATTCTTGAGTTCCTTTGCTATTAAATCCTTGTTGAATAGATAATATATACTGTTTATTATGAGCATCCCATCCTCCAGTTATTAATCCATTGCCTACAGAAGATAGTTTATCTCTAAAATAATCCACCATTCCATAATTAGAAATTACAGTAATGCCATCCATAGATAATCTGCAAACCACATTTTGTGCTCTATCAGTAAAGTACTTTCTATATCCGTTTACCGCAAAAGATTCTGGATCCTTACTTATACCATATTCACCAGCATAGGATACATTTTGTCCTATAACTAGATTAGCACTAGTAATCGATGCATTCCCTTCCGCAGAATATATTGCGTCCTTATCAATTAATGATCTACTAACTTTTCTTTCTTGAAATATAATTAGATTTGTATCCTCCGCATATAACCTTTGTATAGAGCCATTTACAGGACTTATTGTCCTAGTTATATCCTCTCCTACTGAAAATTGATTTGTATTGTTTACACCTGTTCTTGAATTGAAGATACCGGAATATATAAGAGAACTTGGTTTCAACTGTTGAGCTGGTTCATCCTCAACTAAATAAGCTTTAACCCCAAAATCAACAGAAGTATTGTTATAGCCTCCTTTGATTCTAGATTCTTCAATTGCCCAATTATCAGAGTTTGCTCCTCCAGAAGTATCTTCTACCAGTAACGGTCCATCCGGTTCTAACTTATAAGTAAAACTTAAAGGTAAATTTTCTGGTATTTCAGGGTCATTAAACGTAGGCTTTATAGAGCCTTGCTCTGGAGCATGAACCCCAGAATCTCCAGATATCGCTGTAGTTATTTTTCTAATACGCTTTAACCAAAAAGTATTAAAATATTTTAATTCTATTGTTGCTCCCATATTATGGTGTTGTATCTAAGTTTCTATACATTCTAGTGAATGATTGGTTATTTAGTAATATTCCATCGTCAACCGGAGGAATTGCCAATGGTACAGTGGTTGAAGTCCACTGGTAATAAGGCTGTTGCTCTCCTGCTAAAGGTGGACCGTAAATATATCCATTGAAAGGAGGAGGATTTGCTATTAATTTAGGAGGATTGTTCCAACTACCCCCTAATGCATCTGTGTTAACAAGAAGTTCTCCATTACTACCCCACATAGTACTATAGCTTTCTATGCAAGGTATGGCACTAAGACCAAAGAAACTAGTATTAGTGTCAAGTGGGCGATACTTATATCCTCCCGCATCAAATTTAGCTATCCACTTAGGATATAGATTCTTACCTTCGTCGTTTTTCCATCTATATTGCGATTCTGGTATTTGTTGATCAGAACCATACACTTCTGTGGTAAGTGCAAAATTTAGAAAAGGTTTAGCTACAGTGCCGTCCTCATTAAGAGGAGGTATCCAAGGATTATTAAATGTTTGGTCTAAATAAAATCTGTCAACATATTCAGGATAAGGAGTTGTGGAATATAAAGGAACATTATTAACAGGGGGGTCTAATGCGGTTTCCAAAGCCGAACCTGTAGGTGTTCTAACATGCTCCGCTGATGGATTCTCTTGAGGTATGCTTGCATCATATCTAAAATAATTTTGTCCATCTGAGTAAGGCGGATGATCCATTATATTTATTCCCTCGCCATTTTCTTTTGGCAATATAACACAAGACGGAAAATTTAAATCATCCACTTGTACCCACAAATAAGGTCTATTTGCACGATAAAGATTCATATTTTCAGAAGTTGCAGTAAAAAATTTATCAACGATGATACACCACTCTAGAGCGGTAGCGTCCCCTTCATTAACTTGCTGATCCTCAAAATCATAAGCCCTAATAGCTTGGTACCAAGAATTAATATTATCTTTTGTTTCCACTTGCTTTGTAACAACAGTGTCTATAGTGCCTTCAGCATAGCTGTACTGTACGCTGGCAGGATAACCACTCTGCGGTAAATATCCTCTATTAGGCAGCGAAGTATATCCGTCCCACCACCATTCTTCAAAGCCGGAGTGATCATCATTCCACTCCCACCATTGCATATCTATTCCGTAGTTTTCTGGATCTTGTCTATTTTTCTCATTTTTAGCGTATACATTTTGCCAGTCATCTGGACCTTCCCCTACAAATCTTTTATATATTCTTATAGATCTAAAATAAAACTTGGTATTTTGGGCTCCCGTATAACCTTGTTGTTGTTGAGAAGCATTTATAGTAAAGTTTATAGTGCCTCCTCTGTGTGCATCCTGACCTATTCTATAAGCAGCTAGTACATTATTTGGCTGAGCATTAGTCTCCATCTTTTCAGTTTCAACAATACCCATAGTATATGAAGGTTGTGGAAAAGGGGATGGTTCACTTTCCATAGTGGGTTCTCTCCACTGTAGAGGCAAATCACTGTCTAGCAAATCAGCACCAGCGGCTATGTACCAGCAACCTGAAACATATCTTTCAAACTGATCCGCGGGAAAAGATGGTGTGATTATCATTTTGTTACTTCTAACATTGGAATCTTCATCATTAGGAGCAACCACATTGCCTCCCTCGATGATATTAACAACACAAGGATCTGTTAAAACACCAGGGTTAACGCCTGTAGCTCCTATAGTTATAAAAACCTGTTGTGAAAACTCTATAGCCTCTTTGTCTTCCGCTTGTAACGCATCCCATAAAGAATACCTTATTTCCCATGTTCCAGTAGCTAATACGTTATTAAGTTCTTGTTCTATTTGACCAGTATCTGGGTCTATTGTCCACCCAGGGTCTCCGTTCGCATTAAGTGGTCCACCTATAAATTCATATCGTCTACCTATTTGATTATCACCTTCACCAACTGCTCCAGTACCATTCTTAGGGTCTAAACCTTGAGTCAGTGGAGCTTCTAAAACTATTAGAGTTTCCGGGGTAATTGAATAAGGATCAATGAAATCAAAACTAGGACTTACGTTTATAAGTGCTCCTTCTCCGTACTGTTCCCCTCCAAATTGCATATTAGTAACAATAGCTCCACCTGTATTTGGCACAGATACAGTTATATCAAAGAACCAGTAATCCTCGTCAAAAGACAGTTGATCAAACACTAAAGCATCTACTACTGATATTTGAAATGCTCCCGTAGGTCCAGCAGTTCCGTCGCCACCAAGCTCTAAACTAAAAACAGAATCAGCATTGTCCCCAGCTGCATTAGTAACAGACATAGAATACTCAGCTGTGAGTATATTTCCTCCTTCTAGATTTACGGCATTTATCCAATCAGTAACTGAATCGCCACTCTCTTTACTCTCAGGAAAATCCCATCCTATACCAGTAAGCCCAATAGCTCCTTCGTAACCAGTTAATATGTCTGCATTAAGATCTGATATTAATCCCTCCGAAGTTGCCTCCCAATATATATCTAAAAGAGATTCAACAGGTTTAGTTTCATATACTGCTAAGTACGGAAGCATATTAAGAGCAGCCGGAGGATCACTATTACCAATTCCTGTAGCCACTACTCCTATTGATTTTTCTAATGTTGATATTCTAGCTATTAAAGGATTAGAATCTATTTGGTAAAATACTTTATCCCCGTCAACTCCACCAGCGCCTGGTAAAGCATACACGGGAGGATCTGCAGAAGGATCTGCGGACTGTATTGTGCTATCAGATAATTCGTCGAAAGACATATCTAAATCCCTAGCAGTAGCTATTGTATTTACAGTATGAGTTACCGCATTTTTTGTACTAGGTATTCTAGGAAAATATTGTGTATTCTGCGGGAAAGCATCCCCCCCAGAACCTTCCATTGTATTTTCAACCCTACCATATAACGTAACTGAACTTCTAAACTGGGCCTGAGTTGGTCCCACATCTTGTAAATCTCTAGGTATTTTATTTATATTATCGTTTAATAGAACAGCATGAGCAGTTAAATTTACTTCATCAAAAGGAAATGCCCCCCTATCCCCCGCGTCTGAAGGTGTTAAATTAGACTGACCTGGATAACCATTTAGTATGCCTGGTAAATAAGCATTATAATACTCTTGTTGTGTTTGTTTTACTACGACATTATAACTATACCACCCTTTTTCATTTAATCTGTATGCAAATTTTATATCTCCAGTTACAACAGGTAGATTTGGAACAACAGCATATACGTCATTAACAGTACCATCTGTTGTAATTGTGTATGTCGTCCCAAAAGTAGGTTCTACTACATTTATTACTTTAACAAAATCAACATATTTACCACGTAAATAGTCATCTACTATTGGTACATTTGCGTTGTTCGGGAAAGCTGCAGAATCTAGTGTAAATACCCAAGTCCCACTGCTATTAGGGTTACCTGCTCCAGTGATTACGTTAGATACATCATCTTTTACTGCAAATCCAGATCCGTCTGTGTCGTTTTGTTGAGCTATAGCATATAATCCAGGTGTGCCGAGGCCACTATTTATTGGCGAATTAATAGGTGAATTAATAGCTATTTGTATTGCTTCACCAAACCAACTAGCTATATCGCTAGAGCTGCTATCATAAGGACTATATATTGTTGAACCAGAATAAAAATCTCCACCAACTATAGCACCATTGTTAACACCCGACAGTATAACTGGTGATTTTCTACCAAACTTATCTGCTAAAACAAATCCAACTTGGTAGTTTCTATTCTTTTTAACTGAATGATTTGGATATTCTATGTAATTACTAAATACTCCACCTCCAGATTTATCAGCTATAGAACAGTTATAATCAATTGTATTAGGTGGCGTATATTTATCTGCAAAATTACCATATATTATTCTATTACCCGCACTTTCCTGAGCAAAAGCTTTAACAGGAACTTTATCATACACCCTTGTTGTTTGTACTTCTGGTAGAGTCTTGTATGGTTTTCTTGATTGATAGTCGTAAACATATTCCGCTGAGTTTGGACTAGCTATAGAAACCTTAGAGACAGGTATACTCTCTAATACTTTAACAGCAATACTATCTGATTCTCTAAATAGTAATTCAATATTACTTATTTTATAAGATGAACTAATTCTATTGCCTACATCTGGCAAAGGCACCCGTAACTCAATGTTTTGGACATTGTTTGTCATAAAATTAACAATAGTAGACTGGTAAGCCGCTTCTTCATCACCTGCTACAAAATAACCTTTTTGAGTAGGTATATATGCAATTTGAGTAAACGGAGCCATTATAGAATATTCGTTATCATCAAATTGAAATCTATAGCTAAATCTAACAAATTTATCTTCCAAATAGTTTGGATCACCAGGCCAAGTATTATCACTATTCTCATTTGTCATTGAAGAAAGCATCAATACCATTGTATTACCACTAACTATGTTACCTGAAGCAGGAAGGGTAAAAGCTATTCTAGTATTACTAGCTACAAGGTATACATCTGCAACAAAAATATATTGATCTCCTGTTATAAATGGTATAGCTTGAGAAGTTACTGAGGCACCTATAAAAGGAGTCAGTTCAGATACCCTGTCTCCAGTCACTGTAAAGTATTGCGAAGTACCTCCTGAAGACACAAGAGTTACTTCTTTATATAAATTAATAGTTTGGTATGGGTTGTACTTAGCTACTGATATTTGATGTTCCTTTGTATAATAAGGAGGCTGAGGCACAGAACTTCTTTCGGTTCCCTTAGGAGAAGGTCCTTCGCTTACAGCTAAATCTATGTTTATTTTTCTAGGTTGGTTTCTATTATCTGTCCAAAATAATAGGTTTTCAATTAAATTTATACCTATTATTCTGTTTGTTTTTGAAAAGTTAAGGAAAGTACCAGAAACTAACACGGTATATGCTTGTGTAGAACTATTGTAAGAACATATATAATGAGTTTCTGTATCAGGGGAGAACGTAGGACTATCAATATTACTATCTACATAAGTAGTTAAGAATACTAATATTATATTATTTACATCACTAACATGAGTACCTATTATACTTAAATTAGCTGGACCAATATTTGTTGCTGTTATTAAACTATTACCTATCACATTTTCTAAAGCACCTACATCACTATCTTCAGATCTACCTACAGATATATTGTTAGCATCTCTATATTCTCCGTTGGGTAATATTCTATCATCTAAATCCTTATTCATTTTGGATTTTAGAAAAGTATTTTTGATTTCAGCCATTTAATTTATGATTTTATCCACTTAGATTTACCTCGCATAACTTGTACGATTTCATCTAACTTAATATTTGATAATCTTATTTTAGCATTTCTTAATTTAGCAGACCTATCTCTTTTAAGTCTTTGTATAACATATTCAGGTTGATTAATTCTACCAGCTAATATAGAATATAATATGTGAGCATATAAAGCATCCTCTGCCATCTTAGGCACACGAACATCTAGTTCATAAGCTAATCCATCAGAAATATATTCAAGTACTATTAAACGATCCTTTAAGTTGCTTGAAAAAGATATAACTCCATCTCTGTCATTCATTGAAAACCAACCATTACGCTGAGCATATTGAGGTTCATTACCATATTGTTGTCCGTAGAAAGGATTTGATGTTAAATAATTCTCGTAAGCCCAATAATCATTAGCGGATATATCGCCATTTATTAAGCGGTCATTAGCATCCCTCCACCTTTCATTAGTTAATGAAGTCCCTTCTAGGTTATCACCAAAGTTATCTAATGTAGGATCTCCTGCATCATCTTGAATAGGTACTTCGTAGGGATTAGTAGTAAGATTGTTTGCTGGGTATATAATATGTTTTACACCTAATTCGTCTATATATGACATGTTAACATAATTAACATAATCTTGTGGTATTATAACACTTAGACTAGGTGGAATTGATAGCTCTTGAGACTTAATACTTTTAAGCGTATCATAACTAAATTCTTGTAGTCCTCTCTTTGCATGAAATATTACATCTGTTCTCTTTACATCTCCTATCAATTTATGTGCCCCCACATAAGTGGCTATAAAAGAGTTTATTACGTCATCTAATTTTGTGTAAGCATAGCCTCCATAATTTTGTTCAACAGTATCCCCCAAAGAGTCCCCCGCTCCAAAACTACCACCATCTAAAGTTTTTAATTGAACAGCTACGTAAGTACCTACTGGTTGAGGAACCACTAAAGTAATCACATTTTCTATAACTGTATAAGCTAATATATATTCTACGTAAGTTCCCGGTAGCCCACTTGGACTAACGTATAACTTAAAATTATTTAAAGCATAATTAGTAACTGTTGGGTCCCAAGAGCCGAATATTAAATTTGTATTGAATGTAGTAGTATAAATACCATTTCCATCCGATATAAATCTCTGAGCACCAGCATAATATTGTTCGTTAGTTTCGGTAATTAAACCTCCATTTGGAATTGGCATAATCTATTTGTTTATAATGTTCCTTGTATTTGTTCTTGTTGTACTTGTTGTGCAGCTATATTAATGACTTCAGGATCTCTAATAACTATTCCAGAATATAATAATATTTTTAAAATAATATTAGCCTGTTCGTTTTTAGTTAGCTGAAAGTCAAGTGAGTTTATAGGATTGTATTGATAGTAATTTTGCCCCTGAGGTATTGAAAAGTTCCATAATACATCTTGAGGTTTTCTTACATAACTAACGGTTACATCTGATTTTATTGAAGAAGGATACACATATAACCTATTGTCCTCAAACAAGTATATAGGATATGTAGTGGTAGGTTTCATTAATGGAGAAGAATTTAAGTATAGAAGTTCATTACGCTGAGAAAGCTGAACTTCCTTTTCTCCTTTATATATAACAGTACCTAGCCGGTAAAAGTCATGTTGTGAAACCGTTACTATTATAATAGCCCCTATAGCTGGTATTGAATTAAATATAATATTTGATCCACTTATTGTATAACCAGTTGTAGCTATTCCGTTAATAGTAACCGTGCTTGTGCCATTAGCAGTTTGAGAAGGTGAAATTGTAGTAAAAGCAAATGAAACTGTTGTTCCATCTCCTGTAAATGTTTGGGTAGCAATACTCGAACCAGACGATATAGGTAGATTAAAATATGGTCCTGAAGTAATATTAACAAAAGTAGTGGGTCCTATCGTTTTAAATGGGACTAGATCCTCATTAATATTCTTTATTCTATCACCATATTCACTATTATTGTCAGGAGTACGTAATTGTTGGTTTAAAGAATCAAAGTATCCTTCGAATATTTCAAGTTGTACTTGTGTTGCAACTTTATTAAATTCATCAGGCGACAAATTTCCCCGTTGTTCTTTATTAAGTATTAGTAATACCGTTTTATAAACTATGTCTACGTTTACTGCCATTGTATTTTTTTATTATAATTTAGACCGACCACTAATTGCAGCCGGTCTATATTATTATTACATATT
>Ga0307987_1000496_pt1 | contig 23626 bp, 19 predicted proteins | sample EllFjometagen181_FD_203157 | JGI IMG/M metagenome (GOLD analysis project Ga0307987, IMG submission 203157) | Marine microbial communities from Ellis Fjord, Antarctic Ocean - #181 | ecosystem: Environmental > Aquatic > Marine > Unclassified | place: Southern Ocean | collected 2014-10-08 | reverse complement strand
CATGATTTGGAAAACCTTCATCTTTAAGACTATACTGCTCTATTTTCAAATCTAATAATTCGTTGGGTTTAAATAAGACTTGATACATTTTATAAATAGATTTATCTGCAAATTTATGAGTTTTATCATTCTTTAAACGGATAAGTTTAAAATTTATCTGTTTAGGTAAAATTAATCTATATTCACCATCTACCATACCAGCTGTCCAAACATTTCCAAACGTGTCCATTTCATATCCAGAAAAGTCAAATATCGAAAGACTTTTTCTAAAATATCTTGCAGGACTATCGGTTTCCGAAAATTGTTTTTCAAATAAATATGGATAATTGACCTTCTTCTTTAATTCTTCTAATAGCATAACGACCTCTTATATTTTTAAATTATATAATATAGTAGTTATGCATAATTTACGTTTGTCATTTAGAAGAAAGTCCGCTATACGGAGAGAATCTTCCAACAAATTTAGCCAAGTTTGTATGTCCCAAACGGAGCCCCCAGACTGAAGTAGAACCTAAATTATTCTTCTTCATCAGCAAAAGAGTATTGACTTTTCTCTCAAACATTTTTAATGCGAAGTTTCTTTCCATTAAGCCAACACCCGACAGGGTTGTCAAATACTCGTGTAGGTTATCATTCCTAGCTAGAACGCTCATAAACCAGTCGTCAGCCAACGTTAAGTGCATAGTTGGACTCATATCCCTTATTGTTAAATTAACGTCCACAGCGGTTGGTAGGTTATCGTTATTCCATCCGAATTCTGGCAACCCTCTTTTAACTCCCATATTAGAAATCATCCCTAACGGTATAGCGAACATCCCTTTACAATAAGCATTAAGGATAAACGGAGAAGTATACATATTAGATCCTACTGATCTAGGCATAGCTCCAGCTAATAAACAAGCTAATGGAACATATATAGATTGGAATATTGAAACAGGATTCCCATAGGGAGATCTCAATTGAATAGTTATACTATATGTCTTCTGAGCAGAGCTATTTTTCCAAACGTCTTCTATAGCAAAATACCCTGCTCCAGTCATACCACTTAACATTTTACTTATATTTAAAGAATCGGCAGCTCCTCCCACTACTCCTTTCATAAAACTAATTACTGAGTCCGCTATCGCTATGCCAGTTTTTCCTCCAGCACCACTAAACTTTTTCTCAGTGGCTTCACCGACTTTCCCATTAAGTCGTTGAGCTAATTCTGATTCTCCTATATTATTTTCAAAAGATTCAAAATTCTCTAAGGATTTTTCTATTTTAAATCCAATAAAGTCAGTAGCTCCGATAGCTGAAGCTGTGAAAGCACTAGTTAAATTAGAAAGCCATTCGGGCATCCACCACCCGTCGGACTTAACATCAGTATCGGTATCTTCCATTCTCATTTTACCAGTTAAGTCATCGGTGCGCCTCAATCTAGCATTTATATTAGATTTTCTCAATCTTTTATCCAGCATTGTAAAAATATCGGGACCGTCTAGAAGTATAGCGGGTAATCCGGATTGTTCTATTTGCCTTTCAAAGTTTAAAAGAGCAGCGCTCTTAGAAGTGTCTGTTAATTTAATTCCAGAGTATAATTTCATCCCTACTGATAGATGGGATAGTATAGTATTTACCATTCTGTAATAGATAGGCATGTAGTTTCTAAAAGCGACATATCTAGTATTTTGTTTAACATTACCTAAATCTAAAATACTCACCGCCCATCTTAATGGAAGAATAGGTAAAGCGATAGCTAATCCTATCGCGTTCCCTAAGAGTTTACCTAAGGTGAAACCGATGCACCCATCTGACATTACAGAGGCTAGTTTATTGATGTCTTCTCCAAAAAAGAAGTTTACGATTCCGCCATATTCGGGAATGCCGAATTTAATCCAAATGATCTGCTGTTGTTGATCATACACCTCACTATACACTCTACCCATACCGCCTCTATTTAAAACAGGAACAATATCATCATCTTCACAGAATGCAGGATATGGATTGAGAGCGTCGTTGCCTCCAACAGTAGCGCTATTATAATTAGGTGTTAAAACATACCCAGCTAAATCGCTAATAGTCGCTAGAAATTTATCGTGTAGTTTAATATCTTCAGGACTTTCGTTTTCCCAAACCCATTTAAGATACTCTTCTTGAGTAGTAAACGGTTCTCGCATCACTACGGAATATGGGTTCTTTTCCCACCCTCCATTATCGATAGCTATTTTAGTAAAATTAAACCTAGTAGGAAAATTATCCAGTTTAGGTATAACTATTTTCTCTTCCATGTTACCTCCGTTAAAGAGCGGGTGTTCGAACACCCGCTCTTATATTTATGAGTATGCTTTTACTTCACTGTTTAATAATGGAACTATAGTCTCGATATTTCTAGTACCTTTAGAAGCCATAACGTTGGTGATAGTGTCTCCAGGTTTAATGTTCTTCAATCCCTTAATAGTACTTCTACCACTATCGGCTATAGATTTCAAATAATCCACCATAGAATCTAATTTAATTCCGAGCTGTTCAGTTGCTACCACCTGAGCAAGTCCCGCTTCTTTAACAGCTGCGGGAGTTTTAGCTAATTCAACGAAGTCGTTTTTCTCCGCTTTATCTTTTTTAGATACGATTTTAGATTTAAAGGTATCTTTAGAAATGATTGGAGTATTCATTCTAACCATTGGATTTTTAATACCAGTGGTTGGGGAATTGCTAATATCTTTATCGGTGAGACCATACGATTTGATTACTTTCATATAGCGTCTTCTTTTATCTTTTTCATTTTTAGCATTCTTTATTGATTCGATATCGTCATCCCACACACCTAAATTTTTTAACTTATCCAACTTCTTATCTATTTTCACCACAGCTAGAGGACTATTGATAGCATTAGTTACTATATTAGGATCTGTTATTTTGAGACCTCTATTTATTGTTTCAGTATGAGGCTGTTGTCTTTTCTCCACATATAAAGAAGCTGATCCTCCTCCTCTACCGAAAGCCCATCCACTGCTCATGTCAGTCTCTGCTTTCTTCATTGCTTTTGCATCATCTCTAAGTTCAGCTATAGTTTTATTGGCATGCTCTTCTCTATATTTGTCGATATCGAATTTTTCATTATTCGATTTTTTAATTGAAATCATCGAGTCTACTAGTCTTTTTTTATTCCCTTCTGGACCAGCATATCTTTCGTGATTATTTAAGAATTCTTTTTCGAGTTTTTCCATGTTTTCTTTTGTATTTTTTTGAGCTTCTTCTGTGATATTTTCATGTAATTTTTTAGTCAACTGCCAGAACGCTATAGCTCCTGCTCCTATTCCAATAGCAGCTAACGCTATAGGGATAACCATTGGAACTACGGCGGTTAGGACGGGAAGAAGATATTTTGCATAAGCAGCAGCTTTAACCTTCCCCATGAGACCTCCAGCTTCTTCAGCTGTTTTCTTTTTACCTTTATTATCTTTTTTTCCTTTTTTAGGAACCTTTGGGTTTAACCAATCGAAACCTTTAACTTTAGAAGCTTTTTCTTTCTTCTTACTAAAATAATCCCTTACGCTATTATCTCTATCGCCGTCATCGTCCACGTCTCCCTTTTTTCTAGGTTTCTTCATACGACTGATGATAGCATCCATTTTCTTAATAACTTTACTTTCCCATTTAGTATTGGTCTTTTCTTTCTTTTTAAAAAGTCCGAAGAGTCCTTTAACACCAGCGGCTCCTAAACCTAAAGTTGCTGTTAGAACATCGAGATATCCCAAGGCTCCTTTACCCATAAAACTAGCAATGCCCTTACCTGTAGAGAATAATCCTTTAATAGCTCCGAAACCTTTACCTTTACCTTTTTTCCCTGGAGCTCCTTCGGTAGAGGTTTTAGATGTAACTCCAAGAGGAAGATTATCGCCACCAACTATTCCATGTTTAAGATCTTCTTGAGTTATAATACACTCTCTACTCTCGGGATCAAAAACAGGTTCTGTTATCTCTTCAGATGTTTTTACCACATCACCATTTTCAAAAATAACACCATTTTGCTGTTTCCTTATAGATAGGAGAGGATTGCCTGGAGAAATTTTATCTAGAAGATAGACATTAACATAGTTTTGTTTTGGGGGAGCCGAGCGTTTAAATACTTTAGATATTCCTTTTCCTAATCCTAGAGTTAACTTAGTAGATAGATAAGCTGCTGCTCCTAATCCTAAACCGGCAGCCCCTAGTCCTAAAGCTGGTCCAGCTGCTGCAAGCCCGGCTCCGATCCCAGCTCCAGCTACACCTATAGCAACACTACCTAACCCAACACCTCCAGCTATCAATGCGTATTTTTTAAGCTTACCAGACCCCTCGGAAGCTTTGGCTGTTTTCTTCATATTTTTACTAATAGTTTTCTTAGCACTATCGGGTACCTTGTCGTCACCCATTATGGTAGTACCGGTTATTTCCATTATCTGTTTTAAAATAGAGTTTCTTATAACTGCTAATTCTAAAAGATTATCCATTATGGAACCAACTTTACTAAACGTAGATTTACCAACATCTTGTTTGGCTTTAATCATCCCATGTTTAGGTTCCTCTATAGCAACTCCATCCTCGTTAACGTCCCTCGGTCGAGCTACACTTTTACGTTTCATCTCGTCGATATCGTCACGATTCTTTTTATTTTCTTGTTTTCTTTTCTTGATTAAGTTCTCTATTCTTTCTTTCTCTATTTTCTCTTCAGGAGTATTATTCTTTATTCCTTTAGGGGTAACCTTTTCGTCCTTTGGAACATTTTTCTTTACTCCCTCAGAAGTATTATTCTTTTCAACACTCTCTTTTTTCTTTCTGAATGGATTAGCAACATTCTTAAGTTTCTCAGTTAGTTCGTCTTTCTTTTTTTGAAATGCTGCATTTCTTTTTTCAGTCTTAGCTTTTCTAGCAGCTATATTCTCAGGAGAATTAAAATACTTATCGATAGACTCAGTAGTTTTAAGATAAGCACTTTTAGATTTCGATACATTCTCTTCTTTATTTCTTTCGAAGACATTATCAACTCCAGCTTTAGTTTTCTCGGAGTCTTTAGCGTTTTCTTTTGTTTTATCTTTACTATAGAGATTTCTGAGTCCGCGTTTACCCAACTCTCCCTTTTTACCAAGGATATCTCCAAAATATCTACCGTATCCCATTTCATCTAGAAATACAGGAAGTTTATCTTTAAAGTTTTCAAAATCTTGCAGGTACTTAATTTTATTATCAAGCTTGTTTTTAATTTCTTTATTCTGAGCTTTATTCCCACCTTGGAAATTAGACATTATCAATTCAACTACTCTTCTAGGATTTTTAACTCCAGCTAAAGCATTATCGAGATATTTACTGGAATGGTTTTCATCAGTAAGGTATGCTGAAAATTCGAATGGTCTAAACCCATCTCCTCTTAAAGCTAAGTTTATTAAAATCTTTTTAATTTCGCTCTCCACCTCATCGAAAGATTCAGCTCCTTCTTTCTCTCCCTTGTTATGAATAAATGTCTGTTTCATTAATCCAATAGCAGAAGACAACCCTCTTTTTCTTTTTTTCTTACTCCCAAAAGATTTTTTAAGGATTCCTTTTCTAAGGTTCTTAGCTGTAGAGAATTTTCTATCGATAGTATTATATACTTCTTCTTCAGTTTCTTTACCCGTAAAGATATCTTTAGTATTCTTAGCTATCTTTGCAAGATAAGCTGGGATAACTTCAACTATAGTTTGTCTAGTAGCTATATCGAAAGTAGTAGCTTCTTTACCAGTTGTGAACAGATCCTTTTTTACCATAGTTGTTTTATGGTCTTCAGGATTAACTAAAAAGGAAGCCAGTGTCTTTTTAAGAGTCCCACCTTCTTGTAGCTTATCCCTAAGCGTATTTAACTGCATCCTTATTCTATTGGGGATAGATTGAGTTTCGTCTTCTAAGAATGCTTTAACTCCTTGATTTTTCTTAAGAAGCTGCTTACCTTTTTTAGAAGCGAAGAATTTACCAATCATTGAAGCTCCTTCTTGAGCTCCTACATTCATAGCCGTATCGCTATCGCCCAAACCAGAAGATATCGAAGAAGCCATACCGACGTTTTGTAACATTCCACTAGCGCCTATTAATCCAGCCTTTACTTTAGAACCTAAAGTTTTTTTAAGATTGGATACTACTTTCCCACCATAAGTTCTAACTTTATTAGCTACCTTCTGAGCAGCTCCTTCGCTCAGGTTTCTTTTTAATAGTTCGTAACTGGTAATCTTAGACATCTCAGGTAGAGAGGTGTTATGTTTAATTTCTTCAAGCTTAACATCGTTTATCTTCATGATATTAGACACAGCGCTTAGAATATCTCTTGATGTGTATAACTGTTTATAGTCGATCTCTAGTTTCTTTTTAAGAAAAGCACTAAATGTTGTTGAGATAAAAGTAGACTGATATCCTAACTGTCCATACATTTTAGAGAATAGAGAAATTTTCTTTTGAAATCTAAGTTTATTAGTTGTTAAGTCATATAATCTATCAGAAGATGCTGCTAACAGCTCTTCTTTTTTTATAGCATTATCCTTATTAAAAATAGTACCAAGAACTTTTGCTATTTGCTGGTTCTCAGCTCCTAATTTAATATCAGCCTGTTCTCTTTTTTGGATAGCTTCTTTAACTTTAAGTTTTTCAGATAGTATCTTATATAGAGTTGGTGGTATAATTTTCCTAGCTGCTGGTAGAGATGAGCTAATATCCTGAGTCAACGCATTAACTAAAGGATTAAGTTCAGCCATGAAGTTTTCTTTTTCGGAAGTGACTTCAGTTATGTTTTTAGTGATAACGTCCATAGCTTCACGAGCGCCTGGTATTTCTTTAGCTATAGCACTCTTCAAACCAGCAGCAGCACCAGCACCCAATCCCTTAGCGGTATACTTAGCAGTTTCTTTAGCTCTCTGAGCTGGAGACCTTTTACCGCCTATACTAACGTTAAGATCTAAATTAGGTATTCCGCTTTTAGCATTATCATAATTAGTCCCGATATTCAATTTATCTTTTGACATTATGTTCTCCAGGTTTTAGGATTGATCGCATACAGAAAGTGAAGTCCGTGCTAAAATTCAATGCTTTTTCAACATTCTCTATAAGTACCTTAGGTTCATCTTTGAATCCGTTCTCTTTTATAAACTCTTGATTGAGTCTAGCCAGTGCGAATATTTTCTTAGGAACAAATAAACCTTCAGTACAGAATAATTCTACAGTGGAACTATCTTCTCTTAAGAAATCTTCTATATCGTAAATTATAAAAAGATCCCTAGATATAAAAAACTCTTTAGGTAGTGTAGAGATTCTTCTACAGATATAGACAGGCTCGCCTTCTACTCCACACTCTAGTAGGTAAGTATTCAATTTCTGTTTCGAAGCTGGAGCATAATCTATAGGGTATGTGTTTATCGTAACTGATATTTGTTTAGTTTCGATTCTTTTCTTATTCTCTACTAAAGGACGAAGAAATTCTGGAAGCGCTTCGAATAACGATGTCATTGGAGACATTACTGAAAGTTTAGGACTATTCTCTTCGGTATTTAAAAATCTAGTTATCGCATCATCGGTTATTTTAAGCACAGGGAAGTTTTTTTCAATACTATAATCTAGAGCCGAATCGTATTCGTCTAATTTATTAAAAATATACTCATATTCCTTAAAATTAGTTATCATGCATCTAGCAGCACCTATTCTAAAATCTTGTAAACATTCTAAATCAATATACAAATGGTTTACCACCTGCATTGAACTTTTCATTGATAATTCTCTAGTATTCATAAGTTTTCTCCTTAACATCTTATATACAATGTTTAACCTAACTTAGGAGATCTAATGCAGATAACCCCATTAGAAGCTGTTAATCTATCAGTTTTAAATCCAGCCAAGGACATTAAAAAATGGGATATTCAAAGAGTAACTAGTAATTTTATTACAGAGCCTTCTACTAATGAATATCACCCAGATGGTCTTTTCTCAGAACGGATATTCGGAGAACTAGGGTCGGAGAATAGATTTTATAACTTTGGTTTTATTAAATTAAAAACTAAAATATTTACTCCAAAACTATATTCTAATATTATAACCTTAAAAAAATTCTATAAAGAAGTACTTTCAGGAAATGAATACGCTAAGTTTAGTGAAAAAGATAAAGACTTAGTTCTCGCCGACGAATTCGATGAGGGTAGCGGAACGGGGTTTTCTTTTTTCATAGAGAATTTTGATAAAATAGTTTTTAAAAAGAATAACTCTATTCTAAGGAATGATAAGATAGAAACTATACTTAAGAATAGAGATAACCTATTCATGGAAGAGTTCTTGGTTATCCCAGCAGGGTATAGAGATTTTCAAATAAACGAATATACTTACAGCACCATCAATACTTTATATCAAACTATTATGAGCTATGCTAGGAGTATACCAGAAAACGATTCTAAGAATTCGATGTTCGATCCTATACGTTATGGGATTCAGCGTAAAGTTAATGAAGTCTACGACGATCTTTGTAATCTATTGGATGGTAAGCAAGGTTTCATGAGACAGAAATATGCTAAAAGAAAAGTAGCTTTAGGAACAAGGAATGTGATATCAGCTGGAAGCGTTACTAACTGTCCTCCAGACGATCCCCAACATTTTAACTGTGATGAAACAAAGGTCCCGTTATTCGAAGCTATGAAAATGTTTCAACCATTAATCATGTATAATCTTAAAACATTTTTCTTTAATCAGATTTTCGAATCTTCTCACGGGCAGACCACTTTGATAGATCCTAAAACTAGGATATTAAACTATGTAGATCTTGAGATAGAAGAGAAAAATAAATACATCACATCTCCAGGACTTTTATCTTTTATAAATAAATTTAGGAATGTTAAGATAAGATTCTTACCAGTCGTCGCTAAGTCTGAAAATAAAAACTTTTATTTATTCTTAATCTATACTGACGGGCCTGACTTTTATATCTTTAGGAATCAGCAAGACTTTATAAGAGACTATGAGAGTAAATTACAAAAAAAAGTAGATATTAAAAAAATAAGATCCATTACATATATAGAGATGTTCTATATGGCTGCATATTTAGCAACGTTTAACAAACATGGATTCTTTACAAGGTATCCAGTATTGGAAGTTGCTGGAGTATTCGCAGCTAAGATACATCTAAGTTCTACAGACCCAGCTAAGGTTATGTATTTTAAAGATATAACCGGAATGGTTGAACCTATAATGTTTCCAAACTTCCCAGACTTGAAAGGACAGACTGTAGATAGTCTTATGTTATACCCTAGTCATCTAGCCGGAATGGATGCAGATTTCGACGGGGATACTTGTTCTGCGATAGGTCTTTTAGGAGATGTTGAAAATGAAGAAGTGAAGAATTATTTAAATTCCCCAGGGAGTGTAGTTAAACCAAACGGCGGATTATATAATGGATTCTCAACAACATTAGCTAAGCTTACTGCTTACAATTTAACAAGATATTAAAAAAAAATAGAAGAGCTTCTTTTAAAGAAGCTCTTCTATGGATTCTTACACGCTTAGCGTCCAGGTACTTTTTAGTAGATTTTCTCTTAGATCTTTAGTAGAAAAAGTTTTAATAATAATGGTTCTATAAAGAACCTTTAATTTTTAATTTATTTATTTGTACTTCTTATTAAATACAAATGAATATACTAAAATAGTATTGGACTAGAAACCAGGTCATCGAGTTAATCTATTACTTATTTAGTGTTTCTAATTCTAAATAAGATCATAAGCTGATAGAGTTGAATTTTATACAGTTCTAACTGCGCGCAACTGGTTTTATACTAATGTTACTTTAGTCCAAATATTTCATGTTACCAATAAATCATCCTTGCGGAAGGGTAATGATTATAGTCTAACCCAAAGCAGGTTCAGAACATACCACTTTAGATTTCCTCTTGAATAGTTTACTTATTCCACAACATAGTTTCTTAATCCCCCAAATAGGAATAGTCACTGGAGAACAAATTACTGCAGTTACCATTTTTAATACTATGAGATCTTTTAAATGTTTTTTATCTTCCCTGATGGATTTACAAAGATTTAACATTAATTGTTTATATTTCTTGTCACTAGAACAGTTATATCTTAAAGCGTCTTGTTTAAGGTGTTTGAATATATCAAATCTTTTAGATATTCTTCTTTTAGAAAAAGCAATATCAAAACAATCTAAAACAGTTTCTGCTACAGTAACACCTAATAATATAGAACCTAAAAATCCTATAGATAATGCCCAGATTGGTACTACCGTCTGAGGAGATACTACAGCCCCAAGCAATGCCAAGCCGCCAGATACTGTAAAAATAACGCAGCTATAATCCCATAAAATTTCTAGTATAGCTGTATTATCATCCCTCTGGAAAAATGGATCTTCTAAATTTAAATATCTCTTTTCGAAAGCTTTAAGATTCGTAATAAATCTTTTTTGCTTCTGCTCTTCATTTAATTCCTTAACACTATCTTCATTTATTTTTTCCATGATATCATTCCTTAGTTTTTGTTATTAGTTTAGTTTTATCAAGTCTATAATGTATATCTCAAATTTCTTTGAAAAAAAATAGTCTAGGTTTTATCCTAGACTATCTTCTACAGAACTACTTCTTTCCCATCGAAGTAGCCGTATGATAGTTTAATTCGTAATTTCAAGTTTCTTGATTTCCACCCTTTTTTAGTAACTACAGATTCTATCTCTGAATTACTGTCTTTAGGCGGAACACCTTTAATGGTACTTAATGTGATATGTGGGTACTTATTACCACACTCGATATCTTCGGGGAGATTTACCAAAGCGACGATTACTTTATCAGTAACAACTACATCAGTGATTTCTCCAATGAACCTCTGCCCTACCATGAGCTCGTCTAGTTTGGTAGGTCTGAAAGCTAGGGTTAGGTGATGAGCGTACTTCACCTCATACTGCCCCTTAGCATCAAGCAGAAGAGGTCTTAGTTCTGAGCTAACGAAAAGCCCCGTGTAAATGATATTCATAATAATTTCCTTTATTTAATTATCCAAATTGATGTGCCTTTTGTAAAGCCGCTCGCGAATAGATTTTTTATTTCAGAAAAATCCATTTTCGGATCTTCCAAAATAACCGTAAAAAATTCTCCAGTTCCAAGAGAAGCCATTGTAGCTTCAGTTTTTTCTTTTAGAGCTTTAAGAACTTTAGTTTTACGTACATCCAATCCCGCACACAATGATGTGTGGGGTATAAATTCTATTTTCATAATACTTTCCTTTAGGTTTAAATTGTTAACATTCGTCCATGATACAGTATCGGCTATACAATACATCAGAAATTTGACAAATCTCCTGCCCACGTTTCACCATACTCACGCTTATGTCGTACAACTCCTGAGCTTCATTTTTTTTACTCATAACAATGTTAAAATCATATCTGGCATCATAACTTTTCATATCTACTTTAAACCCTTTTAACCCAAGCTCTTGGGTTAAAGAAATTTGATGGCTATTAGTTTTAAAACAATCGATAATTATTATAGACTGTATATTCATAATTTTCCCTTTAGTTTAATTAAATTTAGTTAGTTTGTAAGAAAATAATATATATTTCAAATATCTTGATCTCCATCAAGATATTCTAATCAATTGTAAATTGAATCAAATAGTTAGAGAAGCTATTTCAGCATTAAAATAAATATGTCTTAATCTATCTTAAATGCCTTGTTAAGTGTGTCATACTCAATGTCATATTTATCTACGAGCTGTTAATAATGCGAAAGGCTAGAAGACTAGTATTGATACTTTTGGTGAACAACTTTTATAAAAAGAGAATTGAACAAGTACCTACAGTATTTATTTCTTTCATCAATTCATTTTTCTTTTCTTTTATCAACAAAGTAAACTTCCTCCTTATCTTATCAACATTTTCTTTATCCTTTTTCAGGGAAAAATCTTTTTCCGATTTAGCCAGAGCTAACCAAATGTATTCCATTTCCCCTAATTTTAAATCGATCATGATAAAATTTCCTTCTGAGTTTAATTGATTATAAATGGTGGACTAGCCGGGAGTCGAACCCGGGTGTTAAAAAATACTAGGGGATATCATAGAAGTTCGCAGGTGCAGTTATTCTATTTAAGCTACCACGCTTAGATTCCTTGCTTATCTTTTAATCGAAAGCCTTTCTAGCCCAGATAAAAAAAATCCGCCTTGTTTGATTCCCTTATGTTCAGGAAATTTAATCTATATCCAAGACGGAAGATACAGGCGAGTTAATCTTTAAATCCCTGATAAGCGGGACACATACGTTTATCGTATGCTTGAGAAAGATATTAACAAACTCTCTCTATTAGTTTTACATCGTTCCGGACGGGCATTATGCCAGAGATATACGTTTTCCAGTATACCGATTGTTACACGGATTCGGATGCACTCCAGTAGTTATCAAAGTCTTGATATCCTCGAATTCTTTATCTGTCATTGCTGACATCGTCAGATTGAGATTGCCTCCAGATACTATAGGATCATCATCGTTAGCATACCGGTTGAATATTGTTTCAACTGTCAGAGCTTTCCCAGTTTTTCCAGTTTTGCATTTTATACTTAAAAACTTTCTACCATTCTCGTCTTTACCAAATCCAAAAGTGCCAGACATATCTTCTGGTTCTGTTTGGTCTAAGTAACCGGTACTACCTACTTTTACGTTTTCCATAATTTGGGTTTTCCCAGTTGTTGAGTTAGTTATCGCTAGGTGGATTAGTTCTGTCATTTTATTCATAGTCTTATTCTTTCTTTTAAATTATTTAATTTGAGATTCGTAGTAATAATGTATAAGTGAAATAAGATGAACTACGCTTTAACGTTTTAAGCCTTAAAACGTTAAGTCTAATAAAATGAAAAATATAAACTTAGCATAAAAACATAGCTGAAACGCCTTCTAGGTAGACTTTAATAGCTCCTAAATATGTTTAAAACATTATACCAATACATCTGTATTGGAGTACTATATATTGACATAAAATAAAAGAAAAACAAAAGAACATCTGGTGCTCCTATGAGCACCAGATGTTCTAATTTATTATTTTATTCTAGAATAAATGTTCTATATCCTTGAATATAGTTTCTGCATCACTTAACACTTTTCTAATGTCTGGCTTTGCAGCAGTTAAAGTAGCTTTGGCGTTTTCTAAAGTCTTTTTAACTTTAGCTATTATCGGAGCAACATCGCTTGCAGCACCAGTTATGTTCCCTCTGCTTATAGCACTAACTATACCTGCTATATCTGAACTTAAGGAAACTATATCTTTACTATCCGCATCAACATCACTACCTAATGTGGTTTTATCAACCATGATTTTCTCCTTTCTAAAACTGTTTATCTTCAAGCTTAATCGCTTGAAGCTGTTCTTTATACGCAGAGCGTAAGATGTTTTTCATCTTACTACTTCGAGTGTAATTAAAGTATTCTTTCTTAACTTTCAATCCTGACTCGCATAACTTTCGAACTGTTTCAAATTGATTGTATTTGATAGCACTAACTAATGTTGATTGATCAACTATTATTCCTTCTTGTTGTAATTCTTTTTTAATCCCAATCGGCGTTTGACATGCTGAGAGTATTGTAACTATAAGAATCACGAAACCGACTAAAAGCAGATGACCGTTACTTACCGTTTTCTTTTTCAAGATAATTCACCATCGCCTTTCGTCCAGAAGATATCAGACTAGATATTTGGTTTTTAGTTATATTGAAATCTAAATAACTTATACCTAATGTTTTTATTACTACTGTATTATAGTCAACCACTTTACTTTTAAAATCAATATTTACACTAGTACGTAATGCTGTATCTAAAAAAGAAGTAGTGAAATTAAATATATTCGTAACCTGATGGGTTAATTCTATGGAGCCTAAAAACAATCCCAATGTGTTTTGTTTATCTTCGAATACATCAACAGGGTAATTATTCGAGACACCACCATCGACTAATACTTGATTCTCATAATGGATAGGGTCAAAGAAAAATGGAACTGAAGCAGAAGCTCGCACTGCTAAAAAGATCGGCATATCTGGACTATTAATAACATTTCTTACTATTGAATTACCTTTTGTTATATCTGTATTAATTATTACAAGATTCTTTTTAGTCTTACTATAGAATTCTTTAAATGTTATATCTGGATTAAATCCTTTCGATAGGATTACATTCCTTATCCAAGTTTTAAAAAAGTTTCCTCGACACAATCCTTCAGTATTAAAGAAGCTCATCATAGACATGGGTAACGATGCTAAAGATGTGAAGCTCGATATATCCCCATTTAGCATTCCAGAAACATTCAGATAAGGACTATCCATAAAGTCACTGAAATTGGTCTGTTCTATTAAGGTTTTCATTTCATCTGACGAATACCCTAAAGCTAATAGTAAACCAAATACTGATCCAGCAGAAGCTCCAGCTATATTATCTATTGCGGCTAGCATTTTCTTATCTTCTAAAACTTTAACTGCGCCGATGTATGAGATACCTAAGATACCTCCTCCAGAAAATACTATATTTTTCATCAAAGCTCATTCCATATAGCATCTAGATCTATCCCTATTTCTTTAAATAGGGGTTTTGCTAGAATGAGTTCTTCTTTAATATCCGATAGAGACTTTGCTGTATTGATAAGTGTGTTGGAAACATCTTCTCCTATTTCTCCAGTGTTACCAGCATTGATAGCTGAAGCGGTCGCCGCTATATCATCAGTTAGTATTAAAATTCTTTTTATTGTCTTAACGGTCTGAGGACCTAGTTTTGGTTTATTCATATTATCCTTCTTACATAGCTTTTTTGAATTTTATAGTTGAACTGTTAGTTACTTCTTTTTTAAATTCCATAGTTGGTCGGCCAACTACAGTCCATCCTTTTTTAGTTGCTATAGATGCATCACATGTTAGTGAACCTGGATTGTTTGTAATAGTAACAGTTTGTTTTGTAGTTACTGTTGCAAGACCAGTTAAGAAAGCATTGATAGCTGTTGCGTTGAATTGACAATCTGCTATACTTACAGCATAAGCACAGCCGTTAAGAACAGCTGATTCTAATTTAGTACATCCATTATACATACCATCAAAATTAGTACCGTTAAGAGTATTAATTCCTGGAAACGAAGTTGCACTAGAACAATCAGTATACGTATAACTAAAGTCAGTTATATTAAACGTAAAGAAATAAGGTATTTGAATAAAATTAGAAATATTACTTGAGTTCCATCCAAATTTTAAAGGTTTCGTTCCTTTTTTGAAATTATTATTTTCTAATTTATTAATAAATTTTTCAATCGCTATTTCCGTTGCTATACTACTAAAAACTAAAAAAGTAGGAGGCCTATCATCTAATGAAGAAATAGCTACATTATAAGTTCCTGGTTTAGAATAAGTATGAGTTTTAAATGGAGTAGTAGTTCCGTCTCCCCCAATCTGTTAATGTATTAATATCGGTTTGAAATGTGTTAGTTAAATTATCAGATGTTGCATCTACAGTGAACTCTAGTTTTCCAGCCATCGATATAAATGCATCATAAACATTTATATTACTTCCTTCAGTGATAGATCCTTGAACTGAAAAAGAACTCTGATTATCTACTTCAGTATCGGTATTAGGTATTAATGAAATTAAAACAGGGTATTAGCTTGTAAATCTATAGTTTTTGAAACAATAGATTCTTTTCCCATAACTTCTAAGAATAATGTAGTATCTATGTCACTTGATATAATTGATTCGGTAGTTAATGTCATCTTTGTTGACAGAGTATTATCTCCAGACTCAATACCGTAGGAAGTTGGAAACTGAATAAAATCATCTAAAGAAGATGATGCTTGCGTTAATACTAATGGGACGGGAGCTACAGTTTTTCCCATCGTTACTTTAGTTGGAGTTAATGATGGAATAGATTTAAAGTAATTTTGAGATTTATTTAAATCTATTAAGTATTGTGTGTATAATTGTGAAAGAGATTCTCCTTTTCTACTATTAGGACTAACAAGAACTTTCCAATTAGAATTAGTTTCTGTAGGAGGGATGCCTTTCGTGATTAAATAATCAGCTCTCCAAAGAGTATTTTTATAAGATACTACTGGAACTCTAACTGCCGGATTCCAATAATATTTTTGATTAGGATTCCATTCTCCCCTAAGATTTAAATTTCCTTGGAAAACTCCCCATCCAGGATGCGCAGGTCCCTCATTTACAATTTCTTGAATAGTATTACTACACACCCCAACGGTGCAGAAAAATAGTAGTGGTAGTAGGATAGATAATCTTTTCATCGATTTTCCTTTTTTCAAAAAGGGACCTTTTAGGTCCCTTAGTTTTATTTAGATTTAGTTTATAGACATTCGATAAGAACCTCGCGGCCTTTGTTCTTTCATAATAATTTTCTTTTAGATATTAATAAAATTAGATTAGGTTTTTTTCTATAAATCCTCCTTTCTTTAACTTTCTAACACCATATTCGGTAATAATTCACCGAATGGGAATATTTTTATATCGTTAGATACCACCACATCGTCACTATCTAATCCATACATCATAACATTTCTGCTCTTACCTGGCTCTATGAATATATTGAATCCGTAACCCGTTTCGAACATAGCGTGAAATACCTGATGTATATTACCATCAATTAAATTCGTTTTACTAACGTTATACATATAGCAAGTATTCACATTGGAAGATTCTTCCAATAACCATCTGGTGGCGTATAGTTTAACATTACTTTTAATTAACATATCCCCGACTAAGAATCTTTCAGTACCATTATTCGTTATAGTAAACTCTATCGGTGCCATTTTCTTAACTTTAGGGAAATCTGGATATAGTAATAATATCGTTTTCTGTTCGATAGACTTCATGAAACCGGTAACAGTAACGCTGATATTTTTAGCGGTAGGTAGCGAATTAGCTTTAGTTATCATCGATGGAACTTTCCCAGATATCCAAGGGTATTCGGTCCAAGTTTCATTGAACGGTAGTGGTTGATCATCTACATCGACTGGTAATTTTTTAGTCTTGTATAGCTCTACTGGAGTCTCTGAGATAAATTTATCGTCTCCTAGGCATCCGTATACGAAAGCGTAATGATTATAATACATCGCTATATTCAAACCACCTTGCTTACTAAGCTCGTATTTCTTAGGATCTGCTTTAATCATCGATATAGCTTTATCTAAACATTCTCCCATACCCATGGTCGAAGTTTTCGATGAGTATAGCTTAAGTGTCAATAACGACACCGGTAGACAGAAATAACCCATCTCATAACTTTTAACCCCCACTACCACTTTAGCATTAGCAACATATAGCAACTGACTCATCAGTGGTTGATTCATGGAGTGACATGCGCTAATATAGACAGTTACTTTATTATTCCAATTATTAGATGCTTCAACTATCTGCTCGCCAGTTAATAAATAGTGTGGACCAGTATTGGTAGGAGCGTTATTTATTCTTAGTCCTACTGGATTAGAATCTCCATTATAGAAAAATAATTTTAAATTGGGGGATGCTAAATAGTAGAGACAGTTTTCTAAATTATCAGATTGCGCTTCCGGGATTGTAGCAATAACCGCATTGGTTAATAATACTACGCTATATCCTTCAGATATGTAAAACTGGTATAGTTCAGATATTACAAATTATTCATAAATATGAGATCCGGAATTCCCGCCGATTATTAATATTTCTTGATTATTTTTAGGTTTCATTTTTGATCCTTTAACTAGTATCTTATATATTGGAATTTAACGTATCATTTTAAATAGATGGGGTTTTACCCCCATCCGGTATTTTAATTATTTGAACGGGTATGGGTTTTTCACACTCCTGTATGTTTTAACAGCTTGCCCTAACCACCCTTCATTAGGATAAGGTGCGAACTGATTTAATCCTGACATTGGTGCATTCACACCACCTTGTTCTATAGCGAAAACACCAGCATCGGCTATAGTTTTTAGATGATCGTTTTGCCACGCGACGGCACTATCGTTGGTTTCTAATAGATAGGGTAGTAATGTCCCTTTGACATGTACTCCGTATAGTGACGATAACACCAAACCTCCTAATCCTGATGGGAGTTGGGTTAACCCCGGCGCCGGATTATATTGATTTTTAGGAGTGTTCGATACTCCAAACATATAATTAGAGAATGAATCAAAATACCCAGTACCCCATGCCCAGGTGAACGCATCATTATCGTTAGGTAGTCTTCCACCAGGTATCTGCCATAGCATAGCTGGACGATCGTATAGGGTGGTCAACTTATCGATATAGTAGAACCAATTATCATACGCCGGAGTATTCCATAACCATCCAGCATCGAATTCATATTCGCTATGTAAAGCTGAGTATGACGCTCTATCGCAATAGATAAAATCACTATCTTTAAGATAGTTTGCACTATTAACTAAAGGTAGTTTTGCATAGAAATCACTAACGTTAGTATCCACTATAGCTTGCGAAGAAGCTGCCTTTTCATATACCCAGTTTTTAGTATCTGTAAAATATACTCCACAATCCCATCCGAAAGCCACTTCCGGAGCGTATCGATTACCTATATAGTTAACTGCTTCTATATAACCATATAGAGTGTCTTCAAAAGTACACGTTACCGATGTTGGGAACGGTTTACCTATAGTTATATCCGTATACTTAGCAGTATATGCTAACCACGCTGTATTAAAACTATCAGCGTACGTTGCTCCAGGCGCGCCAATATCGGTGCATTGTCCTAACTGTTTTATAAAGGTCAGAGGAGTACCTTGTAATGTTGTTAAAACTCCATTACGTTCATATGTTCCTTCTATAGTATTCGTTTCCAACCAATTGAAAAGAAATCCTAAAATATAATTGATAGATAATTTAGCATTGATCATGCTTTTAAAGAAAGGAGGATGTTGCGCTAACCAGGATAAGAAATCAGGGTTTAAACAAACTGCCCCAGAAGGTACGTCAGCTTTAGAGTAAATAGCAGTCTTCCCTATTCTTTCTTGGAAAGTATAGAAATAGGTAGCTACCGAAGCTAAATTAGCTGCAGCTATTCTAGCATTAGCGAAAGGAGTTTTAGATGGCACACCATCGTACTCATAAACACTCACTTGTTCTTTAGCAGCAACGTCATTCCCACCGCTTAAATTAGCAGTGTATATAACCGGTAGTGGTCTACATCCAACACTGACTGTTTGGTATGTGGTTAACGCAGCACAATGATCCACTAACGCTCTACATTGAGTGGGGTAGATGTATGCCTCAGCACCGGGTGTAGCGATAGGTCCACCTTCAGAAGCATAAACTGATAACATATCCAACGCTCCACCTTTAGAGTACTCTGAGAAATGCACATCGGGATTGAGCATAGTTCCCATTGCGACATGATCTGGCCATCCAGGTAAGGTAGAGTTTTTACTGGAAGTGTGATGCATTAGTTGAGTATACGTCACTACTACTTTTTGAGTACTACTCGATCCGCCGTAACTTATATACTCAGGAACGCAAACGCTTAAATAACCCTCTTTAATTTCAGGAGTCATGTATAGTGTAGATGTACTTGAAGTATCTACAGTCTCTACTGAACCATTAATTACGTTAGTTAATACTTGATCTCCTATAGTTATAGTGCTACTATCAGCGCCTACTAGATCAAAAGTAACTTTCGCTATACCTTTCTTACCAGTAGGGTTAGCGTTTATAGCAAAATTACCTAAACCAACAACCGAAGTTTTACTATCGACACCGGTCAATGTGACATGCGCTACGTATTTAATATTTTTTGGAACTGTTAATTTCCATCCAGCCATCATATTGTACTTACCATTACCTCCACTAATCGCAGTTAATGAATTACCAGAGGGAGCTATCCAACAGGTTTTACCAAAAATACCATGTTGGCTATTGATAAAATTAAAGGATATACTAGTATGGTCTTTAACCAATACCTGATCTTCAGTGAACTCGTAACTGATTAGACCGTCAGTTTTAGAAGTCCATTCGAACGTAACGTTCTTCAAAGGAGCAGCTGATGCAATTGACTGTATAGTATTTATCTTAACGGGTACGCCAGCAACGTCTTTGATAAAAGCAATATCGATCACGCTAGTGGTATTTATACCGATAGTTACAGTCTTAGGACTACTTAAAGAATAACCCTTTATAACCGCACTAGGTGTCAGAGATAAAGTGTATGTACCTATTGGTATTTTACTTTCAATACCTTTACCTGCAAATAAAACAAATCCTGTTAAATCTCCGAGTGTTATAGTGTATGAAATAGCGGGAGTTACTATAGAAGTAGAAGAGTAGGCTATTTTAAGCGAACCGAAACCGGTAGGTGGTGGAGGTGCCACGATAGGTAATGTAGTTTTATCTTTAATATTGACAGCATAATCCAATGGGATATCGAAAGGAATAGAATTCCCTGAATTATCAGGACTATCACTCCATTCTAAATCCCCACCGACCCAGTCGACTGGAGCTACAATATTGAAGGATTCTGTTTGGTTATATAGCGTTGGAGCTAACGTGAATGTTCCAGCACCATCTTTAGTACCTACCATACGCAGATACCTAACGATAGATGGTTTTCCTACTATCGTAATCGCAAATGCTGTTCCCATAACTTTTCCTTTTTTTTTTTATTAATATTACTAAGATAACCCTAACCGCAGTAGAGTTAAAAACGAATCTCTTTTAATACCAGTGGAACACCCAACAGTACCAGAATCTAATGTTATTATCTTTATTATTTTGTTATAATTTATAACAAAATAACGTACCTATATATAATGGTACAAAAGACTTTTTTAGAAACCTTATAGCTCTTTACTGCTTAGTTGCGGTATTCCACTTTGAATGAATTATAGCTTTTAATTATTAAATTTCTGTTCGTTATACAATAACCACCACGATGGATCGTATATTATTTCAGATAGACAAGTACCTGGTTTACGAGCAGACATGTAACGTCGATAGTTAAGAGAATTAATAAAACTCACGTCTTTATCTGGAAGTAGTCCAGTATATTCATTACACGCGATAGCCGTCTGATTTAAATCATAATAATTATCGCAAGTGGTTTCGATTATAGCATCCTTAGGTAATTTAACGATAGGTATCACAACACCTATTGAGAAAGTCACTAACGGATACGCCATTCTATCAACTAGTGCTAAATATTTAAATTGACTCAGATCTTCCGATTCCAATAACACACTTTCGGAATTTGCATAGATAATATTACCATTAGCCGTTTTACCAGTATTAGCAGTGCTGAAAGTATTAACTTTTACTTTACCCTTAGGGAAAATATCTATGACACCAAGACCCGCGGCTGCCCATATTCCATAATTGAAAACTTTATCCCCATCTAAAACACCGTGAACATTCGCATCCTGTCTGCATTTAATAAAAGCTTCATGTACTGGGGTATTATCATATACTATACTCTTAAGCATAGCAGCGCCATACATCCCTACCGGATATCCTTGTTCTTGTCCTTCAGGTCCAGTACTATCAGTTAATTCAGTTAAACCGCTTATAAAAGCTTTAATCTTATATCCTTCTACCATAGTAGAACCAAATGGATAATTAAAAGCTATACACGAAGCGCTTACAAAAACTACACTGGATAGATTTCCATAAAAACCACCAGTAGCTAAATCAGAGAATTCAAAAGTAGTTCCCTCTGCGCAACTAAGTCCTGTGGTTTCACCATCACCATTGAAGAAAACTCCCACTAGATTAGTCCCTTGAAGATACTTAGCAATTAGATCTCCAGTCGCGGGAATAACGATATCGGCTAAGGCTTTAGGTAGCTTAGCTAATAGAACGCTAGACGTAGCTTGACCGTTACCGAACATGACCACGAATGTTTTACCAGAAGCTACACAGTCGTTATATGCTTGTATAATTGAATTTACTTCAGATGGGTGATGATCCGGTGAAGGTCCTATCAATAATATCTCAGGGTTTGCGATAGGGGTTATTTTTGGATAGTTATCTAATCTTTCAATATGGTTGACGTAATCGGTTTCAGTATTCGTTGCTATAAACTCTTCATTATAGTCTATACGGAAAGCGTTGAATCTATATTTGCCTTGATGATGTCCAGTAACGTATATAAAATCCTTTTTAGTCTTAGGACAATACTGGACTAATGCATTGATTAATGAGTATCCGTTAATTGATTTTATATTCTTAAGAATTAACTCTACACATATATCTTCAGTTATTATTGTTTTAACTGGATTATTCTTACAATACCGTATAACGATTTCGAAAGTTTTTTTCATTATTGATCCTTATCGTTTAATTTAACACTTTAGCTTTTTCTTCATTATATGCCACCCACCATGGAATGTCGTATAGCGGTAACGATCTGCATGAACCTGGAGCATTGCCTACCATATACCGATTATACGCATAGCTATTGGTAAAGCTCACGTCTTTATCTGGAAGTAGTCCAGTATATTCATTACATATAATTAAAGTCTGCACGTTATCTAAACCAGTCTCAATACTAGTTTCGAATATTTGATTTTCTGGAATGTTTGTAATTGCTATAACGCCAGTTACTGAAAATGTAATTAGCGGATAAACATTACGACCAGCTTGAACTATATATTTAAACTGTGACATATCGGCTGAGTCAATCATAATATTTTCTTTATTATCATAGACAGGATAGCTACCGTTTACCATTTTTTTAGTAATCGTATTACTAAAGTCACCAACCATAGCTTCGCCCTTAGGGAAAATATCTTTAACGTTCTCACCGGCGGTTGCCCATACCCCATATTCGAAAATGCCAGTACCTGTCAAAATACCATTAACTGTTGGATCCAGTCTACTTTTGAGCAATGCTTCATCTGCCGTCATTTTATTATACACTATATTCTTAAACATCGATGAGCCATATGCCCCGACTGCGTACCAAAAACCTTCACCATCCGGGGCGTGATATGAAACAAGTTCAGTCAACCCGCTAGTGAAACTTTTAATTTTATATCCTTCTACTAGCATAGAACCAAATGGGTAATTGAATGCTACACATGAAGCACTTACGAAATCTAATTGAGATAAGTTTCCTTCGAACTCATTAACAGCAATATCAGAGAATTCAAAAGTAGTTCCTTCTGCGCAACTAAGTCCTGTGGTTTCACCATCACCATTGAAGAAAATACCTATCACGCTAGGATTCTGAATATACGCTAATAAGTTAGAAGCCGATGCGGCGCCCGCTATTTTACGCATCTCTACAGGTAATTCATCCAGCAACCATTTGACAGTAGCTTGCCCTTCAGCGTACAGCACGGCGCATGTTTTATTAGCTGCTATGCAGTCATTATAAGCCCTAGTAATAGTCTCAAATTCCATATTATGTCTTATGGGGCTAGGCGCAATCAAAACTACATCTGGGCTGGTTGGTAGAGCTGAGTCTAACCCAGGATAGTTATCTAATCTTTCAATATGATTGACATAACGTTTCTTTATAGAAACATATTTAAAACTATTGTCATAGTCTATACGGAAAGCGTTGAATCTATATTTGCCTTGATGATGTCCAGTAACGTATATAAAATCCTTTTTAGTCTTAGGACAATACTGGACTAATGCATTGATT
>Ga0307987_1000494_pt1 | contig 23695 bp, 21 predicted proteins | sample EllFjometagen181_FD_203157 | JGI IMG/M metagenome (GOLD analysis project Ga0307987, IMG submission 203157) | Marine microbial communities from Ellis Fjord, Antarctic Ocean - #181 | ecosystem: Environmental > Aquatic > Marine > Unclassified | place: Southern Ocean | collected 2014-10-08 | reverse complement strand
ATGGAGAAAAAAAATGGTACTGTAATAAAATAAAATTACGTCACTAAGGTTGACGTAAAACCGGTCAAGATAATTGTCGTCTGATACGCCTGTGCATTTCTTAACAAGCCCCTCAAATCCGTATAGGGAACCATAACCAAAAAAGCTTTTTTTTAAATCACACAATTTTTTTTTCAATCCCTTTGTGTCTTGTAGTTCATTAAACCCAAGCAAAAAATACATTTGGGCCGCGAATATTGCTCCCACACAATATGAAGGAAAATACCCAAAATACCCAACATACCAGTGCATATCTTGTAAGCACCCCTCTGCTTCTGAGCTTATTTCAAAACCCAGTAGCTCCCTGTGTTTCCGCCGCCAACATTCTGGGACGTCTTCTGCTTCCAAATCGCCATTAAACAACAGCTTCTCTATTTCATACCTTAATATAATGTGCAATGGATATGTAACTACATCGGCGTTTATCCTGATGGAATTATTTGATTTAATTTCCTTTAGCCCCCTAAAGAAAGTGAGTTTTTCGTCTCCATCTGCACGCCCAGATATGGCTTTATAAATTTTTTCAGAAAAATACTTGCTCCTCCCTATGAAAAACTCACAAAGCAAGGCGCTTGCTTCATCTGCCGCACAATCACAAACCTGACCAACGGGCTGATAAACCCATCTCCTAGGCAACCCCTGTAAATATAGGCCGTGTCCCGTCTCGTGAATTACCCCATACAAAGCCGAAACAAAATTCTTGCCGTTATAATCGTGAGTCATTCTAACGTCTTCATAATAGCCGGAACAAAAGGGGTGTGAGCTTGTGTCAATCCTTCCACAACTAAATTTAAACCCCATTTTTGTTGCAAATTGCTTGGCAAACTCGCTAAATTTGCGTCCTTCATTTAGGTTAATGGAAGAAGCGGGTTCCCCCCTCCCTCTTGCTTGGGCGATTATTGCAGGAAGCTTTTCTTTTAGTTCTTTAAAAAGTTTCTCCGTTGTCTCAATCTTTAATTGTGGGCTATATATGTCCATCAAGGCCTCATAGGGGCTTTTTCCCAACCACTCTCCCCTTCTTTTTGCCTTCTCTTTTGCTAACGACAACAACGCTTTAAAGGAGTTTTTTACTATAGAAAAGTTGCTTTTTTCCTTTGCCTTTCTCCACAAAATCTCACATCGCATTGATTCGGCAGCTATGTTCTCTAAGAACCTCTTGGGATAAATTGCATTCTCCTCTTTAATTTTATGTATTAACTTTAAATTCTTTTTCTGCCACACGCCAAGAGAACTTTCGTCAATATTTTCCAACAAATCGCTTAAGCTCTTTTTTCTCAAAAAATCGCTAATATCACCCTCCACGCACTTAACTTGTCTTTCTCTGGCCGTCCACGAGGCTTTGGGCAAATTAACTTTTGCGTCCCATTCTAACATTGACTTTATGTTATTCAGAACCGAGTATTTTTCAAAATATTTTTCCAACCTACTATACGCGCTGTCTGTCATCGTTCTCACGTTTTTTATCCTCTCTCTAGTAACCCCACCCCAACATGTTAACTTGTTTTTTACAAAGCACAACAGAAAATAATCGTAGTTAATTTTCCTGCCCCCCTTAAGTTCGTTGCCCCCCCTCAAGTATCAAGTTAATCCTGCTAACTGGCTCAAATTGCTGGCTCCAAACCCTTTTCAAATACCCTCCATAATTGGCCTCTAGCCAATCTCTGGTGAATTTTGTTGGGGCGGCTACGTTCAAAACTTCTTTTTCACAAGAAATGAATTTTGTTTTGGAAAACCAGCTTAAATACGTCTCCTTACCGAACGTTTCCGTTGCTTCTTCTAGTATTTTTTGCCATTTGGGATTGTCGGCAGTAACCTCTACATCTTTCAGAGCTACACTGGCTTTTCCATCATAGAAGAACAAATCCTTCCCCCCCTGCCCTGTCTTGTTTTCGTAATTTCCTTCCAAAACTTTTAATAGATTTTTTTCTTGCAGGATCCAATCCAGAGAGACTTTGAAATTCGTTATTCTTCCCATTAAGAAGTCGCTTTTTTGAACGGTTTGTATGAATTCTTCCCATTTTTTTATGTCGTTGGAAAAAAACTTTTCGAGAATTCTCTTTATTTTTTCGGCTCTACCAGAGGTAAGCTCTAATTTTGTCATAGTCGGATTAATAGCTTTCCTCCATGTTTCAACTGCTTTTCCCAAAATATCCTCTCTCTCACAAGCTTTCTTTTCGCCCGTCGAAGGTTTAGAGAGACTAGAGAGAGAGTTATTCTTAGGTATAGTCTTAGTATCTTTATAGGGAGTGGCCAACTTGGCCACTCTTGGTGGACAACTTGGCCACTCTTGATTTGTAAAAAATTTTTTTGCAGTATCTTCGTCAAGCTTGTAAAACTTACAAGTTTTAGACCTTTTGCTTTTTATGAACCCCTGCCCTTCCAAGGATGTGAAGATTCTTCGGATTGTTCTAATAGACCAGAAGGTAAATTGCTTTTGCCACTCCTCGTAGGAGTTATATATCCATTTTTTGAAAGAATATTTCGTATGCCAATAGTATAACTGCTGTAACACTATTGATTCATTTACCCCGGTAGCCTGAGCTATTATGGGATTGAGTAGTAAAATGTTTGTTTGTGGGGTCATGGTAACACTCTCTATAGTTGATGAAACATAGGGTGTATTAGAACAAAACCTTGACAATCGCCCTTTGTTAAGAGAGAATAAAGTTATAAATGCGTCAAGGGTGTATTAGTTTTGTCGCTGGTACACCTTTTTTTTGAATCGAAAAACTTTCTCAAATCATATAAATTCCTTATATTAGTTTAGGCGCTTCTTATGGAATCGCACCCGTATTTCCAATATAATATGTTTTTTTGGGAGAGCGCAAGCTATTTTGAAAAAAAAACAAGATAACGAACAATGACCAATTGCGTTGATCTTCCTTGATATGCCCATCCTTGGGCATTAGCAATCCCTGTTTCCGCCCAATCATTGGGGGAGCGAGCTTTTGGGTTTATTTTTTTTGAAGAAGGAGAGGGCTTGGCAGTGTATTTTTGCAACGCTTTTTTTTAAAAAAGAGCAAATAGCGTCCGCTTCTCTATTTGTCCGTTGTGGCGTAATAGCAGAGGTGGTACACATAAAGCGTGAGCACGAACCTTCGCGGCCGCGAAGATTTTAAATGGAGTTCAAAAAGATGATAGAATTAAGTAAGGATGGCTTAACGCAGATTACGATGTCTTTTCTTGCGGGGGTGGCTCCAGCGACGATCAGTAGAAACATTGCTAGCGTTGGGATCGTGCCCTTGCCATCTCAAAACCAAAGAAACTTGAGGTATTCCATTGAGGATTCAAGAAGGATAATTTCTATGCTTGTCGGGAAAAAGCAGATTAAGCAAAAGGTGCATGCCTTTTATAATTTTAAGGGGGGAACGGGCAAAACAAGCATATGTTATCAAGTTGCCTTCCACCTTTCTTTTATGGGATATAAGGTGCTTATTATTGATACGGATCCGCAGGCTCATTTAACGGGCGCTGTTGGAAAAGAGGGTTTTGAGGGGTTCGAGACGTTATATGATTGTATTGTGCAAGGGCGCAACGTTAATGATTTAATAAAAAAAGTGCATGAGGGTTTAGATTTAATCCCGGCAAATTTATCGCTAACCAGATTAGAGCCAGAATTAAATAATATGGCTCGTAGGGAGGAGCGACTGACAATCTCTCTCACGCCCTTGAGAGAGATGTATGATTTTATTTTTATTGATACTAATCCTACGATCAGCATTCTGAATAGAAATGTAATTGACTTTTCTGAATATTTACAGATTGTAGCAGAAACTCATCCATTTAGTTTAACGGGATTAAAGTTTTTAGTTGAAGATTTGGAGCGGTTTTATAAGCAAATGCAATTAAAACCTCGTCCAATGAATATAATTCCGAACAAGTACGAGGATAGGTCTTCAAATTCTGGAGAGGCTATGGCGGTTTTGAAAAAATACTATTCTGATTTTCTTAAGCCCGACTTTGCAATAAGAAAAAGCGAAGAGATCATTACATCTTCAAAGCTTTCAAAGCCTCTAGCTTTGTTTGTAAAGAAGAATTCTATTGCCTTAGAGGACATTGTTGAATTAACACAACATATAGTAAAGATATCATCGATAACGAACACAAATGAGAAAAATTAAATATAAAGATTTGCCAAAAGAATTGGATGCCAAGGTGGCGCCCAGAGAGAGTGGGGCGAGGCCCAGCATAGGGATGGAGAAAAGTATAGGAGAGTATTATCATATTGAGCTGTCGCAATTGATGCCGTTTAAAAGTCAAGCAAGGCGCGTTTTTAACGAAAAGGAACTAAAAGAGCTTGTGGAATCTATAAAGCAATATGGGTTGAGACAGCCATTGACTATTAAAAAGTCTGAAGATGGCCTCCGTTATGAAGTTATAAGTGGGGAAAGAAGATTTAGGGCGGCTAAGCTTGTGGGGCTAGATAGAGTACCATGTATAATATTGAAAGAGCGTGAAAGTGCAGAAGAAATAGCATTGGTTGAAAACTTGCATAGAGAAGATCTGCACCCAATTGAATTTGGAGAAGCGTGTATTAAGTTTTTAGGTATGGGACATGTGGGGTCACAGGTAGAGTTGAGTAGAAAGTTGTCGATTTCTGAGGGAAAAGTTTCTGAGTGTATTATGTTGGCCAAACTTCCGAATGATATCAAAAGTCATATTTTAGATGTCAACATACGCTCAAGAGACAAATTGAGGGCTATAATAAAAAACATTGGCGACTTTGATGAAATTAAGAAAAAAATAGGGGTTTTGCCTGTTTCTAGGAAGAACTTTTCTGTTTTACGCGTTATTAGTACGAGCTCTGGTTTTTTGTTCCAAACTAATGGAATAAGGAGATTGAGAGAAATGCAAAAAAAGGAACTGAAAGAAAGGTTGTTGTCCGTGGTTCAGAAGCTGGAAACCCAATAAAATTCGCGGCCGCGAAGATTTGTAATTTAATGTGTATAAGAGAGGCAGCCAGATTGTTCAATCTGGGGGTGCCCACTCCCTTCTTTAGGTTTTGAAAGTCTATTTGTTCCCCTCATCAGAACAATTCCTCAACGCTATTGTCTATCTCTTCTTGAGAAGGCTTGGTGTATCTGAATATTTCAGACATAGAGATATTTCCGCTCATTTTTTGAGCCACGTGAACGCCGTGTTTATCTGCGACACGCTTTAAGAACGAGTGTCGCAGCATGTGGGGATTTAGCCTGAGTTTGTTTTCTTCTTGGGCGTAGGCCTGGTTAGATATGCGATGGCAAATCCTTATTACGTCATGAGTTGAGAGTCTATTGCCATATTTTGACAGGAACATGGGGGCGTCTTGTTGTTCTTTGCCGTCTGGAAATCTTTCAGCAATGTATTTTTCGAGATATTGGCGGGCCTCAGAGTGCACAATTTGCCTTTTGTTTTTTGCAATTAGCATCCTTTGAATATTAGGGGCCGACACTGTGGGCAGCAAGCAATAGAACAAATAACTAAAAAACACCCACAAATTGCCCGTGCTAGAGTGTAGGGATTTATAATTATTACTAATAATACCCCTTATGCTTTCATACCCCCCTACGTCTCTATAAAGAAAACCGCACGCTATTGGAAAAACAATGAAAAATATTAAAAACTGAAAAACATCAGTCACCAATACAGACCTTATCCCCCCCCAAAAAGAATAAAATGTCACCACAAAAAACGCAGTTAGTACGCCCGCTAAATACGGAATATTAAAGAAATAACTAAGCAAGGTTCCCATTCCCACAAATTGTATTGTTATAAATCCTATGCTATCTATTAAAGTGGAGCAGTTTGTTAAAACCAACCCGGGGGCGCCATATGTATTTTGCATTATCTCGTTTAAAGAAAGGCACCCCTTGAATCTATCTGCTATTTTCGCGAAAATCCGCGCAGTAATCAGCCAGTATATGAAAATGAATAGAGACGGAGCGGCATATATAAGGCCATATTTGTATATGTTTTCTATTTTTCCAACGCTAGAGCTAGAGCTTATAGAGGTTGCAAAGATAGTAGACACCAACATTGCGGTAGAAAAATGATTGTTCCCTAGAGTATAATCCTTTATATTTTGTACCAGCTTGGACTTTGATATTCCTAGAATTATACATCCCAGTAAATACACAAATACGATCGCAACATCTAAAGATTGCATTCTACCCTTTTGTAAGTTTTTTTATAAAAAAGCATGCCCTCCCCTTGTCGGTATAGCCACACCTTTCCAATTCTTTTTTATAGCCTAGCTTCAGATAAAATTGATTTGCACTTTCGTTTACTATGGTATTCAAAGTAATAAAATCACATTTTTTTTCTAAAGCTAGTTTTTCTACTAAACCCATTAGCTTTCTACCGTATCCTAAATGCCTACTATCGCTCTCTACCCAGACAAGATAGATATGTAGGCTATTGAAGTACCTTTTTCCATAACACCCTCCAACTACTCTGTTTTTTTCAAGCAAATTAAAAAGAAACCTGTCGTCTTTTCCTTTGCTTCTAGCCTTGGTTTCTTCCTCTACTTTATTTCTTATATATTCAACCTTTTCAACGTTTGGATTGCAATGGTAGCAACTCTCTAAAATTTTTGTTTTATTTTTACTCATAAAAGTCTCTCGCCTCCCCTATAGTGGCAACGTCATCTTTAAAGACTGAATCTAGCGTTGCCACCGCGATTTTGTGTGAAACAGCCAAAAAAGAAAGAGATGCCGACCACTTGTGTATGCCATTTAAGGCTTCCTGATAACTATGAAAAGATCCTGGCAACATATTCATTTGAAACAGCACGATCGCCTCGGCAGCGGTTACCACGTTGGCCAAGTTGCGAACAAGCTCTTTCTTTTCTTCGTTTCTACTGTCACTCGATAACCAAGTTTTTTGCCAATAGCGCAAAAATGTTTTATTAATTACCCTTATAACTCGATTATCAAGTTTTTTGACTGTCGATCCTATTGCCATAACGAGAACAGATACTAAAGAAATTGCATCGGACTGGATCCCCGCGTCCGCGGGGAAGGCGATGGGGCGCAGCCCCTCGCATACGTGAAGGTTCGACGTACTCCACTCGCCTCCCTCGCGGAAGCGAGGGTCCAGGACGACAATATGATTTTCTTTATTAAAGATGGGACTCCGTGTACGGAGGAAGGCAACGAAGTACAGATTCTCTCGTGCACGAATGATCCAATTCACATATAAAGCCTTATAAATCCTTTTATATAACATCCTGCTCTCAAAAACTTGATAATCGAGTGTCAGGCATCATACATAATAAATATGAATTTGTTCCCCCATAAAGGGCCCCATCTATGGGATAAAAAGGATTGGAGGTAAGGAGACCAATAAACGCACAAGACACAGCCCCCGCAAAGGCACCCATGATGGCAAAGTTTACACACTTGGTGGGTTGCTTGTCTTCATAAAATGATTTAAGCAAAAGGTCTGGGACATAGTATTGATTTAAAAAAAACACCCCCGAAGACGCCAGCGGGGTCAATGTTTTTACGGGGAGAGATATCTCGCTCCCGCGAGAAAAAGAAAAAAGAAAGCTTCCAGCCATATAGGTTGCAAGGAAATAAGGGTCGTAAGCGCGCTCCTTGTCTTGATCTAATATTGGAACTACTTCGCTTAGAAGGTATATTCTAGCGCTTTTAACGCGGGCTGTGCTCATCATCCCCAACCCACCAACGTACACAAAAACCATTGTTTGTATAACAAAATTCATATCTTTTACTGCCGTTTTAAGTTTAATTGCATTTTTATGTTATCTCTTCCTAATATTGAGATTATGTTGCCCACACATTGAAACCCGAATTTTTCATATAGACGCCGCACCTCAACATACGCCGTTAGCTTTACCACTTTTGTTTTTTTTCTTTTTTTTGTTATCTTTAACAGCTTCTCAAACAAACGAGCGCCATAGCCCAAACCTCGGTATCTTTGGTTTATTGCCATTCTATCAATTATAGAAACGTCCTTTATATGCCTTATTCTCCCCCCTCCAATAATTTTGGACGATTTTTCTAATACATAGTGGTCTGAAAAAAGATCCCTTCGATCAAATTCTAAATAAAAAGGCCTGGACTTTTCTTTTATGAATACATTTATCCTAAGCAGAATATACGAAAATATTTGAAAAAGATTTTTTACCCTCAGTTCGTTAACCCTTAATTTCTCCCCGCCTTTCCTACCTAACATTGTTTTTTAACTTTATAAAAATCAACAAATATACAATCAACCAAGCGCAATGAAATAGTTGCCATGCCTATCTTTGGGCGCACCTCTTGAGAGAGGAAGCCAGGCTTTCTTTGTAAGATGTTATGTGGGAGTTTTGCCGGCTCTAGTTTCATTTTCACAACCCTTTTCTATTATGAGACAACCTTGCGAGTTTCTCGTCTTCTGCTTTTCGCTCTCTCCTTACTTCCCCCACTCTGGACATGTTAACTTCTTTTTCACAAAGCGCAACAGAAAATAATCGCGGTTAATTTTCCTCCTCTTCAAACTCATTGCGCCCCCTCAAGTATCAAGTTAATTCTACTAACTGGCTCAAATTGCTGGCTCCAGGTTCTTTTCAAATATCCTCCATAATTAACCTCTAACCAATCTCTAGAATGGGTATGCTCGAAGAGCGTTAATGGCCCACGGGTTGCGTGAGAACAATTTTTGTGTTTTTGAGCGCTCATTAAACTATTTCCAATTTTAAATCTTCCCCCCCCCCTGCCCTAAGCAAGGCCTCTTTTATTGTGTTGTAATAGTGCGTAGCAACCCATTCTTTCTTAAACTTAGTTGTGGCCCTTACAGTAAAGGTATTGTTTTTCTTTTCCCATTTCAAATCTCTAAACCATGCCCATATTACTCCAGGTCCGTATTTTTCGTTTATTTTTAGACAAACCTCCCTCCATAATTCATCGGTGATGGAAGTAAGGAACCTTTTCCCCTCTTTTTCCAGATCCACTTCTTTTTGTTCTATTTTATCTCTTGAATATGTCCCCTCTAAAATGCGATATATGTGATCTTCCTTTGTCGCCCAATCAAAGCTAGCTTTAAACGTTGTGATTTTTCCCATAAGAAAACCGCTTTCCAAGATTTTTTTAAGAAACCCCTCCCACTTGTCTATGTTTTGTTCAAAACAAAGTAAGAACACCTTTTTAAAATTTTTCTCTCTATTTTTAGTTAGGGTGATGTTTTGTTGGAAATGAGAGTTCCATAATTGCACCGCTTCTTTTGCACAATTTATGCTTCTCACTCCAGAGTGTTTGGTAGTCTCTGTTGTATTCTCTGATATATATATAGAAGCGGCCAAATTGTCCGGCTCGTCTGTCCGAAAAGACCTGCTCGATTTGGTTGGATTGTCCATATCGATGTGGCCAATTTGGCCAGATGGGGATTTGTTTGTTTTTAAAGAGCTTACATTGTCATAATCTACGGAGTACCACTTTGTTTTATCAAAGGGTGTTCTGTTAAAAAAATCGTAAATTAGCAATTGCCGATCCTCTAAAGATTTGATAGACCTTCTGAGAGTTCTTTCCGACCAAAATGGGAATTGTCTTTGCCACTGTGTGTAAGAGTTATAAACCCAGAATCTATTTTTATGATAATTTTTATTTACTCGAGGGTCTAACCAATAATGAATTTGCTGTAACATCAGGGCTTCATTTACTCCAACAGCAATTGCAAGAGAGGGCAACAGCATTAGGGGGTATTCATTAATGAGCAGCTTAGAAGACATTTTCCGTCACCAGAATTGTTGTTTTTGGACATTTAGAGCGTCCGACTATTCTCAATGTAACAATATAAAATTGGGACGCAACAGAAAAGCGCGGTTTGTTGAATTTTTGTTGCGAGAACAATGTGCCGTGTGTTGCAAAAAAACACTTTACACCAATATTGCGGTGGGATAGCATTAAAGGTGTAATTAATAATAGTTTGATATGAAACATGATTTGAGCCAAATTGCATTTAACCAAAAGATGATAAGTTTTCTCTCGGGCCATACTACGTCTGCCATTTCTAGATACATGAATGAACATAAGGTTCCGTATCTTGAAGGATTGGGGAACGGTAGAAAACGATATTCTTTTGAGGAAACAAGAAATGTTATAAAAAAACTTGTGGCAAAAGAGACGCGAGTTAAGGAACAAATACAGGTTTTTTTTAATTTTAAAGGAGGAACGGGAAAAACCAGCCTTTGTCATCAGACCGCCGTACACTTAGTTTTATTGGGGTTTTCAGTTCTTGCCATAGACTGTGATCCTCAGGCGCACCTTTCTTCTTCTTTTGGTTTTGATGAATACTCAGACGATCTAACGTTATACGATGTTTTAATTAATAATGTGCAAATTAACGAGGTTATACAGCGGGTATACCCTGGATTAGACGTTGTTCCCTCAAACTTATCTATGACCAAAATAGAGCTTCCTCTTGCTCAAAAACCAGGAAGAGAGAAGGTGTTGGATAAGGCATTAAATCCTATAAGAAAAAAATACGATTTTATTTTGTTAGATACAAACCCAACAATCAGCATGCTTAATCATAGCGCCACTTATGCGGCGAATCGCCTTAATATTGTTTGTGAGACACAACCGTATAGTTTAAAGGGCCTAGATTTGTTGATAGAAGAAATTAAGAGTTTTTCTTCGGCGATGGAGCACAAAGTAAATTACTGTATTATTCCAAACAAATATGAGTCTAAAACCGTAACGGCTCAAGAGGCCTTGGGGGCCTTGAGGCAGACTTATAAGGACTTAGTAACGGGCTCTCTAATAAGAAAGTGCGAGGAATTTAATATTTCTGCTAAGAGGGGGCTGCCCATACATGCTTTTGCTAACACCAAATCCATAGCCCTAGAGGATATTCGAGATTTGGTAAATGAATTGGTCGATAAAGGTGTTGAAACAAAAACCCAAACAAACCGGGCACAAAAAGAGGTAATTACATATGCAGGTTGATAAAGCAAAAATAAGGTATCCCTCTTCTGAGGGGTTACAAAAAAATGTGAATAATAGACCCAGCGTTTTTACGGAGGGACATAGAGGGGAATATTATAACATTGATATAGGCAAGTTGGTGCCGTTTTATAAGCAATCAAGAGAATGCTTTGACCAGAAGGCTTTAAATGAGATGGCTGAGACTATTAAAAATCACGGGATTCGGCAACCACTTACAATAATTGCGGACAAGCTGCGTTCTGGTTTGTATGAAGTGGTTAGTGGGGAAAGGCGACTAAGGGCTGCTAAAATTGCCAAATTAGACAAAGTGCCATGCATAATTATTCATGATTATAAAGCTGCGGCAGAGATAGCTATTATTGAAAACATTCAAAGAGAAGACCTGCATGTCTTAGAGTTGGCTAAAGCGTATAAACAGCTTTTAGAAGAAGAGATTTGCTTTTCTCATGCAGACATAGCTAAGAAAGTGGGGGTTTCCAAGTCTGCCGTCACAGAATCGCTTGGGTTGCTTAAATTGCCGCAGAATGTAAAAGATAAAATTCTGTTTAATAAAATAAATAATCGTGATTTTTTCAGAGAGCTTTCTAAGCAAAAGGATGCCATTGCGATGGTCGCTTTGCTTGACGCCTATGGTAAAGAGAGGTATAGAGAGTCGCATAAAACAAGAAATACTGGGGGGGCAAGGAGAAAAATCCTTTTAAAAGCTGTTCTTGACGGCGATCAAATACACATAGATACGCAACACATGAGTCGTATTTCTAAAGAAAAAAAGCGGCAACTCCTTGAAGAAATAAGCAAGGCGCTGTCATTGCGTTAGACGGTCGCGATCGCGACCGCAGTTCGTTTTTATTAAAACCATTATAGGGGTCGCGATCGCGACCGCGAGGGGGCGACATGCCCCTTTTAACAAAAAAGCCCATCTTCCAGTGTTGAATGTCTATTCAGCCCCCTCTGTTTTTAATCCCAATAACAATATCTTTTTATTCTATGAGAAGCACAAATCTTTTTCTTCCAGAAACATTTGTATAAGGTTTTTTTTGATAGGGGGTTTTTCGAACAATGGTGCACTAGCTGTACTTTTATTTAAAATGCCATACCACGTTTGATTGTAGTGAATTTAATACGCTAATCTCAAGTTCCTATTGATTTGCACCGCATTGGTAGTATTAAAGAAGTATGCAACCATAATAATGAGGCAAACTATGAAAAACATGAATAAAGCAGAGTTAATAGATTTAATGTCTAAAAGCTGCAAGGGCAAATGCGAATGCAGTAAAAAAGACGTCACTTGTGCTGTAGATATGTTTATAGATGGAATCAAGAGGGGCCTAGCTAAGGCAGACAAAGTAACGTTGATAGGGTTTGGAACGTTTTATAAACTAAAAAGAAAGGCAGGAAAGGGGCGCAATCCAAGAACTGGAGAAGAGATAAAAATACCTGCAGCTGTGCTTCCAAAGTTCAAAGCTGGAAAAGCGTTGAAAGAAGCTTGTAATTAGTTGCTAGAAACAGGGCAGGGGGGGTATTTTTTGAAAGTTCGGATGCCGACATTGGTATAAGATTGTATTAATTCCTTTCGTTTCTTTTTGTTGGTGATATTTTCGGTCTTGATCCGTATTCTTCCCCTCTTATGGCGTCCCTATAGTTGTTTATTTATTTCTTTTTAATTGAGGGCCTTTTTGTTTTTACATTCTTTTCGCAATATTGAGATTTAAAATCTTTATGTTCTTTTAAAACCAACCATAAGGGGGTTCCCCCATCCTCTTTCAGTCCTTTATCTATATAGGCCATTGCTTCTTCGTCTTCTTTGTAATTCTTACTTAAGCTTTCAACAAGCATAGTTGCTCCACGACATCTTAGCTCTAATGCTTCTTTGCTTTTGGGGTCCATGTTTTTAAGTTGATCCATTATTTTGTCTGTTTCATATTGTTCTGCCCTCCATTCTTTAGCTATTTCATTTGCTCCTCTTGCCCTTCTGTTGCGTTGGTTTAGCAGATCTCCCTTTAATGATTTCCTAGACCCTCCCAAAGATGCCATTGGGAAACTGCAGAAAAGGGATATTAGGATTAGGGTTAAACAGAAATGTTTCATAGTTCCATCTTTATAAAAGGTTTAACTTAAAATTCCAAATGGTTCGATTTTTGTTCTAAGGCCTTAATATAATTCAACATTATAGCATAAAAAGATTTAATTTCGAAATAAAAAACAAGCGCTAAGGGGGCTTTATTGATAATTGGCATATGTCAAAACAACTCTTCAACGTTATTGTCTACCTCGTCTGAGAGGGCTTTGTGTGTCTGGACATCTCAGACATAGAGATATTTCCGCTCATCTTTTGCCATATGAATGCCAGTATTATTGTTTGGGGCGGGAATGTGTGGTAGAATTAAAGAGTGCAAAATAAGAAAGCCGTGGAAAATTGAAAATAAATCAAGCATATGAAAAAATTTGTAGCTATGGCCTTGCTTGCCACATTGTTCTGTATTAACGCAATTGCAGAGGATCTTAAATTGCACCTAAGTTGTAAAATTCTTACAACAAATGAGCAAAAGGTCACCGACAGTAAGGTTGTGGACAGTGTTGTTGTTCTTGGGGCAGACAAGTTGTCTATAACCAATGGGCCCCTAGAGACCATCTATGATTTTGATAAAGAACAAATTATTGTTATAGACAATAAAAATAAAACCTATCAGAAAACGTCGTTATACGCCCCTCTGGCATTTGTATTGTCTGAAACTCGGAGTAGAGAGGGGTTATTTGCGATGATGAAAGGGGCGGGACTTAAAAAATCTTCCACTTTCTCTGCGTTCAATATAGAGAGTAATTTGGGAATCAAAAGTCGTCTGCCTCTTGATGAAAAGATTAAGTTCAAAACAGAAAACAATATATATATAGCGACATACAAGAATAAGGAAGTCGCTAGGTTTGAATTGTCTAGACACAAACTTTCAAACAATCAAGCAGACACCCTAAACAAATATTTGGCTTATGAATGGCAGTTGCAACCTGATATAAGAAAAGAGCTGGTTGGATACAATAAATTATTTAAGAACCTAAGTTTCACGAAGCAACAAATAGAGAAGATGGATGCTACGTGTGATTTAATTAAGGTTGATAAGAGGGGGGGTATAGATACTACCCTTCCAGCAAACTACAAATTAATATTTAGTGAAAACGAGCGCCTAAATAGTTTAATAGCAAAAGGTCAAAACAAATCAAGAATGCTTTCTATAAAGCAATATAATGAGAAGATAGATTCTTTACTGGAGGCAAAAAGGCTTTTGGGGGCTTTCCTTACAATGAATGAATTTGTTTTGCAATATTGGGAATTTCCAGAGCAACGAAAGGATCCAAGGCTTAAAGAATTAGCGGGAACTTCGGATATGGAGGGTGTATTAAATCTATCTTCCGTGCAAGCTAAGACCGCCTCAGATGTGGAGCAGTTAGTGAAGCCAGTACAGCCCTTTATTGATAAAAAAATAGCGGGATATCCAGTTCTATACGCATTTATAGCGAATCAATATTCGTATATAGGAGATACCACCCGAACCTATCAATATATGTATAAAGCATTGGATGCAAATCCCTTTATGACCCAAGCGCTATTAGACTTGGGAGGATATTACTTACAACAGTATGATACTACGGCCGCCTTTGTGTGTTTTGAGCAGGCAGAGTCAATAGTTTCAACACATAAGGGGGTAGTCCAAAGGAAAAAAGTGAAAGACTTTATAAAAAGCCAACTGCCAGACCATTTCAAATATTCTTTCTTCAAGAAATGGCATTTTTAATACAGCGCTTCAACAATATTATGTTTTTGTTCGTAATTCGGCTTAGTATGGCTGAAGATTTTTTTCATTGAGATATTGCCATTTAAGTGTTGGGCTATATACCCCGTGTTTGTCAGCTATACGTTTTAAGAAAAGTAAATATTCTTGAAGAAGGACCAAAACATCACTTTATATTTTCTAGTTTTCGAGCGCTAGAAATCCATTGAGAAAGAGGCTTGTTTTTATTTAGCGCTAACTTTAAAAAATTAACCTTTCATTTACGCATATGGTCTAAAATCCTATTTAGAACAAACAGGGGTAAGTATATGTATGAATTTCTTCTCCAACGAATAGGACAGGGGGCATGCCCAACCCTTTTTTTCAATCTTCCAAGGGCTAAAAAGCTATTTGAGGCCATTCGTGAGGGGGGGGTCGGTTTTTTTTCTGCGCACAGCTCAAGTAATGTAGTTTTACCACCTGTCTTGGCCCCGTCATCGAAGGGTCGGAAAACCTCCTTCACTGCCTTGAGAGGCGTTCTTTCATACATCGCAACCTCCATTTATTATGTAATCTAAATCCGAGATAACCGACGTCGCGTTTGAAGTCAAGATCATGATGACGGCAACGTTGCATAAATAAATGTATTTACTTTTTATTGATCTTGGTCTAGGGTTTCTCGCATAAGTTAATTTAAATGAAATAAATTTATGTTTAAGACAAATTACTCGCATCCAGAGCAAATAAAACAAATAAAATCAGATTCTCAAATATTTCAAACTCATCTTCGCAAGCTTTTACACCATAAGGATTATTCAAATCTTGAGATATTAATGAAATGGTATCGTATTTATATGTTTGATGCGGGAATTTTTGATATTCTTTTGGATAAGCAAGATTATAGAGCGCTAAAAATAGTAATTAAGGGCATCATATCATATGAGCTCACTACTACGTATGGAAATAATAATGTTGGGGGGTCATTAAATCTTCTTATGAAGCAATCAGTTAAAAGATTGGATTTGACAGTTGTAAATATGTTGTTAGAAGAATGCTTTGCTGCTCAAATAAACATAGCTTCTTTCAATAGTATGGACGGCAATCTTAGAGTTACGGATTTACTAAGAAAACAATCTTTTTCCAAAAAAGAATTTAAAACAAAGACAAAAGAAATAATAAAATCTTTTGTTTTGGCGGTACATCAACAAAATGTTCAGGTTAAGGCTCTCTGTTTCGAATCACTTTTTAACAATGTAGATCGTTGCAAAATAAGGGCAGAGGAGGACTCAAAGTTGTTAAAAGAGGGAGAGAAAAGAAAAAGTCTTATAAGCTGTCTGGAAGAGCCAAATATTCAACAACCCGATAAAGCAAACGGAAATTGCAGTCTACATATAAAGCCTCTTACTGCACAACATTTAAGGGGGCTTTCCTATTATATGGCCCCAGAAGAATTTGATCACTTTGTTGAAGAACAAAAAATAAATATTACGAAGTTTAATATTACATTTGATCATTATGAGTTAAGAAAGAAAAATCCCCTTGTAAGTTTGAAAAAAATACCCGAATCAATTGAAGACGTCCTACTGCAAAGAACTTATTCAGATCAGGTTAATGCTTCTGAGGCAAGAGAGGTATATTCTTCGTTACTTAAATCGAAAGATTTTATTGTAAGGCAAACAATGAAAATGTTTGTTTTGAACGTAATGAATGGAGATGATGTTCAGGTAATATTTACTGACGCTGGCCCAATATATTCTTTTTATAATCTTTATGAAAATATGATAACGGTAGGGACGAAACGAACGGGTCATTGCATTTCTACATCTTCAGCAGCTATTCATGAAATAGGGCATCATGTAATTCATAGATTGTACGACCTCTCTTCAACTCCATTTAGTTTTGATGCCTCGCATATCTCAAATTGTTCTTCAACATTCCTATATAAATTAGAATATGTACTGTATTGTGATTCTTTATATTTTGGAATACGGGATACTTTAAGTTTAAAAGAAAATGAGAAGTTAACTTTTAAATCTGTATTTAGAGATTTTGATCTAATTCCAATAACTCCAATTTTAGATAAACTCCAGGATTATGAAGAAGGAGTAAAACGCTTTCTCTCCTATACGCTTAATCTGTTACAGATCAAAGATGTCGTTTATGAATTGGACAAACATTTATCTACTAAAATCTTTTTAGATTACGCAAAAGATAGTGCTCCGGCGCTTGATTTGTTTTTAGTATCTATGGTTCTTAATAACTTCATAGATCCTCCTCGCGAGTGTTTTTCTCCTATAAAGGACAATGTTTATCATGTATATGCGCAAGGTATAGGATTTGATGTATGCCCCACAAATACAACTAATCTTCATAAACATCCGTTAGCAGTATCGGTTGAATGGATTACAAAATATGCCTTTGATCGTATAGTTAAAAAATATGAATTGAGTCCAAATCAGGCTTGTTTATTAGAGAGAACTGCGGATTTTGTAAGCAGATACAATAATTATGATCAGGATGAATTAATGATGTATCGAGAATTAATAGTAAGATATGCAGAATTACAAGTCTTAGGTATTGGGTCAACAGAACTTAAAGGTGCATTTGCGGGGACATTAAGTTTTTGGGAAAAACACATTTCTCCTGATATTCAGGTGCACATTTCAAATTATACAACTGAATGTGCAAAACTATCTGTTTTTAGAGATCAAGTCCTTAAAGAGGGCACGGAATACTTTGGTGATTGTTGTTCTGAGAAATTACCAGGGATAGAAGTTGCTGCAAAACACTGCGAATTATTCTCTTCCTGGGACCAACTCTAGAAAGCTTCGTAATGGGGGTTTTGTGAGACCTGTCCATAAACTTCTGTATGTAATTCATCAAGTGAAAATTCGCTAAGTAAGATAATTTCGTTGCTATTAGTGGGCAGCAGAATATTTGCCAAAGCACTTTCAGCATGAATATTTTCGGTTATAGCTAATTTATGTTTGGTTTCTAAAGCGCTAAATGCACGATTAAAATCGCTTGTGTCTAATTTATACTGAGCTTCTAAGTTACTAATTTTTCTATTTGTTACATCAAATTCGTCCTGAGCTAATTTTTGCCCTGCTTTAGCTGTTTCTGCCTTTTGTTCTTCTTCTATAAATTTTGCTCTAGCTTTGCTGTCTTCTTGTTTGGAAGTAGTGACTAGTTCTTCTGCTTTTTCTCTCAAAGCTTTGGTGCTTTCTCTTTCCATTTGGATGCTAGCCATTACTGAGTCAAAGAACGACCCATAGCATTCATAACAACCAGAATAATGAGAATACCCCCCCCCATATCCTTTAGTAATGAGTTCGTCTTTTCGTACTGCAGCCCAATGCTGTGTGATTTTATATTCTTCAATTTTTGCTCCTCTTAATTTGATCTCTGCGGTATAAGTTATTGAGCGTGCATTTCCCCATTTGGTTTCAGCAAAGAGTCTGTCTTGTTCTGCCTTGACTGCAGCCCGTTTGGTTGCTTTTAAATTTTTTTCCGCAATTTGCCTCCTGAGTTTTTCTATTTTTAATATTTTTTCCGTGTTTGCCTTTGTCTTTGTTACTTTTTCTAATTTATCAAGCTGCATGCTTAGAGAATTATGATAAACGGAAACTCCTCCTCCGTTGGATAAAACCATCACTTGAAGGTTGTTAGATTGATAAACGGAGACTCCTTTGTAGTTGGATACAACCATTGCTTGGAGGTTGTTGGGTGATGATGAAATTTCTCCTTGAAGTTTTTTAAGCGAGAACGAAACCATTAAGGATGAAGCCTTCTCTAGAGGTTCGGTAGATGCGAATGTCGATTTAATTGTATCGTGCATATAAATATTAGAAGCCAATATCCTGGGTGGAAGCGCTTCTTGACGCCCAACAATAACAAAGTTTGTTCTGGGTTCATAATAACTAAAGCGCTTTCCCGCTGACAAGGTTATGTCTTGATGGGCCTCAATTGTCTTGGGTTTAGCGAAAATGGGAGCCTTTAATTCTGGCAAAAGCAATAATTGACCTTTATTGGGTGTTTTGTCTTTTTTAGATTTTGTGTTCATTTTTCCTTGTATTTGTTTTAAAAAACCAAGCATCTTTCTTTTAATTGCCCTTAAAAAGATACTTTAATATCCTTAACTTAATCTTTGTAAAGAAGATTGGTCGCGTTGTCAATTGTTGATTTTTAGTTAATTCAAGAGCCTGGTGCGTCTTTTTTCGATAAAGTTTAAGCTTTTGCGTCTGCGAATACAACCCTCGAACCCCTAGAAGTTCGGCGAAGAGTGTATTCTGTCTCGAGTTAAAGGATATGAAACAAAGCATAAGCGTTACACATGGATAAAGAGTACAATTTTAACAATGAAACAGTCAAAAAATGGTCTAGGCGTTTTAATGAAGATTTAAAGTTTATTTCCAATCTCAAGAAGGGCCTTTAAGGGGCAACCGTATAATTACCTTCAAAAACTCTCCCAGACGGGGATACGGCTTATATGGAGGTGTTTGCGCTGGATATATTATAAATGCTTGGGAATCCATTCTTCATCCCATATCTTCCCTAGAATACAGTGCATCTTTAAATCACCAATTTGGTCAAAGTCGGTAATCGCCAAAGCCTCTTTAATCGTAACATTCCTTTCTCTACAAGGTGTTTCTAATGCCATTATTTGATAAGCGTTGGTGAATTTAAGGGCATTTAGAACGCTGTTTGTTCCAAGAATTTTTAAAGCCATTATTTGAGAGCTGCTAACAAAACTAATAGCCTCTTGAGCTGCCAAAATGGACGAGGCCTCGCTTTGAAAAGCCTCACTAGAAGCTATAAGAGCTTTTTGAGCGCGGTTAGTCCCAAAAGCCTTTAAAGCCATTAATTGATCGTAAGTAGTAAATTTAAGTGCGGTCTGGAAATGTTCTTTTCCAAGAATTTTTAGAGCTTTTGCTTGGGCGTCACTAGAAATCGCAAGGGCCTCTTTGGCGCGTTCTTTCCCAAGAATTTGTATTGGTAGAGATTGGTGGTCATTAGTAAACATAAGGGCTGTTTGCAGATTCTCTTTTCCAAAAAGTTCTAATGCTGAAATTTGGCCCTCATTAGTAAATTGAAGGGATTCTTGGATATAATCTTTCCCAAGAGTGAAGAGTGCATCCATTTGACAATCATTGGTAAAGTTAAGAGACACTTGACTATATTCTTTCCCAAGCCTGTTTAAAGCCATCAATTGATAGTGATTGGAAAATCTAAGAGCGATTTGAATTCGCTCTTTTCCCAGAATTTTCAATGCCTGAATTTGAAGATAATCATCGTTAAAAGTCAAAGCAACTTGGATGTATTCTTTACCAAGAATGTGTAGAGCACTTATTTGAGCAGAATTAGTAAACTTAATAGCGTTTCGGCAAAACTCTTTTATAAGAAATTTTGGCGCTTTTATTTGATCAAAATTAGAGAATGTAAAAGTTTTTTGAAAGAACTTCTTCCCAAGAAATCTTAATGCTTGTATTTGATATTCATTATCGAATTTAAGAGCTGTTTTAAAGTATTTCTTCCCAAGAAGTTCTAGTGCGCTTGTTTTCCAATGGTCAACGAATTTAAGAGCATCTTGAATGCGACCCTCACCAAGAAGAGTCAATGCAGACTCATAATACCAAAGATTGACATTAAGAACTTCATGAACGCGTTCCTTTCCAAGAAATTCTAGTATTCTTATTTGATCATAACTTGCGAATTTAAGTGCTTCATAAACATGGGCTTTTCCTAAAAATTTTAGTGCCATTACCTGTACATAGTTATCAAACAACTGAGCTTCCTGAAGGTGGTCTTTTCCCAAGAATTCGAAAACTTCTTCCATTGATGGCTTGGTAAAGGTACGCTCTTTGAAAGGATTTGCAGAATTAAAATTGCTATTGCATTTTGCTCCAGCATTTTCAATAAGAATATATCCAGCGGTATTGGCGATAAGTGAGTAGGCCTCATTTATTTTTTGGGACCTTAGTCTGCATTTCTCTTTGTCTTGTGTGCACTTATCGGGATGATGTTCATACATTTCTTTTCTAAATGCTCTTTTGATTTCTTCCTCTGTTGCTCCTTGTTTTATTCCAAGAACCTCATAAGCTTGTCTACTATCCATAGAATTACGTACATTAAGTTAAGGGTTAGTTTTGTATAGAGATTTACAACCCTTATAACTCCCCATCCTCATCACGAGATGCTCCTGCCAGTTCAGAATCCACGTGAGTGTTATTTAAAGCCTCTATCTTTTCAGCAACAAAGATTTTAGTCTCATTCAGCTCTTTTTGATAAAAATTAAGAGTGGCAGATTCATTGTGTCGTTTGAATTCATAATCAAGTGAAAGTTGTTTATGGTTTAATATCTCTTCAGCAGACGTAACGTTTGCCGCCATGTCAACGAAAGTTCTGAATAATTCAAAAAAATTATGTATTTCTGGCTCCTCATCACATGAACTTATAGTGATGTCGGGATAACAATGGATTGAGAAAACGCTTAACGGTGTCGCAGCAAATCTGCCATCTTGATTAATATTTGCTCCGTGAGCAGTGACAAATTTGACTGCATCGATAAATTCTTGATAATATGCATCTTTTAACTCTTTAGGGATGGCAGCTTCAATCCGCTCATTATGAGTTAAAGAATTGACCATCTGAGTTAATAATGACTGCCCAAATCTGTCAACACTTGTAACGTTTGCTCCTTTTTCTACAAGGAATTTAAGGGCTTGAAAATGATTCTTTACTTTAGGTATAGTGTTGCAACTAGGTTCATTTAAATCGCAATTTCTGTTTAAATCATCCAGAGCTGTGTCATTGTATTTATCGGGCACATTAATGAAAGTTGTTAGGAAATCTTGACCCTCTTTTTCTGCCAATTCTAATATGTACTGAATCATCCCTACATTTTCGGCTGCTGCATGTAACAAGGTTTCTTCGTGCAAAGTCCTTATATCAAAGAGTTTGCACTCAGGATGAGTATCAAAAGCCCATTTTAAATATTTTGGAGTAGATGCTTTTGCGAATAAATACACATAAGAAATGCCTTCTTTATGTTGTTCGCAAAGGTTTGTTGGAATAATTGGCTTCCCCTCCATAACGCTTGTGGCAATTTCATCCACAATGCTTTTTGCGCTTTGTTCTGATTTCTGATTTTCTAAGGTCATAATATATCTTCCTGAAAATTAACAATTAATTGTTTCTTATTTAAAAATAAAACGATGTTAAGCCCGATCTTAATTTAGAGCAAATCAAGTGTCAATTAACTGTTTTAAAAACGCGCAGATCAGGGTTTTGGCATTTTACAAGATCAAACTGAGGTTATGGAGGGGGCAATCAATACAGCGCCTCAACTATATTATGTTTTTGCTCGTAGTTAGGTTTAGTATATCTAAAGATCTCTCTCATTGAGATATTGCCACTTAGGTCTTGAGCTGTGTGTACTCCGTGCTTGTCGGCTACACGTTTCAAGAAAGTGTGCCTTAGCATGTGAGGAGTGAGTTTTATTTGATCTTTTTCTGTTAGCTGAGCCGATGCTTGTTTTGCAATTCTTTCGCAAATCCTTGCAATGTCTCTTGTCAATATTCTGTTGCCGTAACGAGAAACTATCAGGGGGTCAGAGTTTTGAAGGTCTTTTTTTGTTTGGAGATATTTCTCAAGAAGTTCTCGCGCTTCGGAGGGAACTGGCATTTTCTTGGTGACCTTGTTTCCCTTTCTTTTTACATTATGAAATCCTTTAGCGTAATACTGGGCATAAGTAAGCTGCGCGAGCTCGGATTCTCGCAATCCTGTGGTAAGTAACAAATAAAACACTGTAACTTCCAGCAAGGGATTCTGATTGTTCTTTTTGCATGCATTCATTCTTGTGTCACAGGCAGATTTAAGCCTAAGCACTTCGATTGAGGTGAGGCCGTTCCAAGAGGGTTCCTCTACTTGAGTCATCTTTACGCCAGCGAAGGGGGCGCCAGCGATCAAAGGCCGTTCTTCGTGTAACCAATTGCCAAAATGTCTTGCAGTGGCGAGCACTCTGTTGATAGTAGTTGCTAGATATCCCAAAGACGACTTGGGGGATCTTTGTTCTGCCAGATAATTTTGAAACCCGCGAGTTATACTTGGCGTCCATGAATCGGGGTTGGCTGTATTTAAAGTTACTGAGAAATAGTTCAAGAACTTATCCAAATCAGCTTTTTTGGCTCTTTGAGTATGAAATGGGCTGTTTACAACGAACAAATGAAAATATTTGTTAGCCCAAGCGCAGATAGAATCTTTATTGCATTGGGACAGCTGTCCATTTTCTTCGTTAAAAATTGATATCTGGTCCATTTTCAATCTTGCAATAGACATATAATTAGTTGAACCATAATTTCTTTTTGAGATGGAGCGCTTTCTGCTATTAATAATGCTAGGGCTACTAGGGCGTTGTTTCCTATAGATTTTAGACCGGATTTCTTAAGACACATAAGAAAGAGTAGGCAGCCTATGCGCTTGTTTCCATCGCTAAATGGGTGGTCTTTTATAACAAGGTAAAGTAGATTAGCCGCTCTTTCCTGTATAGAAGTGTAGAGTGGCTGACCGTCGAATGTCTGTTCTATATTTCCTAAAATTGCTTTTAGAGACTCATCTCTTTCTAGCCCGAAAAGATCTCCCGCTTCTTTTCTAGAGAACAACTCTTTTTTTAGAGAAGAGATTGTAGAAATGGCCTCTTTATAACATAAGCCCTTGCCAGGAGCGTTTATTTCCTTGATTTCTAGCTTGTCTTCGTCGAAACGACGTAATATATCCCAAGTTTTCGTGTACTCCTTAATTAGTTGTAGAACTTCTACTCCGATATCATTCACCAAACCCTGATTAATCATGGTTTTGGACAGCAAATCTATGGTTTGTCTTAATTCAAGGATAGATTTTTGATTTAATTGCTGCTGATTTAGCGAATAGCCTTTTATTAGATGCTCTTTTAATATTTGAGAAGCC
>Ga0307987_1000493_pt1 | contig 23752 bp, 18 predicted proteins | sample EllFjometagen181_FD_203157 | JGI IMG/M metagenome (GOLD analysis project Ga0307987, IMG submission 203157) | Marine microbial communities from Ellis Fjord, Antarctic Ocean - #181 | ecosystem: Environmental > Aquatic > Marine > Unclassified | place: Southern Ocean | collected 2014-10-08 | reverse complement strand
CATCATAGTAGTCTACATCCCTTTCTTCTGTATCACGAGCGTACCAGCCATTCAGCAAATGATACTTCAATTCACTTTCATCGTCAAACCAAAAGAATGAGCCAGCACCAGACATTGAATCAAAAAAACCAACGGATGTACTGCTTGGTGTGATATGCTTCTCTAGCAAAGCCCGACCTTCGTCATAACTATTATTTACAAACTCTATCTTCATTTCCCTATATTATTAACTGCTAGTGTTTTTTATGCCTGTGATAATATATTCTTTTCTGACACCTTATTATATATAGCCCTACTCACAAACTCGCATCACCCCTCACCACTAATTCAAGCCATCAATATCAACTCTTTTATACGGCACTATTCTATCAACTTCGCCTTATCTATTTAGGCTTATCCTAAAGTTCCTTAAACTTTGATTTCATTGTAGGATTTCCATGGGTTAATTTTTTAATAGTTAAATCGTCTGCTTTATTGTTTGCCAAACGCAAATTGTTGTCAGATAACAATAATGCATCTTTTGTTTTTTGAAGACTAGCAATTGTCTTGTCTATTTCTTTAATAGCTAAATTGAAATTATTACTAGCCATCCTATAATTATAAGCAAATCCTTCTTTAAACTTGTTTATTTTTTCTTCAAAATTAGTAATGTCCAAGTTTTGATTTTTCATCAAATTCAGTTGTGCCTTATATTCCATGCTGTTCATGGCTGCATTTCGAAGGAGTGTGATAATCGGAATAAAGAACTGGGGCCTAACCACATATGTCTTGTTATACCTGTGTGAAACATCAACAATACCCTGATTGTATAACTCGTTATCAGCCTCTAACATTGTAACCAGTACTGCATATTCACAGTTCTTTTCATTGCGGTCTTTATCCAGTTCCCTAAAGAAGTCCTCATTTTTCTTTTTAGTGGTAGTCTGGTCAATTTCGTTTTTCATCTCAAACATTATTGAAATGATTTCATTACCTGCCTCATCTGTTTCCTTATAAATATAGTCACCCTTACTACCTGATCTTGCATCGTTATCCTTTTCAAAATAGGCATTTTGAAAGGCAGTAGCGCGGATCTTATTGAACTCTATCTCGCAATGCTGCTCAAGGCTTTCACCGACCATTTTGGTGCTCAGCTTTAACTTTAGATCTTTGTAATACCCGATCATCTCGTCTTTTGAATCCAATTCGGTTTTATGCTTACTCAACATAGCAACTTCGTTAAGCTGCATTTCCTGTTCTTTGCCTTTAAGCTTGAACTCGAAATCGTCCCTTTCCTTCTCAACAGACTGAACAGCTTGTGTTACTGCGAGCTGTTGTTCCACTTTAGCCTTATCAATTTGGGCTTTCATTTCAGCCATCTTGGCTTCTTTCTTTGCCAACTGATTAGCAAGTTCATTATCACTTTTAGCTTTTAATACAGTTAGCTCATTATCTTTTTTTGCTAGTTGTTCTTGTAATGAATTCTTAAGATTTGCTAAGGCTAACTTAATAGCGTTTTCTTTCTCTGTTTCAGCAAGATCTAGCCTACTATTTATTTCTTCCTCAAATTCATGGTTCCGAACCTGTTTCAGGATGTTGGAATATCCAGCCTCATCAACTTTAAAAACCTTTTTGCAATGTGGGCACTTTATTGTATTTGTTGTTGTCATATTAATGGGGATTATGTTTATCAATTAGCTCGTGGATTGGGAGTACAAATATACGAAAAATATTGGATAATAGCTAGTTAAGGCCAGTAAATTTGCTTTTTAAGACCTAATCTAATGAGTTCTAAGGGCACATATAATATTAATCGGTGAATTCTTAGAAACGGGCAATGAGGTGTGTATATCGCTTTATTATGGATCGAAATGGGTATCAAAGTACACCTAAATTATATAAGTAGTAATTTGTTGGTTGAATCTCTAGTAATTAACGGTATAAATACAGATATCTACATCCAACCATTCTATTATTTGCTACCCTTCCAATCAGAGACTACGATATTGTTCATTCTATAAACAATTTTGAAATCATCGTTTACTAATTCATTCCATTTATCTACTCTAGTTTTAGAAAATAAAGAATGAAATTCTCCGCACACCCCATTTTTTCCAGTATTCAAGTGATGAAGTCGGTTGGTTAAAACCTTTATTGACTTTATGTCATGTTTCTTTGAGGTTAACTTTTTACCCTCTTTGATGTATGTGGTTTTAGTTTCACCAGACAGAAAATATTGAATAAAACCATGAGCAATAAACCTGCGTTCTCTGTTTAACTCATCAATTTCTTTTTTTAGGTCATCCCATATTGGTTTGATTTCTGCTAGATGTTCAGTAATATAATCAGTTAGATTTTTAACTTTTTGACTAAAAGAATAGCCCATATGACGAATAAGATAGGAATCCTTTTTCTGTAAATTAAATTCTGTCATTGTACCCAGTTGCGCTAATCCAAATTCCAATTCGGAAAAAGCTATGATGAATGCTCCAATGGCTTCTTTGAATTCTTTATCATTTTCAATAATAGATCTCATGTAATCCTATTTTCTATTTATTTTTAGGTATTAATACCCCCACTCCAAATGTCTAAAAGGTGTATTGTTAAGTTCATCCCTGAACAATCTCCACTTGGGCATAAATTCATCCAAGTATTTTACAAATCTGGTGTTGTGATTTCTTTCCAATAAATGAACTAACTCATGAACTATTATATATTCCAAACACTCAGTGGGTTTTTTTGCTAATTCCAAGTTTACCCATATTCGTTTTGCATCCGTATTGCACGATCCCCACTTGGTTCGCATATTTCTTACTCCCCAGTGATTTGTTTTTACCCCTATAGTAGATTCCCATTTTTCAAGTAATTCAGGTATATGATCCTTAAGTTGTTTACGATACCACTCTTTTAACAAATTGGCCTTATCTTCTACTGTGGAGTTTGGCTTAACCCACATAGTAATATGTTTGAATCCAGTTATATCAATTTTGTTAACAGTGCTGTTTTCAATTACTTTTAGCAAATATCGTTTGCCATTAAAATAATGACTCTCGCCAGATGTATATTCTCTAATCGACTCACGGGGTTGATCATTGAAATTCTTAACATTCTTTTTAATCCAGCCCAGCTTGGATATGGCAAATAATCTGGCAACTTCATTATTGGTATTAATTGGTGCTGCTAACCGTACTCTTCCTTTTGGTGGATATACAGCCAAATGCATGTTTTTGATATCCTTTCTTACGACATCAATATCAATATTACCTATGGATATTTTTTCTATGCTAGTACTCACTTTGCGCTTTTATTATTTTCATTATTTCATCAGTTATGGAATCATCTTTTATAAGATTGTTAACTGCTATCCTAAGTTTTTTTTCTTTAATGCCACCGTCACGCCAACCATCCAGTTTTGTTGTATTTATAACATTATCCAGAGCCAACGCCAATAGCTCATTGCTCTCTAAATTATCATATAATGCCCTCTTTGCTGGGCTACTAAGGCTAGTAGGGTAATCAACAGTTTTTTCTGGTGATGCAACCTGCTCTGCAAGCTGTTTAATAATTTCAAGATACTCCTGATATTCCAGTGTCTCATTTTTGCGTTGCTCAATAAGTTCACCCAGTAGTATTGACATTTTTTCGTAATACTTAGGGTTGGTTTGTGACTCCTCAATGATTACTTTTCTCACATTATTTTCAATGATCTCAGCAACAGCTTCACGACTCCTAGTTTTCTGGTAATCCACTTGTGGCTCACTTACATGAACTATTAATTCCACTAGTGACTTGTTTTCAAAGTCTGATATCTTCTTGCTACTTTTAGCATCTAGATACATGTCCATAAGCTGACGCATACTAGGCTCAAAGCGTTTGAAATCTAAGGCATCACCGCTGGCTTGTTTTATGGTTTCCCTTAGGTCAGAATAATACTTTACATCGTCTTTTATCTTTTCAGACTGAGCTTCGGTATAACCCACTTTGTGCATCTCATTAGCAATGTTTGCATATGCACGAATTAACTTAACCACGGCTTTGTAAAGTGCCACTCTTTTCTCTTCGGTTGCCTTAAGGTCTTCTGGTCTTTCAGTGTCTCCACAGAAGAACTTTATAAAATTGGGTTCGTCTTTAGGATGAACGGGCTCACACATGGCTTTAACGGCTTCAAGTGCTGTTTCCAACCGTTCTTTGCTGACCTCATATCTATCAGCTAGTAGACCTTTTACATCTTCATCATCGTATTCATCAAATGCACCTGAGGTGTAATCGGAAATGGATTTATGAAGACTTTTAAACAAGTCTTTGTAGTCGATAATATACCCATAATCTTTACTTTCATTATCTACTCGGTTTACACGGCATATGGCTTGAAATAAGCCATGATCTTGCATGTTCTTATCGATGTAAAGGTAAGTAGCAGAAGGTGCGTCAAAGCCTGTTAAAAGCTTATCTACGACTATTAGAAGCTTCATTTTAGCTGGCTCTTTAACAAACTTAGCTATCACTTCATCTTCAAATACCTCAGTCGATTTTCCTTTCAGCATTTTCTTATAAACCTCGTACTTTAGTATCTTATCAGTTGGAGCATCTTCACCAGTTTCTTCCCCTTTTATATCTGAGTGATGTGGGTCGTAAGATGTTATTATTGCACATTCCTTTAATCCAGCATTTTGAAATAGTTCATAATATTTACAGGCTTGGAATATACTACCTGATACTAACATTGCATTACCATCACCTGTTGATAGACGGGGTTTTATCTTAAAATCTTTTATAATATCGAACACAATTTTCTCAAGTCTGGACTTTGACCCCAGTACCTTTTGCATGGTTCCCCAGCGCTTTTTTAATTCGATCTTTGCTGTATCGGTTAATCCTTTGGTTTCAGCATCAAACCATTCATCAATACTTTGCTGATCAGTAACAAACTGTTCAACATCACGGGCTTCGTATAGAAGGTCAAGAACAACACCGTCTTCTACGGCTTCATCAAACTTGTACGGATTCCCAATGTATGAGCCAAATACCTCAATACTTTTTTGCTTATCCTTTTTAAGTAGCGGTGTTCCAGTGAAACCTATGAATAGTGCGTCTGGCAAAATCATTTTCATGGCATCATGAAGTTTGCCTGATTGTGTGCGGTGACATTCATCAACAAAAACATAAATATCGCCTTTGGCTTTAAAATCGGTTGGCAAGTTCTTCTTCAGGTCATCAATAAAACCATCGTAATCGCCCTCATCGGATTGTCTTCCAAACTTATGAACCAAGCTACACATTAACCATGGTGATTTTTGATTAAGTATCGATATTAAATCGCTTCCGCTTTTGGTACGATATATATTTTCATCAACACCTAAGTATAATTTCTCTATCTGATCATCCAACTCTTCACGGTCGGTAATGATCAGTACACGGCTGTCTGTAACATTCTCACGAATCCACTTGGTTAGCCAAACCATGGTTAAGCTTTTACCCGATCCTTGTGTATGCCATATTATTCCACCTTGTTTGTTTAATACATTATCCTGTGCAGCCTTAATGCCAAAATACTGATTGGGGCGGCATAGCTTCTTTATACCTTTATCATAAACAACAAAGTCGTGTATCAACTCAAGAAACTTTTCCTTCTGGCACATTAGGTAGAGGTGCTTATCAATTAGATAATCGAAGTCCTTATCAGCATCTTCTTTCCATTGTAGGTAGTATTTCTCAGATGTTTCAATTGTACCATATCTTAATCCTTGGGTATCATTACCAGCAAGAACCAGCTGCATGGTGGTAAAGAATTTTTCTATAAATTCAGGTTTTTGATTATCCAAGTTTTGCCTAATACCTTCTGATACTCCAACTTTACTACGCTTTAGTTCTATAACTCCCAATGCAATGCCATTAACATAAATAACAATGTCTGGGCGTTTGGTGTGCTTACCAGAAACAGTTACCTCTTCGGCAATGGCAAAGTTGTTTTTATGGGGTTGTTTCCAGTTAATTAACCAAACAGTTTCCTTTAACTGACCCAATTCTTCACGAACAGAAACACCGTATCTTAGTAGTTTGTAAACCTCCTTGTTAGCCTCGTATAAGCCGTTTGGCAGGCTTGTGGCAGCCTTGACAAGTTCATCTATAGCTTTCTTAGCCAGAGTATCGGAATAGCCTTGTGAGGTTGTTAGGTAGGTATACAACAAATCTTCCTCAATGGGTTGAGTTCGTTGCTGTTCTTCCCAGTCACCAAGGTAGGTATACCCTAACTCGTTTTGGAAGAGTTCTATAATCCTGTCTTGAGTAACTCTTTCTGATTTACCAATGTCCTTCATACTTAAATATTTGATAAATTAATACAAGTCTTTCTAAGAATTCGTTTTAATGACTTGCTATTAATTCCAGTTCTAGTATAATAATGGTCCATTAATTGAAAATTGCTCGAGGTCATAACATTACCAATTTTATTTGGAATTGCATTGTCATTGTCATTATAAAATTCCAACCTATAAGTATCATCAGGAGCATCATAATAAATGTCTATTTCATAATCGCCCTTTTTATACTTAAAATCACAAATATATGTACAAGGTTCATCTTCACGACCACTAGGATCATAGTAGCCACCGCTGGCAAATGGAGCATATTTGTCTTTTCTGCCTTGAATATTATTAATAAAAAAACTACTAGTTCTAAGCTCCCGATGGGCTCCGCTCATACGCTCACCTTTTAGTAAAAAGACATTTACGTACCACTTTAATTCGTTCTTTCCTGATTCAATTCTGATAAATCTTTTCGCGCCCAGATAATCAAATAATTCAGGAGTCTCAATAAAGTCTTTGTACCACTCAATTACATTACCCTTTTCTCGTTTAATAATTTTTTGCAGACTATTTTCAATATTTGCGATATCATAATCAATATCATCGAAAAGATTCTTTACAAGAGATCTTTTATCCTTTTTAAGATAATCTTCTTGGCCTCCATCTAACAGCAATCTTTTCCAGCTGATATCTCTATCTATTTTAATACAAGCACTATTATTATATCCTTCCTTTAAAAAATAAAAACCCTTTGTTAACAGGGCTCGTTCCCAAATATAATTGTTAAAGTGTTTTAATCCATTATCTAGAAAAACAGCTTTCGCTTTAGAGTTATATATTGTGAAAACATTGTAATAAGAATTATCCTCTGCAGGACTCCAATCTAAATTACTATTATTGTCATAGTAGCCATCAATTTCACTAAAGCTCAAAAGAAAACCTATTTGTCCTGTGAAATAGTCATGTTGTTCAGCATTTTTAATACTGCTCTCCCATTTAACCCCTTTTTTAATTAGAATTGATTTTATTCTCTCTTCTATTAATTGCATCTTATGGAAATAGCTACTCTTAATATTAATTGTAGTAAGATGATTCACAATATCACTGCTATTTTGTGATAAATGGTCAATAGTTCTTATTGAGTTAATATACTCTGTTGAGTTATTATAAATGTGATTCTCAGTAAGATTATATACCACTCTCATCCAGTCAGAAAAGTTATCTGTAACCCCATGTTTAATTAGAAATTGACAGAACCCATAATATTGAATTCTTTGGTTATAGTTTGAATAATTGTTTTCAACATTTCTACGGAAAGTAGATTCTTCGCTATAATAGAAACAATTCGGAAGTATTTTATAACTGTTATTTCTTTCAACATAGTACTCATATAGCTTATCTAGCAAGTCAATTAGACTACACACAAATTCTTCGTTAATGCAGCCTAAACCAGCATAAAAACTAAATGACACATCGCTATCTTTTTTGTGTTTTAGGAGTTGATTTATATTTTCCAAATGTTTTTTACCACTATTCTTTGCTGCATAATAATTTACAAGAAAATTATGGAAAAAGTTCATTACTAAGCTATCATAGCTATGTTTTTCTTTTGTGGATTTACCTTCATTTATCTCTTTGTATATTTTCCAAAATAGGGACGACCATTTTGTATCGATGTTAAAGGAAAAATATTCCTGAACAGTCTTGGGAATGTGCTTATCCTTATAAATAATGTAGTAATCATGTGACTTATTATATGTTGATTTTTTTACTAATTGTTCAAGTTTAGCTTTTAGATTTTCAAAGGGATTTAATGGTTTTCCTCTTGCATTCATTTTGATATATAGGTCATCCGTCAAATTAAATTCTTTTAAATTCAGAAACTGAAAAGTTATTATTGGCTTATCTAAATTTGTTAAACGAGAATAGAAGTTAGTTGTATTTGTGAATTTCTCATGAATAGCATCTAGCATTAAAAGCATACCTTGAATGGTAGGGTCATCTCCCCATGAAATATGATACCAGTTCTGATTTTTAATTGTTCCAGAAAGACTATTACTTTTGTTTTCATTAGGTTCTAGTAGGTTGTTAAAATCAATTTCAAACTCTACTAGTTTATCACAGAACTCAGTTGAACTTGTTCTGGTTTCATATGTGAAATTAGATTTAATAATCACCTTACCATTTGAAGTTGATTCACTAGTAAAAACAGATTTGAATTCGTCTACTTCATCGTCCAAATTTGCAAGAAACCAGTGAAGTAAAAATAATGTAGTTAATCTCTGTTGACCATCCAAAGGGATAAACCTTATATCATCTTTTGTACCCTTCAATAAGCTGCCATAAATAAAGTCCAAATCACGATTAGGCAAATTGTCTTCTAAATATTTCATCAAGGCTTCAAGAAAATCATCTCTAACGTCTTTCTTTGATTCTCTCCCATGAGCATAGTCTCGTTGAATTATTGGTATTTCAATTCTATATCTTTTTTCTTTAAATAGACTATATAAAGAAACACGTTCTCCCGATTCAGTATTATTAATATCTTCTGTCATATTATTGATTGATTAAGAAGTGTACCCAGTTAATACTCTTTTAATTTCTTGCAAATAATCATCTGCATCTGTTTTTGTCCATTGCATTATTTTCTTAAATCTTCTGCTATATGCTTTTAAGAAAACATTTTTGGTGCATAAAGGAATGAAATATCCATTTTTACCACGTTTAATAATTTCCATTCTTTTAATCGGGAAAAATGCATTTCCATATCCCCTATTTGTTTTATCATCTAATAAAACTAGGTTTGATATACTATTCCCACTTGGTGGAATATCTTCTTTAAAACCATCTTCAAGATCCTTATACAACTTATCAAAGTCCTTGTCATAAGTATCTTGAACAATCATTTTCAAAAGTCTTTCAGCCATTTTTTTATCATCATCATCATCATCAAATAATTTTATTCCTTTTTCTTGTTCAGCTTCCCACCCCTCTTTAAATTCTATACCTGTAAAGTACTCTAATACTATCAATGACCATCCTTTTCTTTCTTTTCCTGATATTTTTTCAGACTTCTCATCAGCTTGTGATCTTACATGTTCTAAATCCCAATTATGGTTTTTATAACTAAAGAAGGGAAATTTGCTTGTTGCTTTTGAATTTTCAAGCATAGATAAGATATTAAATAGTAGAAGTGTTTTCTTTATTTTAGGTTTATCTGCACCTTTATAGTAATCAAAGTCTTCGAAATTGCTATTAATTTTTTTTGCAATTAACTCATTGATAGATAACTTAAAGTCCAATTTAGTTTGACTTCTTGATAGAGATATTAATTTACTAATATCGGTGTTATCTGTTATTAGAAACCCTATTAAATGGAATAAATCACGATCGCGATTCCATTCTTCAAAGGTTAGGAAGTAATCTTTGACGGAACGCCAAATTTCAATTATATCTGGTTTTTCGTTTTTGTTATCAGGATAAAATTGTTTGTAAAATTCAAAGAAAGTATAATAATGCTCGTCATCTTTATTTTTATTGGTTTTTAGATCAAAAATAAATTCAATTCGTGTATCATATTCACTTTTTATTATATGCTTATTATCTTTGTCAAATATGAAGTGCCAAAACGCATCATTTTGTAAAGTCTTCTCTATAAGATTCCATTCGGAAGCAATTTGTAATTGCTTAAAATTTGCTTTCTCATACGGATCTTCTGATCTTAGGTTGCCTAAAAAAAGGGCTTTAATAAGCTCAGCATTAGTAAGTGGAATCTTTCCAATATTTAACCTAGTAAAAACATCTATAGCATCAATATTATCTTGTATTTCATACCAAATAACTTTAACATCATTTATTAGAACGGAACGGAAATCATGTCTTATTGAGTCATTCTCTTCTTCTTTGGCTGTAAACCAAGCATCTATTGTTTTATAAGCAATATTAATGTGGTAGAAATCTATATTTTCACTTGCTGCAATTTCATTATCCATTTTTTCGAAGAAATCTACACATTCGGTTCTTGTATCAAAAACAATATCAAAAATATTCTTAGGTTTAGAGGTATATTCTGTATTGTTAAAATATTTAAGTAAAATGAATATAGTTGTTAAACGTTGTTGTCCATCAATAAGCTCCCATTTTCCTTTATAATCTTTAACAACAATCGGTTGTAGACAATAAAAGGGTTTGTTTTCATTATATATATCTTGTTTTGGTGGATTTTGTTTAAATTCCCATATATCATTTAACAATAGGTCAACCTCTGTTTTTGTCCACCGATACCCACGTTGATATGAGGGTATAATGAATGAATTTTTTCCCTCTTTTAAAAGGTTGTTTATGGGCTCTAATAATAAGGGTTTTTTGTTTTTCATTACTTTTTCGGTTATCATAAGTGTTCTTCAATTCTAATAGACATAACTCAATGGTCATTTCATCTAATATTCTAGTGATGGCTTTCCTTTTAATATTATCAATGGGAAGCACTATGTGGTATTCATCATATTTTTACCCCTTAAATAATTTGAAACTTACCTGATATCTATAAAACTCAATGTTGGTTGTTACTGACAATGCTCTTCTTATCCTAAGGTCATCGTCAAGCCCTATAATCACTCCTTTTACGTCTTGGTAATCTTCGGCTAACTCATCTTTAATATAGCCCATATAGCGTTGTATCTGCCCCACAACACTATCGCTAACCCTTCCTTTTTTTAGCTCTACAACTAAGAGTGTCTTTTTATCTTTACTGATAGCTAGAATATCTAAATTACCTGTGTCTACCTGAAATTGCTGACCAACAATTTCACCATCTACCTCGTATATATCATAGTCTTTACCTAGCTTAGTGTGTTTCCAGTTTTTCACCAGAAATTCCTCTAAATGTGCTTCAAGTGCAAAAACAGAAGGATCTTCGATGGTTGCGTCGGTTGATATAATTGTTGGAGGCTTATTGCCACCTATTAAGGCTTCAATTTCATCAGAATATTTGGTGATATCACTAACTGTACCAATAGAGCCAGTGGAGTTTCGTAACTCCATTGTCATTGCTGATCGTTCTATTGATGATGGGTACCAATGCACCATTCTGCGGTGGGGCAATATGCCATTTGGGTGGTATTCATAGTCTGAACTAATTTCTCCAACATAATAATTCCCAGCTCCATCGGGGCTTAACACGATGTCCCCTTTTTTAAGACCCTTACATATAGTCCATAACATGCCACAAGCAAGACCAGCTGCTACTTTACTTTTATCAGGATGTAATTCCAACCACTTAGGAATATACTTCTTATTAAAATCACGCCAATTCTCAGGTAGTTCATTCGTTAGATCGGTATGTAAACCATAATCAGCACCAATAAAATTACCATTGTAGCATTCATTTGCATAGATGCTTTTAGAGCCCAACATTATTCTTTTGTACTGTTTCATACCAACCTTGTTTTACCAGTTAATAATTCTTGCATCATACCTTGTTTTATGTTTTGGTATTTGGTTCTTCTATTAGCTAATTGTTCGATTTCTATATCCATATCGGATAATATTTGAGCAATAGTTTTTTGTTCATCTGAACTATTTGGAATTGATATATTCATATCCCTCAATTGATTCGAATTAATGCTATCAAAAGTTGAACCCGTTGAAAACTTACCCCAAGAAGGCTCAAAATAAATCAGATAATGGTACAGAAAATCATTTGGATATTTAATTGAGCAAACACCACGACCTATACAACAATTAAATCTAGCCACAGCAACTTCACCAACAGGCGCACGAACAGACATTATTATATCACCAGCATCTGCCGTTTTGGTAATTTGAGAAGTATAATTCCGAATTATTGTTTTTCTATTTTTTATATCTGCATTTCCTTGAACTAATGGTAAACCAACTCCGTCATCATTATAATATGAAGATAGTGGAGATTGCCCCATATTAATTTTAGATATATCCCCCAATTTCTTCTCCGCCCACTCCCCATCAAACCCAGCCAATCGTTTTTTGCCTGTAAGCAGTTCTTGCATGGCTCCTTGTTTGATCGCTTTCTTTTTGGTTATGAGTTTATCCAGATTGTTTATGAGTTCATCCACATCACTTAATGCTGTGGCAATGGCTTTTTGCTCGGTGAGGGTTGGGGGGAGGGGGATAAATATTTTCTCAATTTTTGATGCATTCAAACTTGGAACACCCGAAGCTTCATTGTGAGAGTACCAGTCAATAAGTAGAAAATTATAATAAAGATATTTGGCGATTGCATTTGGCTTTATCTCACTATAAAAAAGTGTATCAACAGTCCAAAATGGTGTTTCCATATATCTTGGTTTATCAATTGTACCTTTCCTTCCTATTAAAACAGATTCTTTGTTATATAGAAACTTATTAGCATAACCCATTAAACCACCAGTTCCAAGTATCGGATAATCACCATTTTTATCCTCAACTTCTTTTTGTCCTTTTCCGTGCCTTATTTTTAAAACATCACCAAGTTCGCAAGCTATCCATTCCTCTGGAATAATACCAACCTCAGTTTGTTTATAACCTTCTTTTACTATTTCCATACCAATCCCATCTTTTCTAGGTGTACGGCCACTTTATCTTCTAGTTCCTTGGTTGACTTATCAAGATTACCTAAGGTGTTTTCATACCGTTCTGCCAGTTCTTTAACCCTGCCAGTTAATCGTTGCGATATGGCATCTATTTCAGACTGTATGCTGCCTTTTATATCTGTTAGCCATTTGTTATTAATTACCAAGTTTTTTACCTCAGCTTCGGTTAAATCCGCGTATTTCTTTAATGCCAATTTATCGAGTTCGGCATCCTTTGTTTTGATATCTTTTTTTAACTTGGCATCTTTCTCAAACAGTATAAGCAAGTCTTGCATCAAAGCATATGCCTCCTTTTCGCTTGGGTCAGTTTTAACTTCTCTCATACGTTTGGTTAGAGTTGCCTTGGTGATTTTACCATTGTCGTTGGTTGCTTCTTCAAGCAAACCGTCCTCAGTAGCATGTTCTTCTTCGTGTTGACTTATTTCGGCTTGTATACTTTCCAAATCCGCTTCTAATTGCTGTATATATTCTTGCTCGGCTTTAAAATAAGCATCCACAATAAAAGGCTTGGGTAGCAAATCGCATGTCCAGCCCTTATCAATTTCTTTACCTCTTTTGTTTTTTTCTAGTATCCTTTTAACCTTGGCTACCCAACCATCCTCAATAATCATGTACACATCATCTTTCAGGGTAAGGTTCCAATAATCGAGCATGTGCTGGTAAATATCGTAACGGTTTATTAGTGCCTTATCGGTGTATCGCGCTAGTAAATCTTCGGCAAGTACATCAATAAACTCTTTAGGTTTTGTTTGTTCATTAATGCTAACAAGTAAAGAATACTTATTTTCGGTAAAGCTGCTGAAAATCTCATCCAGCTTTGTGTTGTATGAGATAAACTCTGTGTGATTAAAAATGGCATCCTTAATGTTTGATGATTCCACCTTTAATCGGCTATAATCTTCACGTAATGGTTCAAACAACTCGTTCCTTAGTGATGGGTATACCGTCCAGTAATCATCTAGCTTTTCGATATCAACATTTGGTATTCCACCATTGAGGTGGGCATTTAGGTCCTGTATATCTTCTTCGTCCTGTGTGTCGATATAACGTGGGATATTTAGGTTGTATTCATTCTTTTCAATCTCACTAAAAGGTACAAAACGGGCAAACTTATCAAGTTCAAGTTGGTTGTTAAATACATCAACAATCTTATGAATATCTTGCTCTCTAAGTCGATTCTTGTTACCATCCTTCATAAATCCCTTACTGGCATCAACCATAAATATACCCTCACGGCTCTCAGCATTTTCTTTATCAATAACAATAATACACGCTGGAATGCCAGTACCATAAAACAGGTTAGCAGGTAGACCGATAATTCCTTTTATGTACTTTCTCTCGATGAGGCTTTGTCGGATATCGGCTTCAGCATTACCACGGAATAGAACACCATGGGGAAGAATAACAGCACCCTTACCCGTGCTCTTTAATGAAGCAACAATATGAAGCAGGAATGCATAATCGCCATTCTTATCAGGAGGTACACCATAACCACGAAAACGGTTAAATTCATCATCCATAGGAGATATCCCATTGCTCCAGTTTTTAACTGAGAACGGGGGATTTGCAACCACAAAATCAAAGCGTTTCAGTCTACCATCAGGTTCCTTAAACTGAGGTGACGCAATTGTGTTTTTACCAGCAATGGCAGCTTCGGGATAACCATGTAACCACATGTTCATAATAGCTAAACCTTTGGTTGCAATATCCTTTTCCTGTCCGTATAAAGTTAGTCCATTTGGTGATTCGTTGGCAACCTTTAAAAGGAGTGAACCAGAGCCACAGGTGGGGTCATAGGCGGTGTGAGAGGGCGTTTCAGCCTTGTTAACATCAATTACCTTAGATAGTATTCTGGATACCTCAGCGGGCGTATAAAACTGCCCTTTACTCTTACCTGATTCGGTTGCAAAATGACGCATTAAGAACTCGTATGCATCACCTAGAATATCATCATCCTCAGCACGATTATTTTTAAAGTCCAGAGCTGGGTTTTCAAAGATTGTGATCAGGTTAGATAGTAACTCAATCTTTTCATTTCCGCTGCCAAGTTTATCATCATCGTTAAAATCCACCAGTTCCATGGAGCCATCAAGTCCGTTGGCAGAAAACAGTGGTTTAAGTATCTTTTTGTTAATCTGATCACCTATATCTGGCTTGCCTTTTAAGGCTACCATATTATCAAATGAGGCACCCTCAGGTACTTCGATTAAACTGTTGGCTTTGTTGCCGTATTTATCGGATACATACTTCACGAATAACAGTGTGAGAACATAGTCTTTGTATTGTGAGGCATCCATTCCGCCTCTTAACTCATCACAACTAGCCCAAAGACTGCTGTATAATTCTGATTTTTTTATTGCCATTGGTTATTAATAATTTGCTGTGTCGTCTGGGTTGGGTTATTTATGTGAATAATGGGTGCAAGTTAGTAAAATGTAAGAGTTAAATATAATTTGATGTAGGAAATATTAAAGATGGTAATATAGGAAATACTTTCGTGTCTTATTATTTAGAATGGTTATAATTAACTGACAAATTGTGTTGTTATAAAAAACTCTTTAATTTTACAGGAGATTTTCCTTTATAGGATAGATTGACCCAAACCATATAATATTATTTACTATTAAAGGACTTAATGAATTACATGATTTTAATTCAGTAGCGACCCTGATAATAAATAATAAGTTAAACACTTTATCTAAATTCTGAATAGCATTAAATATCTTAAAAAATGAATAAAGAAAAATTGTTAGAAACATTCCAGCAGAAAAACCAAAAACTGGTTGAACTTTGTCAAAAAATTCGAATAACAGGATTAGTTGAGGGTTGGAACGCTGAAACTAAAGAAGTTATTATTTATGACCCACCTTTATATCAAATTGAAGTTTGGCGCCCATTCCTCTTTGATATAAGATTAATACCAAAGGAATTTAACGGAATTAAAGTAGTTGACCAATTTTACGGTTCATATCCGAAAGAATTTCCTTCTGATAATGCCGCTCTTCCTCTTGAAGAGTTCGAAGCACCTGACAGGTATATTAAATTTGTTGACAATAATTTAGAATTAATTTCCAAAAAGATAAAAATACCTAACCTTACAAGAAATACAGCCTTGGATGCTTTAACGGGAGACTTTAAGAAACATAAACAATGGTGTAATAATATGAGAGAAAATAGAATAAGTGAAGAAAGAGAAAATATCTCCTTTTTTAATGAAATGTTGTCTGAAGTAAGAAAAGCTTACTATTTGTCGGATGTTTACCTAAATAACAAAGAGAAAGAATGGTATTACTCAATTACAGCAACCAAATTTTCAAAAAATAAGCCTTTAATTCTAGGGTTTAATTGGGGAGTTGATAATAATTGGGTTAAAAAAGGAAATAAATATACACCTCAATGCAATTATCCTTTTTCTACTTTTGAAGGTCTTTATGATGATTTGGCGACATTTAAAAGAACAATACCTCTATTTCACAGATACTCTCCTAGTGCATTGTCAGGAACACAACTAAATATTTGTTTTTTTAGATCTGAAGAAAAAGATCAAATAACTCAATATGATTTGGATTTATGTAAACCAATATTCGAAAAGATAGTTAACTATTTGAATCCGAGCTGTATCATTTCATTCTCTAGAAAAGATCCTTTTTTAGCTGCAACTGATTCTCAAATAAAAACAATGAAAATTCCGAATGGAAAGTCAACACTATTTGTATCAAAAGGGAAAGTAAAAATAAATGAAAATTTAATTAATTATTATAATTTACCTCATCCAAATTATCCAGTTAATGGTGAAGCAAGAACTAAGGCATGGAAAGAATGTTTTGAATAAAATTACTTCCCAAAATAACATTGTATAAATTTTTGTCGTTCAATTATAAATTCAGCATTTGTATTGCGTTTCAGTCTGGCAAAACCAGATAAGAACATACTTCACAAACAGCAACGATTAAAAGTGCAAATGGTTACACAAGACAAACTCCCGTTAAGAATATCAATCTTTGGACAAGGTTGCAGAGTTCTTGTTGGAAAATTTGATGAAAACATATGGGAAAGGTTAAATGCTGAGGCAGCCAGACTTAATATGCCATTAACTGACTCAATATTTGATCCTTCCTTTTACAATAACTTGGGTGATATTCATATCAGCAGTTTAAGTGATTTAGGTAATCAAATTAATATTCATGGTCTCATAAACTCCGATCACAGTGTAATTGAATTTCAGCGGTACAGAAAAAGAAAAAGAGTATTCATATTCAACGAAATCATAGCCTCGCCAACCCTATTTCCTTTATTTAATGTAAATGTAAGGCAATATCATGTTAAAGAAGAACCCAGAACTATTTTAGTGGTCGAAAAGGAGATTGGATTAGTATATGGCTTTAAATTGGATGCCAATGATTTTTCACTTGAGAAGATTCAGTTTGAGGTTTCTGAAGTTCTGGCATCCCATACGGAATTTAACTTTGAAATGATTTCGTCTATTTCTTATAAAAATGTAAAATTGGTATCACATGAAAGTAACGCTCTTGTTAATGGGCAGTATGCAATAACTTAAAACAGCTGCAATTGTAATAAGCATTATATCACCTAGTAAATGGTATTTAGTTCTTTCTACTCGTGGTTCTTTCGTTTCTGAAAAATACAACACAAATCCATTGCCCATTCATGAATATCTATCTAATTGAATACCCGTCTATTATGAAATTTATTTTTCGCAAAACACACTAGTACATTGACATTATGATGGTTAGATGAATTATTTATTTAGATGCGCTTGCCCTACCAAATTTACTATTTAATCCCCTGTTTATTAATAATTATCATAACTTTACACATTTAAGTAACACATCAAAAACCCAAACATTATGAATGAAGATAAATTATTCAAAACTATTATGTTTGAAGTTTTATCCATTGAAAAAGATCTCGATGATTTGGGTAAAGGCATTTTCTTTGCTCCAGAGCTTTATATTGGTTTTAGAATTTCAAAATCCATATATAACAATAGAGCTACTATTTTTCCAAAATATAAAGAAGTTGAGTGGCAAAGAGAGCTTGATTTACATAATGGTGGTCCCTCAGATATTGTTTTCAACTTAGGAAATGAACAATTAATAATAGAATTAAAAATGCGTAATACTTATGATTCATATGAAAAAGATATTACTAAATTAATGCGTCTTCAAAATAATGGTGGAATAAAACAACATAAATATTTCTGCGCATTGGTAGATGCATTTAAAGATAAAGAGGACGGAAGGTTACAGAAATTAATAACAGAACAAAATTTGAAAGATAATCGTCACATATCATTTGAAACCAAAAAATATAGTTATCAAAGTGATATATATTGTCATCTAATCCTATTAAAAATAAACTAGCTATCATGAAGATAATATCATCAAAAGAGAAAACACGACACATTCTAGCGAGAATAACCCCTTATGCACCATTTGGTGAAGAAGATGATTTTATACATTTCGGATTCATATACTTTTATTTTTCTCAAACGATACAAGATAAAATAAAGTCCTATCATGAGAAATGGGAAAGTAGAGAGTTAAGAATAATGAGATTCCCAATTGACTTATTTGAAACAATATTAATTAGCACTTCATTAATTGAAAATGCTGATAATTCTGACTCTGAAGATTATAAGTATATTAAATTCGACGCGGTAAACTATCTTGAACAGGAGCCCGTCTTTGAAGAATGTGATAAGTATTACAAAATAATGGGACGACTATTGTGTTCCAATGATTACTTTGAAATTGATGTTGAACGCATCCCTGATGGTTGGATTCCTCCATCTGTGATTTATCGACGCCGTGCTTCATACTCTAAACTAATACTTTAGCGGTTATTGTCAGACCATAACAGAATACAATATAAAAACTTAATAAAATGAGCCCTGAAAAAATAAAGTTAGAATGGACCAAATTAGCAAGTACATCAGAGATAGAATTCCCACCCGAGAAAAAAACTGGCATATATATCTGGGGATTCAATTTAATGAATGAGTTTGTCCCCTATTATGTTGGAATCGCAGATGATGTATTTTCGCGAATTATGCAACATCTGAACTCTATTATTGGTGGCAAATATGTAATCTATCATAGTGACTCATTGGTGAAATTCAGAGAGTTTAAAAACAAAGAAATAGATATTGATAAATCAAGGGGGAAAATATATTCCCCAAATTGGCCAAAAGGTTATAAAACATTTATTAAGGACAGAAAAAAACTTCAGCCTCATATTGACTTTATGGTTGATTGTTTTACATTTTCATATGCAACTGTTGACACCACTATAATCTCAAAAAAAGAATTAATGGAAATAGAAAAAATTTGCATTAATCAGATAGGAAAGGAAAATCTTCAAAACACTAAATCAGGATATTCAAACCGATTTATCATTAATAATTTAGGAGAAAAAAGAGTGATTGAAATGATAAAAAAACAAATCGCTAATCGAGACAGCCGCTAGACAAATAGCCTAGCTGAGAGCCTCACACACCACCGTACATTCAAGTCACGTATACATCACGTTAAGTTGCAAATAAATTCTTTCAGTTAATAAACTGACCCCATTTACCAAAATCAACCACCCTCTCACAGCTATCCTGAACTACCTCAGTATACTCATTAAATAAATCCAGACCACTTATAGCCTCCAAGTAGTCAACACTCACGCAATACTTAAATATATCTCGCTCCAAAATATCACTACTCGAATCGTAATGGGGAAATAGAAACACAAGTACATCAGGAAACTTTCCATCATTATTCATAATTACAACTTTATAAAATTGGTCTGGAACCACAATATTTGTGTCTCTACCTACCTTCTCAAGAAATCTACTATCATGAACTAAACACCCAGAATATACCCACACCTCGTTTCCAATTGAATCCGAGTTAACAACCTTATCTCGCACCCATTTCTCAGTATTAAACCATAGACCACCACTCCCATTGTATCTACCGTGAAGTTGCGGAGCTATATTAGACATGTAGTTACCCTCAAATACTGTTATCTCCTCATCTAAGTCAGATGCTGCATCATTATAGACCGCATATAAACCATCATTATCCCTGTCACCACCAAATACTTTATATGGTGCTAAATGGCCTCTAGCATAGCCTACCGAGCCGAAAAGACCATTATATTCACTAGTTGAAACGGGGTTTGAAATGTTAGGGTCATCCCTAAATTTAGCAAACTTACTTTTGCGAGTTGGTGTATTTAGATAATCAGGTATTATGTGGTACGCTGACCAATTCGGTATACGATATTCTACATTATAACTAGTCACATAGGCGTTTCTTACCAAAACCTTATTGGTATCGGGCTGACCACCATATACGTGTTCTTGATAGAGGGTGCGTTGCTTGTCAGTCATCTGATTTACTGAAATTTGACTATAGCCCAGAGTGGTATAAATGATTAAAGTAATAAATATCAGTGCTGTTCTCATAGTTGCTTATTTATGTTGCCAGTATTTACCAGAAGGATCCGTTATGGTTCTTTTACACCTAGTACCTGATTTAGTAGTTGCAGTGTATCTGGTCGCTGTAATTTTATTTGTAGTAGAAGTTTTTGTTTTTGTCTTTACTTCGGATGTTTTTTCCATGGGAGCAGTAGTTTCACTTGTAGTAGAGGTTGTTGTGGCTGAAGGCTTACAGACTTTGCATGCTGATAAACCATCAGTTTTTGCTTTAGGAATTGTGGTTTCTATCTTGTTGCTTTGTAAGTATCGGCAATCGCTTTTGTGGTATTTTGATCCTGTCTTAGTTACATATACTGTTTGGGAAAACAGGTTAATGGTTATTCCTATCAGAAGGATAGTAAGAATGCTGAATGATTTTGGTGCAAATGTTTTCATAAGATTTAGCAAAGGTTTTTTTCGGTAAAAACACTGATCCAAAGTTACAAATATTTTCACTAATACTTTGTCAGCTTATCTTTCGCTCATAATCATTACATAACCACGGATAGGAAAGTAATATATCAAGGAGATGGCAATAAATTATTAAGAATGATTTAAATTATATGCGGTAAACGCCAAAACAAATTAACTTCATTAATTTTAAAGAATAAAAACATTTGAGGCGAACCTAATAGCCCTTGAAGCAAAAATACCTGAATTTTATCAGTATTTATATAGACTTTCTGAGATAATATTTCGTTTTGCTGACGATTTACACATTTATATATATAGGTGTATAAAAAATATGTAACTTTACAAACTTTACAATAAATAATTGAACATGAAATCTATCTTTAATTTAATTCTAATATTTGTTATTATTGCTATCTACAGTTGCGGTGGTGGAAATAGCGGTGGAAATAAAATGATGCCTACAGCTGATCAAATTCAGAACTCAAAAGTTGTAAATAATAGTATTTCTAGGTCCTTGCCAACAATGATGGTAATACCATCAGATGCTTTACTTAACAAGATAGGTTGTCTTACAGCAATTAATAACCAAGGTAAGACATCTTATCTAAGGATGTATGATAAAGCATTTATTGTTAATAGTGATTTAAGATTTGTTATTGCAAATATCGAAGGTTCCTTTGCTAATGTTGGATATCCAATTGAAAATATGGAACAACAACTTAGGATGATAACAAATGAAAATGCAATGGACCAAATGGAAAACATTGATCGTGATCTCAGGGCGCAGCTTATGAGTAATGCAAGACCTGATTTGGTGATTGAAATAGATTATGAATTTGTGGTAGATCCCAAAAGTAGAAATCTTGATAAATCTTTAACTTACATAATAAAAGTGTTAGATGTATTCACTAACAAAGCAATTGGTTCTGTTACAAGAGCTGGTGTTGGTAAAGAAAATGATATTAATGATATTCCAACATTAATCAAACAAAAATTTCCTGAATCTATTGAACAGTTGCAATCTAATATTACATCTTATTATGCTAATTTGTTGGCCAATGGAACGGAAATAACGTTGAGAGTAGCTGTAAAACAGAAAGCAGGTATTAGTCTAGATGATCTTTGTGGTAAAGATGTAATTGGTGAACAAATAATTAACTGGTTAAAGGAAAATACAATTAATTCTTCATACAAGATGGTTAAAAATACATCTTCCGAAATGAGATTTACAAATATTAGAATTTTCACCTCAGATGAAAATGGGAACTCATACACTGCGTATGATTTTGCAAAAGATTTAAAAACAGGACTTCATAAAGGCTGTGGTCTGGATTCTTACAATAGAACTCAAAGTATTGGGGATGCCTTCATTCAGATAAATGGAATTAAATAATTTACTTCATGAAAAAGATAATCTGTTTTTTATTATTAGTAACTATACTTTTGTCATGTGATAATAGTGGACAAGAAAAAAAGGACCCACTTCAGAAAAAATCGGGAACTGCGGAGACAGATGGTTTTGAAAACGCGAGTAATGTAAAAAGCAAAAAAGCGATTGAACCCGATAAGTTTGACATTGAAAGCTTAGTTATTAAACTTACTCCTTTTATACCTGAATATTCAACTTTTTCTACAATTGAAATCGGACTTTTAAAATCCAGATTAAATGGTGCTATTGCTAAATTTGGGTATGGAGGAGAGGGAAGCAATCCGCGATTTATTGTTGGACCAGCAGTCATTATTCTTTCGCAAGAAATCATATCCACAGCACCTACTCTATATGCATTTACGTATGATATTAATTTTCTCATGGCTGACGTGATAACACAGACTGTTTTTAGCTCATATACAATTGAAATAAATGGGGTAGGAGAAACAGCATCAAAAGCGTTTATTAGTGGGTTTAGGAAATTTGATTTTAATACAATTGATTTTTACAACTTTCTTAAAATAGGCGAAAGTAAAATCATTGACTATTACAATTCAAATTGTGACAGATTTATTACGGAGGCTAAGGCACTTTATAATGAGAGGAATTATGATGAGGCATATGTGATACTTAAAAATATACCTTTTGAGGCTGATAACTGCTTCAATGCATCAAGAGAACTAAGAAATGAAATATTTAATAAAAAATTAAGTGTCAATTGCAACGAACTATTAATGAAAATGCAATCTGAATTAGGGAAGTTTAATGACCCTTCAGCATCTGGATTTAACAACCAAGCAATGTCTTACTACATGCTAATAGATGCTGAATCTTCTTGTTATAATGAAGCACAAAAAATATATCGGAATTACATTGCCAAACTTGATCCTAAGGGAAAGAGAGAATGGACAGCTAAAATGACCGAAATGAAAAATCAGATTAAAATGGCTGAAACCGCTACCAGTCGTCAATATAAAATTGACTCCTTAAATATAATATATAATTACATGAGTAAAAAGGTAGAGTTTGAGAGTCTTGCAGATATTGAAGGAAACACAAAGCTTATTGAAAAATACAAGTACGACCTCGACTACGAAAGACAACCATGGTTACAAAAAGTCTTTAATTTAGGGGGCAATAACTCTTTTGCTGCCTATGAAAATATAGCAACAAAAATAATCAAGTGATAGTATAGTTTCATTGAGTATTATAATGAAAAAAATTAATAGCAATGGTTCTTAAAATAATTAAAAGTCTAAAATCCTCAACTAAACTTTTTAAAAAGGCTGAAAAAACTCCCGAAGTTGAAAAGGAGCCTGTTATTAAAAAAGTAGTAACTGAAGACTTATCACAAAAGGAAGTTAATGAAAACGGTAAAGTTGATTACCATGGTTCTAAAATAATTAAAAGTCTAAAATCCTCAACTAAACTTTTTAAAAAGGCTGAAAAAACTCCCGAAGTTGAAAAGGAGCCTGTTATTAAAAAAGTAGTAACTGAAGACTTATCACAAAAGGAAGTTAAT
>Ga0307987_1000492_pt1 | contig 23752 bp, 18 predicted proteins | sample EllFjometagen181_FD_203157 | JGI IMG/M metagenome (GOLD analysis project Ga0307987, IMG submission 203157) | Marine microbial communities from Ellis Fjord, Antarctic Ocean - #181 | ecosystem: Environmental > Aquatic > Marine > Unclassified | place: Southern Ocean | collected 2014-10-08 | reverse complement strand
CGTTCAACAAAAATATTATCTAAAGCTCTACCTTTACCATCCATGCTTATCTTAACATTATGTTCTTTCAGTAAGCCTGTGAACTCATCACTGGTATACTGAGATCCTTGATTAGTGTTAAAGATATCAGGAGAGCCATATCTTCGCCCTCAAATTCTTGTTGCATGGCAAGAATATTCTAGCACTTTGGACGGTAAGGGAAGGCGGAGTATGGCGTATTATGTTGAGAATCAGAAAAGACAATCCGACGGATATAAGTTATCATAAAATAGGTAGAGGCAAGGATCCTGATAAATACGCTAAATTAATTTTCATAAAATAGTTGTTAGCTCATTCCACTTCCACCTCGCATGCGAGGTGAAAATTGTTCCGCAACTTTCAAACTAAATTATTATTCGTATTTAAGTTTACACTTTTGGCCTTTTTCTAGTGTTATCTTTATGTATTGACCATCATTATTTATTTCAATATTTTCGACTGTCCAGTCTTGAATATTTAATAATTCTGTGATAAATTGTTCTTTCATATTTAGGGGCTCATCGTCTTTAATATGATAGTTATCGACGAGTCCCTTTTTAACATTTTTTTTATTGATTACAAGTCTCACCCATACAAATCGTGGCAGAGCCAAAAAAGGTAATTTTATTTATGCAAATTAATCAAACACGAATTAACACAGATTTCAATATTGATAACTCTTTTTGCTGGGTACATGCCAGAGGTGGAGTATTTCCTGATGGGCGTGCTATTATAACAGCTCAACCTCTCCGTTTAACAGGAAGTGATATCTTTTATGGACTAAGTTGCTTTTTTTCGGAGGATAATGGTCAAACTTGGAGTGGACCTGTTGAACAGGTGGGACTAAAACGTCGCCCCTGGAAGGATGATATGGAAATAGTTATATCTGACGCTACTCCAGCTTTTCACAAGCAGAGTGGAAAGATGCTATTAACTGGTCATGTAGTTATTTATGATAAGGATGAAATAATGGCAGATCCTCGTCCTCGTTATACCGCTTATAGTGTGTATGACGACGAGGAACAATGCTGGGGTAAATTTAAATTATTGGAAATGCCGGAAGCCGAATCAACTTTTTTCAGTTGTGGAGCTGGTAGTGGGCAACGTGTGGATTTAGATGATGGTTCTATTTTGTTGCCGGTTTATTACCAAACTCGCAATGATGCTTGTTCTTCTTGGACTAGCTGTTTCAAATCAATGGTTATGCGCTGTTCGTTTGACGGACATGAACTTAAGTATATTGAACATGGAAACTCGTTTAGCGTTCTTGAGCCGCGAGGTCTTGGTGAACCTTCTCTTTATAAATTTATCGGACGGTTTTTTCTGACTTTACGGAATGATGTCAAAGGTTATGTGGCTGATAGTGATGACGGACTTAATTTTAACGCACCGCTCCCTTGGTGTTTTGATGACGGAGAGGAAATTGGCAATTACTGTACTCAACAACACTGGCTGAATATTGGTGATAAGCTATACTTGGTGTATACTCGAAAAGGAGCAAATAATGATCATGTGTTTAGACATCGCGCTCCTTTGTTCATTGCACAAGTCGATCCTGAAAAACTTTGTATTATTCGAAAAACAGAGAAAGTTGTTGTTCCAGAGAGGGGAGCTAGGCTTGGAAATTTTGGTTGTCTACAAGCTTCTAGCAATGAAGCGTGGGTTGTTGCGTCTGAATGGATGCAGAATGAATTGGGGTGCGCTGGAGTAGATAATTGCCAGAAGTACGGAAGTAATAATACTATCTTTGTAGCAAAAGTAAGTTAGATATAAAATAATTCAAGAATGAAATAAAGAAAGATAAAATGAGAAATAGTATAGTACTTAGTAAATTACATAATGATGAAATCATATTCTGTTTTAAAAGCATTTATGCGGAACCGGATATCGTCGAGATGATGGGCTATATGGGAGTTGAAGTAGTTTGGATATGTAACGAACACATTGCAATCAACCCTGAAAAGCTTAAGAATGTAGTTCGTGCAGGACGCGCTAGTGACGTCGATGTAATGGTGCGGCGGACCTTTGGAAATTATGACGACCTGCTGCATCCTCTTGAAATGGGAGCCGCTGGTTTGATGATTCCGCATTGCAAAAGTGCTGAGATGGTTAGTGAGATCATTAATCAGACCAAATTTTATCCACAGGGACAACGTGGAATGGACGGGGTTAGTGGTGATAGCTTTTTTGGTACAATACCACCTGAAGAATATATAAAGCAAGCCAATGAAAAAACATTTATAATGGTTCAGATTGAGGATGCTGAAGCTATCGATGAAATAGAGGCAATTGCGGCAGTTGATGGAGTCGATATTATATTTATAGGACCGGCTGATCTAAGCCATAGCCTTGGTATCCCCGGTGATTTTAAAAATGAAAAAATAAAAGAGACTATTGTAAGAACAATAAAAGCCTGTCGCGCAAATGGCATATATTGCGGTACTTCCGGTTTGGATCATGAATATATGAAAGAACTTATTGCTGAAGGCGCGCGTTTTATCACCGTTGGAAGTGATTACGGTATGATAAAAAAAGGTATTGCTGAAACTCTAGATAATTGTCGTAAATTAATAAAATAAAGCAATGCTTAATTGCTGTTGTTGCATTTATAATGATTGATTGACCATGCATTTCATACATGACTATCAACATTGAACAGCTACCATGCTTTGCCTATGGATTCGCAGGACACAGTTGCTGTTCTAAAACTTCATTTCCGTGCACCTAACTTGCCGTTACGTAGGTGACCGCGGCTACAGTGAGTTATTCTGGCATAAAACTGTGGCTTTGTAGCATAATAGCTGTAGCCGAGTCGTGCCCGCTCGGAGACAAACAACGTTTGTTTAAGTGTTGTAACAAACACAAGTATAACAAAACAATACGACTATGATTGTGTCCTGCGTCTGTGTCATGCCGTAGGCATTGCGGAGGCGGAAACCGTAGTGTGAAGTATGGGAAAGGGTCGAACAAAAAAGTCTCACCCTCGGAAATAGTGAAAGAGCTATATTTGTTGATAATCTCAAAAGTAATCTTTCACTTTTGATTGGTTAATTGTTCTACTTTATATCCATTTTTTCTTAGAGTTTCGATTATTCCATCTTGCCCAACCAAATGGCCCACGCCAACCAAGATGAATTCTTTCTCGGTTGTCTTCTGATAGGCATTGATTATGGGCAACCAATTCTTGTTGCGATCAGTTATTAGTTGTTTGTAGACCTTTGGTGTCTTTGTTTTGAGATCGGTAATCATCAACTCACTCAATTTCTTTGCGTTACCTGTTTTCCATGCACTTACAAGGTTTTCATAGTCACGGTTTATGTTCTTCATTTCACTTAATGAATGAGTGACAAATGCATCTTCTTCACCTTTCCCCATCTCTACTAAGAACTTGATCTGTTCCTCGACAGTCTCAAGCTTTTGTACGGTCTTTTTATCTTTGGTCGCCAGTTTATAAAAGAACAGATCAACGCCCTCTGGGGTTACACCTAATTTCATGAGTTCCATACTTGTCAGCGTTATAATAACAATGGACGGTTTGAATTGTTTGAGTGCTTCGATAGGAATGCCATTGGAGGCACAGTATATGCCAATCATGCTATAGACCTGAGGTGATAAATGCTTGTCAATCGTTGATCCGTCAGCATACATGGCTTTCACCATCAGCTTTTGTTGCGTAGAAGGATCCTGGAGCTTGCTTAAATCAGTCTCAAAAACCAACACATCGGAAGCCTTGTAAGCCTTGTCAAATTCTGGGGGCAGCGGAAAATCCGATGGACGTAAGAGATGACATGTGCCGCCCAGATATATGACAGAGTTGTCCTTCTGAGCCTTCCATACCGATGATTCGGCTGATGCCCATGTGCAGACAAATACAACTAGAGCGATACTCAACATGACTTTCTTCATAACTTAAATCCTTTGTTTATTTCGGTCATAATTCTTCTTTCCCTATTTCGAATGTCATCCATCAGGCGCACCATTTGGCATTGCCTGCTTGGACTTGTTCGGTTCTCTTCCTTTTTAGATTGGTCGTGTCAGGTTGCTTTCGAGGATGTCATTGAGTCGAGCAGACATATTGCTGGTAATATCCACATTCTCTGTTGCAAGGTTGCTGATTTGTCCGATATCTTGTGAGAGATCATAAAGCTGAGGTTTCGTGGAGTTGCCCAGTTCTGTATTTGTGTTCACGTTCATAGCGGGACCATCATGTGGAGGGATGAAGACCCACTCGTTTTGCCGCAGGACGGTCTTTGCCTTGGTGCCCTCTACGACCAATTCGTTTCGTCCCTTGCTGCTTCTGCCGAGTAATGCATCTAGAACGTTCATGCTGTCTGGAGCTTCATTGTCGCGCATCTCTTCACCCGTCATGGCTGCAAAGGAAGCATGGAAGTCAACATGACTGACAAGGGCATCCGACTCACCAGGGTTGACCGTTCCGGGCCAGCTGACAATGAACGGCACGCGGGTTCCCCCGTCGAACATGCTGTATTTGCCTCCACGCAGCGCACCGGCTGCGTGGTGTGAGCCATTCAATTCTTCTGCCTGATCATCATACCCATCATCAAGCACTGGTCCGTTGTCACTGGAGAAAATGACGATCGTCTCCTCCTTAATTTCTAATCGTTCCAGTGTATCCAGTATTTCGCCAACACACCAGTCCATTTCGACGATTACATCGCCGCGTGGGCCATGGGTTGTGGCGCCTTTGAAGCGTGGCCCTGGAATGCGGGGGACGTGTGGTTGGTGGAAGGCATAGTAAAGGAAGAATGACTGATCTTTGTTCTCTGTAACGAATTCAACTGCTTTTTCGGCAAAGACTTCAGCCATGGCTTCGTCCACCCACAGTGCGGCTTTGCCTCCGCGCATATGGCCGATACGGCTGACACCATTAACAATTGATGCATCATGACCGTTGCTATACTTCATCTTCAGTAGTTCGGGGTTGTGTCTTCCTGTGGGCTGACTCGGGTCTGCCTTATCCCAGTCATACGTCACCTCAATTGGGTCTTCCGGATCAAGTCCAACAACTTTGTGGTCTTCCACGTATACACATGGTACGCGGTCGTTGGTCGCCGCCATGATATAGGAATAATCGAAGCCCACGTCATTGGGTGTGGCGCTTATTTCTTGATTCCAATTGAGATCGTTTTGTCCAAGACCTAGATGCCATTTGCCAACAACGCCTGTTCTATAACCGGCATGGTGAAGCATGCTAGGCAATGTTGGAGTTTGTGAATTAATGATGATCGATGCGTCACCAGGAAGAATGGCAGCGCGTGGGTTACGCCAAGGATAGGAGCCGGTAAGCAGGCTATAGCGTGAGGGAGTACATGTCGCCGCAGTAGCATAACCTTGGTGGAACTTCACACCCTCGGTGGCAAGGCGATCGATGTTAGGGGTAGAGATGCTTGTTGCTCCGTAACAACCTACATCACCGAAACCAAGGTCATCTGCGTACATGATAATGATATTGGGATGTTTCTTCTGTTTTGACATGGTGAATAATCCTTTCTCTAAACCGAATAACTATTATATGAATGTTCGTAAATAATTTTAGTACTTGTTAATAATAATAAAAAATGAAGTTCTCACTTTTTATAGGTAAATTTACAGAGATAACAGTTGGTAATTAGATGTAACATAACTAATTGTTATAGCATTTGCAACAACTCTTTTGTTTATACGATATGTTTACAGCTTTGTACATTTTTCAACTAATTTCTACCACAAATTTTCTGTTTTTCCACAAAGATTTTTTATAAATAGACGAATGACGAGACGTGCCCCTAAGCCTTTTTGCCGCGCATGAGCACCATGAGTTGGCGGATACGGTTGGGGTGTAGTAACAGGATGGCTGCACCACCCACAATATTCCCAAGTGTGACCGGAATTATGTTCTGGAACATTACTCCGAGTTCGGTCCACTCCATGCCACTGGCGAGCAGCCCTGCCGGAATCAAGTACATGTTGGCAATACAGTGTTCAAAGCCCGAGGCCACGAACGCCATGACTGGCAGTATGCAGCACACAATCTTTGAAATAACATCTTTCGACATAGTCGCCATGAGAATGGCCAGGAGTACCAGTATGTTGCAAAGGATCCCCCGTACAAAGGCTTCGGTGAATGTAAGTTCTATTTTGGCCGTGGCAATATTGCCAGCGAGCTGGCCCAGCGGGGTGGTTACCCCGTTCCTGAACATGAGTCCGGATGCACAAATTAGCGCTACTAGAAGAAATGCGCCTGCCATGTTGCCAAGATAGACTGCTATCCAGTTCAATAGCATGCGGGCGACGGAGAACTGACGTGTCAGTGTTCCAACAACCATGATGAGATTACCTGTGAAAAGTTCAGCACCAGCTACGACAACAAAGACAAGTCCCACGCCGAAGACGGCACCGCCGACGATTGGCCCTGCGCCGGATTGTATGGCGACAAGGAAAAGATGTGTGCCGATGCCGATGTATACTCCAGCCAGCAATCCCAACAAAAATAGCTGCCAAATCTTTGTATTCGCTTTGCGAATGCCGAGTGCTGAAATTGCCTGCGACATCTCTTTGTTAGAGAGAACCGGATTGTAGGACTGCGTCTCTTCTGCATTCTGCGTTACGTTATCTGACATGTTTCTCCTTTGTTTGTGTGATTATTCTCATGCTCCGTTGGGATTTCAGATTGCCCAACCTGCCGGTCACCAGCGGCTGAAATGAAGCTTAAGCCGTCTGGTGTACTAGCTGGTTCTGCGAACGATTCATTCCTCATCGAAACAATCGTATTCAACTAGGATGTGTTTTCCGATTTCATAGAGCAGCCTGATGGCTTGACGCCTCAGAGATAAAGGGACGTCCAGCAGCCTGGTCACTTTCTTGCCGTGGTAGTTCCACTCGCGCCGGTAGTTCGGCCATTTAGCGCCATCTCTGAGAATGTTACTTGCTTCGAAGGTGAAATGCCCCTGGTAGCCGCTGTCTAGCAAACCCTGCATGACCGCGTCCATATTTGTAGTTCCCTGAAACGGCGCAACATGGGAATCCATATCGCCATAGTTGTCTGCGATATGCACAGCCCGCAAACGATCACCGAGTTCCACAATGCTCCGATATTGATTTACGCCTTGAACATTTGCATGGCCTGTGTCCCAGCAGACCTGAAGTAACGGATGATCAATGTAGTCGGCCAAGTCCAGCAATTCGGCAGCCGTTGACGGAAAATGCCGGGTGTTCTCTCCCTTTGTGGGAGCATGTCGATCACAGCTGTTCTCGATAAGGACATGAACGCCGGTCTTTTCCATGACGGGAAACAGTTTCTCAAAAAATTCTCGATTACGCTGTAAGTTCAGTTGGCGATATTCCCTAGAAGGATATCCTCCTATATCCTGCTGATGTGTGACGATGTTGGGAATTCCCAATCTCGCACAGGCTTCAATAGAGCGGATGGTTGCCCCAAGAAAGACGTCGAATTCCTCACCTGAACCATGCACGTTTCCATTGGGCGCGTGGGCTTGGCAAAAGCCAATATTCAGATTAGCAGCAGTTTCTCCCCCGTCATCAATCCATTTTTTCCATCGATCATCCAGAAAGGGTGATCCTGAGTAGATACTCGTGTACAGGTTGAGGTCAAGCAAACGGAATCCTGTGCCGTCATAAAGCCTAACGAGTTCTGACAGCGTTTCAGAATGCATTCCAAAATCAGCTGTAGTGGTTGCCAATTTCATGTAGTGTTCCCTTTCTAGTAGATAGAAGTCGCCTCAACCATTGTTTGCCAACGACGTTGTAGAGTACGCTTGCCTAAACATTCACACTCTTTCATTTGGCAAATCGCAGAACGATAAGCTCATGGTCGGTGGTATGCCGTACCGTGAAGCGACTTGTTAAAAATTATTTTCTGCTCCTTACGTAGCTCTTTATCTCTTACTACGCTTTCAAGATTGCAGTATTAGCTCTATATGGCGATTTAAACAAAGTTTTGAAATCTTTTCAATCTTTTTTGTAAAATATTCTTCTTTTAACAATTATTATACAAATGTTTGTAAATAATTTTAATATTTGTGGTTCTGTTACGGTTTGTGTGGATGAGACGTTCTTGTTTGACTACTTCCATGCTTCACGCTACGGTTAATCAGGACACAGTCAGGTTCATATTGTTTAATTATACTTGAGTTTGTCATAAAACTTAGACAAACGTTGTTTGTCTCCGAGTCGAAGCGACTCGGCTACAACTGTTATGCTACAAAACCAACCTTTTATGCAAGGATAGCTCATTGTAGCCGTGTCCCGTGGGCACGGAAATGAAGTTTCAGAACAGCAAAGCTGTTCAACATTAATAACCATGTATGAAATGTATGGTCAATTAATCATTAGTAATGTAACAACTGCAACGCAGTTGAATTTAAAGTATTTTAGTTCATCCACACAAACCGTGACAGATCCATATTTGTTAATAATTGAATAAGGTGAAGTATTTCACCTTTGATTGGTTTCCATAAACTTGTTTTAATTATATGGTATGTTTGTGGTTTTGTACAATTCTTTTGTGATTTTTCTTCTGTTAACGTCAGTTTTGAGGCGCGCTATCAAGTGTCGCCTCCGAAACTTTGTTAGAAGTCTCCTTGTTCTTCTTAATTTTATCGTGGAATTTTAGCATCAAGTATTCAGTCTTCTGTTTTTGGAAACACTGCTTTTTTTTGTGCGATTGGTTTGGACTGATTCATTGAAGCATAGACATGTGAGCAGTGCTCGAAATCAGAATTACTGTTCAAGTCTTCCACCTGAATTGGCTTTACTGTGTACCCGAGAGCCTGAAGAAATTCGACAATATCTTGGACTGATTGATTTAGCGCTTTCAGATAGTCGCGATGTACTTCGCAGAAGATCGATGGAGCCTGTTTTTTCAATAGGCTTCGGGCCTTCCGAAAAACAAGCAATTCACTTCCCTCACAATCGCAATTGATAAAATCCAATCTTGAAATGTTGTGGTTGTCGAGAAAATGAGGCAGGGTAGTTGCCTGTACCCGGATTGTTTCCGCTTCTTTGGAGCGTGTTATCCCACTTCCTTCACCGTGTTTGTAAAATTGGATAGAGCCGTTCTTGTCGCTAAGGGCGAGGTTATGAATACTCATATTTCGAATTTTATTCCTTGAAACATTTTGCTGAAGAGCTTTGAAATATTCAGGCACCGGCTCGAAGGCATGAATGCATCCTTTCTTTCCTACTGCTTTGGCAATGGCGATAGCTGTGACCCCGCGATTTGCGCCCCCTTCAATAACAATCATGCCGGGCCGTAGAACGGACTCGAGAAATGTAACCTCTCCGTAATGGTGGGCACTTTCTTGTAGTTCGCGACGAAATGCGGCGTTGAAGGTAAATTTTGTCATATAATAACACCTTTCATGTTCTTGATTCGTTGGGCAAGTATTTGTAGCTTCCGGGTCGTCCGGCAACAGCCCATTTTTTAAATGCCAGTCCTGTAACCCCTCTGTTTGCGATAATCATGTCGTGTTTAAGGAAAAATCCGTTTATGGCGGTAAAGAGACACGACCCAGCGGTAAGTCATTGTGTGAGAATTGACAGACCCATTGTGACTCAAGTCTTCATTATTTCATTTATGCCCAACGTTCAAGCTCAGCGGTGCGGCTTGTCCGCGTCCGCTGGAGCGCTTGGTTGGCAAACTGCCGGATATGGCCGACCGGATATAAGTCTTGCTCCATCGGTAAAACCCTCGGCACGGTTTTTCAATTCACCAATGAGCAGGTTACGCCAGTAGGATAGCCGTTCTGCTTCCTCAGGAACGGCAGCGAGATCGCAGCATTCCGTAGGGTCGTCTGTCAAACGGAAGAACTGTTCGCGTCCATGTTCGGCGTCAGTAGTACGGGATGGTCTTCGATTCCGAGACAATCCCCTCGGTGTTGCTCATTGATGAATAGTAGAATGTTAGGTTTTTGTGCCATTTTCATTGTCTATTTGTGCCAACAATTATTATACGAATGTGCGTAAATAATTTTAGTATTTGTTAATAATCTCAAAGATGGTTTTTCACCTTTGATTGGTGAATTTACTGAAGTAACACTTAGTAATTAAATATAACATAACTAATTATTATAGCATTTGCAACAACTCTTTTGTTTATACGATATATTTACCCTTTTGCACATTTTTTTCTTTTAACGTTACGAGTGACCCGCTCGGGAACTAAACTTTGACCTAATCGCTGGGCGTTTTCCGAGTAGGGTACACTCGCTTGTTGGATGATTACCTATTGCGCTCTCTTTCTTCTTGCTCCCGTTTTGCTTGACCAATGCCCGCACTTCGTCGCGCCCAGTCTCCAGCTCTTTCTCCTGGCCGAGGAGCATTGTAATCATTTGATCTTCCGTCTTCTACTTGCTTTTTGCCTTCATCCCAAGGGTCTGTCATTTTTATCTCCTTATTTTTCTGTACCTGATTGGCACTATTTTCTTATCAAATATAACAATTATTATTACCTGTTCGTAAAATAATGATTTCTGATATTTGTTAATAAGTTCAAAGGTGAAGTCTTTCACCTTTGATTAATTTTTTGTAACCTATTCTGATTTATACGATATATTGTTAAAGCAGACAAGTTTTTTGTTTTGCATTTTATTAAAGACGCTTCTGTTAACGTCGTGATGTGAGATGCGCTGTAAAGCGTCGCTTCGCCAGCTTCGTTGAGTGACTCTTCTACATTTTTGGATTGGCGCCGTACTGATTTTCTTCAGGACTGCTATCGCCACATACGACAACCAAGTACCAAATGCCGCCAATTAAAGGGATGAAAGTTATGAGAATAAACCATCCACTCTTGCCAACATCGTGAAGTCTTCTGACTGAAACAGCCAGACCTGGGATAAGAACTGCGAGAGCATATAGGCCGTAAAGTGGTCCGTACCCCACTTCCTCGATGGATATCCCAAGGACATTGTCGAGAATCATTGCCACGAAGGCGAAAATCATATTGAACAAGACAAACATCCAATACTCTTTGCGTCTTGCACGCCCACTAAAAACGGCATACTTTTTAAGCACTTCGATATACCAATTCATGTTTTTTCTCCTTTTTTCCCTTGTGTTGTTTTGTCAGACGATGACCGGGAATTTGTCGCCGTCTAACGATTATTATACTTGTTCGTAAATAATTTTAGTATTTGTTAATAATCTTAAAGTGTTTTTTTTCATCTTTGATTGGTTAATTAATTGAAACAATAGTATTTATTAAACTATTTCTGATTTATACGATATATTTCATAAAAAGACAAGGGTTTTATTTTGCATTTTCTTAAAAAGCTTTTGTTAATGCCTGCATTGCTTGGTTAGGTTCTGTTTACTCTTGTTCCAATTAGTGAGTGTTTCGAGAAATACCACCTTCATCCCATCTCCTTTTATAAAAGGCTTTGTGAGTACCGCCTGTAGCAAAGAAACGGTAAACGGTAAATTGTAAGACGTGGTAAGATTTAAGGAAATAGCCAATGAACGGTCAACATCAGCCTTTGCTCTGCGGGACTTCCGCCTACGTTTCTACGGCGTGACGAAGACGGCTAGACAGGTCGAACTCTCAACGTCCAATATTGAATGGACCACAAAAGTTTAACACCTCAACATCGTCAAATATATTATGTTCTCAATACTCAGTAATTGGATAATTGAGCATGAGTTAGATATTTGGGCTATCCAGCGCTTCTCTAACCTTTAGTGCCAGATCTTTTTTAGAAAAAGGTTTTGGTATGAAACAAACACCTTCTTCCAAAACGCCTCGATGGGCTATGACATTAGCAGTGTAACCGGACATAAAAAGAATTTTTATATTAGGGTAAAGACTTTGCAGTTGTTTGGATAACTCACGTCCGTTCATTTCTGGCATTACTACATCCGTTAGCAGAAGGTTAAGCTTGCCATTGTGCTCTTCTGCAAGACTGACAGCATTGTTGGGAGCGGTTGTGGCTAAGACCGTATAGCCTAGACCTTCTAATATTTTTTTGCTGAGATCCAGGATGGAATCATTATCCTCAACCAGCAATATCGTCTCGCCGCGGCTTAATGGGATTTCTAAAGCAACTTCACGAGATGCTTCGACAGTCTGACCTATATATCGAGAGAAGTAGACCTTTATAGTTGTCCCTTTGTCAGGTTCGCTGTATATGTTGATGAACCCGTTGTTCTGTTTGACAATGCCATAAACGGTAGCCAGTCCTAGTCCGGTACCCTTGCTCATGCCTTTGGTGGTGAAAAACGGTTCAAAAATCTTGTCTAGTATTTCCGGCTCTATTCCTCTGCCATCATCGCTTACAGCGAGCATTACATATTCGCCCGGAACAAAACCTGCGTGATCTGCGCAGTAGTCCTCGTCAAAGTTGACATTTTTTGTTTCGATGGTCACCTTGCCCACGTTGTCGATAGCGTCTCGTGCGTTAACGCAAAGGTTTGCCAGGATTTGATCGACCTGAGAGGTGTCAATTTTAACCGGCCACACTTTCGCTCCAGGCAGCCAGGCAAGATTGATATCTTCACCGATCAACCGCCGGAGCATTTTGAGCATATTTCCAATTATTTCATTTGGGTCGAGGACTTTTGGAGCAATGGTCTGCTTGCTTGCAAAAGCTAGTAACTGACGGGTAATGTCTGTTGAACGCTTTGCAGCTTCAAGAATCTCCAAAATGTCAGTATGCAGGCTGTCGTTCGAGTTCACCTTTTCCAGGGCCAGTTCCCCATAACCAATGATGATGCTGAGCATATTATTGAAGTCGTGTGCCACCCCGCCGGCCAATCGGCCCACGGATTCCATCTTCTGTGCCTGTATCAGCTGGGCTTGTAGGTTCATCCGCTCAGTAATGTCCACCCACTGACATACTGCATTCGTCAGTTCACCTTCTGCATTAATTATTGGAAATATCGATACATCGATGTACAGACTAGGTGTTCCTTCAAAATTTGCATCTCCGGCCTTAGCTGCTTCCCATGGAATACTGAAATTCGCAGGCTCGTGATTCTCGAAAACAGCCATCACCATAGGCATAACACCTTGTGTCTCAAGATTTTCATCTTTAAATACATTGTATTTCCCTACAATCATATCATCAGTTGTCTTTAATGCTTTGCGCAGAGACCTGTTTGTCCTTATCACCGTTCCTTTTTGGTCGGAAATCCACATAGCGTAAGGACTCATCTCGACTACCCTTTCGATAAATAACTTAGATGACTTAATTTCTTCCTCTGCCTTTTTGCGATCAATTAACATTTTGTTGGCGGATTCGGCCATTTGATCAAATTCAACAAAATGAATAGTTTCCCGCTCAATCTTTTTATCAGAGAAAGCTGCTTGATCAAAAAATGATACAAACATATTAAGATCTCTTTTTAATCGATTGCTCAGCAAGTTGAATAAAAAGAAAAACAGCAAAAATGCTATGGCAATGATTATAACGAAAACGAGAATCTTTGTTTTTGTATGCGCGTTTAATGCCGCCCGCAAAGTTGTTATATTTTGTTCTATATCGTCTGTATAAACACCTGAAGCAACAAATAATTCCCACTCAGGCACTGCCTTTGCGTAAGCAATTTTAGGCCGTTCTTCCCCTGTATCCGGCTTTCGCCACCAAAAGGATGTATAGCCTCCGTTTTTCTTTTTTGAGGCAGCGATAAGAAGCTGTGTTGTTTTGTTGCCTCTACTATCTTTATACTCCCACATATCGGTGCCGATCAGATCAGGTTGTGCGCCATGCGCAAGCGATTTCCCGTGCCAGTCGTCAACGAATAGATATCCAACCAAGTTTTTGCCAAAACGTATATGGTTAATTCGTTCCATCCATTCCGCTTTTATCCGCTCCTCTATATCATCTACATACAGACCGGTTCCGATAAATAAGTCGTATGGCTCAAATTTTTTGATGAAAGAGATTTTTTTAAAGTCACTCCCAGTCGACTGCGGTTTGGTCCAGGTGTATTCATAAAAGCCTTCGCCGGATTGCACCGCTATTTCAATTGTATCTTTAATGACATCTCGGACGTGTGTATCCTGTACATCCAGCAGATTTAATCCTTCCCTTTCCGGTTTATCGGCAAAGAGGAGCACAACGCCATCCAAGCGATTGGCAAAATAATAACCATTTCCGTGTTCAAATCGGATGGGTCTTAAAGCATCTATGATCATTTGCTGAATCTCAGTATCGCTTTTGGTGGTTTTGTTCCGCTGATAAATATTTTGAGCGATAGTATGTGCCTCATAAACCCTAAATTTGATCTTATCCCTTGTCAACGACTCACTTTGCGTTCTTTCATAGTTGATAATATTAACAATACGCTCAACCTCCCGCTTAGTGGCCTGTTTTTGCTGTTCAACGTAATCGGTGCGCATGTTATCTATACGGATGTTGAAATCGTGATAGTTGGTGATAAGATCAATGCCAACAATAGCGGTAGCAAGTGCTATCAAAGAAACTATCCCCCATAATCGAATGAGTTTGTAAAAACCGATTTTTTTTCGCATCATCTTCCCTCTGTTTTCTTGTCCAGTGCCAGTCCTACATTATGCTTTACTGTGAATATAATGATTCGGGCTCAGCCACGCTGTTAAGCGTCGCTCTGCAGTTGTTGGTTATGTGTCGTCAAGCGGTGCGGCGTAGTGAATCTGCATGGCAACTTCTTTAAAGCCGTACGATGTATAGAAGTTTTTACCCACCGTGTTTGTATCAAGCGTCTCGATGCGCACCAACTTCATGCCTTGCGCCCGCAGGTGCCCGATAGCCTTACGGATCAGTGCTTGTCCAATGCTGTTTTTTCGAAACTCCGGAAGAACAGCAAGGTTCGGAATCGAGCCAATCCCGGTTTCGTGGTTGACACGTGTGGTCACATAGCCGATGGGGGAGCCTTCACTGTCGGCGATGAAGATTCCCGTTGGATGTGCGGCAATGTCATCATCGATATGTTGCTTTTTGCGCCATTCCCAATTTTTTCCATCAACGAGGCCGAACAGCCGTTCGATGTTGTGATCGATCGAGGAAACACTGTTGAAACATCGGACAGTTATGTCCTTCAGTATGTCGCAATCTGACTGGCAGTACGGTCTAATAATCATCTCATCCTCACATAACAATTATTATACGAGTATTCGCAAATAATTTTGGTATTTGTTAATAATCTCAAAAGTAGAGACGCACGGCCGTGCGTCTCTACACTTTTGATTGGTTAATTTCTTGAAATAACACGATATAATTAATGGTAATTAACTCGTTGTTATATCGTTTTTAATAACATTACTTTGATTATATAGCATATTTGTAGTTTTGTACAATTGTTTTTTGTAATTTCATCAAGTTGTTAGGCAAACCTCGCTATCTAGGGCTTCCTGTTCAATTCATAATCTGTGTGTATTATTTTGACATCTGCTGTATTCAGAGCCTCTAGGGGGCTTGTTCTACGAAAGAAGCTCTCATTTGCTAAGATCTTGTAGCCAGTTTCTGAGAACAGGTTGAACATCAGGACGAACAACTACGCCCATGTGTGTGACGTCTGGCAAAAGCGTTACGTGAACATCTGTGTATTTAGAAATTACCGGTTCAAATTTATTTGCAATGAAGGCGTCATCCTGAATACCTGCGACAACTAATAATGGTTGCGTGATGGCACTGAGATCTTTTTTATAGTTACGAGGGGCGTAGGCTGTGTTGAGTCGATGAGAGTACGATAAGGTTTCTGTTCCATCACGGGCTTCTTCTGGCATATTGAACTCAATGGCAGTTAGATAATCAAACCAATGAATTCCCATCGTATTGAGCATGGTCAATCCAGCAATTCTCCTAGTGTAGGCGTGTGCCCAACCGCCCGAGTTAGGACGCATTGTGGGGGCATTATATTTGAGAAAGGGAGAAAGTAGCATATAGGCGTCGGCTTGCTGACCATATTGGCTTCCCGCAAAGCGTATAACTAACCCACCTCCGGATGAATGACCGCCAAGAATTAGTCTGGCGTCTGGATGTTCCTTTCGGATGCTGGCAAGAAGATCTGCCAAGTCATCTTCCAATTGATCGATGTAGTCTACATCGCCTCGTCTTTCGGGCGTCGGTCCATGCCCCCGTAAATCTGGAGTGTAAACCTGAGCCAACCCCTCGGAACTTATAAACTTGGCTAAAGGGAAGAAATACTGGCTGTGCCACCCTGAGCCATGTACCAGAATGAGTACTTTATCTGATTGAGATGGATAGTGCCGATATGTGAGTTTTTTGCCACCTCTAGCAGTGAAGGTTTGCAGTTTTGGCATGTTTGTGTAATCTAAGAACAATTCATTGAAGGCCAAACTGCCTTCGTCTGAAGTTGGCTTTTTGCCTTTTCCAAAAATAATAAGCACTGTGGCAATACTAAGTTGAATAACAACAGAGATGAACAGAAAGTAAAGAATCTTCAAAAAAATTTCCATCAGTTTTCCCTTTAATAATCGATATGTGTTATTCCCATGGGTTTACACCCATGGCTACATTTAATAGTTGTTAGTTGTTAGTTTTCAGTTGTTTGCCACTGCGCTTTGCTTGTTGCTTTAGGCAAGCTAAAGCCTCTCTCCCGTTGGTCGGGTGTTGTTTCCCGCTCTGCGTGAGTGCGACAGTGATGTAATGAGAAGAGCTTGTTAGCAATGTCCTTTGTTTGTTATGATTGTCCTTAGAGGGCCAATTAGTTTTTCTGAGAAACGCATGTATCCTAAATCGGTAAAATGAGTGCCGTCAACGGTTGCTTCGCCATCTGTTCCGAGCAATGCATCGTCTTTAATATAATGCAGATTTTGCATGCCTTCCTTAATCAATTTTTCGTAAATTGCATATTGAACCATATTTGAAGAGGTGTAGCGGTTCATGCTAGATTCTCTCAAAAATGCATTGCAATAAAGAATGTTATCAATCAGTACAATGGGCGTTTTAGGGCGGGCGGCTCTGAGCTTTCGAATTGCAGATTCTTCTCTCTCGTTGATAGCCGATTCTTCCATATTAGGCATATTGTCCAGAACGTAGATAGCTGGATCCAATGCGGCGAGTAGATCAATGACTTCTGGTTCCATAATACCGTTTCCGGAAAACCCAAGGTTAATTACCGGAGTATCCAACCAACGACCTAAGATAGCTGTATAACACATGCCTGGTCTTGAAGCACATCCTCCCTGGGTTATTGATGTGCCATAAAAAACTATAGGTTTCTTGTTCCTGGGAGGGGTTGGCTTTAGTTCGAATGGGGCAGGTATGCCTAATTCAATTTTGTGAACGGGATTATACAATGGTAGATACAACAGGTAATCTCTTGATTCACTTGGCAGATCCGTGAATAATTGTGATTCGTTCAGTTCTTGAGTAGGTTTGGCGACAGCTAACCATTTCCATTGTCCGTCATGCTTAACATATAAGTCAAGACCACTGACTCCAACGGCAGTCATATGATCCATAGCATGAACCCCGTCCCATTTTACGGCTAAAGATGAAGTGTTTGTAGTAAAATGGATGCTAATTCCTGCCGAGCATTGACTTAATTCCCAAACTGGATCTCTTACGATCCCTTTTGCTTTTGCGGGAAGTCTGCTATAAAAGGATTCAGTCTCTTTCCATCCTTTGCCTTCTATTGTCAGTTCCCGTGCGTTGTACCAATATAGATTCTTCTCTGGGTCTTTGATTGCCATGTTTTTGTCTAATTTTGCGATATCCATTTTCTATAAATCCTTAATGATGGTTTTTTAAAGTTCTTTGTTATTGTTAGCGATTCTAATCAGCTGACAGTGCCGAGTCTCCGAGGTGCTGTTCAGTCTGCATTTGGTGGTTAGCGTTCCTCGGTTTTCATCTTTTTCTCATGAATTTGAAGATTATCAATATCACCATTTTTCAAGATGAAGCCGGTCGCGGAATCGATATCAATGGTCTGACCTTCCAGCACCATGTCAAGGCGTTGTTGGTTATCGATCATCAGCGTCTTAACCTCGGGAAGTGTTCCCGCCCCTCGCTGTAACCGCCGAATTTCGAAGTCGTCAACGCCGAGGGACACCTTGATGATGGCCGGTGCTCCTTCGTCCATCTCGGTCTTGGTTAAGTCGATATCTGTAAATCTAACTCGGCGGATAACGCCAACCCCCTTGGGAAATCGCCAATTGTTAAGGTTGATGCCATGAACTCGACAGCCGCCGCGCAGGCGTTCGACCGTGATGTCTTCGATGGGTTGGTCGACGCTCAATAGGCGAATGAAAGTATAGGCATCCTCGGCCTCTATGTCTTCTACGAGCAGGTTGCGGATTGGTCCGCGACGCATGCCCAGGTTGAGCTGGCGTTCTACATCGTCATCGGCGTTGAGAGCGACCATGTCGTCGTTGGGCACCCCCGCTCCGGTGGCGCGTATAGCGCGAATAACCCCACGCTCGGAAAATCCACCTACGTGAATACCATCTTGGTTAGGACGGATCTTGTCGGCGCTCAGATTAATGTTTTCAATATGAAAGTCACACACCTCGCCAATGCGCACAAAGAAGGATTCCGGGTTGTGTACTGTTAAGTCCCTAAGGGTCAGACCTTGCACATTGGTAAAATTAATGGCAACTCCAGTGTAGGCAAAAGGGTCATAGTCTGTGCCACGAGGATTGCCGGCATTGTTGGCATTCCATACTCCGCCCTTCAGGTGAATGTTGGAGTTACCGTTACCAGGATTGGCGTTTGTAATCATAAAGTTTCGGGAATGTCTGCCAACTCCATCGGCCAGGATAAAGGTTGCTCCAGGGTTGGCAATAATCGTTGTGTCAGAATGTACACGGAGGGTGTCACCCAACAAATAAGTTCCGCTCGGAATCTGTATTTCGCCACATTGGTCAAGTTGCTTCTGCAGGACTGGCGCTGCGTCCTTCTGGCCATCATTTATATCGTTAAACATGTAAATTTCCTTTTGCTGTATTGTTTCGTATTTTATATTTTTTACTATGAATATATCCAAGGTATTCAGATTGTTCTGCTGACATAATAAGCTCAAACAGATGACTAATAATATTGTTTAGTCTTCTGTATTTGCAATACAATCTATTATTGCATTGTCCAAGTTCTTTGTGTAATATTTCTTCTCCTACTCTCCATTCCATTCTTCACCGAATTAATTGGCTATTCCGCAATTCCCGGATACCCTGAAGCGGAAGCGTCGCGCTGGCCACATAGCCGACACATTGCATCATGTCGCCGAGTATCCACTCGAAGATGCCATGCCTAGCAAAGCACGTGACCATATCCACCACCGCTTCGCGGGCCTTGGCTTCATCCACGCGGGCCAGCGTATACACAAACCACCCGGTTGGTGTCGCCCAGTACGCACCGTTCTGATAGGTATCCTGCCTGCTACCCGCCTGTTCCCAATAGACGCCACGAGGCAGATGACGAACCTGGCCTTGCTGACAGATAGCATCGTAGTTGTCGTGAAAATAGGTTGCGATGCGGTCCTGCCGCTCTGTATCTGCCACACCCAGCCAGACCGCAAAAGCTGACCCCCATATGTCAGGCTGTCGGCATTGCGTGCTTGCCGCAAGATAGAGTCCCGTCTCCGCATCCCACAGCATGCTGTTAATCGAGGCGGCCGCACGCGTTGCGGCTGCTTCCCAAAACTCGGCATCTTCTGGCCGATCCATTACCCTAAGCATCGCAGCCAGACGCTGGGCCGCCTCGATGTATAGTAACGAGGTGAACAGCACGTCGCCACGCTTGGCCACGGTGTCGGTAAACCCGTACGGACAGCGATCCTCGCCCGGCTCGGAGGAAATATGCGCCAACCCGGTTTCCTTATTAACAGACATCGCCTGCATTGTTCGGATCAGAGCATCCAGGGAATCCGACAGCACCTGCTTCTCTCCGGTCTGCTTCCAGGTATGCCAGACTACACTGACGGTGAAAGGACTTCCGTCTAGAACGGGTTTGCTCCCCATGCTTCCATACCCAGGTTTGTAGATCGGTTCGCCGGAGAATTTTACGCAGTCCACGGACGCCGCATCGCCCTCCCGGATGGCCCCGACAAACACTTGGCAGGCCTTGATCAACTCGTCGGTGGTGAATGCATCCGCACAGGTTTCAAGCATGTAGGCATAGTCCCGCAGCCAGAATGCTTCATACCCGATGCCCACCTGAGGCGGGAAGGCGTGCACGCCGGAGTCCATCGTGCGCTGCGAAGCCCTTATAGTCCGTCGGGCCTGTGTTTCCAACCACGCCACAGCTTGGTCGAAAGAGATGTCACCATCTGTCAGGCAATAAGCGTTAATGGCATTGTGCCCCTCTCGCAGGGATCCGTCCAGATTGATCAGTGCCATGTACTCCGCGCTGCTGATGGGACCGGAAAATGTTTCCGGACGATGCAGATCGGCCACCGGACTCTCGTGGAAGGCATGGATGAGCCAGCCCAAATTCAGCTCCCTGAAGACATCAAGATCGTCCAAAACATTTTTTAGGTGGCGCGCATCGTCCAATGCCCCCCATCCGCATTCGGTGACCAGGACGGGCTTGCCCTTTGCCCTGCACGTGCGCACCAACTCCGGAAGCTCGCAGTTCTGTTTGGCAAAATAGGGGTGAATCATCAGCACGTCGCTACACGCTGCGACTTGTTCGGCAACATCCAGACCGGCACCGATGCTGATCCCGATCGGCTTCTGTGCCCCGAGCCTTTTGGCTGAATGGTAGATGTCTTCCAGCCAGGGCACCATGGCCGTTGTATTGCTGTTGAATGGTTCGTTACACAGATCCCAGGCCAGCAGTGCCGGATGTGAATCAAATAGCTTAAACATCGTCTCGAAATAAGGGCGGAAGGCATAATGCTCGGCTTTGCCTTCCCGGCCAAAGGATTTGAACCAGTAGTTGATCATCTCTGGACAAATGCCTCCGAAGTCGGGAATGCTGTGCCAATTGTTGAAAAGCACGGGGATGACCCCGAAACCCAGACTGTGGCAGATATCCAGAGTCATGCGGAAATGATCCAGAAAGCGTTCGCGTTCAAAAATAAACGGCTCGTGCGATAACCAAATCCGGACTGTGTTCATGTTGGGGAAGAACTTGACGCCCAACGCCAACTCCCTCCGGATAACATTCGGGTCAAAACGATCCACCCAAATTTCGCGTGCTGTTGATCCAACGCTGGGTTGGTAGTTGAAACCGTGGATATTTGAAAAATCCCCCGTGTAATTACGCTTCTTGTTCATGTATGCTCCTTTTTTATGAAAAAGTCTACAGTTAATAGTGCACAGTGCACAGTAAAAACTGTAAACTCAAGTGTTGCTTTGCACCTTATTCAATATATTCTCTTAGCTTAGTCAAAAACATCACTCTCATAAATTCCATACGTCCCACCGTATCCTGCGAATGTGTCACGCCCCACACCTACGATGGCGGGCTACGGGGCGAGCTTGATCTCTCCCAGGCGGTCTACTTGTTTGACTGTCGTGTACGACACCCAGGTGTCAATTCCAATTCCATAGCGAGGCTGTTTGGCCAGAGCGGGATTGCTGACACGCATGATGTTCATGTAAAATGAATCACCTGACACAATAGGCTTATCCGTTATTTCAGCCATAGGAAATGCCATACGGGAAATCCAACGGTCACCAGATATATCTGATACAATTTTCATACCAAACGCCGGTGCTGTGTATTCCGTGGCTTTTACACCCTGACGCCAATTAACTTCACCGTAAGACAGTCCCTGAGTCAAACCAGTGGGCCCAATCATATACTGACGGAATGGTTGTGCACGTTGGCGTGAGATGATTAGTTCCCAGTCGTCAAAACAGGCAATCTGTGGAGACACATGCAGTTTTTCGGGGGCACTCTCATCTACCAACTCAAGATAAATATACGATCCATCATGACAGACGCGACCGCTGAGCGGTAGAGCAGCCGGATCACCTCCACCACGTGTGTACCATTTACTACCCAATGGCGATGCCTTATCCCATGCAACTTTATTGGGATCTCCGCCAGCGTCACTCACCCGTGGAGCCGTAATAGCAGGCATGGGAGCTTCCATACGTTCACCGAACTCATCGCGTCCACGGCGCATGTACGACCAGATTGCTGCGTTCCATAGCTCCACTCTAGTCTTCTGCTCGTCCGTAACAGCTAGTTCAATAGCCTTATCCATGTAGCTTTGAAGTTTGGCCATTACCTCAGCAGTTCCAAGAAGCCCCCAAGCAATATCAACACGTTGATGCCCACTATATGGCTTATCACCAGGCTTCAGAACATAGTTTGCAGGATCGCAGTAACGTTGTTCAATTAAATCATACATAGCCTTAATCGGTTTTGCAGCTGGACCATATTGCTCAAAATACTGATCCAGTAACACATCAATGTCCAAGTCTGGGTTATCCATCAGGCGGTAAGTCACATAGTTCTCAACTTCGCCATTGTAGCCACAATGGAAAATACCTTGAATTTCAAGTTTTTTAAATATATCAAACTGTCGTTTGACTTCGTGGGAGAAAAAGCCTGGGAAGCAGTTAAAGCGACCATTGTTGGCTATTTCCACAGGAAACGTATTGTATAGCCACAGATACATGGGTATATTTTCCTTGGTGTCCCATTCATTCATGCGGTCAAATTGTTTCTGTAGAGCATCGCGGTTGTAAGGTGTACGATTATGACTCAAGCAGAAATGCACAACCACGTTGTCTTCCAACTTAAAACCAGTTGGTAGCCCTTCGTGAGTCATATATGCCAACGTTGAGATTTTCTTGTCAGGATGTGATTCTTTTAAAGCTGCCGCTATGCGGTTTACGAACCTAAACCAGTAAGTGCTATGCTGCTCCTGCCGAGGTCTATCCAACTCAAATTGTGAAGTACAGGCATCGCCCTTACAAAAAGCTGAGTTGTCCATAGGCTCGAGGGCGTAGGAATTCTCACCCCATCGTTTGCGATGTCCACCGTTGTCAAAGTAATCCTGTGCGTCCTTAATCACCTGTTGAATCATGGCCTCATTGCTATAGCAGAGCTGAGGCGGCTCTTTCCCTTCGTAGCCCTGCGCGAAATACTCGGGATGATAAGCCTCGAAGTTCTTTGCATTCTTATTCCAGAAGCGTTCATAGAAGTTGTAAAAAGAGTGATTGCATGGAGAATTCTCACCGCCGGCCTTCATGCGATACATGAACAAGCGGTTCTGTGAACGAATCCCCATGTTGCGCTGACTAGGATTAGTTGTCGACGCGTAGACATTGCTGTAGCCCAGAACTGAAAATGCGTTTGCTTCTGCAGTGCCAGCACGCCAGTGCCCGCCGCCCGCGTTGTAGCGTTCCGAGTTGCTCTCAGCTGCCGATGCCCCACGATAGCGCATAAAGGGAGCTCGCCGGACGTCTGGAATCGAGACCGTCAAGGTTTTTCGAGCCTGAACGATCGTTCCCACATCGGTCGGGTTGAGCCAGCGGACACCGCAATCATCGCGGAGAAAATCATCCACAGCGTTCAGTGTGCCTATCTCGGAATAGACCGAAGGCCACGTGTTTACGGCATGAGGGTTGGACAGATAGTCGTAGACCAGTAGCCCCTTGTCGGACGCATCCTTGCCCATGAGCACGAGAGTGCTCGGGTTGACCATTTTAATCATGTACGCTTGCGACCCGAAGTCGGACGACTTCAGCCCAAGAGCACGGGTGTATTCGCTTTCACCCACAAGGATGCGGCGACCTTCCACGGTTTGCTCGTCGGTGACGAGCGGCAGCTCGGAGCCTGTGATGAGTTTGATGTAGTGGTTCAACTCGGCAGCACCG
>Ga0307987_1000489_pt1 | contig 23830 bp, 17 predicted proteins | sample EllFjometagen181_FD_203157 | JGI IMG/M metagenome (GOLD analysis project Ga0307987, IMG submission 203157) | Marine microbial communities from Ellis Fjord, Antarctic Ocean - #181 | ecosystem: Environmental > Aquatic > Marine > Unclassified | place: Southern Ocean | collected 2014-10-08 | reverse complement strand
GCCTGATGCGAGGGTGAAGCGCGCGCCACTCATGCCTCGGCAGCCACCAACGCACTAGGCGCGTGGTCAGCCCCAACCAGCCTACAGTCCTAAAGGCAACAGCAGTACGGCCCCCCGAACCACCCAAAAAGCGTCCCTTCACCCCACCCTCACCTACAACGGTCGCTTGTCGGCGGGGGCCTGATGCTCGGGTGGGCAGTCCAGCGGTTCATACTCATCTCCGCGACCTCACCGAGCCCCGCGACGTCTGGGACTCTTTGCACCAACCATCGCCCCGCTGGCTCGTGTTCACCTCTGGCCTACCCCCGCTCGCCGGCCTCCGCCTCCCGCGCTCGAAGCCCACCATAGGCCTCCTTCCACTCAACTCTCCAGCCCCCCCACCCCCACCCTCGGCGCCGTCAACATCGCCAGCATGATCGCATTTCCGATGGCGCCGCCGGTCAGGAACCAGCGCCCCTCCCCACGGGGAACCGGCACCCCGAACAGCGTCGCGGTCCGAGCGATGCTGCGGTACGCCGCCTCATCGCCGTGGGCCCGAGCCCCCGCCATAGCGAAGCCCGTGGCACTCACACCGAAACCCAGGATCACCGGCCCCGAGTCGATGTCGCCCAGGCCGCTGTAGCCGGTGGGGTACTCCCGGATGCCCCCTAGGCCCAAGGGTGCGCGCAGGCCGTCCGCGGCCAGGGCCTGGTACAGCTCCCGGGATAGCTCGGGGTCAGCGAACAGCAGCCCATAGGCCGCCAGCGCGGTGCCAGACCCGCGGGGGTCATCACCAGGGCGCCCGTCATCGCTGTCGAGGCGCTGGACGAGCCAGCCAGTCTCGGGATCGACCGCAGCTTCGCGGAAGCGCATAGACCAGTCGGCCAACAGAGCGCTGCGAGCCGTGCCGGTGGCCCGGGCGTGCAGCCCAACCGACCCCGCCGCCATGGCCTGGTCCACGGGGTAGGTCTCACGAGGATAGGTCTGGAAGCTGTGGATGGGGAGTGCGAGCCCCGCCGCGAGCTGGGCAGTGATGGCGTCGTGAACCTCGGCATAGGGCGAGTCGAGCTCCAGCAGCCGGTGCATGCCCAGGGCCAGGTTCATGTAGCCGAGGTAGGCATGGCCAGGAACAGCAGGACCCATGGCGATGCCGTCACCTCCCCACTTTCCGGTGCCGAAGTTCCGGGCCTCCGGTAGCACTAGCCAGTCCAGGCAGGACTCCATGGCAGGCAGGTAGCGCTGCTTCAGCTCGGGATGCTCGAGGGCCACCTGGCCCAGGCCCATGACCACCATGGTGCAGGTGCCGAACGACCACTCGGCATCGAAGAACGCCGACCCGGGGCTGTGGGCTTCGGCGCCCGCGTGCTGCTCGGCCCAGGCGGCCACAGCGTCGGCGTGGGCCTGCTGCGCTCCAAGGGAGCCTTCATACAGACCACCGATGCGGTGGGCCTGCCAGGCCAGCAGGCCGACGGGGAGGGAGAGAACGGCGAAGGAGAGGATGGTTCGTGTGCGCATGAGCACAAGGTGCACGCCGGCAGGCGCCACGGCTGGCAAGCCGCGCCCAGCCGTCGCCACCAGGCGGCGAGCGGTCGCGTCTCACCGCCAAAGCGCGCATAGGTACCCACCCTGCGCGCCAGGGTCTGGGGTTGTGCGCGCCCATGAGCCCAAAAACGCGCGAAAGCGCCTCCCCAGCTCCCCAGGGTGAGGGGTTGTGCGCGCCCGGGGGCCTCGAAGCGCGCATAGGTACCCACCCTGCGCGCCAGGGTCTGGGGTTGTGCGCGCCAGCCCTCAGCGCAGCAGGCCGGGCAGTCGATCCTCGATCTCGTCCAGGGCGCGGGTCCCGGAGCCCTCCACCACCAGCTGGCCCCGAGTATCGAAGAGGGCGAAGTAGGGGATCTTGCCTGGGTAGCTACCGCCCAGGCTGTCGATGGCGGCGGTGACCTCACCGTCCTCGGCTGGCCCGATCTGCAGGGGCTCGTAGCTGGGCTTGACCTGGTCGATCATCTGCTGGAGCTGGGCGGTACCGTCGGAGTCTGCGAAGGCGTACACGGCCAGGCCGTGGGGGCGCCAGCGGTCGGCCAGCTCGGTCACATTGGGCATGGCCCCGCGGCACGCGGGGCACCAGCCTGCGTAGTACTCGAACAGCACCGCGCAGCCCGCCGAGCGGCGAACGCGGCGGGGGATGTCGCCGGGCGCCACCTGGGTGATGCGGGTGGTGTGCGAGGCGGCCTGCCGGCAACCGGTGCCTGCGCTGGGGGTTCCGGCCGCGTCGTGCCCGAAGGATTGGAAGAAAGCCACTGCCTCGGGGCTGATTCCGGCAGCCTGATCCTTCCCGACCGCCTGCAGGAGCACGACGTCCCGTGGGGTGACGCGGGCGATGAGGATGCGACCACCCACCGGACGAGCCCCGACGGTACCGGAGAAGTCCAGGCGAAGCCAGCGCTCAGTCGCGTTCGAGAAGCTGCCCTCATCGATCTCCACCTGACCCAGCTGGTGCAAGGCATCCTGGGCCATACCCCGCAGCCAGGTTTCCTCTTCCTGTCCCTCGAGGACGAAGGGGGCCACATCGTAGTGCCAGAGCATGTACTCGAGCACGGGGGAAGCTTGGTCCTTCGTCCGGGCACGGTAGCCGCTCCAGGCCATGGGCTCGCCGTCGCTCTTCAGGGCGCGCTCACGCTGCTGCACGGGGCTGTGCCGCGAGGGCAGCCGCGCGAAGAAGCGCCCCCGCGCACCATCGTGCTGCAGCAGGTCGCTATCGCCGCCGGCCGCATCCAGCGCCTGAGCATCGACGCTGGCGTCCCGGAGCTCGGGCTCCGACCCACCGCTCAGCAGGCCCTGGGGATCGAGCCGATCCATCACGTCCCCCACGGGCCCATCAGGGGCGGGAGCGTCGATTACGGCGTCGACCAGGGGCTCGTCAGGTAGCTCGACGATGCCACGCTGGGACCACCACCACACACCGGCCAGGACCAGAGAACCGACAAGGATCAGCCCCACCAAGGCCTTGCCGCCAGCCCCCGCGGGGCTGCGCTCGGGACGATCCGCCGGTGCTCGGTAGCGCGCATAGACCACACCACAGCGCGGGCAGCTGTCTTCGGGAACGCGAGGGGCTCCGCACTTGGGGCACGGGGTCGCAGGCATGGTCCTCTCCTGAAACGGGCATGAAGGGAGATAGCCCGTCGATGCACCCCTACGGTACGGGAAGGGGCCCCCGGCATTCCCCGGCCGCGCGACGAGATCCCGCTACACCAACCGCCCCCGGAAGGGCCCGGCGTTTCTGACCAGCAGGGTGGGGGGCAGGCCGTCCACCAGCGACAGCATGCGCTCGGCGTGGGCCAGCTCTTCGCCGGCGGGGACCTCGGGCAGGCCCAGCAGCACCAGGCGGGCGTTGCGGGACCCGTCGCGGATGAGATCGCCGATGGCCTGGCCGGGCTCCGGCACCACAACCTCCATGTCGGCCTGGATGCGGATGCTGGCCAGGAAGGCCTTCATGGACTTCTGCAGCGTCTCGGCGTCTTCCTGGGTGGGCACGATGGACCGCAGCACGATGCGCACCCGGCGCCAGCCCTCGGCCTGGGTGAGCAGGTGGGCCAGCAGGAGCATCAGGTCGCCGTTGTGCTGCTTTCCGCGCCACCAGCACACCAGCTCGTTGCGCGGAGACTTGGGATCCGGGGTGGTGTAGCGCAGCAGCAGGGAGCACATCTCGAGCTGGCCCAGACGACGGGTGAGCCCCAGCAGCCGGGCCAGCCCCTCGGGGTTGTCGTCGCCGGACCAGCCGAACATCGCGGTGTTGGACGACAGCCCTGCGAAGCCGTTGGCCTGGGCCACGGTGATGATGCCGTTGTCCACCTGGGGCACCGCCGCCACCTCGCAGAAGGCGTTGAAGCCCTTGCTATCGAGCAGCTGTTGGTTGGTGCGGGCGAGCTGCTGGGCGTTCCCGTGCTCTTCGACGTCGCCCTCGAGCAGGGTGGAGACGGTGATGATGCCCCGCTCCTGGCTGAGCATGCAGGCCAGCTGGATGAGCTCGAGGTTTTCGGTCACATCCCGGGTGAACACCAGCACGTGGGGACGCCAGTTGCGGGCGTCGAAGCGGCTCTCACGGAGCTTGAACAGGGACACCCGGGCCAAGGTGAACCACAGGCCCGATCGCAGGTCGCCCCAGGCCGCGCGCATGGCCCGGCGGGACAGGACGGTCCAGATGCCGCCCACGGCGATGATGGCCACCACGCCCGCCACCGGGTTTATGGCCATCATGGCCACGAAACAGCCCACGGCGCCGATAGCGCTGACCCAGGAAGGGATGCGGATGCGGGGCCGGAAGGACAGATCCCCCACCAGGGACTCGAGGGCCGCCACGGCGTTGAGCGTGCCGTAGGTGGTGAGGAAGAACATGGTGACCACGGTGGCCACGGCGTTGAGGTCGCCCAGGGCTACGCAGGCCAGGGCCAGGGCGCCCGAGAGCCGCAGGGCCAGCACGGGCTCGCCGGTCTTGGGGTGGGTGCGGGCCAGGAAGCGGGGCACCAGGCCGTCGTCGCTCAAGGCCTGCAGGGTTCGGGGCGCGCCCAGGATGCTGCCGATGGCCGAGGACAGGATGGCGCCCCACAGACCACCCAGCACCGCGGGGCCGAAGATGGCCACCTTGGTCCAGATCAGGGAGTCCCGCCGCAGGGTCTCAGGATCGACGCTCTGGGCCAAGAAGAAGGGCACGGCCATGTAGACCACGAAGCCCACCACCACCGCAGCCAACACCCCCTGGGGGATGGCCCGGCCGGGGTTCTTCAGGTTTCCCGACAGGCTGACCCCCGCCAGCACGCCGGTGACCGCAGGAAAGAACACCGCGAACACACCCCAGAAGTCGGCGTCGACCCACTCGCCGTCCACCGGGGTCTGCATGGGCTGGCCCCACTCAACACCCAGCACGAACACCAGGATGCTGACGGCGATGAGCCCCATGATGGGTAGCTGGGCCTTGAGGGCCAGCTCGGTGCTGCGATCGGCCAGGACGGTGACCAGGATGACGATGCCCGCCGCCACCAGCTGCACCGGGACCTCGGGCCAGACGATGCGCAGGGACTCGGCCAGGCCGAAGCTGTACAGCGTGAGGCTGAGGGTCTGGCTGAGGTACAGCGGGATGCCGATGGCGCCGCCGGCTTCGAGCCCCAGGGAGCGGGAGATCACGTAGTAGGCGCCGCCCACGCCCACACGCATGTTGGTGGCCAGGGAGGACAGGGACAGCGCGGTGATCAGGGTGATCACATTGGCCAACGCCACGATCAGCAGGGCGCCGCCCAGGCCGGCGTTGCCCACCACCCAGCCCATGCGCAGGTACATGATCACGCCCAGGATGGTGAGCATCGTGGGGGTGAAGACGCCGATGAAGGCGCCGAGCTTCATGGGCTGAGGGGACGTGGAGGTCTGACTCACCCCAGGGATCTAGCGTGTTGCGTCCCACCCGCCAGACCCGGCGAAGAGGTTTGACAGCCACTCAGCGGCCTCGACTACTGGATGGGCTGGCCTTCGAGCCAGGAGGTGTAGCCGAAGGCACCACCCACCGAGGCCTCCACGGACCACAGGGTGTCCCCCTCGGGGTCCACCTCTTCGATCACCCCACCGTAGGACCAGGTGATCAGGGTGTTGCCGCTGTCGAAGCGGTGTACGTCCCCCAGGATCATGCTGGACAGACCAAGGGAGGACTCGAGCTCCCAGACGGGCAGCGCGCCCCCCTGCTCCATGCCCAGGGCGTACTGCACCACGCTCGAGATCCCCATCTGCATGGGCCCGTTGACGAAGACCAGCATGGAGCCGTCGAGCCAGTGGAACTGATGCTGATGCTCGAACAGATCGGTGCTGCCGTCCATCAGCTGGAAGTCGCTCAGATCGCCCCCCAGCCGCCAGTCCACCTCGCCGCTGGCCCGGTCGATGCGCACGATGCCATCCAGCGCCAGGAAGGAGACGAGGTAGGCGTCTTCGTCCACCAGGTAGTCGATGGCGTTTGCGTGGGGCCACATGCGGCCCATGTAGGCATCGGCGGGATCGTAGACGACCTCGGGGTCCTCCCAGATATCGTAGACCACCCGACTACTACCGTCGGGGGAGATCTCCACCAGCCGGTCGCCGGGCACCGAGAGGCCGTCGATCTCCCGAGGTTCGTAGACCAGCGACGTGATGGTGCCATCGGGGAGCAGCTCGAAGTCGTGGTGGAAGCTCTCGCTGGGCAGGGCCTCGAGCCCCGTGCCGTCCAGGCCCACCCGGTACAGCGCTGCATCGACGTCATCGGCCAGGTTGAGGTCCAGCAGCAGCATGGTTCGACCATCGACGGAGATCCGGGCCCGGGCCAGGTTGTCCACACCCTCGAGGGTGAACCACCAGACGATCTCTCCGTCCTCGTCCAAGATCACCGCCGTGGGGGGCATGGAGGTGATGGAGCCCACCAGTAGGCCGCGCCAGGTCTCCGCACCGTCGGTTCGGGTGAGGGTGAGATCCGGCAGCGCCGCCGGGATCCCACCCGTCTCCACCTGGTGCTCGGCGCTGCGCAGGGTCTCGCCCCCCTGATCGACCACGGCCCACAGGCTGTAGGTGCTGTGGGGCTTCATGCCCAGCAGCACGGTCTCGAATGCGGGCCCACCCGCCGGGTCCACCGGCACGGTGCGCTCCACCACCCCGTCGCGGCCCAGCTCCCACCAAGCGGCATCGATGATGTCTGCCTCGAAGCTCCACCGGGCCGTGTAGACCGTGGGGATGGCGGCGCTCTGCACCAGCTCGATCTCGAAGCCTCCGTCGGGACGGCAGCCGGCGAGGGTCAGGGCTAGGATGAGGGCGTGGCGGTGGGACATGTCTCAGTGCGCCGTGGGCACCCGCACTCTAGCCGCGGCGGGACGAAGCCGCAGCCCCCGAGGGTCCCGGATAGACTTCCCCACCACGATTCACGGAGCAACCATGGCCCTCCTCGACTCCCTCGTCCGTCAGGCCTGGTCCGCAGGCGCCAGCGATCTGCACCTCGAGCCCGGCCTCCCCCCCGCCCTGAGAGTGCGGGGAGAGCTGCGGATGGCGGGGGAACCCATCGGGGCCCAGCAGCTGATGGCCGCCGCCCGCTCGGTGGCGAGCCCCGACATGTGGGCTGGCTTCCTCGAGCAGCGCTCCCTGGATCTCTCCCGCACCATCGCAGGGGTACGCTGCCGGCTGAACATCTTCGAGACCCAGCGGGGCGTGGCCCTGGCGGTGCGGCTGCTCACCGGCTTCGCCGCCACCCTGGAGACCCTGAACCTACACCCCAGCCTGGGGGATCTGGTGGAGCGCAGCCACGGGCTGGTGCTCATCTCCGGACCCACGGGCAGCGGCAAGTCCACCACCATGGCGGCCCTGGTGCAGGAGATCAACCGCCACGAAGCCCGCCACATCATCACCATCGAGCAGCCCATCGAGCACGCGCTCAAGCCCCAGAAGAGCTTCATCCGGCAGCGCGAGGTGGGCCGGCACACCCCCAGCTTCGAGCAGGCCCTGCTGGACTCCCTGCGCGAAGATCCCGACGTGCTGGTGGTGGGAGAGATGCGCCGCCCCGAGACCATCCGCCTGACCCTCGACGCCGCCGAGACCGGCCACCTGGTGCTCACCACCGCCCACTCCGGCTCCACCACCGAGGCCCTGCAGCGGGTGGTGGCCGCCTTCGCCCCCGAGCAGCAAGCCTCGGTCTGCGCCCAATTGGCCGAGTGCCTGGTGGCCGTGGTCTGCCAGAAGCTGAGCTACCGGCCGGACCTGGGCATCCGGGTGCCCGTGCTCGAGATCCTGCGGGGCAACGACGCGGTGCGCTCCATCATCCGCAGCAACAAGCTGTCCAGGCTCAGCTCCGCCATCACCACCGGCGGCGCTGACGACATGTGGACCTTCGAGCGCTACCAGCGCTGGCTCGATGGGCGCACGCGCTTCTACACCCCGCCCCAGCGGCCCGCGGCGCCTGCGGCGGATGAGCCCGAGGTGGCGCCGCTGCCCAAGGTCGCTGCCCCACCCCCACGCCCAGCACCGACGGTGCCGGGTCCCCACCAACGCGGCGACGCGATGAGCCGCGGCCACGCTGCCGGCTCGATCGCGGAGGCCATCGGCGGCCAGAGGCCCGCCGATGGCGTCATCGAGCTGGGTGGCGGCGACGAGGATCTGGCCAGCATCCTCGCGGAGCTGGATCGGGGCTGACAGCCCAGTGGTATTGTCGATGGGTCCCCTACACCTCGGTGCAGCCGTGCCCTTCCGCGCCGCCGTCATCGCCGTCGCCCTGTGCTGGGCGGGCGCGGCCCACGCCGACCCCGCCCTCGAGCAAGCCGTGGCGCTGTTCCGCGATCACAAACCCGCGGAGGCCAGCCGGCAGCTCACGGTTCTCCTGAGCGACCCGGACCTCGACCCCATCGACCACTCCCGGGCCCGCTACTACCTGGCCCGCAGCCTGCACAACCTGGGCCTGGTCCAGACCGCCCAGCTCGAGCTGCTCACGCTGATGCAGCAGGGCCCAGAGGACCCCTATTTCCTCCACGCCCTGCCGGGCATGCTCACCATCGCCCGCCAGACCGGCGATCCGGCCGCGCTGCTGACGGTGGTGGACGCGGTGGAGCCGGCGAACCACCCTCCCCTGGTGCAGGCCAGCTTGCACTACCTGCAGGGCCTAGGGGCCTGGGAGCGCGGCGACTACGCCCGAGCCGGCAATCTGCTCGAGCGGGTGCCGAACGACTCGGAGCTCTACCCCCGCGCCCGCTACCTCCAGGGCCTGATCCTGTCGAAGTTCGAGAAGGAGAAGTCCGCGGTCGCGGCCTTCCGCAGCGTGGCGGACGCCGCCCCTCGCAGCGAGGATCGCCAGGAACGGGATCAGCTGGCAGAGCTGGCCGCCCTGGCCACCCTGCAGATCGGCCGCATCTACGACGAGCTGGGGGACATCGAACAGGCCGAGCACTTCTACGCCAAGGTGCAGCGAGGCAGCGCCCCCTGGGACGAAGCCCTCGAGGCCATGGCCCGCATCGATCTCGAGCAGGGCGACCCCAGCTCGGCCCTGAGGCGCTCCATGAGCTCGTCCTGGCCAGTGCTGGCCCGGGCGGTTCCCCGCACCGCCGAGCTGCTGCATGCCCAGGCCCTGACCGCGCTGTGCCGCCCTGGCGAGGCCCGCGCGGTGCTGCGCAGCTTCGACGAGCGCGCCCTGCCCCTGTGGACCCAGCTGGCCCAGGCCACCGCCCCCCACCGGGACGAGCGGGGCGCTTGGCAAAAACCATCCACCGCCTGGGCCAACTGGACCTCATCCCCTTCCGGCGGCTGGAGCTTCTCCACACCAGTCTTCGAGGTCCTGCTGGGGAACCAGGAGTTGGCCGAGGCCGCCCAACGCCTGCGACGGATCGAGGACGAACTCCGGCTGCTCGAGGCTCAGGACACCACCTGGAAACGAAGCATGGTGCCGCCGCTGCGCCGACAGCTCGAGGGCGAGCGAGCACGGCTTCGGTCGGAGGGCGGCCTGGCGCTGCTCGAGGCCATGGCCGACGTAGAAGCCGAGCTGGGACTGCTCCTGGGTCTCTCCGAGGCACTTCGAACCACCCTGTTCCAGACCGACGAGTGCTCCGACCAAGCCACACAACAGCCCAGCGCCGATCCCGACGCCTGGGGCAGCGAGCACCAGGAAGAGCCCACGCTGATGACCTGGCCCTTTACGGGCGAGATCTGGGCGGACGAGATCTAGTCCACCCGCCGGAAACCCCAAGCGGTGACCCCATCGGCCCCCTGGACCCGGATCTCGGCCACCCTCCACGGTGACGCCGGGCACTCGAGCATGGAGAACGCCGCGGGGGTCTCACCGACCTGGGCCGGCAGCTCCAAGCGTGTACAGGACATGGTCTCGCCGGCGACCTCGTGGGAGCCAAAGAACAGGCCGGGAGGTTCTTCCGAGGGCACGGTGCGGAAGGGCTCGAACAGCGCCATCCAGGCGGACTGGCCGCCGTCTTCGAGGGGCGCTCGCTCGCCAGCGTCGTCCACGGTCCAGGCCTCGAGTACCGGCCGCGTGAACATCCAGGCTCCCCGGCTGGGCCAGCCTTCGGGGGTGCGCAGCATGAAGGTGAAGGGCTCGTCGAGGGTGTGGGAGATCTCGAGGGTGACGCTGGTGGCGTCCCGGGCCACCACCCGCTCGGTGAAGCCGCCGACCACCTCGCCTCCCCTGATGACATCGAAGGTGGCATGGTCGCCCACCTCCCAGGGAGGAAGGACCGGAGGGTCGGTCAGGGCCAACCGCCGACCCGCGCGGTCGAGACTGATCACCCTCCCCATCCAGGCCTCGGCGCCCAGCAGGCCGTAGTTCCACACCCCCGGGGTGCTGTTGTGGTGCGGCGTGTAGAGGTTGGGGGCCGGCAGGGGAAGAGACAGATCCCCCGCGGAGGCCTCGAGCACACCCGTGGTGGCCACCACCTCGGCGCGAGCCCCGCCAGCACCCTCGGTACGGGTGGTCTCCCCGCGCTCGAGGGGCGCACCGAGCTGCTCCCACGCCTGATCCAGGTGAGTCTTGGCCGCGCCGGAGTCGATAACCACCGGACGCATGGGGCGATCCTCGGTCACCAGCTCCAGGTAGGGCCGCATGCCGTGCTGCCGCCAAGGCAGCAGCACCCCCTCGAGCCCGGCATCCCCCGCCGACACCCGAAGCTGATGCTGGGAGAAATCCAACTCCACCACCCGATCGGGCCACAGGGTCTGCGGAGAGAGGATCCCCGCGATCCCGGTGATGGGCAGATCGGCCACGATGACGGGCACATCGTGGACCAGCGCTCCACCCAGCTCGAACTGGACGAGCCCCCGCCAGCTGTCGATGAGCCCCCCGGTGGCCGAGACCTGCATCGCGGTGTCCTCCCGGCGCTGTAGCCCCAGATCAGTTGCCGCCTGTTCCGTGAGCAGGCTGGTGGAGGCGCCGGTATCCACCAACAAGGGCACAGGTTCGCTCCCATTGATGGACACGAGAACCACCGGCTGAGCCCCTGCATAAGAGAATGGCAGCATCAGGTCCTGGTCGCTGGCGGCCCGCACCAAGCCATCGGTGTCCCGCAGCAGCGGAGCCCAGGAGCAAAGCTCGACAACGTCGTCGGGCCACTGGGGTCCATCGAAAGCACAGGCGGCCTCGGCCCAGGCCAGGGCATTGCGCGTGGGCTGCACCAGGGCCAGCTCGGCGGCGCCGGCCATCAACACCAGCAGCTCGGACGCCCGCGTGGGATCGAGGCCCTCGAGCAGGGCCGCCATGGCCACGTCGTCCCCCCGGGCCAGGGCCACGGCCAGCGCCCCGGCTAACGCTTCTTGCCGGGTCTTGCGGGTGCGCGCCGCCACCCCGAAGGCCGCCTGAGCCCCACGAAGGTCGCCGGTCCGCAGCAGGGACCAGCCCGTCTCGAGCTCGTCCTGAGGGCTGGCCAGGGCCGCAGGGCTGGCCAGGGAAAAGGCGAGGATAGACAGCAGAAGACTGGATGTACGCATGATTCTCACCGACTCAGGATACGAAGAGCTTGTTGGACGCAAAGTTTGGATCGCAGGTGAGGTTCACCCCCAGCCGTCGCAGCCCCTGCTCGTCTCCCGGGGTGGGCAGGTGGGTCATGTGGACCTCGCAGCCCCGCAGCCCCGGCAGGGTGCGCAGCGCCTCGTGGGCGATGGGATTGGTGGTGGAGCTGGCGCTCAAGGCGATGAGGGTCTCCTCGAGGTTGAGGCTGATGGAGTCCCGGCCGAGCACGTCCTTGCGCAGCTTCCCGATGGCCTCGATGACGCTGGGGCTGAGCAGGTCCATGTGGCTCGGCACACCCGCGAGCACCTTGATCGTGTTCAGCACCAGCGCCGAGGCCGCGTGCATCAGCGGTGAGTTGCGGCCGGTCACCAACCGCCCGTCCGCCAGCTCGATGGCCGCCCCGCTGAACACACCGCGGTGGCCCTTCTGCTCCCGGCTCTGGGACAGCCGGGACACCTCGCGGGCGGGGCCCACGGTGGTCCGGTCCTCGGGGCCCACGTCGAACTCCTGCATCAGCAGCTCGACCCGCCGTACAGAGGCCAGGTCTTCCTGGCCGACGGCCACATCGCAGGCATAGCGGAAGTAGCGCCGCAGGATCTCCTGCTTGCCCGCATGCCGCGCCCGCTCGTCGTCGACGATGGCAAAGCCAGCCCGGTTGACGCCCATGTCCGTGGGGGAGCGGTACATGGAGCTCCCGGTGATCTTCTCCAGGATACGACGCAGCAGCGGGAAGGCCGCCACGTCGCGGTTGTAGTTCACCGCCTGCTCGCCGTAGCCGTCCATGTGGAAGGGATCGATCATGTTGACGTCCCCCAGATCCGCGGTGGCCGCCTCGTAGGCCGCGTTGACCGGGTGCCGCAGGGGAAGATTCCAGATGGGGAAGGTCTCGAACTTGGCGTAGCCAGCCCGCACCCCGCGCTGGTGCTCGTGGTAAATCTGGGACAGACAGGTGCCCATCTTGCCGCTGTTGGGACCGGGGGCGTTGACGATCACCAGAGGCTTGGTGGTCTCGATGTAGGCGTTGGACCCGTATCCAACATCGCTGACCACCCGCTCCACAGCGGTGGGGTAGCCCACGATGGGCCGATGCAGGTACGCGGGCACACCTCGGGCCTCGAGCTTGTTGTGGAAGGCCAGCGCGGCGGGCTGATCCTCGTAGCGGGTGATCACCACCCCACGGACATCCAGGCCCCACTCGCGCAGGTCGTCGATGAGCTTGAACGTGTCGGAGTCGTAGGTGATCCCGAAGTCGGCGCGCACCTTGTTGCGCTCGATGTCTCCCGCATAGATGCACAGGATGATCTCGGCGTCGTCGGCCAGTTGCTGCAGCAGCCGCACCTTCACGTTGGGATCGAAGCCCGGGAGCACCCTGGAGGCGTGGTAGTCGAACACCAGCTTCCCGCCAAACTCCAGGTACAGCTTGTTGTCGAAGCGAGCGATGCGCTCGCGGATGGCCGCGGTCTGCTCGGCCAGGTAGCGCTCGTTGTCGAAAGCGACGCTCGATGGTTCACGGGTCATCACAGGCTCCAGGAAGGCTAGCTCGAGGACAGGGGAAGACTACGCCGACATCGTGAGCCGCTCAACCGGAGACGAGCCGGATCGAGTCCACACCCGCGATGTGGAAGACCTTGTCGGTCAGGATTCGCAGCACGATGCTGCCGACGACCACCTCGCCGTCTTCGAGCTGGGATCGGTGGGCCAAAATCCAGCGCCCCAGGTTCGAGAGAGCGCTCATGGGCACCCGGGTCAGGGCCGACAGATCGGCGCGCACCCGCACGGTCTCCCCCGGCGCGAGCAGGGCCTCGCAGCGGTCCAGAAACTCGAGGAAGGCACGGACGCCCGCGTCGTCGCCGATGCCACCCATGGTGACCTCGAGCAGGGCGGGCGTGCCACGCAGCGCGGCGTACAGGTGCCCTCGCGGCGCGGCGTAGTCCAGCTCGAGCCGGACTTCGGGGCCAGGGTCGGCCAGGATCGGCGCGGTGGGGTCGGGCATGGTGCCTCCGAGAGAAGCTTAGCCACCAAGGGCAGGACCGACGAACCACGACCTGGGAACGCCCGGAGTGGGGAACCGGACGGCCCCAACGCTGTCAGTGACGCCGGGGCCCCCCACCCCCACGGAGACACCATGACGCCCGTCCGCCCGCACCTCATCCTCATCGCCTCACTGGGTCTCGGCCTGGCCGGCCCAGCCCACGCCCTGTCCTGCGATGAGATCGTCGCCATGGTCGATGTGGGCGTGCCCCACAACATCGTGATCCAGACCATCCAGGACGCGGCGGGGCTGTACGAACCCGACGAGATCGCCTGCCTGGTACAGGCCGAGGTCCCCGAAGTGGTACTCGACGCCACGCGCACGCTGGAGCGCCAGCCCGATGCTACACACGTGCCCCCGCTCGAGGTGAGCTCCACCAGCAGCCAGGCGACGCCCAGCCACCGCCTCGGCGACGACCGCACGTTCGAGCGCCAGGCCACCAACACGGCCACACCGCCGGAGATCGAGCAGGCCATCAAGCTGGGCCGGGCCCACAAACCCCTCAGCGCCAGCCTGGCCCTGTCCGAGCTGCTGGAGGACGATCGCTACCCCGACCGCACCGGCCAGCTGCACTACTACCTGGCCCGCAACCTGCAGGATCTCGGCATGATGCACAGCGCCGGACACCACTACCTGTCAGTGGTGAAGCGCGGGACGACGGACCCCTGGTTCGACCACGCCCTGGTGCGCTTGGTCGGCCTCGCCGATCTGACCGGAGACATGACCGACCTGAAGCGGGTGGTGGCCAAGCTGCCCGCCGACACCTGGCCCCGGCGCACCGAAGCCACGCTGACCTACCTCCAGGGCCTGCGCATGCTCGAACAGGAGGATCTCAGCCACGCCCAGGCCACCCTGGCGCGGGTCCCGACCCACAGCCCCCACGGACTTCGAGCCCGCTACCTCGAGGGCATCATCCACAACCGCACCGGCCGCCCCAAGAGCGCCGTGCGCGCCTTCAGGGAAGTGGTCCAGACCGAGGTGGAGGCGCCCACCCGCTCCGCTGCCCAGCGCAGCCGGGAGCTGAAGAACCAGGCCATGCTCGGCGTGGCCCGGATCCACTACGCGGTGGAGCTCTTCGATCGCGCCGAGGGCTACTACAGCATGGTGGAGCCCGCGAGCCACGCCTGGCCCACCGCCCGCCTGGAGCAGGCCTGGGCCCAGTTCATGCAGAACGACACCGGCGGCTCCCTGGGCCAGATCCTCACCGTGCGCAGCCCGTTCTTCGCCGGCGATCCCTTCCAGCCAGAAGCCGACGTGCTGCGGGCCCTGAACCACTACACCCTGTGCGAGTGGGGTGAGGTGGAGCGCATCACCGTGGACTTCGAGGACCGCACCCGGCCCCTGCAGCAGGAGCTGCACAGCTTCGTCAAGCGCTACGCCAGCCCCGAGGGCCGGCAGCTCGCCGACCAAGCCTGGGACACCTACTTCGAGGACTTCCCCGCCGACTCGGTGCTGAGCCTGGAGATCTTCGATCACATGCTGCGCAATCGGGACCTGGCCGCCCAGGCCCAGCGCCTCGAAGGCATCGACGCCGAGCTGACGCTCATCGGAGACCAGAAAGCCCGCTGGCGCGACGGCATGGAGCCAGTGCTGCAGGCCGTCCTGGTGGCCGAGCGCCACCGCACCCGTCGCCGCGCTGGCCTGCTGCTGCTGGCCGAGGCCGCAGAGCTGAGCACCGAGCTGGGCGAGCTGCTGGTGCAGAGCGAGCTGATCCGCTTCGAGGCCAACGATGGGCTGAGACGGGACATCGATTGGTTGGTGGACCACGCCGAAGACGACGGCCTGATGTCAGTGGCCGAAGCGGAGATCCCCTATGCAACCAACGGAGGGGAGGTCTATTGGCCCTTCAACGGTGAGTTCTGGGAGGACGAGCTGGGCAGCTACGTCTACGTCGGCGAGAGCGCCTGTCGCTGACAGATGGATAAGGGCGAACGAGCAGGTGCCTTGGAGTTTGGGCTGTGCTACCAACTCACTGGAGGTAGGTATGGAGACCCGCGCCATCCTGGCGGCCACGTGGCTCGCGCTGGGCTGCGGCCCCGCTCCCGAGCTGAGCGCAGCTGGCTACGAGATCGTCCGCAGCAGCTGCGCCGAGGCCCAAGACGGCGCGGTCACCGTGAGGGAGGGCGTCTACCCCCTCACCATTGTCTGCGAGCCCCACGAGTCCGAGCCGGGGGTGAAGCTGTGTACGGAGCCAGCAGACAACCGGGTCCAAGGAGGCGTACTCCTTCCCCACTGCCATGACCCAGAGGCATCGATCAAGGTACTGCTGATCAACGAATCCTTCGCCACCTACAACGGCGACGAGCTGATCTTCGAAGGTACGACGGCCCAGGAAGGATTCCCCATCGTGGCCGCCGAACGCGGCACCTGGGACAGCGAGCCACTGACCTACCGAAACAGGGGCTGGATGATCCAGGATGGCCAGTTGACCCTGGGGTGGGTGTCGGATGACGAGGTGCGTCTGGCCTGGACCGAGGTCGGCGAGCGCACCGTCGGCCCCTGTACCGAAACGCGCTGGGGTACCGAAGCGATCACCGACTTCCCCCTGGTCACGGTCTGCGACGATGGCACCGGCTCGTGCCGCGAAGGCGAGTGGGACAGCCGCGCGGGGATCATCTTTGCAAAGGACCCCAGCACCTGCACGCCAGAACAAACAGTGACCATCACCTGGCTGTGACCACTGTCACGACCTCCGACGGGACCTGCCGGAAATGGCGCTCGGACTGGAAATCCATGAACGCCACGCCGCACTCACCCCGAAATCGGCCAGCGGGTCTCGAAGCGCGCGCCACCCAGGGGGCTGTCCACGACCCGCACCGAGCCTCTATGGGCCCGCAGGATGCGGTGCACGATGGCCAGGCCCAGGCCCACACCGCCGGATGAACGATCCCGGCTGGCGTCCAGCCGCGCGAAGGGCTCGAAGAGGCGCTCCCGCTCGGCCTCAGGCACGCCGGGACCGTCGTCGTCCACCGCCAGCAGCAAGTGCTCACCGTCGAGTTTCCAGCTCACCGACACCCTCGCCTCGGCGTGCCGGGCGGCGTTGGCCAATAGGTTGCGCAGAGCACGGTTGAAGGCCCGGGAGTCGGCGATGAGCTCTTCGGGAGCCCCCTGTGCGGGCTCGATGATCACGGTGGGGGCGTCGTCGGGCAGCCGCGCCACCAGGCGCTCGAGGGACGACGAGATGGGCACCCGCTGGGGGTCCATGGGGGCTCGCCCGCTCTCGTAGCGGGAGTAGAGCAGCAGCTCCTGCACCATGGCCTCGAGCTCGTCCAGATCGCCCTCGAGCTCCCCACGCCGACGTTCACGCTCGGCGGGGTCTTCGGTCATGTCCAGGATCTCGGCCCCGAAGCGCAGCCGGGCGATGGGGGTGCGGATCTCGTGGGCCACCGCCTGGACCAGGCGCTGCTGCCCCTCGAGGAGCCCCTGCACCTGGTCCGCCATGGCGTTGAAGCGGCTGGTGAGCTGGGAGATTGCATCGTCGGCACGACCCTCGGGGACACGGGCGGACAGATCCCCGGAGCCCAGAGCTTCGGCCGCTCGCTCGAGCCGCTGCAGGCGGCGCACCACGGGCAGGGCCATCAGGAAGGCCATCGAGCCAACCACCGACACCAGCACGACCAGAACCCGCAGGAGATCCCCAACGCTGGGGTGCAGATCGAAGCGCTGGGGGCCCAGCAACAGCACCTGCCCGTCCCCCAAGGGCACCACCGCGGTGAACCCCGGCTCGGCCCAGGCCATGGAGGGCTCGCCCCGCTCCAGGGCCTCGACTGCGGTGACGGGGATGGCCGGATCGTCCAGGGCCACCCGCTGGGCGGGCATGTCCGAGGCCACCGCCATGGCCGCCAGCTGCTCGTCGTCCACCACGCCACCCATGGCGTCGATCTCGCTGACCAGGTTGCCCAGGCACAGCTCGGCCATGGGAGGGGCGCTGGTCACCACCTGGCGCTCGAAGGAATTGGCGAAGATATAGGCGGTGAGCGCGAAGGCCACCAGGATGGCCAGGAAGATGCCCAGGCCGAAGCGGAATGCCAGACGCTTCATGGGGCCTGCCGGGCCAGAAGGTAGCCCACGCCCCGCACGGACTTGATGAAGCGGGGATGGGCGGCGTCGTCCCCCAGCTTCTTGCGCAGACGCAGGACCCGCAGGTCGATGGAGCGGTCCATGCCGTCCCACTCGATGCCCCGGAGCTGCTTGTAGATGGCCTCGCGATCCAGGGTCTCCCCTACGTGACGAGCCAGGAGCCACAGCAGGTCGAACTCGGCGGTGGTGAGATCCAGCTCGCGGCCTTCGAGGCTCGCCAGCCGTCGGCCGGGGTCCACCACCAGGGCGCCGACGGTGATCAGCGCTCGGGGCCCGGTATCGACGGGCTCGTCCCGCACCGGCACCCGCCGCAGCAGAGTGCGCACCCGGGCCAGCACCTTGCGGGGGCTGGCGGGCTTGGCCACGTAGTCGTCGGCTCCGAGCTCGAGGCCCACCACCTCGTCCACCTCGTCCCCCAAGGCCGTGAGCATCAGGATGGGGCCAGCGAAGCGACCCCGCACCCGCTTGCACACCGTGAGCCCGTCGAGCCCCGGCAGCATCACGTCGAGGATCACCAGATCGGGCTGCTCGGCCACGATGCGCCCCACGGCTCGATCACCGCGGCCCTCGATGGACACATCGAACGCGTCCGACGCCTCGAGGTACTCCTTGACCAGCTGGGCCAGGCGCGCGTCGTCCTCCACCAACAGGATGTTACTGCGGGGCTCCACGAACACCTCCCGGGGCTGCCGCGCCAACGGGGCGCTTCGGTGAGCATATCGTTAGCTTCGACAGATGCACGAAGAGCAGCGGGTCCCCGCGACCGACCACAGCACCGAGCGCTGGGCGCGGTTCTCCAGATCGGTGGATCTGGTGCTGCTGGGGCTGCTGCTGGCCGGCGCCCTGTGGCTGCGCATCACCATCGCCAACCACGGGGTGCCGGAGCCGGCCTTCGCCTTCGGCCCCGACGGTGACGACTGGGCTGGCGTGTTCCTGGGCGCAGCCGAGGGCTGGCCCCTGCGCTGGGACGATGAGTGGTCCTACAAGTACCCACTGCTGCCCTTGCTGGCGTGGGGGGTGGGCCGCCTGACGGACACGCCCCTGCCCTGCGCCGCGCTGTGGATCTGCATCTTGGCGGGCAGCGCTGTGGGCCCGCTGACCTACCTGCTGGGCCGACCCCTGGTGGGCCGACCTGCCGCCCTGGCCGCCGGCGGCTGGATGGTGGTGCAGGACACACTGGCCTCCCACTCCGCACTGACCACAGCCTACGCCCTGATGCCGGCCCTGTACCTGGTGCTGCTGCTGGGCCTGATGGACACCCTGCGGGGCCGCTGGCGCAGAGGCGGAGCCCTGGCGTTGGGCGCCACCTGCCTGCTGACGGTGTCCATGCTTCACGGCCTCATCCTGGCGCTGCTGACCGGGGTGGCCGCTGCCGGGGTGCTGGCCCTGGGCCTGCTGCGGCCGCCGCGCCGCTGGTGGGGACTGCTGCAGGTCTCGCTGCCCTGTGCCGCAGGCCTGGTGCTGGGACGGCTGTGGCTGCTGGACCACCGCACCGGCATCGAGACGCCCTGGACTGGCGCGATCCGGCACCTGTACGAGGAGGTCATGCAGACCTTCTTCCACGATCCCCGCTACGGCGTGCCCACCGGCCACAAGGTGGACCGCCTGGTGGACGGCGTGTCCCGCTGGGAGCACCTGGCCTGGGCCCAGTGGGAGCTGTTCAACCTGCCCCTGGTGGCGATGGGCGTGCTGGTGCTGGCCGGGGTGGTGGCGGTGCTGCTGCTGATGCGCAGGGGCGAGGCCGGGCCGCGGCTGCTGCTGCTGGGCATGCTGGCCGGGGTGATCTACGGCTTCGTCGCCAACTCCGAAGACTTCCACGTGTTCCAGTGGTACCCCGCCCTGGCCCTGGTGGTGGGCGCGGGCCTGGCGGCCTGGGGCGAGCTTTGGCCCCGCTGGCCCGTGCGGCTGGCCTGCTGGGTGGGCGCGTCGGCCCTGCTGAGCTGGCAGCTGCTGTTGGTGCCGGCACAACCCCGCCTGGACCCGAGGGTCCGCTACCAGCGCATCCATCAGTACTACGACGAGAACATCGTGATGCGCCGCCACTGCTCCGCGCTGGTGGGGCCGGTGAGCCTGCGGGGCTCTCTGGTGGTGGACCACCCCCACATCTGGGGCTACCGTGCGCTGCTGGCGGGTGCCGACGGGCTGGTCCGGCAGAATCCCCAAGACCAGCGACCGGTCCCGCTCTCCACCCTGCCGCGGCCCGTCTACATCGTCACCGACGGCGAGCCCACCCAGGGTGACGCGCCGACGAATGCCCCGGCGCGCTGGGAACCCCTGTTCAACCTGGGCCGCCCCCTGGACGTCACACTGTACCGGCTGGTGGAACCCGTCGAACATCACTGAATCACCGACATCATGTCGCTGCCCAAGGCCCGCAACAAGACGATGACGTCCAGGTCCGCCTGCAATCCTGTGGTCAGGCGATTGATCTCGGCACCCGCTACGCCCGTGCGGGCGTCGCTGACCTCGAAGCTCGACCCAGCGCCAGAAACGAAGGCAGTCTCGGTGAGCTCCAGGGCCTCACGGGCCAGCTCCGCGCGCTCCACCGCCAGGTCCACCGCAGCGGCACTGGTGCGCTGGTCCCGCAGGGCCTGACGCACGGCCTGAGCCGCCTGCAGCTCGGCGTCCTCGAGCTTCAGCTCCGCCTGGCGCAGCTCGGCCTTGCGCTCGGCGATGTCCCCCACCAAGCGATGGTTGTACAGGGGCACGTTCAGGCTGGCCACAGCGGTCCAGCGAGTGGGATCGTCCGAACCCATCTCACCGGGCTCGGTGAAGGCGTAGGAGCCCTGCCAGGCCAGATCCACGCTGGGCATCCATTGGCTGCGAGACATGCCCAGGCTGGCCCGGGCCATGTCCACGCTGGCGCGGCTGAGGGCCAGATCCTGGCGCTGGGCCAGGGCGTGGTCCACCAGGGCCTCGTCGCGGGCTGAAGGCAAGATCAACTCGCCGGCCACACCGGGTTCGGGGGCACCACCCAGGCCCGTGAGCACACCCAGCCCGTCCCGGGCGCTCTCGTTGGCCAGCTGAGCTCCCAGCAGGTCTTGCTGGGCCTGGGCCAGATCGGTGCGGGCCCGCACCACGTCGATGCGCAGGCCGGCCCCCGCAGCCAGACGCTTCTCGGCCACCTCGAGCTGCTGCTGGGCCGCCGATATTTGCTCATCCTGAAGGGTGACCAGGGCCCCGGTCATGGACGCCGCGTACCAGGCTTGAGCCGTACCCAGCAACAGCCCTTGTCGTAGCTGCTCGACGGACAACTCCGCGAGATCCTGCCCCTCCCGCGCCACCCGCAGGGTCGCCCAGGAGCGAGGGCTCAACACCGACCAGCTGGCGGTCAGCTTGCCGCTGACGCTGTCCCGCCGCGCCAGCACCATGGGCTCGCTCTCGCCCATCTCCATGGGCAGGCCCATGTCCTCGAAGATGGAGCCCATGGTGGCGCCGAAGTCCACGGTCTCCTCGTGGTCCATGTGGGTGTACTGAGCGCCGGCCTGGACCATGGGCAGCAGCAGGCCCCGGGCCTGGTTGAGCTGTGCCTGAGCCTGGTCGAGCTCCAGCTCCATGCTGGCCAGGGTGAGGTTGCGGTCGTCAGCGGCCTCGAGGGCTTCATGTAGATCCAGAGGATCGGCGGCCTGGATGGGTAGGGCGAAGAGCAGGGCGAGCAGGAGCGTAGGCATAGGGCCTCCTTGATGGTCTCAAGGTAGGCCCGGGGGCGAGGGCCCTCAGTGGAGGCTCTGTCGCGCTTGTGTTTCGGTGTGTTTCCAGTCCCGGAAGCAGGTGGCCGAATCAGTCCCGTCGCTCGGCGTACAGCACTCCGACCACCTCGTACTCAGCCCAGCCGTCCTCGAAGCGCAGCTCGGCAGCACCGTCCCTCACCGCGCCCTGGAGCACCACCTCGACATGGCCCAGGACCTCGGTACCCTCCATCAGCCAGCGACCGTGGAAGTCCTCGCCCACCACCTCGCCGATGATGTCCCCCCCGGCGGCGTCGTAGCCACCGTGGCACTCGGCCCAGCCCACGACATCGCCGTCGCTGGAGATCTCGAGCAACAGCTCACCCATGCACTTGCTGGTCTCATGCGGGCCATCGATGAGCACCAGGGCCTCGCCCAGGTAGTCGCCCTCGACGTCGGCGTCCGCGTCACCGTCGGCGTCGGCGTCGGCGTCGGCGTCGGAGTCCGTGTCGGTGTCGGTGTCAGCCGGGTCTTCGGAGTCCGTGTCTGCGGGGACGTCGCAGTCCGGGGAGCCCGCGCAGCCCTCGTCGTCGCAGTGGAACTGACCGTTTTGGTCGTTGTCGGCACCGTCGCTGCACTCGCCGGCCTCGTCACCCTCGACGTCTTTGTCGCCGCCGATACCCAGGCAGCCAAGCGTGAGGATCAGGGTGACGGCAGCGGCGGGCAGCAGGAGGGGGTGGCGCATGGGAACTCCGGGGAGTGGCGCGTTCGCGACGACCGAACGCGGCGGTGAAAGGCCGACGCTACGCAGGCGAACGCGGCACTCAGGCCACGCACAAGTGGGCACCCCGGCCCACAGGGTCGGGGGTTACGCAAAGCCTCACGCCCTAGCCACGTTCACAGCCGCTATCCCCTACTTCCACGGAGCACGGGCATGCATCTCCCTCCAGCCCTGGTCGCCATTCTCGACGAACTGCAGGAGCACTTCCTCGAGGGTCAGGCCTTCGACCATTTCGAGATCGCCCTGACCCGTCGAGCGTTCAACGATCAGTCCGGCGCACCTCACGCAGCGCACCATGAGTCCATGGAATGGCTTGGGGACCGCATCCTGGGCGCGATCGTGGCAGAGGAGCTGTGGTCGCGCTTCCCTCACGCCGAACCCGGGCGGTTGGACCTTGCCCGCGATGTTCTGACCAGCGAGGGCCCACTTGCGGAGATCGCCGAAGAGCTTGCGCTCTTGTCCACCATCCAGATGAGCGCGGGCGAGGCGAAACAGGATCAGGTGACATCGCCCAAACCTTTGTCCGACCACGTGGAAGCATTGGTGGCAGCCGCCTTCCTGTGTGGAGGGTGGCCAGGCGCCACGGCGTTCGTCGGAGCCATCCTGGGAGAACGCTACCCGACGGAACTTCCCAAGAGCACGGCGAGGAACGAAGACACCTCGGGTTCGAGCGCGATGACAGCCCTGAATGCCCGCGTGCAGGACCGGTGGCGCGAAAACATTCCCAAGAACGACTGGAACGTCCCGAGGGTCGGTGGGACTGACAATGCCCCCATCCACCAGGCGACGGTACACCTACCAGACGGCAAGACGATTACAGGGGACGCATTGGGGGGCAAGAAGGCAGCCGCGAAGGCCAGCGCCGCACGGGCAGCCGTGGCCTACCTCGACACCCTCGGCGACACCTGACCCGCCATCACGCCGAGGCCAGCACCGGGTCCTCTCCTGGCGGCAACACCAGCCCCTCAGCGGCCGAGGCCGTCCACGCCCGACAGAGTCCCAGCAGCACGAGGATGGATGGGTGGAGAGAAGCGGTCATAGGAGAAGCCTACCGCACCGAGCTGTGACGGGGAGCAGAGGTGGACAAGCGGGGAAGTGCGCAGATCAGCAACAAGAGCAGCCCCGAGCCATCCACTTCAGCGACAGACACGGGCCGAACCATCCAGTTGGAGCCTGCGGCTGCTGGGGACAAAGCTTGGCAGACGGTAGAAGGCCGGTTTTCGCGTGGGGAAAGCCCCACGACCGGGGGGCCGCGGGGCTGGTTGGATGGTTCGGGGCGCTTCTGTCGCGCTTGTGGATGCTTGGACCGGGTTCTTGTTGCTTAGGCGGGCTCCAGTGCCAGGGTGGGGCTCTCTGGGGCCGCGGCATGGACCACCGTCTTCGGGGCAAACCAGGTGTAGAGCACCGGCACCAGGAACAGGGTCAGCACGGTGGCGGTGATGAGCCCACCGATGACCGCGCGGGCCATGCCCGACCATTGCTCCGATCCTTCGCCCAGCTCCATGGCCAGGGGCACCATGGCCAAGATGGTGGTGAGGCTGGTGAGCAGCACCGGGCGCAGCCGCTGCTTGCTGGCCTCGTAGATGGCCACCGACCGCTCGTAGCCTTCGGCCATGAGCTTGTTGGCCGCGTCCACCATCACGATGCCGTTGTTCACCGCGATGCCCACCAACATGATCACACCGATGAGCGCAGAGATGTCCACGGCCGCGCCGGTGATGGCGAAGATGAGCACCACCCCGATGAGGGCCAGGGGCACAGAGAAGATGATCACGAAGGGCAGCCGGAAGGACTCGAAC
>Ga0307987_1000488_pt1 | contig 23837 bp, 20 predicted proteins | sample EllFjometagen181_FD_203157 | JGI IMG/M metagenome (GOLD analysis project Ga0307987, IMG submission 203157) | Marine microbial communities from Ellis Fjord, Antarctic Ocean - #181 | ecosystem: Environmental > Aquatic > Marine > Unclassified | place: Southern Ocean | collected 2014-10-08 | reverse complement strand
GCCTGGGGCTCGACGCCACCGCCGGCGACGTGTTCGCCCGCGTGTCGGTGCAGGATGTGCGCCTCTGGGGCACCGAGACCAGCACCATCGGCGACTTCACCGCCGACGCCGTGGACTTCCACGAGGCTTACCTACGCTGGAGCGCCAGCGACGCCCTGACCCTGACCGCCGGTCGCCAGGAGATCACCTTCAACGAGCACCGCCTGGTGGGCTCGGTGAACTGGACCTCCCAGGCCCGCAGCTTCGACGCCCTGCGCATGCAGCTGGCCACCGACGCGTTCCACGCGGATCTGTCCGCCGTGATGATGGGCGAGGACAGCGGTGGCCTGGTGACCGAGGACTACCTGACGGTGTTCTTCAAAGCCGGCATCACCCCCGGCGACACCGGCGCCATCGACCTGGTGTCCGTCACCGACAAGCAGGAAGACCTGCTGCGGGAGACCGTGGGCCTGTACGCCAAGGGCGGCACCGGCATCCTCTCCGGCCGCGTGGAAGGCTATGCCCAGCTGGGCTCGAGCGGAAACGACGACATCATGGCCTGGATGGTGGCGGTCCAAGGCACCATCGCCCCAGAAGCTTCCATCAAGCCCAAGATCACCCTCTGGTACGACCTGCTGTCCGGAGACGACGACGCGGGGGACGGCACCATCAGCGCCTTCAACACCCTGTACGCCACCAACCACAAGTTCTACGGCCACATGGACGTGATGGCCTTCCGCCTGGGCGCCATGGCCGATGGGCGAGGCCTGCACGACGCCGCACTGAAACTCGGTATCAAGCCCACCGACAAGCTGGCGTTGAACCTCGACGCCCATGTCTACGCCGCCATGGCGGGCGACGACGGCCTCATCGGCGAAGAGCTGAACCTCTGGCTTGGCATGCCCCTGTCCAAGCACCTGAAGCTGGCCGCAGGCGGTGCGGGCATGATGTACGCCGATGGCTCGGACATGGACGTCTTCGGCTGGCTGCAGCTGGACGCGAATATCTAGCTACCGCCGGTTCTTGGCCTCGCTCCGCAGTAGGCCGGCCCCAGTGCCTCAACTGGGCACGGCTACGGGACCTACCGCCAAGGGCGCCCATCCCGGTGCGACCCGAGCCTCGAGCGTGTGGCGCAGATCCCACGGGTCTTGCTGAGCCCTCACGAACAGGCTCAGGTTGGTCACGAAGGGCGGTGAGATGGTGCGGAGCTCCACGGGACCAGCACCGCCCAGCACGCTGAAATCCACCATGCCAGCCTGAGCCCAGGGTAGGTCGAGCAATGCCAAGCCAAAACACCCCTGCCCCGCCAGCTCCGTCTTCACCACCACGATCTCCCCGATGCCTCGACCCTCGCAGGACACGATCTGCCCGGGTTGCAGTGGCAAGCCCGACCGAAACGCCGTGATGCGCTTGGCGAGCCCGTGCTCTCGCTGCTGGCGCAGCGTCTCGCTGCCCGGGTAGCGCTTGTGTCGACACAGACGCCACTGCAGCTGAAGCTCGAGGGGGGTGAGCCCCAGCGGGCCCAGATCGCCCATGTCGAAGAACCAGTCTTGTAGTGCGGCGTAGGCCAGCGCCTCGCGCCCGACCGCGCCTGCGTCCATGCGGGCGCCGAGCTCGATGAGCCTGTCCCACACTGTGGAGGCCTGGCTGTGGGGCACCAGCAGATCGTAGCCGTACTCTCCGGTGTGGCCAGCTCGAATGCACAGGCCGCTGTCGATGCGAGCTGCCGCGAGGTAGCGCATCCCCGCGATGCCTGGGGTGTCGAAGTCGGCTAGCAGCTCCCAGGCCCAAGGGCCGCTGAGTTGGATCAGAGCGTGGCTCTGTTCCAGGCTCTCGAGCTCGACCTCCCAGCCGCGCTGTCGATGGCCGGACAGTGTCTCCAAGAGCTGACCGCTGCTGACACCATCGGCCAGCAGTAGGTAGTGGTCGTCTTCACAGACCAGCAGCACATCGGCAGCCACGGTGGCATCTTCACGAAGGAGCAAGGTTTGGCGGGCCTGGCCGTCCAGCAGATGCATGGCGCAGGGCAAGGCTGCGTCCAGCAGATCGTAGGCATGCTCGCCGCGAACCGCCACCTTCGCCAGGTCGTCCATCCGGATCAGACCCACGCTACGGCGTAGGCGCCCCAGCTGCTGTGCGAAGCCGCTCACGCCTCCCCTCCCCGCTTCTCGAGCACAAGATCCACGAGGTGATTCAAGGAGCGTAGCGGACGCAGGCCTTCGTCTACATCGTCCACGGGCAGATCGAAGCGCTTCTTGACCGCTACCACCAGCTCGAGAGCGTCGATGGAGTCCAGGCCCAGGCCCGTGCCGAACAAGGGGGCGTCGGGATCGATCTCGTCGGGATCGCAGCGCAGGTGCAGCACCCGGACCAAGGTGTGACGGAGCTCCTCGATGAGCTCCTGGCGCTGCTTCGAACGGGCTCCAGGCTCAGGCGTCACCACTGCACCTCGCATCTCTCGAGGGAACTCAGCCTCGTCCCCTGGTCGGGCGATGCTGTATGCTCTGCTGGAATCCGGGGCCAACCCATGACACGAGCCCAGCCCACCCGCACGGTCCAGCTGGTCCTGCCGCCGCCGCGCAGGCCGGACACCGGCGCGGCCAAGTTCGCCAGCTGGCCGCAGCCCATCGCCCTGCTGGCCCTGGCCACCTACCTCCAGGAGCACAACCCAGAGGTCGAGGTGGAGATCCTGGACGCCTGCAACATGCTCGACCCCGACCGGGCCTTCGAGCGTCTAGGGGCGGATCTGGTGGGTATCTGCACCACCGCCGGGGGCTTCGACTGGGCCATCCGCTGGGCCGAAGAAGCCAAGCGCAGAGGCTCACGGGTGGTGATGGGCGGTGCCACCGCCACAGCCCTGAGCAGCGAGCTGCTGCGCTACCATCCCGCCGTGGACGCAGTGGTGCGCTTCGATGGAGAGCAAGCCCTCAGCCGCTTGGTGGCGGGCGACCCCCTGTCCGGCATCCCCAACCTGGTCTACAGGGAGCGGGGTCGTATCCGCGAGAACCCCATCGAGCTGCTGGACCTGGACAGCCTACCCATCCCGAACCGCAGCCTGGTGGACATGCCGGCCTACTTCGCCAACGCGAAGGACCCGGGCTTCCGCCTCTGCGACCCTTTCGAAAAACCGGCCAACATCATCTCCCAGCGCGGGTGCATCTGGCGGGCCCAGCCCCGAGGCGGCTGCGTGTTCTGCTCCATCCCCTACAAGCGCCTGCGGTCCCGGGACCCAGGGCTGATCTGGGCTGAGGTGCGACAGCTCGTGGATCGCTGGGGGGTAGACATCCTCTGGGACCCGTCGGACAACTTGGTGGGGGACAAGGCCTGGTTCCGCCGCCTGTGCGCCGCAAAGCCACCAGGGCTCGACGTGGCCTGGGCCAACTACGTGGACGCCCGGGCCATGGACGAGCAGACCGGCGCCATGCTGGCCGCCATGGGCACTCGACAGGTCTTCGTGGGCATGGAGTCCGGCGACGGCGCCATGCTGCGCAGCATGAGTAAGCGATCGACCGTAGAGCAAAACCTCGAGGCCATGCGCATCCTGCAACGCCACAACATCAGCGTGGTGGTGGGCGTGGTCAGCGGCGTGCCCGGCGAGAGCATCGAGAGCCTGGACCGCACCGTGGCCTTCATGCAGCGCATCGCTGAGTTCGACAACCTCGACCGCATCGAGTGGGGCAGCCTGATCCCCTTCCCTGGCTCCCGGGCGAGCGCCATGCTCCGCGCGCACCCCGATCTGATCCACAAGTACCGCCACTTCGGCGACCGCCACTTCACCCGCGACCTGGTGGCCATGACCCGCGACTGGTACCGCCACTTCTGCGAGGTGGAACTCGAGGACATCCAGACCATGCACAACCTGGTGGTGGAGCTGGGCTTGGTGCCCTACGAGATGACCACCTACCAGCGCCGCAGCTGGACGGGGACACCGAGCAAGGTGGTCTGATCCCCGCCGTGAGGCCCGCGCAGGCGCCTAGCCCTTGGCCTTGCGACGGGCGCTGGCAAACAAGATGGCGCCGACGAGCAAGAGGATGACGCCCCCAACGGCGAGCAGGCAGCTGTTGAACATGAGCAGGATCGCCGCATCCATGGCGTGAACCAGACCCGCCACGAGAAACGACGTGGCGCTGCCCGCGAGCGCGAGCCCACCGGCCACCAGCACACCCTTGTAGGCTTCGCCCGCCTTGTCGCTGTCGATGTCTTGGTCCTTCTCGGCGTCGTCCTGGGGTGAGAGGCCCTTTTGGAGGGCTCCTGAGGAGCCGGGTGACTTCACAAAATGAGCCTGCCAGTCCTTGCGCTCGAAGCCGTTGGAGCGGCAGGCCTTGTCGAAGGCGGCCAGCTCTCGCCGCATGACGGCGGACGGCGACTGGTGGGCGAGCTTCCAGGCCATATCGTCCAGCGCTCTGACGCCCTGACGCAGGTGTTGCTTGGGCACGCCATGGCCCTCGCAGTGAGCGAAGGTGTCCTGGAACAGTCGCCCCAACAGCTGGGGCTCGTCGCGCAGTGCCTTCCCGATACCCTCGAGCTCTTCTTGTTCCATGGACTCCACGGCGTCCGCCAACGACAGAATCGCGTGCATGCCCCGCGCTCCGTCTCGCTTCACGGTCTCATCGTAGCGGGGATGCTGGCGCGCCTTGGTGGGCAAGCCCTGCAGCGCCGCCGACAACATGGTGGTCCGCCACAGATCGTGGGGCAGGTCGGGATGCAGACCCTTGGCCTGCAGGTGCTCCCCCACGAAGGCGGGGAGGGCCTTGCGGCCGACATGGGAGAGCCGTTCATCCACGCGGGCGAGGTAGCCCTCGATGTCCTCGTCGCTCGGATCGTGCCCCAGACTGGCGGGATCGAGGTTGATCACGGGCAGCGTCAGACCCACGGCCAGGACCGAACTCGCTCCGGACAAAAATTCGCGGCGTTCCATGAGTTCTTCCCTTGTTTCCAGCTCTCGACCCGTGCCCGACTGACTCGATCGGAGACGACCCACCCAAGCGAACGTCACTGCAGGAAAACGCCGAGCAGGGTGGTCTAGCCCCCGAAGGGGCCGAAGCGGTACTGCAGACCGAGTTGAGCGGCAGGGTAGAGGTCCTCGAACCGGCCCTCCGAGTAGACGGCTACCGGCGAGTCCCGGTCGTGAATCCAGATGCTCCCGGCCACCGCCTTGCGAGCCGCAACATCGAGGTGCAGGTCCAGCCGTGGGGTCAGTCGAAACACAAGTCCCGGCCCCCCCTCGAAGCCAACGACGTGGAACCCACGCATCACTTCGACGTTCGCTCCGAAGTCCTCGAAGACCGTATCAAGGCCCGGGCCCAACCAGGCCACAACCCCCAGGCCGATGACCGGCCGGAGCCGCCGTAGCCGGAAGGCCGACAGCCGGACTCCCACCCCAAACCGCCAGGACAAAGGGCTGGCCCGATCCGACGCGTAGTCACTGCCAATCTGAGCCTCGGCGACATAGTGACAGGGACTCGCGGCCACGCTCGATGCCAGCTCCAGGCCAGGTGCGACACCCCAGCCAACGCCAACACCGAAGTCCCCTCCCGGGCTACTGCCCAGGTGCACGTTCGAAAGCTCCTCGTCGGTCTCGTCCCAGCTTTCCTCGGTCGGGGTGAAGCGCATGTAGTACACCGCCCGCGGCCCCCCCGAGACGCCTACTACACCGCGCAGCAAGACCTGCCCGCGTACACCTCGGGCAAAAGGCAGGTCCGCGACCGGCCGCTGGGCACGCCACCAACGAGCGTACTCAACCGGCCGGAGTTCGTGCTCCTCCCATGGCTCTCCGAAGCCGTCCAAGGCGAGCAACTCATCCGCACCATAGACCGCGCGGACCCCCGAGGGAGCATCGACCATCTGCCAGTACGAGATGAGATCTTCCCCTCCGGCCTCCCGGTTCAGGGTCCAGGCCTCATTGTAGGCCCCACGCGCCTCGTCGTAGTACCCCAGCCCTCCGTACAAGCTGGTCATGCCCAGCCAGGACTCCACCAAGCGCGGATGCTCAGGCGGGAGGGTGGCGAGCCGCAAAGCACGGGAGCGCTTGTAGAGGTCGAAGGCCTCTTCGGACTGACCGATGGTCTCCAGGACATACGCAAAATCATGGACGGTCTGGGCCAGATCGATGTGCTGGGGCTCGAGCCGCGCCTCACCGGCAGCGAGCAGGGCACGCAGCAGCGGCACCGCCTCGGGCTGGCGACCTTGGGCTAGCAACTCCAGGATCGCGACATAGGTAGCGCACTCTGCAGTGGCGATCTGGCTGGATGATGCCGCGTCCTCATCGCCGACAGTGAGAAACAATGCAGCAGCAGCCTCGAAGAGGCTCTGGGCCTCGCCGTAGTGCTCCCATTGCCTCGCGATCACGGCCATGCGTAGCACACCCCGAGCTCTCTCCGCGCTCTGTGGCCCGAAGAGCTCACCACGCGCCAGAGCCGCCTCACGCGCCAGCTCCATCGCCGGCGCGTAGCTTCCACGATGCAGCAGATCATCTGCACGCGAGTCGAGATCCTCGAGCCTGGTGAGCACCGTGGTATCGACAGCCGGCAGGACAGGGTCGGACACGTCCTGCTCTGCCATCGCGACATCGCACGGCGCAAGCGCGAGCGCGAGCGCGAGCGCGAGAGGGACAACGAGCGTGGCGTAGCGGGAAGGAAGCAGCTTCGGTCGTTGGCTCATCGAGTCCCGGCCCTTTCGACGCCACCAAACGGCCCGACCCGGACCTGGACGCCCGCAGCGACGGCGACGTTGAAGCCGTCAGCGTGAAAGGCCAACGACGGGTCGATGTCCCCCGCTGGTTCGAGCACCGTCATGTTCCACACCAACACTCTGTGCAAGGCCCCCTCCACATACAGGTCCAGCCGCTGGTGTACACGGACTTCCAACCCCGCCTGCACTCCCAGACCGAGGGCCGTGTGAGGACCCGCGTTAGCCAAGGAGGACTCGAAGTCGGGCCAGACCCCTGCGGTACCGGGGCCATGCCAGCTGCTGGCGCTCACGCCGAGCAGGGGAGCCACTCGACGATGGGTCACAGGCGAATAGCGGAGCCCCAACGACAGCTGCAGACCGCCGACTCCAACCCTGTACCACTCATGTTCACCACCAAGGGCGGAGGTCCCGTAGACCAGCTCACGCAAGGCCCCACCGACACTCAGCTCCAGGGTTGGACTGAGACCGAAACCCATGCCCAAGCCGACAGCCGGCCCAGTCCGAGCGTGGACCGCCAGCTCTGCATCCGTCGCCGAGGCTGCATCCGGCAGGGGGTCGTCGTCGGGATAGTAGACGCTGTACTGGAGATAGCCTGGCCCCCCCATCATTCCCCCGTATCCCCGTAGGAACAGCTGTCCCCGCCGCCCCGCTGAGTTCACCAGCCAAGCCGGGGCGAAGGTGCGGAGGGACGAGCCGATCGGGTCCCGGTCTCCATCCGCAGAGCCTTGGCGCTGGGGCACGGGTACCTTCACCACCTGCCGATAGCCCACCATGGGACCGCCTTCGGCTAGGCCGGCCCCGGCATTCCAGACCTCCAGCGCACGGTCATACGCTTCCCGCGCTTCCGCTCCCCTGCCCTGCGCACCGTACAGACTGGCCAACCCCAACCAGGACTCAGCCAACCGGGGATGCTCGGGAGGGAGCACAGCCAGACGTACCTCCAGCGCCTGCTGGTACAGCTCACCAGCTCCGTCGAGGTCGCCACTATGCTCCAACAGAAACCCGAGATCGTTGAGGGCCTGGGCCAGGTCCGCGTGATCGGGTGAGAGCCGCGTTCGTCGCAGCCGCACGATCTCCTGCGCCTGGGGGACAGCGGCCAGGTACTCACCCCTTTCCACACTGGTGATGACCTCGGCGTACAGCGAACACTCGTCCGCGAGCTGGTTCAGCCGCTCGGTCTGTGGGTTTCCAGCCACCGACTCGGCGATTCCCACCGCCTCTTCGAGATAGACCAGCGCCGCACCGTAGCGCTCCTGCTGCATCGCCACATCGGCCGAAAGCACGAGCACGGGGACCCGCGCCGGATCGTCTTTGCCGAGCGACCGCTCGCACTCATCCATGGCCTCCCGAGCGATGCGGTGGGCCGCTTGGCCTAGGCCCTGCTCCAGCAGTGCCCGAGCCCGGGCCTCGATCTCATGGAGTTCCTGCACGGCCTCAGCTTCCACCGATACCGGCTCCAGCGTTTCAACGGGACCGGCCGCGTGCAGCGCTGTGCCGGACAAACCCCACGTGAGGGTCGCAGCAGCCAACCAAGAGGCCCACTTCGCGCGTTCCATGCCAGCCCCCTCCAGCAATGGGGTGCTTATCACCAACACTATACGCCACATCACCCGTCGAGCAGCTCGGCCCCCGGGCAGCCCAGGATGTCTGCCGCGGCCAACACCCCCGACAGGGTCGCCGCGGGGACCCCGTGCCCCACCGTGCTTGCACCACACATCCACAAGCCAGGCAGGTCAGTGCGCAAGGCAAAGGATTTGGGCCAGATCCATCGGCGGGTCTTGGCGACGCCGTAGCAGCAGCCGCGCGTGGCGCGTCCATGCCAGGCGAAGCTCAGGGGCGTGGCCAAGCTGGCGCGCACCACTCGCTGAGCGACACCGGGGAATCCCTGACTGTCGAGCACGGCAAGCATGCCCGCGATAATCCGCCGTTTGGCCTCGAGGTAGGCGGCGGGACGCGACCCGGGACAGCTGTCCGCCCAGGCCTCGAAGAGACTCCACGACGCAGCGCAGAGCAGCTCGAGGGCCAGGGTGCCTTCGCCACCATCGGCCGGGTCCTTGGCCGAGACGGAGGTCGCGTACAGCCCCGGAATACGGCCTTCGGAGACCAGGCGAGGATCGTGGGCGTCCTCGAAGTACCCCTCCGCCGAGGCAGCGCGCTGCCACTCCAGCGTGTCCGTTCCCAGCCCCGACCCGCTGGAATCCGGCCGAACCACAAGCGACAGGCTCAGACCCGAGGTGGACCAGGGCGCGGCACGCAGGCGCCGGCTCGCTGCTGGCGGCAAGCGCTGCGAGCCCACCAGCCGCCCCAGGGTCACCCCGGGATCGGCGTTGGAGAGCACCCGGCGCGCCCGGATCTCGGTCCCGTCCACCAGGCGAACCCCCAGCACCCGCGGGACCCGCGCGGCGGAGAGGATGGCGGATTCCACAGCGCGACCGAGCATCACGGTCCCGCCGTGGGCCTCGAGGGAACGGATCATGGCCGCCGGGATCGAACCGCTCCCACCACGGGGGTACCAGGCGCCCGCCTCGACCGAGCGCACAGACGCGGCGTGAACGACCGCCGGGACCTCGCTCGGTGACAGGCCGTGGGCGAGACAGGATGAGCTCAACACAGCGCGGAGCACCGGATCATCGATGTGCTCACGCTGCAGCTCGAGCAGAGGTCTCAGCCCCACACGGGCCGCCATATCCAGGTCCAGGTCCGGTCGGTGCCCCCCAAGCAGCAGCTCCATGCGCCCGCTACCCAGCTGCTCATCCACGCGTTGAAGCAGCTCGCGGTAGGACCGCAGTCCCTCGCGCTGCAGGGGAAAGCGGCGCTCGAGGTAGGCCGTACGTGCCTCTGCGGAGCGCGGCAGATCGAAGCGCTGTCCACCCCGCACACAGCGATCATGGCCCGCAGGGTCGAGGGGCACGAAGTCGAGGTCGGGCCACACACCCAGGCCCTCGTACAGTCGGCGGAGTACGCCGCCTGGAGCCAGCCCACCCACAGCGGACACACCGGGGTTGAAGCGATGGCCCGCCACCGGGAACGACTGACACCAGCCACCGGGACGGGCGTGCTGTTCCACGACCAAGACGCGCTGACCTGCCCGGGCCAGCGCGACGGCCGCAGCGAGCCCGCCGGCACCCGACCCGATGATCAGGACGTCGGGATCACCCATCACCGCAGCCCACCCACTCGAGGACCACAGCCACACTGCCCACGTCGCGATCGTGGGCCAGCACCAGGGCTCGCTCACCCGGTGAACACAACACAGCGGCCGCGTGGGCCGTCGCAGCAAGGGCGGTGCTGGCGTCGCCATAGCCCAGAACCGAAGCGGGTGAAGACGTGGTTCCAGGCCGACCGTCACCCAGCGCCTGGGCCAATGCCGCCTCTTCGAGCGCACGCTCGTCGAGACCTGCAGCCGCCGAGAAGACCCACTGGACCGCGGCACCAGCCATGGCTTCGAGGATGGTATCGGGCAGCTGCTCCGGTCCCCGCAGGGCCCAACCCGCGAGGCGAATCGGGCCAGGCTTGGACGAGAGAACCACCGAGGCGGCGCCTTCGCAGGGCGGATGGGCACCGGGGAGCCGCCAGCGCGCTTCACGGGGCGGTCGGAGATCCAGTTCGTCCAGACCGGCCACCACCATGAGATCAGCATCATCGCGGGCGCGCAGCACCGTGGCCGCATGGACCAGCGCCACCAGGCCAGCCCCACGCCCCGAGGCGAATGCGGCGGTAGGTCCCCGCAGTGCGAGGGCCCGGGAGGCGGTCCCGGCGGAGGCGTTCATGACCGTGCGCGCGAAGGCGGGCGCCAGGGCCCGGCGAGAGCCTCGCTCGTCGTAGCTACGCCGGAAGGCCAGGTCCGCCCGTACGGGCCGCTGGCTGATGCCCAGCATCAAGCCAGCGCGGTCGCGCAAGGCACCACGCACCCGATGGCCACCGCCGGCCAGAGCTCGGGCCGCGGCCACCGTGAGCCAGGTAGAGGGCGGGTCGAGCTCTCGAGGGTCCACACCACGCAGCTCCCTGTAAAAACGTTCTGGTGCCACTGTAGCCATCAAGAAGGCCTCGCCAGCCAGATCCTCACACGACTGGGCCAAGGTTTCGCCTTCGGCCAGCACCTCGAGCAAGTCGCGACCACCCTGGGCCCCCACCACGGCACACCCGTCCAGCCAGACATCGCGAGCCAGACGGGACCGCGGACGAGCGGCCCCCTGCTTGCCCATCACCAGGGCGGCGTTCGCGCCACCGAAAGCCGAGTTGTTGCTCAGGGCAAGGTCCCATGCCCAGGGCTCGGCCCGACCGCCACTCACCGGGTCCTGTGGGCCATGACGACGCGGCTCGGTGAAGCCCAGGGTGGGAGGGACCACACCGTGCTGCAGACAGGTCACGGCCACCACGGCCTCGAGGGTGCCCGCAGCACCGAAGCTGTGCCCAAAGAAGCTCTTGGGCGCGCTCACGCGCAGCCCCTGAGGGGCAGGGCCGAAGACCCGCTGCACGGCACTCCACTCGGCGGTGTCGTTGGCCTCGGTGCCGGTGGCGTGGGCGCTGTAGTAGCCGACATCACCAGGCTGGACCCCGGCATCGACCAAGGCGGCCTCGAGCCCGCGGGCAATGCCCCGCCCTGTAGGTTCGGGTGCGGTGGCATGGTATCCATCCGATGAGCTCCCCCAGCCCATCAGCTCGGCGAGCACAGAAGCCCCCCGAGCACGTGCATGGGCGGCGGTCTCGAGCACCAGGAAGCCCGCACCTTCGCCGATGTTCATACCAGGAGGCCGGCTGAACGGTGCCATGGGATGGGGCGCCACTACGCCCAAAGCGTAGAAGCCTGCAAAGCGACGCCGGGACACCACATCGGCACCTCCCACAAGGGCCAGATCGAAGGCGCCGCTTCGCAGCTGCTCGAGGGCGCTGGCCAGGGCCAGGTTTCCCGAGGCACAGGCGGATGAGATGGTGATGCGGGGACCCTCGAGGCCTAGATCCCGCGCCACATGGACCGCACCCAGCTTGTGGTGCCCCGGCGGGCGCTCGTCCCAGTGCTGCTCGTGGTTCAAGTGATCGCCCCAGCCGCGATCGGCGTGGGTGCCCCCGCTGGTGCCCACTACCACCAGGCAGCGGGCGGTGTTCTCCGAGCCCGCAAGGCCTGCGTGGTTCCAGGCTTCTCGCGCTGCCGTCACAGCCATCACCACGTAGGGATCCAGCTTGGATCGACGCAGATCCACGGGTGGTTCCCACCCCACCACACCGGCAAAGGGTTCATCGAAGAGCTGCTCGTAGGCCTCCACCCGCCGGATGCCCCCGCGCCCATCACGAAGTGCAGGCCACAGACCTTGCACATCCGGAGCTGCGGCGCAGAACGCGCCGAGCCCCGTCACCACCACTCGAGTGCACTCAGACCGTTCCAAGGCCACCCTCGAGGCGGGCGGAGGTCATGGTCGCGCTGGCCACCAGGACACCTTGGACCGTAGCCTCAGCGCGAAAGCGCGAGACGTGGCCGAGAGAGCGCTCGAGCCAGACCTGGTAGTCCAGGCGCTGGCCAGGGCGCACGGGCTGGCGAAAGCGGGCCTGCACAGCCCCAGCCAAGTGCAGCCCCCCCGCACCCCAGCGCCGCAGCGCCAGGGGCAGCTCGACGCCACCCTGGAACTCGTCGAGGGCGCGAACCAGCGTGGGCCAGCCACCATCGGTCACCTGGGCCATCGCGTGCAGGCCCCGCAGCGCCCCAGCGGTCTGGGCCAGGCCCTCGAGGGTCAGGGCGCCAGGCCAGATGGGCTCGCCTGGGAAATGTCCGGCCAGCACCGGATCATCCGGGGCGATGTCCAGGCAAGCCACGAGGCTCGATGGCGGTCCCGGGTGGTATCCAGTGAGGCGCTCGACCATCAGAAAGGGGGAGCGCTGAGGCACCAACAACGCCACCACCGCCGAGCCGAACTCGAGGGGGATCACCTGGGCCCCGTCAGCCAGGTCAGGCCAGCCTTGTCGAGCAACGCCTGGCGCTGGGAATAACAGTGGAACTGAGGCCGAATCCACTGGCTCAGGCAGTCCACAAAGGGAGGCGACACGGTGCGAACAGGCCGCAAACCAGCGGGGGTAGGCACCCGGTAGACCGAGACACCGCTCTCGGCAAATGGCAGCTCCAGCAAAGCCAGGCCGATGCTCCCTGGGCCGGGTGTCGCAGGAGCAGTGACGATGAGCTCACCGATGCAGCGCTCGCCGAAGAAGACCGGGGCACCCGACTCCAGGGCAGAGTCACTGCACACGCCCGTGACACGGCGGCGGTCCCCCACGGCCAGCTTGCCGGCCAGCTTGCCGGCCAGCGCCTCGGAACCCACAAACTCGTGCTCAGCCGTATTCCGCCACTGCAGCTGCAGCTCCACCGGATCCAGGCCTGCCCGACCCTCGGCGTAGATCTGGAAGAACCAGCTCTCGAGGGCCGCGCGCTCGAGGGCCTGCTGGCCCACCAATGCCAGATCGAGGACCCGCCCCTTGTCGAGCAAGCCGGTCCAGACCTCAGCTGCGCCGGTGTTGGGGACCAGCAGAAGGTAGCCAAACTCGCCGGTGCGCCCGGCTCGGATGCAGAGCGCACGATCCAGGTGGGCGATGGTGAGGTAGCGGACCCCTGCGATGCCCGGCGACTCCCAGGCCGACAGCAACTCCCAAGCGAAGGGGCCATTGACCGCGATGAGCACATGGTCACAGCTCAGGTCGAGCAGGACCGCCTCATCGCTGGGTTCCTGGACCCTACGCAGCATCGCCAAGAGAGCAGCGGTAGAGATGCCCTCGGCGAGCAACAGGAAGTCCTCATCGTCGCGGACCACCAACAGATCGGCCCGGACAGTGCCGTCTTCGTGGAGCAGCAAGGACTGCCGGGCCTGACCGTCGCGCAGGTAGAGATCGCTGGGACACACCCGCTCGAGCAGGTCGAGGGCGTGCTCACCCTGGACCCGCACCCGGGCCATGTGGTCCAGATCCGACAGCCCGACGCCGCCGCGCAGGCACGCCAGCTCGGATCTGAGGGACCCGAAGTGCTCGGCGATAGCGACGCCGTCTCGCTCGCCGACCGCACGCCCGTGGACATCGTGAAGGTGGAACAGGGCGCCGGCACTCATGGGGACGACTCCCCGCCAGCCATCAGCACATCGACCAGCGTGTTCACACTGCGCAGGGCACGATTGGGGCCGGCGGCCAGGTCGGGAAGTTGGAAGTCGAAGCTCGTCTCGAGGGCCACCACGAGCTCGAGGGCATCGATGGAGTCCAGCGCAAGACCCGTGCCGAACAGCGCCGCATCGGGATCGATACGCTCGGGATCGAGCCGCAACTGGACCGCTTCGACCAGGATGCCGCGCACCTGATCGACGAGCTCGCGCCGCCGTGCCAGGTAGGGCTGAATGTCACAGGGGTCCATGTCGCCTCCCTCGTTGAGCGTCCCTACAGATAACCCAATCGCAGCCTCCACAACGAACGCAGGCGCTCGAGCGAATGTGCTATCGTGGCCAGGTCCGAGAGAGTCCGCGGAGATAGCCGTGGGCAGGGAGGAAGCATGGAACGAAGAGACTTCCTGACCGGTGCCAGCTCACTGTTGGCCGTCGGCGTCGCTCCCCCAGTAGGGCAGCGCGATGTCACCGGACTGGGCGAAGACCCCACCGACGAAGCCATCGAGGGTTGGCTGGTCCATGTGGACCGAGAACTCGAGACCATCTCCCACAAGCCCGTCTCCGAGGGCACCAAGCGCTTCCTTCGCCAGCGCGGTGTCGAACAAGGCCTGCTGGACGAGGTCCGGCGCTCCACCGCGTTCACCGCCGCATTGCACGGCATCGCGGCTCCGCTGCGCGACAAGCCGGCCATCCGCCGTGCCATCGAGCACGAGGCCCCCAGGGGAGCGCGGGCACTGTTCCAGATCGCCGACATGCTCGAGACCGTCACCGACAAGGATCTCACGCGGGTTGCGACCGCCCTGGCCGACGATCCGCAGCTCATGGACAAGGTCCGTGACACCATGTTCGCCCACTGCCAGGGAAGCGGCGTGCCCAAGGAACACCTCGAGCTGGGCGCTCGCGCGCTGGACGACGCCGCCTGGAAGCTCCAGCACCAGTCCTCCAAGGCCACCATCACCCAAGAGTTGGCAGCCCTGGATAAGGCCTGCCGCAGCCATGGCTTCGCGCGCAAAGAATGGCGCAAGCACGTCAGCAGCATGGAAGCGGGGCCCAAGGGCAAGCGCTCCATCGGGCCCCAGACCCCGGGTCCTGCGCCGCCGACCGGCCAGACCAAACAGGGCGACGAAGCCTGGCGCAAGAGCATGCGCATCGGCGGAACCCTGCTTGGCATCTCCGCTGGTGCGGGGATTCTCGGCGCGCTGTTCCTGGCCATCTACGAACCGTTCGCCCTCATCGCCTGCGTGGGATGCGTGCTGATCCCACTGGGCCTCATCTTCCTGCTGATCGGCGGGATTTTGTATGCGGTCAATCCAGGCGATGGCCGCCCAAGCGAGCCAGAAGACCTGGGTGAGGATCCGAAGGAAGACTTCTAGCACCCATCGGAGGGGACCTCTTGGAACGAAGAGATTTTCTAGGCGCCACAGGTTCTCTGTTGGCAGTCGGGTTGGCTCCGCCACCCCTCATGCTCGACCCGGCCGGCCTAGGCGACCAGCCCAGCGACGAGGCCATTGACGCCTACATCTCTGCTGTAGAGGACAAGGCCGATCGCATCACCGCGCACCCGGCCCCCGCAGGCATCAAGAACTTCCTGGCTCACAAAGGGTGCAGGCCCGATCTCCTGGACGAGATCCGCCGCACCTCGATGATCGGGGCCGCCTACCTCGCCCTACCGCGCCACCACCGAACGCGGCCGCGGGTCAAGCAACACATGGCCCAAGAACAGCAGCGCTCGGCGATGGCTTTCTTCGAGATGACCGATCTGCTGGCCGCCATGAAGGACGACGAACTGCGAGCCATCGCGAACAACCTGAAGCAGATCCCGAACTTCAACGCAGCGCTGCGTCGCGAGGTCTTCGCTCACTGCGAGGGCACCAAGGCCCCGAAGGACCAGGTCCGCCAAGCCGCCGATACTCTGGACGAAGCGGCGTGGAAGCTGACCCACCAGTCACCCATCGCCCTGGTGCAGCAAGAGCTGTCCAAGCTCGATCGGGCCTGCCGCCGCCAAGGCTTCGAGCGCAAAGACTGGAAGGCCCACTTCGCGACCCTCGACGCCAAGTCCGAGAGTCCAGACAAGCCAGGCCGGACCTCTGCCACAGATGAGAGCTCGGACGAATTGCAGGACGAAGCACGCCAGCCAGACGGACAGCGCAAACGAACGCGCCTGCCATGGCCCGAGACCATGATCACCGGCGGCGCGCTCTCCGTTGGCGGGCTCACGGGAGGCATCCTGTTCTGCATCGCCGGTGCGGAACCCCTCATGCTCTTGAGCTGCGCTCTGATTCCCATCGGCATCCTGGTCGCCATCATCGGTGGAGTGATGGGCATCATGCACGCCCGCGGGTACAGGCCTGGGGACAACAAGGACAACCCAAAGCCGTAGCCGACGGCTCGGACATAGACGTCTTCGGCTGGCTGCAGCTGGACGCGAACATCTAGCGTCGGTTCTTGGCCTCGGCCCGCAGCGACTCGGCGAGCTCGGGGTTTCGCCGCTGCACACGACGGGCCTGCGCCCGCCAGAAGCGCGGGGACAGGTCGTGCTGCCCGGCGGCCAGCGCCAGGACGGTCTCGGGTGGTGCGAAGGGGTAGCGGCTGCACAGCTCGGTGACCATCCAGCCCTCCACCTGCGCGCCCTGCTGGGTCAGCAGCTCCAGCGCTTCCCACTGTCGCAGCCCTACGGCGAGGGCCAAGGGGGTGCGACCGTCGGCGTCCTGGATCTCCACATCGGCGCCCATGCCGATCAGCGCATGCACGCTCGAGGCCAGTCCCGACTCCACCGCCAAGTGCAGGGGCGCTGCACGCTGGTCGGTGACGCCATCCACCGAGGCCCCCTGTTCCACCAGCAGGGCCATCACCGCCGCGGGCTCGCCAGCGGTGGTACCCGCAGCACCGTGGATGGCCGACGCGCCGTCGTCCCCCAGGGCCGTGGCGCTGGCGCCCAGCTCGAGGGTCAAGGACACAGCCGCGGGATCGGCCATCGCGGCCGCGGCCCGCAGGCCCGCTTCCAGATCGCCCTGGGGGTCCCCGCTGTGCGCCAGCAGTAGCTCCAGGATGGCGGGGTTGTCGTGACTCAATGCCTGCACTACGGGACGCTCGAGCACGGTGCCCCCCAGGCGACCATCCTGGAGACAGCTGGCCGCCAGGCTGGAGCTGTCGTCGTAGATGGCGGTGCGCAGCACCCTGTGCCACCAGTCCTGGGCGACGGCCCGGTCGCCCATGCGATCCAACAACAGCTCCACCATGGCCATGTTGCCATCGTCGAGGGCCCGCTCCACGGGATGGTCGAAGACACCCTCGAGCAGGCGAGCACCCCGGTCCAACAGGGCGCTGACGGCCACGAGATCCCCGTCGGCCACCGCTTGGTTGAGCAGCCTGCGGTGGAAACGGCCGTCGTACTCGGCGTCCAGCGCGAAGCCCAGGCTAAGCAGGAGATCCAGATCGTCCCAGCGATGGGCCTCCACCGCGTCGAAGGCCAGCTCCGACAGAACAAAGCCCACCGAGACCAGCTGCATCAGCACCCTGGGGTTGGTCTCCAGCGCGCCGCGGACGTCAACCCAGTGCAGGTCGAGCCCGGACACATCGGGTTCGAAGACCAGCACCTCCTGCAGGCTGCGCTCGTCGCCCAGGCGAGCGGGGTCCAGCTCACCCAAGGTGCGGGCGGCGCCTCGCTCCACCAGACGACGAGCGAGGGGCAGCGAGTCCGCCATGACCGCAGCCTGGAAGGCACCGTGTAGCTGGGCGGGGTCGAGCCCAGCGTCGAGCAACAGGTCGAGCATCACCGGATCTGCGGACATCTGCCGGACCACGTCGGCGTCCCAGTGGATGCTGGCGACGTCCAGGGTCGGGTCCATGGCCAGCACCCGCTCCAGGCGGGGACGATGCAACAGGGCGGCGGGCAACACGGCCAGGGATCGCTCGGCCCCCAGCGCGGCCAGGCGCTCGGCCCAGACCAGATCGTCCTGGCTCACGGCATCCGCGAAGGCGCCGTCCAGGGTGTCCACCCGGGCCCCGTGCTGCAGCAGCAGCGTCATGGTGGCCTCGTCCCGCAGATCCGCCGCGAGTCGCAAGGGTGGAACCGAGCGTGTGCGCACCACCCGCTCGGTCAGCAGGTCCTTGTCCAGTATGGGTGAGAGCAGCCACAGCCCCCCGGTGACCACCGACAGGATGGCCCCCGCCGCGTGGATGCGGCGGCTGGTGTAGGGCACGCTGCAGGCGTCGTTGGCGCTGGCCCCCGCCATCAGCACAGCCCCTAGCGCCACCGGGTCCGGCCGCTCGGTGAGCAGCAGGTCGCAGAGATCGTCGTGGGGGCTGGAGGCCAGCGCACTGGGGGCGAGGGTCCAGGCAGCGACGACCAGGGCCAGGATGGTGGGAGCACGACGGGGCACAGCTCGGGGACACTCCGTGTTCGGCAGTGATTCCCAAACTCCTAACCCTCGCCTCGCGGCTCGCCCCGGGCTGCGCGCCCGCTTACCCGGGGCCCCATGCCACCGACCTTCACTTCCCTTCCGCTGCGCCCAGAGCTCCACGAGGCCCTCGAACAGGTGGGCTACGTGGAGATGACCCCCATCCAGGCCGCCGCCCTGCCGCCCGTGCTGGAGGGACTGGACGTCACGGGCCACGCGAGCACCGGCAGCGGCAAGACCGCGGCCTTCGGCCTGGCGTTGCTGCAGGCCATCGACCCGGCACGACCTCACACCCAGGCTCTGGTGCTGTGCCCCACCCGCGAGCTCGCCGACCAGGTGGCTGCCGAGCTGCGCGGCCTGGCCCAGCGCATCACCAACACCCGTGTCCTGACCCTGTGCGGAGGCCACTCCCTCCGAGTGCAACACAAAGCCCTGACCGGTGCTGCCCACATCGTGGTGGGCACACCTGGACGCATCGGCAAACACCTGCGCAACGAGCGCCTGGATCTGAGCGCACTGCGCACGCTGGTGCTGGACGAAGCCGACCGGATGCTGGACATGGGCTTCATCGACGAGGTCGAGGCCATCGTGGAGCACTGCCCCAAGCAACGCCAGACCCTGCTGTTCTCGGCTACCTTCCCCGATGCCATCGAGGCCCTGAGCGCCCGCGTACAGCGCCAACCCCAGCGGGTGAGCGTCGAGGAACGTGTGGCCCCCGAGCTGCTCCGACAGCTGGTGTACAGCTGCGAGTCCGGTGATCGAAATCAGCTGCTGGTGGACCTGCTGGCCCACCATCGACCAGACCGCGCCCTGGTGTTCTGCGAGACCCGCAGGGACTGCGATCGCATCGCTTTCTTCCTCTCCGGGCGTGGCGCCACGGCCCTGGCGCTGCATGGACAGATGGAGCAACGGGACCGAGACGAGGTGCTCCTGCGCTTCACCAACGGCAGCGCCAGCGTGCTGGTGGCCACCAACGTAGCGGCCCGAGGCCTGGACATCCCAGCCCTGCCCGCCGTGATCATCGCCGAGCTGTCCCCCGACCCCGAGAGCCACCTGCACCGCATCGGGCGCACAGGTCGTGCGGGAGAGACCGGCCTGGCCATGAGCCTGGTGAGCTCACCCAACGAGCAGGCACGGCTGGAGCGCATCGAGGCCTACCTGGGCCACCCGATCCCCCCTGGGGAACCGCTGCCCCGGGGCGGCGGCCTGAGCTTCCTCGAGCCTCCCAACCGCACCCTCCTGATCCACTCCGGGCGCAAGGACAAGCTGCGCCGCGGGGATGTGCTGGGCGCCCTTCTGAAGGACGCAGGACTCCCGGCCGAAGCCGTGGGCCGGATCGATCTCATGGACAGGACCTGCGCTGTCGCCATCGCCCGGGAGCACGCCAGCGCAGCGCTCTCCTACCTCCATGCCGGCAAGATCAAGAAGCGCCGCGTGCGGGCACGGATGCTGGGCTAGCGACAGCGCCTCGGCGACGACGGGCTCGAGCCCCTACTTCGCCCAGGACAGCTTCATGCCGAGGTAGCCGGCCACCACGATGCCATCCAAGGGTTCGTGGCCAGGCCAGAGGTCGTGCTCGGCGTACATGGGTGTGGCGTTGAGCCCCAGGCCGTACTCGATGTCCATCTCGCCCTTCTCGCGATCGATAGCGCGACCGACATAGACGCCACCCACTGGCCCCCAGGCGAAGAACTCGAGGCCGCGGTTGGCGGCGCTGGACAGGTTGTCGGGCCCGAAGTGCAGGGAGACTCCCGCGGTGGGCCCGAAGACCCAGTCGCCCTTCCCCTCGCCCTCGACGCGGTACAGCAGCGCGAAGTCAGGCTCGAACTGCATCATGCGAAACGCCGCGCCGAAGAAGATGGGCCGGAAGACGGGCAGGGTGAAGTTCAACGCCAGCTTGTCGTTCAGGCCGAACTCGGTGAACAACGAGATGTCCGCCATGGGCCCAGCTGTGAAGCCCTCGGGGGTGGCTACGCACATGCGCATGTTGTCAAAGCGACCACCCATGCGGATGTTCACGCCATAGGCGGCGCCAGGGGTGGTGGTGGCCAGGGCCGTGGCCGGCAGCGACAGGCCGAGCCCGAGAGCGGTGAGCTGTACGAGGCGACGCATGGTTCCTCCAACGTGGTGACCCCACCACGCTAGCGCACATTCGCCCTTTTGCAAAGGGGATCAGCCCTCAGACAGCAGACGCTCGAGACCTGCCGGGTCCAACAGGGTCACCACCTGGTCGTCCACCGCGATCAGCCCCTGCTTACGCAGGCTGGCCAGGGCGCGGGAGAAGCTCTCGGGCTGCAAGCCTAGGTAGCAGGCCACATCTTTCTTGGCGGCGGGCAGCGTGAGCTCCCGGCCCTGGGTGTGAGCCAGGCCGATCAGGTAGGAGGCCACGCGCACCACACCGGAGCGCTGACCGTGGGCGGTGAGGGATGCCGTCAGCTCGTGCATGCGCGACATAGCGGCGCCCAGCAGCTTGAGCGCGAGGTCCTGATCCCTGTGAAAGGTGGCCTGCAGGGTGATGCGGGGCAGGACGAGCACGGTGCAAGGCTCGGCGCACTCGGCGCTGGCCGGGTAGTCGATGCCCATCAGCACGGGCACCTCGGCCACCAGTGCAGGCCCCTCGAGCAGGTGGATGACCTTCTCGCGCCCGCCGGGGGTGCGACGCACGACGCGGATGGCGCCATGCACCACGCAGAACAGCCGATCGGCAGGCTGACCACGCTCGAACAGTGACTCTCCGCGATCGTACAAGCGCAGCAGCGCCTGCTGGGCAAGCGAAGATCGGTCCTCATCTCCGAGCACAGAGAACACCGGCAGAGAAGCCAGGTGATTGGCGACGACGCCGGGCTTGGGCTGGAGAGTCTTCATTTCGGCCTACGAAGTAATCAGGTATAGGTTATCCGGATTAGCCGGAACTAGCGTCAGACCGCGAGCACACCCATGAGCAGCATCCTCCGAATCTCCGAAGCGGCCAACCTGGGCATCCACGCCTTGGTGTATCTCGCCCTCGAGAAAGAGTGCTCACCTTGCAGCGCTGGGGTGATCGCCAAGGCCCTCGAAGTCAGCGAGTCACACCTGGCCAAGGTGATGCAGCGCCTGGTGGCTGCGGGCATGGTCGCCTCCACCCGCGGGGCGCGGGGGGGATTCTCCATCACGGCCGATCCCGAGCTCACGAGCCTGCTGGAAGTGTTCGAGGCCATCGACGGTCCCATCCTCCGCAGTGGCTGCATGTTGGGCCGCGAGACCTGCATGGTGCACATGTGCTGGCTGGCCGAACTGGAAGGCGACGCCATCGAGCTCGTACAGAAACACCTGGGCTCCGTCACGTTGGCGGATGTCGCCCGAGCACCCAGCCCGTAAACCCGCTGCAACGCCGACATCAGCCATGTCGGAACAAATAGTTCCAGATCGGGCTTGCTTAGCAGGGGGGTAAATAGGTATTTTGGGTCCGGTTTACCGATATACCCTCCGAGGTCGTCATGTCCGACAAGACCCCCACCCGCATGAATCGTCGCGGCGCAATGCGCGTCATGGCTGCTGGCTTGGCCGGCGGCGCCGCCGTTTTGGCCGGTGGTATCGCCGTGGGCTTCCTGTACCCGGTGCCCAAGATCGAGCAGAAGCCGCGCTTCATCTGCCTGCGCCGTCAGGTCAGCCCCGACCGGCCCCTCGAGCTGCTGGATGACGACGGCCGCAAGGTGCTGTTGATGGAAAAGTCCGACGGCGAATTGATGGCCATCGGCACCACTTGCACCCACCTGGGCTGCTCTGTTTTCTACCGGGCCGCCGAGGGTGTGTTCGAGTGCCCCTGCCACAACGGCTGGTTCGACGCCGAAGGCACCCCCACCGCCGGCCCCCCCGATCGTCCCCTGCCCCGCTACCCGGTCACGGTCAGCGACGGCAAGGTCTTCGTGAAGCTCGCTTAGCTGGAGTCCTGCCATGCGTCGCCGCGTCACCAACAAGCTTCTCGAAGCCTTCCCCATCGACATCCAGGACCTCTATGAGAAGGCCGGAGAGTCTCTGCCCCACTCGGCCAAGCGCTGGTGGTGGTGCTGGGGCGGCATCGTCGGTCTGATCTTCGGGTTGCAGGTCGCCACCGGCCTGCTGCTGGCCTTCTACTACCGGGCCGAACCCGGCACCGCCTTCGAGAGCATCCGCTACATCACGGAAAACGCCCGCTTCGGACTGTTCCTGCGCTCGGTGCACAACTGGGGCGCCACCTTCATGGTGACGTTCCTCTTCCTGCACATGCTGCGGACCTTCGTGACCGGCTCCTACCGGGAAAACCGCTGGGGCACCTGGATGGCTGGCGTGGGCCTGCTGGGCGTGACCCTGGGCCTGGCGTTCACCGGCTACGCCCTGGTGGGCGACACCGTCAGCTACTGGGCCATCGTGGTCACCTCGAACATCGTCGGCGCAGTGCCCATCATCGGCGGCTTCTCCAAGCAGTTGTTCCTGGCCGGTGACAGCTTCAACCAGGCCACCCTCAGCCGCATGTATGCCTTCCATGTGCAGATCATGCCCGCAGCGCTGATGGGTGTGGTGCTGGTGCACCTGATGTTCGTGCGCCTGCACGGCATGCACAAGCCTGGAACCGCAGCGGACCTGGCGGCGGAAGAGGCCGAGACCTCCAGCAAGGGAAGCCACGAGTTCTTCCCCAACCACGCCATGTCCGAGACCGCCAGCTTCCTGTACGTCGCCGTGATCATCATGCTGCTGGCCCTGGCCTTCCCCGTCGCCATGGGGATTCCCTTCGATCCCGCCGTCACTCCGGAGCACATCAAGCCGGAGTGGTACTTCTATGCCGTCTTCCACATCCTCAAGCTGATCCCTGGTCAGGCGGGTGTGGTCGTCACTCTACTGCTCGGTGTGGCCATGTTCTTCTGGCCCTTCATCGACCAGTACATCATGCAACCCATCGATCGCGCCCTGTTCAAGGGGCGTTTCGAGACCAGCCTGCTGGTGGGCATGGCCACGTTGGCCGTGTTCCTCCTCTGGTCCGTCGTCGAGTCCTACTGAGCCGCCTGGAGCCCCCTATGTCCCTGAAGATCAAAGAGATCATCATCGCGCTGTGCTCGGCGCTCATCATCGTGGTCCTCGGCTACGTAGTGATGGCAGAGAAGGAGCATGCCACCGGCCACGCCAAGCCTGTGGTCAAGGCCGACTCGGCCGGCTGCGTGGACTGCCATGGCGAAGAGATGGATGGCGGCCACGGCCGCGATCCCGGCATCGTCGAACACTGGAAGCACAGCGCGCACGCCACCAACGGCGTGGGCTGCATGGACTGCCACGGCGTACCCACCGCGGGTGACGGCCCCGACATCGACAACCCCCGCTTCACCGTCGCCACCAAGTGGGACAAGGAATCGGGCATCAAGACCATGGAGTTGGTCACTGACGAAGCGAACAAGCCCGTCGAGCGCGCCGACCTGTGGACCCACGAGGGCGCCCAGATCGTGACCGCGGTCTCCCCGCGCACCTGCGCCCAGTGCCACGAGACGGAATCCGAGCAGTTCTTCCACTCCCGGCACCAGAGCGCATCGGACTTCCTGGGCTCCGTGGACAACTTCCTGGGCCGCTACGCCGAAGGCCCCGCCGCCGCCAACAACGGCTGCCAGCAGTGCCACGGCTCGGTCCTGCGCGT